>Ga0307374_10015777_pt1 | contig 10117 bp, 7 predicted proteins | sample OX3MG_FD_202532 | JGI IMG/M metagenome (GOLD analysis project Ga0307374, IMG submission 202532) | Soil microbial communities from Risofladan, Vaasa, Finland - OX-3 | ecosystem: Environmental > Terrestrial > Soil > Coastal area > Acid sulfate soil | place: Finland: Risofladan, Vaasa | collected...
ATCGATGACCCGATAAATACGGGTTGAGAGGGCCACTGCCAAATCATTCTCAAACTGGATTGAGTTCTCGGACAATTGCCACCAGCAATTCCTTGTTCTCTTTATGTGGCCTGCTTCGCCCCGCCCGCAATTCTTTAAGAGCGCTGGGTGACATCCCGCTTAATTCTACGAGTTGGTTGAGCGGTATTTGTTTTTACGTCGAAAAGCGGTGTCGCCGCGATCTTCCGGAAAATCGTTGATATAAAACGGTCGTCTAGAATGCGGCGGAGTCCTCATCGAGGAACGGCAAAAACGGTCGGCCTACTCCCGCAGTGGAATCATATTAGCAATTCCGCAGATTTGAAAAATACGCTTTGCGACAACGCCGCCAACAATCCTGCCGGGGTTGCATAGATTCGCTTTCGCCAAAACATCGCAGGGGAATTCTCTGAAAGCTGTGCGGCGCAGTTTCTTCGAGTGCACGTCAGACTGTAGGTAACGGCGTACGTAACATCTGCTATACTCCGTCCATCTATGAAGGCTCCGAAGGTATCCAACGTCCTGCTCGTCGTCTTTGTAATCGTAGTCATCGGTGGCATCGCTGAGGTTCCTAAGCTTGTGAAAGTCACGGAGTTCGCCTATCACCCACCCCTGAATACAGCTGAAGCAGTACAGAACGGCTTATCGGAGAGGACTTTCGGCAGGGTGCTTTATTACATCCCCTCAACAATGATTCAGGGAAAAGAAGTCGATGTCCCCGTGCGAATATCGGCCAGCATGGTCGGGGACTTAAAAAAGGGGCTGAAGGACGCAAATAAAGCAACGGTCGAGAACATAGACGCGTACACCCTGATGGGAGTCAGGCTGCAGGACGATGGCGGATTTGCGATCGTTCCGCCGCCGGAGCAAGACCAGTTCATTTCCAGAGACAGGTTCTCCGAATGGACTTACAAAGTCACGCCCGTTGACTCGGGGGAACATCACTTGACGCTCTTGGTCGGCATCCGGGTCATGTTGCCAGGCGGCCACGAAGAAAGCCGGTTTGATCCGATTCTTGAGCGCAATGTCGCGGTCAAGGTAAACGTCCGCTACGCGACAATGCGGTTTCTTGGAAATCATATTGATTTGTTCATCAGCGCTTTCATATTCGGGCCAGCGGGGTTTTTTCTGAGTCGCTGGATAGAACGGCGGGATAAAATCAAGACCAAGCACAAAAAGAAGTGAAAGAAGAACCCGAGAGCAGGCCAGCAGAGAAAACTGCGCCAGCGTAATTAGAAAGTTTGCCCCAGAAATCTTCACCATGGAATTTCGGGAATTCTTGACGGTAAATCGGTCGCTCAGAACAGCGGGGTGTCCTCATTGAGGAACAGCAAAAACGGTCATCCACCGTCAGGCTGGCACCAAGTTTCAGCGTGTCCGAATAATTGGCAGCCTGTATATACATTGTATTATCAACAACACGAGCAGTATAGGCGGGCACGACCGGACTCTAAACCAGTTGACGGGATAGGGGTTAGGCTAGAGCGAAAAAGGGACCATCCCCAGGCCCGCGAATTGTGGGGCGGCGACAAAAAAAACTCATCTGTTGAGAACGCGAGGTTGCAGGCTGTCTAACTGTATTCTATAGTGACCGAAAGCTAATGAGGCGCAGGGCATCATCGGCGGCGTTGATGGTCATTTTCTTGACCGTGATAACCTTCCTCCTTCCCTCTCCTGCATTGCTGGCACAGCAAGCACCTCTGTCAGAACGATATATTCCCGAAGAGCTTCAAGCGAGAGATCCCGATGTCCGGGCCAAACTCGTCGCCGCCCGTTCCGACATCGAATCGGGAAAGTACCAGGAAGCATTTGCCGACGATGAACAAGCCTTGGATATGGCTAGGAAAGCGGGCTTCTCGGGAGATCTTGCGCTAGCGGAAGCAACCGTGGCTTCGGCAGATTTTATTCTGGGTAGGCTGCAGGATGCCTGGGATCTAGATCGCGACGCCCTCCAGAAAGCCATCGAGTCTTCCAATTTCGTCCTTCAGGCTGACATTCTGACAAGCCTTTCTTCTAGTTCCCAAAGCTCTGGAAATTTGAAGGGAGCTCTTTCGATTCTTTCACAAGCGTTAGATGCGGCGAATGAGAGCAAGAGCCTTTACATCAAGTCCAGGGTATTGGGAGAGATGGGGCGGCTAGAACTTCTCGTCGGAGAAAAAGAAGAAGCCCAAAAATCGCTAAATGAGGCGTTGCAAATCGACACCCTAAATAATTACCCCTTTCATGCCCTTCATTTAGTCTACCAATCTTATTTGTTGCTTTCGGACGATCAGACCATTAAGGACGGGATTCAAGAACTTGAAAAGGCGCGAAATGCTGCCATCTCTGACCGGAACTACCTCGCCTTGGTCTTGGCAGAGAGTGCGCTGGGAGCCTCTTACGTTCACACTGGAGATGTGCAGCGCGGAATTAACATTTTGCAGGCCATGAGTACTGGCGACATCAAAGTCGATAACGGAGCACAGGTGGTCCCCAGCGAATTTCGCGCAGTTCTGAAATTGCCTTTCGTACGAATGTCATTTTTGGAGGCACTCGGAAACGCATACGAAACGGCCAAGCAGCCAACTAATGCAATCAGTGCATGGTTGCAACTCTATTCGTTCTCGAATGGAATACACATGACCTTGGCCAGTGCTGAAGCGGCCCAACATTTGGCGAAGTTGTACGCGGCCCAAGGGAATAACGAAGACGCTGCCAACTATTTCCACGTTGCTGCACAAGAGTGGCAAACCATCGGCAACGACGTAGCGCTAATTCAGTCGTTGGCCGGTGAAGCAGCTTCCCTCATGCAGGCGCGGCAATCTGTTAAAGCGCTCTCTGCTGAGAATGAACTTGTACAAGCCGCAATCCGGTTGAAGGCCCGCCGAGCCGAATTCTTGGCATACCTGGTCATGGCGGAGATCTACCAGCCAGCCAATCAACTGGAACAGGCGAGAACCGCGCTGGAAAACGCTCAGGCCCTCATAGATCCAGGGCCAGGCGATCCAACGCTGGGCAACGAAGCTGTAACCGAGATGTACCTGCGCCTGAGTGCTGTGTATGAAAAGCTGGGAGATCAGGAAAAGCAGCTTGCGGCGCTCGAAAAAGCTCTCGCCGTGTATATCGCTGTGAAAGACCAACCGCAAATAAACGCATTAGTCGCCACTCTTCGGCAGAAATTTGATTCCATCCAGCCGGAAGACCTGATTTCGAGTTTCTACAAACGCAATCAACTTGCGGATGCTCTCATCTACGCGCAACTCCTCGATTATTTCAGCGGGGCTCCCAGGGGCGCGCAGTCTGAGCTGTTTTGGCAAGTAATCCTTAACGGTCCGTTCCAGATCGTTGCCCAACAGGGAGGCGTTCAACAGCTAGAGCAGGACCTTCAGCTCATGGGACCGCTTCTCAAATTCGAAAAGCTCCCCGTCTTGCAAGCCCTCGCACAGAATCTTGTGTTTAGCGGAAAAGACGCCGCGGCAGGTCGCGAGTACTCCCTGCAGGCGCTCGCACTTATTGACTCTAGCAAAGGTCCCATGGAGTCATTTAGACTCCGGTCCATTTGTACTCTTGCGGTGGCGTACGCCCGGACGAATAGCCCCGACCTAGCCAAAAAGGCGATCCAGACCTGCACGGATCTAGAGAAGAAGTCAACGGATGGCTACGAAAAGAAATCGGCTAACATCGCGAACATCTTTGTTCATGCACTGGAAAATGACATTGGGGGCGCGCAATCGTCTCTTGAATTCCTGAGGCAGAACGCCGGGGACAACCCGGGCATCGATGAAGAATTGGCCCAGGTACTTGGCAAGGGAGGACACATCGATGATGCCATGTCTGAGTTCGCCGCCGCCTTGCGTGGTTTCCAGAGTCGTAATGACTTGTCTTCCTCTGCAAGATGTTACCGAGAAATGGCCGCCATGCTGGACTCTTCGGCCTCGTATGACTCCAGAAAGAAACAGCTGGAATATCTTAATGAGGCTCTAAGGCTTTACGAACGGGTGGGCGACACATTTCAGGAGGCCGGGACAGACCTAGCCATAGGACAATATTTCGTGAAGCTCGGTAATCCCCCCGATGCTCAGCACTACTTTCAGAAATATCTACAAACAGCTCAGCGATCTGGAAACGAGGTGCTCGTTGGCTGGGCGAACCTGAACCTTGGGACTTTTTACCAAACGAATAAGCACCCTGCGAAAGGTCTTCCTCTTCACGATAAGGCTGCGGCCGCGTTCAAGGCAGCTAATGACGAACGTGATGAAGCTAGTGCTCTATTGGTTGCGGGACAGGACATGGAAGCGATGGGCCAGCTCGACAACGCATTGGCATCCTATGTTGAGGTCGAGTCCTTAGCCGACAAAGTTGGGACGCCGTTTACCGAGTATCTCGCGCAGATACACGTTGGATATCTTTATGAACAGAAAGACCAATTTGAACAAGCTATGACAGCTTTCCGAGGGGCATTACAAACGACCGAAAGCGCAAATGATCTCCAACACGAGGCCTGGTCCCATTTGAGCCTTGGAGAGCTCGACGCCTTAGAAGGAGCTTGGCAAGATGCGCTAGAAGAGGCCACGAAGGCGAGTTCGATCTTCCAAGAAACTGGGGACCATGACGGTGAATCGGCTGCCGATTCTGATTTGGCAAACATTTATAGTGACAGAACTTCGACCGTCCAAGATTTCGCCATGGCTCGCAAGTACATTGCTTCGGCGCAAGAGCTTGACCAAAGCAAACTGACAGAGCTTGACGAGCTCATTGAAATCGATATCCAAACAACAAAATACTCGGAGGCAGTCGCGAGCGCGAAAGAGGCGCTTGCAGCTTGCAAGCCGAGCAAGGATAACGCTTGCGTAGCGAGCGGCCTGGTCAGCTTGGCGGAGGCAGAAAGATTGTCGGGTGACCTCAAAGCCTCTGCGGCAGCACTGCAGAAGGCAAAACCTCTCGTTGCCAAGGATCAAGATATCTATTTAAGAGGTCGATTCCTTTACGGGGAAGCGAATCAGGAGCGTGCCGCAGGAAATTTCAGAAAAAGTGTTGCCTTATACCAACAGACGATTGATCTTGTCGAAGAGGCAAAGGAGAACACCAGTCCGCAACTTCAGCTCTCGGTGTCGGACACATACGATTTTGTATACGACGAGCTGATCGATTGCCTCTATTCCCTCAGCGAACAAGAAACCGGGTCGGAGAAAGTCCAGACCGCGATCGAAGCATTAGGGTATGCGGAAGCGAATAAAGCTCGTCAGTTCGAAAAGTCCTGGGGCCAGACTTTTGTTAGTGGACTCAGGAATGAACTGCCGTTGGATATGATTCAGCAGGAGGATGCCCTCACTGCGCGGCGTAATCAGGCTGCTGCGCAATTACAGGGTGCAATTCGCGGAAGGGAAAGCTCCTCCGAAGGCCTCACCCAGCTTCAAGGTCAGGTGGCACACACCGAGTCAGACCTCCAGAAGTTTATTCACATGCTGCAGCGAAAATACCCAGCCTACGCCGCTTTGAAATACCCAGAACCTACATCACTCGCCACTATACCGCTCCATCCCGGCGAGACGCTCGTTGAATTCAAGATGACCGATGCGGCGACGTTTGTCTGGATCATTCGGCGTGATGAGACGAGAGGAAACAAAATGGTCTCTTTTTATAGAGTGCCGGAGCCAAGAGCGTGGTTCCGCACGCAAATTTCCAAACTGAGAGATGCATTCAATAGCGGAGAGCCTGAGGGCTACAACCCTGAAGTATCGGAAGATCTTTTTGCCGAGCTTTTTCCTGGAAAGCAAGTCGCGGAGATTCTTGGAGCTCACCATCTGATATTTGTTCCCGATGACGTGCTTTGTCTCCTTCCATTCGAGATGTTGTCTCCGTATGCTGCTCAGGGCAAGTACGTTTTGCTGAATGTGCCTACAGCTTATTTCCCGTCCGCTGAATCTCTCCGCATAGAAAGAATTGCACAGCGGCCTGAACAGTGGAGAGAGGCTTTCCTGGGCGTCGGTGATCCAATAACTTCTCCGATTGATCCAAGGTATCCGCTAGTCGCAGCACTCTCACTAGGTAAATCTGCTTCGCCCCAGCAGAAACCGGCTACCACATCCCAGAACGCAACGAATCAAATCGATAAGCTGAAAGCGAGAGGGTTCGAGTTTGACCGAATTCCTGGAACCGCAAAGGAGATTCAGAGCATTTCGAATCTGTTCTCCGAGAAGCATGAGAAAGTCGACGTTCTGCTTGGTATCAACGCGACAAAAAAAGACGTTTTGGACCTTGATCTTTCTAAGTTCCGGTACATCCATTTTGCAACCCACGGCATTTTGCCGGTTGATGCGGGAGTGATGGAGCCATCGCTTGTGCTCTCCTATGATGGAACTACACCCGACCAGATGCTTCTACCGATTTCGACAATCTTGAAGTTGAACGTTGACGCGGATGATGTCGTCCTTTCAGCATGTAATACGGGATCCGGAAAGGTGAGCCGTGCTGAAGGTGTGATGAGTTTGGGCCGTGCGTTCATGACTGCTGGGGCTTCTAGCGTTACGGTTAGCTTGTGGGAAGTATCTGACGCCTCCACAGCTCTCCTAATGAAGGAATATTATCGAAATCTCTTGCTTGGAAAACCTAAAGATGAGGCGCTAGCCAACGCTCGGACTTGGCTTTTCATGAATGGATACAAACAGCCTTTTTATTGGGCACCGTTCGTTCTGATCGGTGAATAAGCGATAGTCTTGACGGACTGTTCACGACCCGGCTCTTAGCGTTCCGCGCCATCAATTCAGCGCGCAGAACTCATGGCCTGAGAGGTGAAGCTTCGAATTACATTTATCGCGATGGCAAAATCAAGATTTTGGGCACCTTCTCTGCTCATTGCGACCAAGCCGAGTAGCCGTCCTTTATCGTCGAGGACGGGACCGCCGGAATTTCCTGGGTTGATCGCTGTCTGCATTTGAAGAATGTCCGCCTCGTGTTTAGACCCATCTTTATAAGACCATTCCTGGTCCTTACTGATCTGGCTGATTACTCCTGTGCTGTAAGACCAAGGAACACCCCCTGCCGGATGGCCAATGATATTGATGTTCTCCGCAACCTGTACGTCAGACATGTTGCCGAGCGGGATCACCCGCAAATCCGTTGGAGATTTCTGAAGCTTTATCAATGCCAGATCGATCGTTGAATTCTCGGAAACGACTTCTCCGACATAAGTGCGCGGGTTAGAGAGCTCCGTAGCAGTGGATGGTTTTAGGAATACAGCGGCGTATCGGTGGCCACTTATTACATGCCAATTCGTCAGGATGTATCCGTCCGAATTGATGATGACGCCTGACCCGAGAACCACGTTCGTCAGTTTGTCACCTCGCACATCCCCGACCGCAACCAGCACCACACCTGGTGAATCTGCATTGTAAATGGCGATCCCTGCAGCACTCCGAGTGCTGACCGGCGGACGGTATTTCGCAACCAATTCATGGCTTCGAGCGTAAGCTGAAAAGAGGCTTGCGGTCGGCACGGTCTGCTCAGAATTCTGAGCTTTCACGCTTGTATCCCAAACCACAGGCAGAATAACCGCAACGAGAAACACGAAACACGAATATCTCAATTTTGAATACATGAAAGTTGACCCTCTTTACCGGATTATACTCGTTATTCTATTCTGAACAAGTCTGATCCTTCCGCATGGAATCCGGTAAAACGCCAGCCAGCCGTGCGAGAAGCAACCCGCGCCTCGGATGCGGCACGCATCGTCCAGCACGGATATCCGTGGCCAGTCGAGGCTGAATCTTTTCGCGATAACCCTCTTCGTTCAACCATTCGGGCAAAATCAGACGGTTTCCACGCTTGCTTCCCGGCTTCTTGTCTACGCATCGTCGCGACACTTGTAGGGACCATTAAAGTTTGCGTCGGATTTTGCATTACTCGATTCGCTGAAAATACCGTTCGCAAGATTCCCGATAGGCGGGCACCAATCGGGCTGTCGCCCTCGCCTTTATTATTCTTCGTTCTGCGTTGCGGGGACTCTTTCCAGATGCTCGAAGAAGGAAATATGCGAGCGATGCACTCCGGCAACGCCCGTGGTGACACATGATTAAGAGCTTCGCTCGCGGATCCTTCATGGTTTTGCGGTAGAACTTGAGTGCCTGGTGGTAGAACCAGCGGGGTCGTGGCTTCAAGTCATCGTGGAAACGCAGCCAGATGTGCGGAAACTGCCGAACCCTCGCGTTGGTACTCCACCGCAGATTGATTATGTGGGTTATCCCAAGTGCTCGTAGCTTTTCGACATGGCCCCTGGTTTTTACCGCACTGCCAAATGCCAGCCGCTTGCTTACCCAAAACACCTTCACGTGCCGCCTTCTCCTGCCGCAAGGCCAAACCAGCCTAGCCGTTTAATTAACTACACCTTTCCAAACGGCCTTTAACCCTGTCTGGGGCTACGGGGAATCAGTCACTTAGCGTGGCCCGTTTCCGGGGGATTTCTAAACGATGCTTACGGGCCGTATGGAGGGCCGTAGCCGGGTTTACGCCTAGCGCTTTCCCTATCACCCTCCACGAAATGCCCTCAAACCTAAGGCGATGAATTTCGCCGGGATCGGCAACCTTGCGCGGCGGGCGTAGCCGCTTCCCCTTTGCACGGGCATTCCGAATTCCCGCCTTAAGTCGTTCGCCGATTAGGCTCCGCTCCAATTCCGCCAAGGCGCCCAAGTCCGTGAACACCATCTTTCCGGCGGCGTCGAAGTATCCACCGCTCCCGGTTAAGTGAGCGGCTCTTTCTCGAATGTTTCCAGCACTTTTTCGCAGAGATGCGACACGAATCGCTCGACAGTTTGAATCTGAATTTTGCACACGGCACAGCCCGGCACGACTACGCCCTTGCCGCCTTGGGCAACGCTTGGCGGCTGGTCAACGAAAACATCGAAGCGGTGCTTATGAAATTCGGCGCGAATAGCCTCAGCGATTTTTGCGCGGACGGCGTCCATAACGCGGAAGCATATCACAACATGTTCGCCTTGTATTCGCCTTAGGTTATCCTGGGGCTAGGTCGATGATATAATCGCGCGCGTGAGCGGAATTTATTTAGGCACGTCCGCGTTTACAGCAGCCGGTTGGCCGGGGACGTTTTATCCAGCTGGAATGCAGCCGCGTGATTATCTCGGATTTTATTCCACGAAGTTCGACACCGTGGAAGTCGATAGCACATTCTATCGATGCCCGTCCACGGAGGTGGTGAGCAATTGGGGGTTGCGCACGACGGAAGGCTTTCTGCTCTCGTCGAAAGTTCCGAAGACGATCACACACGAGAAAATTCTAGTCGATTGCGACACGGAGTTCGAAACATTCGTCGACACGATGGATATTTTGGACGAAAAACTCGGCCCGATGGTTTTTCAGTTCCCGTACTTCAACAAGGAGATTTTTCAAAGCGACGTACAATTCCTTTCGAGACTGAAAGTATTTTTCAAGAAACTGCCGAAGGGCTACCGCTTCGCCCTGGAGATTCGAAACAAGCATTGGCTCAGGCCAAAGTTTTTGGATTTGCTCCGCGAATACAACGTCGCGCTTGTGCTGCAAGATCAAAGCTGGATGCAAAGACCTGCCGAGCTATTTGAGAAACTCGACCCAATCACTGCGGACTTCACTTACATTCGTTGGCTGGGCGACCGCAAAGGCATCGAGCAAGTGACGAAGACTTGGGATAAGGTCGTGGTTGACCGCGCATCTGACTTACAGGACTGGGTGAAAGTCTGTCATCAAATGGTGCGCCGAGGCGTAACCGTTTTCGGATACGCGAACAATCACTATGCGGGGTACGCGCCCGCTACGATTCAATTATTCCGAGAAATGTGTGAGCGGGATGGAATTTCAGTTCCGATTCAGATTCATTTGCCAGAACCATTCGACCGGACAATGTTCGAGAACTCTGCAAACTGAGCACGCCGCTTAAGCAAACCAAAAATCTACCCAGCCGAAACTGAGATTTGCAAAAGTTGTCGCGAGGAGCCGGGCACGCGGGCGCGGCACGCACGTTCACGGTGCGCTCCTTCCCGCGCGGCCCCCGAGGAAACCCCACCACACGGCGATCAGATAATAGGGATTTATCCAAGGTGACCGGGTCAGATAGGATCAACTGGCTTGGGCG
>Ga0307374_10015778_pt1 | contig 10117 bp, 13 predicted proteins | sample OX3MG_FD_202532 | JGI IMG/M metagenome (GOLD analysis project Ga0307374, IMG submission 202532) | Soil microbial communities from Risofladan, Vaasa, Finland - OX-3 | ecosystem: Environmental > Terrestrial > Soil > Coastal area > Acid sulfate soil | place: Finland: Risofladan, Vaasa | collected...
ATCGATCAGCTGCCCCGACCGCAGCCTAACTGCAACAAGCTGTTGTAGCGAGGCGCGGATGTGTGCAGGCCGGGGATCGGGGTGCAGCGACTGTCCTGACCGCGCCAGCGGGCGCGGCCTTCCGTGACCGCCAGATGACGACGGTCGAGGCGCCGATCGCGATTAGCGAGTCAGCCCGGACCCTGCGAGCGCGACCGACCCGGCGGCGAGCGCGGTCAAGAGCGACACGATCGTGCCCGCGGCGTTCCTGCCGAGGGTGAGGTATTCGAGTGTGATTCCGCGGCGGATCAGGGTCCGCCTCGTCGCGGCCCCGGCGGCGACACCCTCCATCAGCGCGTGGAGCGCTCCTGCTGCTCGGGCAGCTCGATGCCGAGCAGCTCGCCGCCCTTGTGGTCGACTTGCAGTGTGGTGTGTTCGATCTCGAACTGGTCGTGCAGCATCGTTTCGAGGTGGCGGCGGGTGGCGTGGCAGTCGTTCTCGGTGCCGACCAGGATGTGGGCGGACAGCGCGGGGAACCCGGAGGTGATCTCCCACACGTGCAGGTCGTGCACCTCACTGACCCCAGATTGAGAGACGAGCGCGTGGCCGATCGTCTCCGGATCGAGGCCCTGAGGTGCGGCTTCGAGGAACACACGTCCGGAGGCTTTGAGCAGTCCGTAGGCGGCGCGGAGCATCACCGCGGCGACGACGAGAGACGCGATTCCGTCCGCGCGGCGAAAGCCGGTCGTGAGGATCACGGCACCGGCGATCGCGGTGACGATGAACGCGATCAGGTCGGTCAGGATGTGCTGGTAGGCACCCTCGACGTTCATCGACTGCCGGTTGGCCTTGGACAACGTCCACGACGCGGCGAGATTAACCACGATCCCGAGCAGCGCGACGACGAGTACCGCGGCGCCGGCGACGGCGGGTGGTGTGACGAGGCGGGTGATGCCCTCATAGCTGATCAGCAGTGCGAGCACCAGCAGCGTCGCGCCGTTGAACTGAGCCGACAGGATCTCGGTGCGCTTCAGACCGAAGGTCATCGCGCCCTTGGCCGGGCGCTGCGCCAGGCGGATCGCGACCAGCGACAGGCCGATCGCGGTCGCGTCGGTGAGCATGTGCGCGGCGTCTGAGAGCAACGCCAGAGAGCTCGCGAGGATCCCGACCGTCACCTCGACGGCCATGAACCCGATGATCAGCCCAAGCGCGATGGCCAGCTTGCCCCGATCGGCGTCGGCGGCCACCCCGTGCGAATGTCCCTCATGCCCATGCCCATGCCCATGACTTGGACTGTGGTCGTGTGCCATCAGCAGCAGCCGTCCTGACAGTCGGTGTTCAGGCCGGGGATCGCCGTACAGGCACACGCCTCGCCGGCCCACGCCTCGCGACCCTCCCGGACCGCGATCACGGCAATCACCAGCGCGATCACCGGGTCAAGCCACCACCAGCCAAACGCCGCGTTGCCGGTCAAACCAACGAGAACGCCGGCGGCCATGTAGGCGCACAGCAGGTTTTGCGTGCCCTCGCCGGTGGTCGCGCCCGATCCTAGACGCTCTCCGATCCGCTGTTTCGCGCGGCCAAGTGTGGGCATCACGACGATCGAGCTGACCGATAGTCCGATCCCGACCCAGCTCGTGGACGGATGATCACCGTTGACCAGTGCCCGGATCGCGTCCTGAGCGATGTAGGGGGCCAGCAGAAAGAACGAAATCGCGACAGCCTTCTGAGCCCGCAGCTCAGCCTGCTCAGAAAGCCGGCGGGCGCCGGTGAAGCGCCAGATCACGATCACCGACGCGAGCCCCTCGATCGCGGAATCGATCCCGAATCCCAACAGTGCGACCGACCCGGCGATCAGCGCGGCGGCTATCGCGACGGCCCCTTCGACCGTCATCCACGCCAGACTCAGCCACGACAGCGCCTTCGCGCGGCGGATCAGCTGATCGCGCTCGTCAGGACCCAGGCCGCTCGAAGCTGCTGCGACCGGCACCGTTGGTAGCTCGACCAGCGAACTCATGCCGGTGCCTCCGCTGCGGCTAGGTGAGCATCAACGAGGTGGCGTCCGGTGGCGGTCAGCGAATAGAAAACAATCTTCCCGTCGCGACGCGACTCGGCTAACCCCGCTACACGCAGCACCCGCAAGTGGTGGCCGACGAGGTTCTCGGCCCTCGAGGTGATCCATCCGAGATCACAGACACACAACTCCTCCCCCTCACGCAACGCCATCGCGATCATCAGACGCGTCGGATCACCCAACGCCTTCGCCGTCACCGCGGCCCCTCGGGCCACAGCGACATCCAAACCCGTGCGGATCGCTTCCGCCCGAGGAAGGTCCAGACACAACAGTTCACAGCGATGATCGGCCACCCAATCATCCTAACGCCCGTTGTGGTGAAGCCGTATCCCGAACCTTCCGCGCTGGCATGCAAGGGCGTCCGCCAGCCGCCCTGGATGCCTCCGCGGCCGATCATGAGCCGACGCGAGCCCGGCCCGATGCTGGAAACACGCGCTCGCTACCGACGAGGACGATGTTGCCACCACCGGTGGCCGTCTGCCGTCAAGCGCCGCACATTTTTCGCGCAGCATCGGCAGCCCTGGGTGCGCGCGAGCTCGCCGCTGGAGCACGAGCTCGGATCACTGGTCTGCCTCCGTGATCGCGGCGTACTATTGCGGGTCGTTGCTTTTGCCCTGTAGCACTCAACTGACCATCTCCGAGGGGTTGTCGCGGCAGGTGCGCCGTGGTTAACAGCCCGAGCCTGCTGCTCGCCTTCGCGGCAGGGATCGTGTCGTTTGTGTCACCCTGCTGCCTGCCGCTCGTTCCCGGATACCTGGCGGCCGTGTCCGGTGCAGCGCCCGGGGCTGCGGACCGTTCTCGCTTCGACCGACGCGTGCTGGGTCGCAGTTTGCTGTTCGTGGCGACGTTCTCGCTGATCTTCATCCTGCTGGGCCTGAGCGCCACGGCCGCGGGCTCGTTCCTGTTTGCGAACAAGGCGCTGCTGAACCGGGTCGCGGGGATCTCGATCATGGTGATGGGGGTGCTGTTCGTCGCCTCGTTGTTCGTGCTGCGTCTGAACCGCGAGTTTCGGCCGCACGCGTTGATCGAACGCGCAGGCAAGGGAGGGCCCGTCGTGGCGGGGGCGGCGTTCGCGATCGCATGGACTCCGTGCGTCGGTCCGACGTTGGGGGCGATCCTCGGGCTGGCGTCGACCGCGAGCGGGACCGCCAAGGGCGCGTTGCTGCTCGGGTTCTACTCCGCCGGGCTGGCGCTCCCATTCCTGTTCTCCTCGGTCGCGTTCAACGCCGCGACGCGAGCGTTTGCGTTCTTCAAGCGCCACTACGCCGCGATCCAGCTCGGCTCGGGGATCGTGCTCATAGCGATGGGATACCTCGTCCTTACCGGTCAGCTGTTTCAGCTGAACATCGAGGCCCAGCAGTTCCTTAGCAAGCTGGACCTCAACTTCTTCCAGAGCGTGTGAGCGATCTCGTTCTCGTAGGCGAACCGCACGATCAAGCTCGGTACCGGCGCCGTCGCGCGGGTTCTGAGGACGGCCTTACCGCCCTGGATGTGTGCCTCATTCACAGGCTGCTCGGGTGCCAGGACCTCGACTGGCCTGCGTCGCCGCGCCCCAGGATCAGGTTGTCGCGCCTGACGCACCGAGCTCGTCCGCCCGGCTTGTTTAGCCGCCTAATGCGTAGGTGTTGATGTCCGCATCGAGTGTTCCTTGCGCCTCGTACTGTCCGATGTGCACGTGGACAACCTTGCCGGCGGGGTTGATGAAGATCGTCGTCGGTAAGCCCCCGATCGACGCGAGCGGGCTGAGGCCGGGGGTGGTGGTTTGGTAGCTCGGATAGCTGACCGGGTGCTGGGTCAGGAACACGCGGGCGTTGCCTGGGGAGTCGCTGGTGTCGGCGCCGAGGAATGCGACCTGTCGTCCGTAGCGCGCCGAGGCGAAAGCGAATAACCCGAATTCCTTGCGGCATGGGATACACCAGGAGGCCCAGGCGTTGACCACGATCGGGTAGCCGCGCAGCGCGCGGAGCCTGGCAGCGAACGCCGATTGTCGGCCCAGCAGCTGCCCGGCCTGCTGGTGAAGTGCCGCGAGCGGCGCGGGTGAGTCGGTGAGCTGTTGTGCGACGTTGGCCGGTGTTAGACCTTTGCCTGCGTGCGCTAGCGCGTCATGAACCTGCCTGATCAGCTGTGCGGTGTTGAGCCAGCCGATCGTTGAGATGTCGTAGTACCAGAGAAACCTGCCGGTGGGCGAGATCAGCACATACCACGGTTCGTCTTGGACCTCGTAGCCGTCGGCGATCCGGCCGCTCTGGTCGACGGCGACCGGGTAGGACAGCGGATGGCTGAGCCTGGAAAGGAAGGTCTCCAGCGTGCGCGAGGACGGCTCGACGCTCGCCTCGTCGACGGCGGTCAGGGCCGGCAGCTTGTTGCGACCAGCGGCGGTGGAGTACTGGTTAAGTGCCTCCAGCCGGGTGGCCAGGTCGGTCACCTGCTGATCCCAGGTCGCGAAGAAGAGGTACAGGTGCGGTGAGCCGTTTGGGCCCAGGCTGATCTGTCCGCCTCCCGCGCGAGGCACGCTTACGGTGCTGCGGGGTCCGATGCCAGGAATCTGTGAGTAGGAGACGCCAGAACTTACCCGGGGATGGCCCGGTAGCAGGCTGGCCGCCTCTCGGGCCAGCAGCAGTCCCAGCTGTGGGACAGCCACGTAGGACATCACTGTCAGGTAGAGCTTGCGCTCCCTGCCGGCGGGGTCGATCACGTACAGGGCGGGGGTGTGGTCGATCTGTCCCTGCTGGATCTCCGCCGCGATGTGGTAGGCCTGCCATACCCGCTTCAGCTGCGCCCGCGATCCGGTCAGGAAGTGCCACTGGTGAAGCATCCCGTGCACCTCCGAGTACTCGCGGACATCACGGATCGAGGTCGCGACCGGGTTCGCGTTGACGCCGAGCAGCTGGACCTGTGAGCCGGCCGGGCCGAGCATGCGCTTAGCGTCCACCATCGCGGTCGTGGTCAGCGGACAGACAGTCGTGCACTGCGAGTCACTGAACCCCAAGATCACCACCCGGCCGCGGAACGAGCGCAGCGAGACCCGTCGGCCGAACTCGTCAGTCAGGGTGAAGTTAGGCGCAGGCTTTGTGAGCGGCGTGCCGGGATCCAGGTCGGCATTGCCCACCAGTCCACCGGGAGAAGATGAGGCAGGGCGGCTGCTGATCCCGATCACGGCCACCCCGGCGATCACCAGCGCGGCGACCAGGAGCCAGAGCCACACCGGGACCGCCGAGAGTCTTCTCGTCATCGGGCGTCCACGGGCGCCCCGTCGGCGTCCGCGCTCGCGGCCCCAGGGCCACAGGCAGCGATCAGCGCACGCAAGCGTTCCTGTCGCGCCCAAAGCTGCTTCTCGAGCTCGCCCTGAAGAGCGGGGTTCCTAACTGACGGGCAGCGTGCGGCCTGCCGACCGCGACAGTGCGACCGCCACATGTGCAGCGGGCACCCGAGCCCGGCGACGACCGCGACCCCGAGGAAGACCAATTGACTCATCGAGGCCGTGCGGTCTCGGCGCCGCACTGGTGCTCGAGCCACTCGATCTCCTCACCCGGCCGACGGTGCTCCTCGCGCAGCAGCTCAACCGAGGCGGGACGAGCCCGGTGGTCGGGCGTCTGGCGATCCTCGTTCTGCCCGCGCGAACGAGCCTTCATTATCGCCCACATTATCGCCCCATCCCGACCGGACACCACCCGAAGGCAGCGAGTTGGTACACCGGGCTGATCGATGCGATCTCCACGGTACGGCTCCCTTCGGTCGCGACGGTACGACTCAGTGTAGTAGCCTTATCGTGTGGCTGCCAGACCAAAGCGCCTCGGTGCCGCAATCCTGCTCCTGGCGATCGCGGTCGCCAGCCTCGCGGCGGTCGCGACCTCGGGTGGCCGAGCGATCACGCCAAGGGCCCCGAACCCGCGTCCGGCGCCCGCCCAGGCGAACGCGACGGCCGCCGCGGGCAGCGCCACGAGGTTTTCGTTCCTCGCCCGTCAGACCAGCAACAGCTGCGGGCTCGAGCCGACCGCCCTCGAGCGAATGCCGGACAGCCGGCATCTTCAGGGCTCGTGCTGCTCCCCGATGAGCCTATCCGCCTACCGGTCGCAGGTCCGGGGGCTGCGAGCCTACGCGAGCGTTCCGCAGATTCCGGCAGACCCCTACGACATCCAGGTGTCGCTTGCCAAGCGGCTACTAGCGTACGACCGCACGATCCGCCTGGATCCCGCACAGTCGCGTGTCTACACACGCGCGATGCGGATGTCGCGTGAGAAGGGCCCTTGCTGCTGTCATTGCTGGCGATGGAACGCGTTTCGGGGACTGAGCAAGCACCTGATTGCTGACGTTGGTTGGCGGCCTCGCGCGGTCGCGGCAGTGATCGACCTAGTGGAGGGCTGCGGCGGACCGCTGGACTGAGCGGGCGCCGAGCTGGTTGCGCCCGCCGGTAGGCTTCGCGGCCACCGATGAGCAGTCGCCAACCAGCACCCCCGCGACTGCACGAGCTCGAGGCGCTCGTGATGGAGGAGACGTGGCGCCAAAATGCGGCGACCGTCCGCGACGTGATGACCGCGCTCAACCAGGGCGACGCGAAAGCACGGGCCTACACGACCGTGATGACGATTATGGATCGCCTTCACAGCAAGGGGTTACTTGATCGCCGGCCGGGCCGAAGCAATTCGTACGTCTACACGCCACGGCTTTCACGCGATCAATACGCCGACCAGCGTGCCAAGGCAGAGGTCGACGCGGTCGTGAGTGAGTGGGGGGACATGGCGTTGGTGCACTTCGCCAAGCAGATGGGTGCCCTCGATCCCAAGCGCCGCGAGCAGCTGCGGCGTCTCGCCCGTGGCGCGTAACGCCCGCAATTTGTACCGGCTGAATCTGTCGCTGGCCGCGCTCGGCTCGGCTGTGATGCTGGCCGGGATCGCGATCGCAGCGCAGCGAGTCCGGTTCTCGTTCGGGTCGCTTCACCAGTGGGTCCGCGACTGCGACCGCTTTCTGTTGCCACACCTCACACCCGGTCGGCTGGCGATGCTCGGGCTGGGTCTGCTTGGCACGGTAGCCCTCGCACGCGCGGTGCGTTCTACCGTCGGTCAGATTCGTCCTGTGCGTCGCCTTATGCGATCCGCGCCCATTCTTGGTGAGCGCGAGATCGGCCACCAGCGTATACGGGTACTCGCCGGAACACGGGTACTGGCGTTCTGCGCGGGCTTCCTGCGCCCTCACATCTACATATCCCGCCGCGCGCTCGAGCGGCTGAGCGAAGCGCAGCTCGCCGCCGTGCTCGCCCACGAAGCCCATCATGCTCGCCGCCGGGACCCCCTGCGACAGGCAGCGCTCACGGTGCTCGCGGATTCGCTGTTCTTCGCTCCCGGCCTGCGGCACCTGGAGCGGCGCTACCGGGAGCTGGCCGAACTCGCCGCCGACGAGGCGGCGATAACGTCCGTTGGCAGCGCGTCGCCTCTTGCCGCCGCCATTCTGAAGTTCGACGACGGCGCCGCTCAGGGGATGGTGGGCGTCGCTGCGGAGCGGGTCGACCACCTCCTGGGACACCCGCCTCGCTGGGAAGTACCGACCTCGACACTCGCCGCGACCTTCCTGACCATCGGCGGCCTGTTCGCCGCGGCCCTACTCGCCGACTCCACTCCCTCGATGCGAACCAGCGTCGGCGCGCTAGCTCACGGGCTGTGCATGGTCACGATGGTTCTCGCCCCGCTCGTCGTGATCGCGATGGTCGGCCGCCGGATGGTCCTCGCAGGCCGATAGTCCCCAACACCGGCAAGCTCCTACACAGCTATTTTTCTGTAGGAGCTTTCGGTCTGACCGCGTCACACGCGCTTTGTCCGTTCCGGCGGAGCGTCGACCGTCACGCTGGACGGACGGAACCCACCAACCCTGAGCCGTCCGAACTCTCCTAACGTCTGTAGTAGCCTTGCCGGCGCGATGGCGAGCCGAAAGGAACAGAAGGAACGTGCCCGGCAGGAGCGCCTGGCTCGCGAAGCGGCGCTGAAGGAGACGGCACAGCGCAGGCGCCGGCTAACACTCGCAGGAACCGCCGCGCTGGCCGTGATCGCAGCAGCCGCCGCTGTCGTGGCGATCGAGAGTGGGGGGTCTACCTCTTCGCGGCTCGCCAAGCAGGGATCGGTCCCGCAACTCACGCTCAGCTCGCTGGTCTCGCTGGGACACCTACAACGGCCGCCCCCGCCGACCTCACTCGGGCCCGAGGGGATCCCCGCACCCAACGCCCGAGCGCTCGCCGGCACCGGCTCGATCGCGAGCGGACAGACGGTGGACGGGATCCAATGTCAAGGCGGCGAGCAGACCCTGTTTCATATCCACGCTCACTTGACTGTGTTCGTCGACGGTGCCCCGCGCCAGATCCCCTACGGCATCGGCATCCGGAACCCCAAGCTCCAAACCACGCCGGAGGGGCCGTTCGTAGCCGGCGGGAGCTGCTTCTACTGGCTGCACACACACGCCGCCGACGGGATCATCCACATCGAATCCCCGGTCCAGCGGACGTTCACGCTCGGCGACGTCTTCGACATCTGGGGGCAGCCGCTCGGACCGAACCGAGCTGGGCCCGCCAAGGGCCCGGTCACCGCCATCTACAACGGCAAACTCTACGACGGCGACCCCCGCGACATCCCGCTAAACGCCCACGCACAGATCCAGCTCGACGTCGGCAAACCGCTCGTTGCGCCGGTTACGATCACGTTCGTGAACGGTCTCTGACCCACCACCGCACCAACCGACGGCGACTATTCAGGCTGAGCCGCCGCGTCACCGTGCAACTTCATCTGCTTCCTCCTTGGATTGGGGCTTCGCAACACCAGCCTCGCGAGAGGGCCAGATGAACAACGTGCTCAGGACTTACAGCTAGCTCACGATCCGCTGACCGCAAACGCGCCGCGGTCGCGGTCCCACCCCCTTGCTCGTCGAGCCTGCCCATGCGAACATAGGTTCGCATGGCCTCGTACGTGATCTCCCGACCCCGACAAGCCCTGGATCACTCTGTTCAGCAGCGCGCAGCTCGAAGCGATCGCGGACGCGATTGCGGCCCAGCCGCAGACGTCAACGGCGGCGATCTACGCCACGCTCGACGGGCTCCCGAGGCCGTTGAGCGCTGCCGAGCGAATCGAGCTCTTCCAGCTAGTGCTCAGGCTCAAACCCAACGATCAGGTCGCGACTGTTGAGCTTGTGGCCGCGCAACGCGAGACCAAAGCCGGGCTCTGAGGTGCACCGCCGAGCAGCACGATAACCGTGTCCGCCCGGCCCGCGGTCAGGTGGCTGGCGGTAGCGCCGCGGCGATGAGCCGAGCCAGCTCATCGATCTGGTCGGCACCAAGCTCACCAGGCCGCTGGGCGAGCTTGGCGATCTGCGCGGGGTCATCGACGGTGATCAAGCCATCGCGCGCGTGGCTGAAGTGCAGGAAGCCGCGTCGCATGAACGGGAAGCAGAGCGCGCCAACGGCGCCGAAGTAATCGGCGCCGTGTCGGTCGAGCACGGCCTCGACGCGCTCGACTTGTCGTTCGAGTGCGTCGAGTTGGCTGGTGCGGTCGCGGCCGTTCACGAGCAGCAGTTCACGCCGGTTGATGACACCTACGGTGCGAAGCTCTACTTGGCCGCGGCTGCTCTTGGTGTCGATCACGCTGATGCCGCCGGGGCCGATCGCGATGTGGTCGATGTTCGCGCGGCCGCGACCAGGGACTCGACGGTCGTGGATCACGATCACTTTGGTCCTTCGCAGGTGGCGCTCGAGAGCTCTAGCTGTTGCGGCTTCGCCTTCGGCGCCCTGCTTCCACGCGTGGACATTGCGGGGCTCACCTGCAAGTGCCGCGATGACTGACCCAACCGGCCCGTGCCGCTCGCGCACCCGCCGGCGGCGTGCGAATGCTCGGCGCTCGTACTCCTGTTCGGCGCTTGCTCCGGCATTGCCGCTGGCTTGCCTATCTGCCCCGGACACGATTCTGACCGTAGCTCGCGGTCCGGTTGGATTGCCCAGACGCATCGACGCGCGCTCTGCACCGTCCCGTCGGTACTGGCTGACCTGGCTTAAAGGTGGGCGCGACGTGCGGCGGCGACCACGTAGACGCT
>Ga0307374_10015779_pt1 | contig 10116 bp, 9 predicted proteins | sample OX3MG_FD_202532 | JGI IMG/M metagenome (GOLD analysis project Ga0307374, IMG submission 202532) | Soil microbial communities from Risofladan, Vaasa, Finland - OX-3 | ecosystem: Environmental > Terrestrial > Soil > Coastal area > Acid sulfate soil | place: Finland: Risofladan, Vaasa | collected...
TGCACGGGCACGCTCGAGGAGCGGATCGACAAGCTGCTCGATTCGAAGCGCGAGCTCGTCGAGAAGGTGCTGGCCGGCCGCTCGGAGGACTGGCTCGGCGACCTCGACCTGGGCGCGATCCGCGCCGCGGTGTCCCTGGCGCCGAGCGTCGCGGAGGAGGCAGCCTGATGGGCCCCTGGTCGAGGTCGTTCATCGCGACGGTCGCCGGCAATGCCGAGCGCCCAGAGCTAGAGGTCGAGGATCTGCGCATCGAGCCGGGCAAGATCAGCGCGCGCGTCGACGGGTGTGAGGTGACGCTGACCGCAGCCCCGATCCCGCAACGCATCTGGACGGCGCTCCACCGCTATGCGCAGGGCATGGGCCAGCTGGAGGACGCGGTCGACGGCCGCATCCAGTCGGTGCACCTGGAGCATCTGCTCGAGGAGGACTGGGACGAGCAGCTGATCCCGCGCCCACGCGCGATCGCGCAAGCGTGCGAGTGCGACGTGGGCGCGGGGTGCGAGCACGTGGTTGCGCTTGCGTACACGTTCGCGGACGACGTTGAGCGATCCCCGGGCGTGGTGCTCCGCTGGCGGGGTGTCACCGGGGCTGCCGAACCGGACGGTGTGGATGCCGCTGATCCGTGGCAGGGCAGGGAGCTCAGCGCTCCCGGCGCGGCACGCGTGATGCCGACCCATGCGGTTCTGCACCGACTCGGCCGGACCGACATGCCGGTTAGCAGAAACAAGGATCTTGCAGCCGCGCTTCGGCCTGGTTACGAGGTTCTCTTCTCGCGCACGACAACGTAACCGCGTCTAAAGGCAGGACACAGCCCTGCCGATGGCCTCGTCGTGCGGATACGAGTGTGGGAACTCGCGGTCGGCGTGGTGGGTGCCTCTGTGGCGCTCGTCTACCTGCTCGCAGGCAGTGTGTTCATCGGCGTGGGGATGGCCGCTGCGGTCCTCGGATGGATCGCAGCGAGGGTTCATCCTCTGGAGCTCCGCGGGGTTGCAGGTGGACACGCCCGCGCCAACGCTCGCGTCGAGGCCGCTCTGTTGGGCGCGGTAGTCATCGGCGTTGTTTCGGTTGTCGGACTGCTCGTGACGGCCGCGTTGAACCACTGGTCGCGTACGCCTCAAGGACTCGTTGCGGTTCTTGCGTTGAGTTCGCTCGAGGTGATGCTCATGATCGAAGGAAATCGCCACGCCGACCAGCTCTTCAATTGGCTGCTCGGAGCGAATACCGAGGAGGTTGTTAGCCGCGAACTGGAAGCGCTCGTCTCTCAGGGCTGGTTCGTGACTCACAACTGGAAGAGGGAGCGCGGCGGAAACATCGACCACATCGTGATCTCGCCGGCCGGGGCGTTCGCGATTGAAACCAAGAGTCGTCCCTATAAGGGGGCGGATGGGGTGCAAGCGATCGGAGCCGCGATGGCACTGCGCGACATCAGCGGGATTTCATGGGTCACGGCAGTCGTCTGTCCTCCAGGCAACGACCCTCCGAAGCAGAAGGGATACGTCTGGGTTGTCGGTCGAGACCGACTTGCATCGTGGATCGCGAACTGTCAGGAGCACCGCGGTCTGCCGATCGATGTCGACAAGGTTAGGGAGCAGCTCGCAGCTGCGTGAGGACGGCTCACCCGTTCGGAGCGGGTGACTCAGCGGGTGTTTGGCGTGGAGTCGCAGAAGCCAGATACGTAGAGTTCCGACGTGTCTTCAGGCAACACGCCTTCTCCGGCTGACGCATACCTTGCGCCGGAGGCGAAGGCGCGGACCGAGATCGATCGGATGCTCGACGCTGCCGGCTGGGCGGTGCAGGACGCAAAGGCGGTGAATCTCGCCGCCTCGCGCGGGGTCGCGGTGCGCGAGTTCGTGATGCGGCCGCCGCACGGACGCGCCGACTACCTGCTGTTCCTCGACGGCCATGCGGTCGGGGTGGTGGAGGCGAAGAAGGAAGGCGAAACGCTGATCGGCGTCGAGCACCAGAGCGCCAAGTACGTCGACGGTCTTCCGGAGGACCTCGAGCCGGCCATCGAGGGCGGGCTCGCGTTCGTCTACGAGTCGACGGGCACCGAGACGCGGTTCACAAACCGGCTCGATCCCGACCCGGCGAGCCGCCTCGTGTTCTCGTTCCACCGGCCGGAGACGCTGATTAGCTGGCTCGACGAGATCCGCCGCCATCCGGACGCGCCGACGCTACGCCACCGGCTGCGCGGGTTGCCCAACCTCCAGGAGACGGGGCTATGGCCCGCGCAGTTCCGGGCGATCGAGAACTTGGAGCACTCGCTCGCGGCGAACCGGGCGCGGGCGCTCATCCAGATGGCGACCGGCTCGGGCAAGACGTTCACCGCTGCCAACGTCAGCTACCGATTGATCAAGTACGCGGACGCCAAGCGGATCCTCTTTCTCGTCGACCGTGCGAACCTCGGCCGGCAGACGCTGAAGGAGTTCCAGGGCTTCACAACGCCCGACGACGGCCGCAAGTTCACCGAGCTGTACAACGTCCAGCATCTCAGCTCGAACAAGATCGACCCGGTCGCCCGCATCGCGATCGCGACGATTCAGCGCGTCTACTCGATCCTGCGCGGCGACCCGGAGCTCGACGCGGAACTCGACGAGCGCTCGCCGTACGAGTTGACGGCCGAGCCGGTGCCGGTCGAGTACAACCCGGTCGTTCCGCCCGAGACGTTCGACGTCGTGATCGTGGACGAAGCGCACCGCTCGATCTATGGCCTCTGGCGGCAGGTGCTCGACTACTTCGACGCGTTCACGATCGGGCTGACCGCGACGCCGAACAAGCAAGCGTTCGGGTTCTTCAACCAGAACCTCGTGATGGAGTACGGGCATGAGCAGGCAGTCGCCGACGAGGTCAACGTCCCCTTCGACGTCTACCGCATCCGTACCGAGATCACCGAGCAGGGCTCGCAGATCGATGCCGGGATCGTCACGCAGTTCCGCGACCGGCAGACCCGGCGGACTCGCTGGGAGAAGCTCGACGAAGCGCTCGCCTACACGCCGAACCAGCTCGACCGGGCCGTCGTCTCGCGTGACCAGATCCGCACGGTGCTCGAGACCTTCCGCGACCGCCTGTTCACGGAGATCTTCCCGGGCCGCAGCGAGGTGCCGAAGACGCTGATCTTCGCGAAGGACGACGCGCACGCCGACGAGATCGTCCAGATCGCCCGGGAGGTGTTTGGCAAGGGCAACGACTTCGCCGCCAAGATCACCTACAAGGCCACCGGCAAGAAGGCCGACGAGCTGATCGCATCGTTTCGGAACTCGTACAACCCGCGGATCGCGGTGACCGTCGACATGATCGCCACCGGCACCGACGTAAAGCCGCTCGAATGTGTGTTCTTCATGCGCTCGGTGAAGAGCCGCACCTACTTCGAGCAGATGAAGGGGCGCGGTGTCCGCGTGATCGACGACACCACCTTCCAGGCCGTCACCCCGGACGCCCAGGCGAAGGAGCGGTTCGTGATCGTCGACGCGGTCGGCGTGACCGAGAGCGAGTTGGTCGACACCGTCCCGCTCGACCGCAAACCCACGGTCCCGCTCGCCAAGCTCCTGAAGCAGGTGTCCTTCGGTGTCCGTGACTCCGACACGATCTCGGCGATCGCCGCGCGGCTCTCGCGCCTCGACCGGCGGCTCGGGCAGGACGAACAAGCCGAGCTCGAGCAGCTCGCAGGCGGTGTGACGCTGAAGGAGATCGCAGGTGGGATCGTCGCGGCGCTCGACCCTGACAACCAGCTCGCGCAGGCCCGCGAGGCGACCGGAAGCGACGAGCCGGGTGTCGACGACATCGCCTCCGCTGCCCGCGCCCTGCTCGACCACGCTGTCGCCCCGCTCGCGACCAACCCGAGCCTGCGTGAACGGATCATCGATCTGCGCCGGATGCACGAGCAGGCGATCGACGAGACCTCCGCCGACGAGGTGATCGAGGCCGGCTACTCGGCCGAGGCCGCCAAGCGCGCCCGCCACACGGTTGAGTCCTGGGAGCAGTTCTGCCAGGACCATCGCGACGAGATCACCGCCCTTGAGATCCTCTACGCCCGCCGCCAACCCCAGCGTCTCACCTTCCGCGAGGTGAAGGAGCTCGCCCACGCGATCGCCCGGCCGCCCTATGGGTGGACGCCGGACAAGCTCTGGCAGGCCTACGAGCAGCTCGACCGCTCGAAGGTGCGTGGCGCCGGCGACCGCGTGCTCACCGACCTCGTGTCGCTCGTCCGCGTCGCCCTCCACCAGGAAGACGAGCTCGTGCCCTACCCCGACCTCGTCCGTGAGCGCTACCACGCCTGGCTCCTCCAGCAGGAGAACATCGGGCGTGTGTTCACGGTCGAGCAGCTCGCCTGGCTCGAACGTATCCGGGAGCATGTCGCCGCGGCGCTCGCGATCACGACTGACGACTTCGGCTACACGCCGTTCGTCGAGGCGGGCGGGCTCGGAAGGGCGGCGCAGGTGTTCGGCGAGGAGCTCTCGCCGCTGCTAGGCGAGATCAACGAGGTGCTGGCGGCGTGAGCGCGCTACCGCAGCGCTGGGCGACGGCCAGACTCGACGAGATCGCCGACGTCCGTCTCGGTCGACAGCGGTCACCGAAGAATCACACCGGGTCACGCATGCGTCCGTACCTCCGGGCGGCCAATGTGACCTGGAGTGGTTTCGACCTCACCGACGTGAAGGAGATGAACTTCACTGAGTTAGAGAGCGGGACCTATGAGCTTCGGCGTGGAGACGTCCTAGTCGCAGAAGCCTCGGGAAGCGCGTCAGAAGTTGGAAAGCCAGTCGTCTGGCGGGACGAGATCGAGGGTTGCTGCTTCCAAAACACACTCGTCAGAGTCAGGCCACGACACGCGGTGTCGGAATACCTCCGCTACTTCCTGCTGTCTGAGGCGCGGTCGGGGCGGATCGGGCAGGCGTCCCCTGGCGTTGGGATCCATCACATCGGAGCGGCACGTCTCGGTGCGTGGACGGTTCCACTACCCCCGCTGAATGAGCAACGGCGGATCGTGGCCGCGATCGAGCAACACCTCTCCCGCCTCGACGCCGCCGACGCCTCCCTCGTCACAGCCTTGCACCGTCTCGACTCGTTTCGCGAGACCGCCCTTCGAGCTGCATTCTCATTGTCCGCACCCACGAAAAACCTCGGTGACATCGCGAGGCTGGCCGATGGGCCGTTCGGATCGAACCTCAAGACATCTCACTACACGGCTTCCGGGCCTAGAGTCATCCGACTCCAAAACGTCGGCGACGGCGTCTTTCATGACGAACGCGCTCACATCTCGGAGACGCACTTCGAGTCTCTTCGAAAGCACCAGGTTGTAGCCGGCGACATCGTCGCTGCGTCGCTCGGCGGCACGGTGCCACGCGCATGTCTCGTGCCGTCTTTCGTAGGTGAGGCGGTCGTTAAGGCCGACTGCATCCGGATCCGGCCGAAGGTCGACGTTCATCCAACGTACCTCATGTGGTGCCTCAACTCTCCTCAGGCGAAGGAGGATGCAGCATTGCGAATCAAGGGGATTGGTCGACCACGCCTTGGCCTCGGGGGTATGAAGCTGCTGCCGATCCCGCTCCCGCGGCTCGACGAGCAGCGCAAGATCGTCGCGCGAGTCGAGGAGCAGCTCTCGGCGATTGACGCGCTCCGCACCGCGATCGAGCGAGCACAACACCGCTCCGCCTCGCTCCGCCGCTCGATCCTCGAGCGCGCGTTCGGCGGCGAGCTCGCTCCACAGGATCCGGACGACGAGCCTGCATCCGCCCTGCTCGAACGGATCGCGGTCGAGCGGGCCACGGCCGAAACGGCGAATGGCCGCCGTCCGCTCCGGCGTGCGACCGTGCAGGGGTCATGACGCAGACGGGCGCACAGGACATGCGCTTCGCGGCGCCGCTCTACACGCTCGCCGAGGCGGCGCGCTTTCTCGGCGTGCCCACGTCGACATTCGATACCTGGGCGAAGGGATACGTCCGTCGCCCGTCGGGCCGGCCGCCGGTGCACGGCGATCGGATCGTCACCAGCGTCGACGCTGCGCGCAACTTCCCGAGCATTCCGTTCATCGGGCTCGCCGAGGGGATGGTGCTGGCAGCGTTCCGGCGGGGCGGCGTGAGCTTGCAACACATTCGCAAGGCCGTGTCGACCCTCGACGGCGAGATCGGGATCGATCATGCGCTCGCCTCTCAACGGGTCTATACGGATGGAGCAGTGATCCTGTTCGACTACGCCGACGCCCAGCAGGACGACGAGCTCGCGGGTCTGACGGAGGTCGTCTCGCGGCAGCGGGTGTTCGCACCGGTCGTCCGCGAGTACCTCGCGCGAATCGGATACGGGACGGACGGCTGGGCCGAGCAGCTCGTCTCGCCGACCACGCGCGACCGGATCGTGGCCGTCGATCCGAGCCGCGCGTTCGGCCAGCCGATCTTCGTTCATGGCGCCGCGCCGGTGGAGAGCGTCGTCAGCCGCTGGAAAGCGGGGGAACCGCTCGCAGACGTCGCGCGGGACTTCGGTGTCCCGCCTGCCGATGTCGAGGATTACCTGCGTGCCGCCGTCCCTCTCGCCGCCTGAGTTCTTTCTCGCCTGCGCTGAGCCCGGGCCGCTCCCGTATGCGGTGCACGCCACCCAGATCGTGAGATTCTTTCCGGGATGAGCGCCCAGAACGGACTCGTCCAGCGCCTGTGGAGCTACTGCAACGTCCTGCGGGACGACGGCCTCTCGTACGGCGACTACCTCGAGCAGCTCACCTACCTGCTGTTCCTGAAGATGGCGGACGAGCAGACCAAGCCACCATTCTCGCGCTCTGCGATCGTCCCGGAGGGGCTCGACTGGTCGTCGCTGCTGGAGCGCGATGGCGACGAGCTCGAAGTCCACTACCGACACGTGCTCACCGAGCTCGGCCGTAAGCCCGGAATGCTCGGGGTGGTTTTCCGCAAGGGGCAGAACCGGATCCAGGACCCGGCGAAGCTGCGTCGGCTGATCGCCGACCTGATCGACCGGGAGAGCTGGCTGATGCTCGACGTGGACGTGAAGGGCGACGCGTACGAGGGGTTGCTGGAGCGCAACGCGGAGGACGTGAAGTCGGGCGCCGGCCAGTACTTCACGCCCAGGCCGCTGATCCGGGCGATCGTCGAGGTGATGCGGCCTGAGCCGGGGATGCGGATCGCCGACCCGGCCTGCGGCACGGGCGGGTTCCTGCTCGCTGCACACGAGTCAATCGCGAGCAACCACCTGCTCGACCCCGACGAGAAGCGGGCGCTGCGCTATGAGGCGCTGAAGGGCTGGGAGATCGTCGACAACACGGCGCGGCTCTGCGTGATGAACCTGCTGCTGCACGGAATCGGCGACGAGGAGCACGAGAGCCCGATCGTTGTGGACGATGCGCTGAAGGCTGACCCGGGCGAGCGGTTCGAGATGGTGCTGACCAATCCGCCGTTCGGGCGGAAGTCGTCGATGACGTTCGTGAGCGAGGAGGGCGAGGTCGGACGTGATGACCTTGTCGTGCTGCGCGACGATTTCTGGGCGTCGACCTCGAACAAGCAGCTCAACTTCGTGCAGCACGTGAAGACGCTGCTCGCGATCAACGGGCGTGCCGCGGTGGTCGTACCAGACAACGTGCTCTTCGAAGGCGGGGCCGGCGAGACGGTGCGACGTAGGCTGCTCGACGAGTGCGACGTCCACACGCTGCTCCGCCTGCCGACCGGCGTGTTCTACGCGCAGGGCGTGAAGGCGAACGTCCTCTTCTTCGACCGCAAGCCGGCGGCGGAGGCGCCGTGGACGCGCGAGCTGTGGGTCTACGACCTGCGCACGAACATGCACTTCACGCTCAAACAGAACCCCCTCCGCCATGAGCACTTGCAGGACTTCGTCGAGGCGTACAAACCAGAGAATCGCCGCGACCGCGTCGAGTCGGAGCGCTTCAAGCACTTCAGCTACGACGAGCTGATCCAGCGCGACAAGGTGAGCCTCGACCTGATCTGGCTGCGGGACGATTCGCTCGAAGACATGAACAATCTGCCCTCACCTGACGTGATCGCGCAGGAGATCGTGGAGGATCTTGAGGCGGCGTTGAATGAGTTCGCCGCCATCGCTGAGAGCCTTCGTGGTGGCGGAACTGAGTCCGCATGAGCGACATCAAGGTAAGCCCCCACCCGATTCGAAACGGCGAACCGTCACGGACTGGGCGATGCCCAAACCATGCTTAACCGACGACTCGATCAGGAGTAAATCGTGCCGTGTCGTGATAATCCGAGGTAGCGTATGGTCCGGATGGAACCCCTCTTCAGAGTCCTAATCGTGGGCATTGTTCCCCAGCCGACGGAAGTGCCTCCTCAACCATTCGATCGAGAAGACCTGCAGAAGGTCTTCTTTGAGGTCTCGCGCGACTACCCCTACAGTCAATTCGGGCTGCTCTCGGGCGACCAGGGAGCGCAATTCCTCAATCCTCCGCATGACCGCGTGCTGATCCAGCCTCAGCTACTGCAGGTGCAGAGCCCGATCGGTAGCGGGGGCACAACCGACACAACAGCCGAACGGTCGAGGGAGAAGGCTGTCGCTGTTCTTAGCGCCGCCGCCGAGCGGTTGGCGATCCGACAGTTCCTTAGTTGCGGCATCAAGGTGCAGGCCGAGATACCGGCGCCCGAGGGCGGTGCGCGGAACTACGTCGCCACCAACCTCTTCCATCAAGCGGACAGGGTTGACCTGCTGGGCCAAGGTTTCTTCGGAGGCGGCATCAAGGTTTGGCGGTTCGATCCAGACACGCCCGGGCAAAAGATCGAGATACTCCTGGTTGAGCCGTTGCTCGCCGACGACGCGTTCATCTACGTCGACTACGACGTGCAGCGGAACATCCTCCTCACCGACCTGAACGATCTGGGAGGCTGGATCGACTCCGCGCTCAAGTTCGTCCGTGAAAAGACGATTACGTTCTTGGAGGAGGCTTCATGACGTCGAGTACGCAGACGCAGGTAGGTACGGCATACAACACCGAGGTCGTCGTGGTGAACCTTGCGAGCCTGGCCCCGCAGCCGGGTGCCGCGCTGTCGCCGACTAGCCGCGCGCACCTCATGGCGGCCCAGCTCCAGCTCGACTCGCACGACCTCTTCGTGACGTCGCGCAGCGTTCTGGGGTACCGCGCGGGCTTGGCGTTCCTTGACGTGCTCGGGAGGCCCGGCCCAGTCCTCGCCGATGCTCCGATCGCGATCGAGGCCTGACGAAGCTAGCGCGAGGGCGAGGGCGCCAGCATGGGTGGCCCGGAGGACGACCCGCCTCCTGCGCTCGAGGTCACGGTCAGACGACTCAAGCTCGACAGCGCCGAGGACAAGGCCCTCTGCGCGACGTTTAGCTGTGGGTCGGAAGAGTGGGAGGTCCAGGTCTCCGACTTCATCACTCGGAAGCTCTGGCTGCCTGGACGCGACGCTGAACACACGCTGCTCGCCGTCGAAGCCGGATCCGGGTTGATGTTCGGCTTCGGCGCGACGAAGGTCACGACTGTCGAGCTCCCGCAGCGGCCCGATCCGGTGCCGATCGTGCGCGTCTGCTACTTCGGTGTCGCGTCGGCTTTCAAGGGTGCGGTTGACACCGACGGTCGGAAGTGGGCCAGCAGGCTCTACACGACGGTGGAGGCCGACGCTCGCAGCCGAGCGCCGTCGCCCGACGTGCCGTTCGAGCTCTTCTGCGACCGGCGCAACGAAAGAGGGCTGCGTTTCTGGACGGACACAAAGCGCGGGTTCGAGGTGATCGGGGCCGCATACGGTGACCTGTTGCGGCTCGTTCGCATGCCGCCCGACACAGCCGGGGTCGCCGCCGCGGCCCAGTAAGACCGGGTGACATTTCCGAACTCGCCCAGCCCAGCGCCTCTGTTCACCGCCGTCCGCTCGGGGGACTGAAATAGATGTGTCAGGGCGACGGGCAACCTTCGCGAGTTCGACGACTAGCGCCGGGTCGGGACCAGATAGTCGTACATCTCTGCTGCAACTTCGGCGGCCCACGCCTCGATGTCCGGTTCTTCTACAACTTGCGCGTCGAGGTTCTTGAATAGGTCGAGTGCATGGTCGTACGTTTTGGTGCGAGAGCGAGGCGGCAGGGTCACGACCGAGATCGGGAAGTCCGCGCTCGAACTCTTAACGTCGTCGATCGTCCACGCGTTCGCGC
>Ga0307374_10015781_pt1 | contig 10114 bp, 6 predicted proteins | sample OX3MG_FD_202532 | JGI IMG/M metagenome (GOLD analysis project Ga0307374, IMG submission 202532) | Soil microbial communities from Risofladan, Vaasa, Finland - OX-3 | ecosystem: Environmental > Terrestrial > Soil > Coastal area > Acid sulfate soil | place: Finland: Risofladan, Vaasa | collected...
CGCGAGGATAACGGGCGCATCCGCTGGCTTACCGCAGACGAGGAAATGAAAATCCGGGCCGTGATCGAAGCAAATTACCCCGCCGAACTGCCTGCCTTTGACATAGCCTTGCATACTGGAATGAGGATGTCCGAGCAGTACGGCTTGCATTGGAACTGTGTGGACCTTGAACGCCGCCAGATTACCATCCCGCGAAGCAAACACGGGGGCATCAGGTATATCCCGCTTGACGATACGGCCACGTCTGCCTTGCTTGCTCTACGGTCACGTGGTAACGGCTCTGGGCCGGTCATGGTAACCGGCGAGTCGGGGCATGGGTGTTTGGTCGGTCACGCGCTCAAGACTCCAAAGGAATGGTTTGACGCCGCGTGCCGGAAGGCTGGGATCACTGACTTTACGTGGCACTGTCTCCGGCATCCTTCGCCAGCCGGTTGGTGATGGACGGGGTTGGACTGGGGGATGTTCAAAAATTGATGGGGCACAGGACGATCGCCATGACGTGCCGGTATGTTCACCTTGCGCCCAAGCATCTTCTGGACGCTGTGAGGCGGTTGGATGGCTGGGGTTCAGCACGAACCGGTACCAAAACCGGCACCGGCTCTAAAAGGCTTCAGAGATCCGCTCGGCTGACGGCCGGCAACCGGTTATGTAATAATGAGTTACGCTGATTTGCGAAAGTGGCGGAATTGGCAGACGCGCCAGACTTAGGATCTGGTCCCGCAAGGGGTGGGGGTTCGAGTCCCCCCTTTCGCACCATTGCTTTATACAACGGATAGCGCTATGTTGGCAGCCGAGCGGCGAGTCAATACAGAAATTCCAGATGAAAACAAACAAGGAATCTATCTGCCATGGAGGCATCAAAATGAAAAGCACAGTCCTGCCCATCCGGTCTAAGACTTTTAGGATGCGCAGGTCGAAGGCGTGGCCCGTTGGCGGATGGTCCCGGTCCGGCATCGTGGTTGCCGCATCATTCCTGCTGTTGACTCTGGCGAGTGTTGGTTTGGCGCAGCACGCGGGCGCAAATTACGACGAGTCGAAGGTGCCGGCCTACACGCTGCCCAACCCCCTGGTGATGGCGAACGGGCAACCGGTGACGAGCGCCCGGATGTGGCTGGAGAAGCGGCGGCCGGAACTCCTGAAGTTGTTTGAGACCGATGAATACGGGCGCAGTCCCGGACGGCCTGAAGGAATGACCTTCCGCGTGGCCTCGGTGGACAGGAACGCGCTGGGCGGGAAGGCGGTTAGAAAAGAGGTCGTGATCAACTTTACCGGAAAGATGGATGGGCCGAAGATGCGGCTCCTGATCTACCTGCCGAAGGGTGTGCCGAAACCGGCGCCGATCTTTCTGGGGCTGAACTTCGGCGGCAACCAGACCGTCGCTCCCGACCCGGGGATTACCATAAACCCGGGATGGGTGGCGGACGGCTGGGGCGTGATCGATCATCACTCGACGGACGCCTCACGCGGCGTGAACGCGTGCCGGTGGCAGTTGCCCAAGATTCTTGCCAGGGGTTACGGTCTGGCGACCGCCTACTACGGCGATATTGAGCCGGATTATAACGGCGGTATCCGGGACAGCGTGCGATCACTCTATTTACGTCCGGGCCAGCGGGAACCGGCGGCGGATGGCTGGGGCGCGATCGGAGCGTGGGCCTGGGGATTGAGCCGCGCGATGGATTATCTGGAGACGGACAAAGATGTGGATGCGCGCCGTGTGGCGGTGGTGGGTCATTCCCGGCTGGGCAAGACCGCTGTCTGGGCGGGCGCGCAGGACACGCGGTTTGCGCTGGTGATTTCCAACGATTCGGGGGAGGGCGGGGCCGCGCTGAGCCGGCGGTGGTTCGGCGAGTCCGTCCAATCTATTAATACCAGCTTCCCGTGGTGGTTCTGCAGGAATTTCAGGAAGTTTAACGGCGATGCCAATGCGTTGCCGATGGACCAGCACGAACTGATTGCCCTGATCGCTCCACGCCCCGTGTACATTGCAACCGCAGCGGGAGACCTTTGGGCTGATCCGCGGGGCATGTTTCTGGCGGCCAAGGGCGCAGACCCGGTTTATCGGCTGCTGGGGACGGACGGATTGGGTGCGGCGAGAATGCCCGGAATCGGCCAGCCGGTGATGACGACGATCGGTTTTCATCTGCGGTGCGGTCCGCATAACGTCACCGCTTATGACTGGGACCAGTTCCTGAATTTTGCTGACAAGCACATGAAACCCCGTTGATTTCCGCATTTTGAGCGTCTGGATCAGTGTCCCTTTGCGGCTTTGAAGTTGTTCCGGGCGCTCACGCACGAAGGGCGGCGGTTTTGTCCTGGGACAAGGCTGGTGGGTTGCCGGACTGGAGCACAAACAGGTCAGGCTTTCATCAGGCTATTGAACCGTCACGCGTCATCTGTTAATCTGCCAGTGACTCTCCCTATGGCTACTCCATGTAAGAAGTGCGGGGCAACGAAGACAGAACGCGTCTATCACGGCCATCTGTATTCGTGGGCTCGCAAAATGGGTTATCGGCTGCGGGTATGTTCCCGGTGCCGCCGGCGGCGGTTGATTCGGCTCGACGAAGATCCCGATGGGCCGGTTCCGCCGCGCAACGCCAGGGCATCGGCGGCTCGATCCCCTTCGCCCGAGCCGGTTTCGGATAAAGATGGAGAAGCTTTATGCAAATGTCCGCACTGTGGAGGCCGCGACATTCAGAGATCGAAACGCCGATGGCTTGAGCGCGCGTTCCGCCGCCCTCCGATGGCGCGGTGCTGCTCCTGTCAAAATCGGTTTCCGTTGCCTTCTCTATAACCGGCTGGCAGCAACACAGGCAAACCCTTCCCCGGACCCTGTCAGGACCTCTTTTTCGGCGCTTGGAATCAATGTCTGGCCAAAGCGGATCAAATCGTGGTACACCATCGCCCGTGGCAACGCGTTCGGTAAACCAGCGCATTGCGGCCTCGGCCGGCATCGTGATGGCCAGCATTCTGGCAAGCCGACTGCTCGGTTTTCTGCGTGAGTGGACGGTCGCCCACCAGTTCGGCTCAAGCGCTGTCACGGACGCTTATTACACGGCTTTTACACTGCCGGATTTCGTCAACTATCTGGTCGCCGGAGCCTCGCTCAGCATCACGTTTATTCCGGTTTTCGCCAAATATATTGCGGAAGATAACGAAGATGAAGGATGGCATGTTTTCTCCACGGTGATCAGCTCGATGGTCCTTCTGTTGCTGATCCTGGTGGTGGTGGGAGAGTTTTTTGCTCCGGCTCTTCTCTACGTGATCGCGCCGGGATTTAATCCCGCAGAACAGGCGCACACGGTTTTCCTGACGCGCCTGATGATGCCGGCGCAAATCTTCTTTTACCTGGGCAGTATTTTGAGCGCCGTCCAGTACGCCAAGGGCCGCTTCCTGATTCCTTCGCTTGCTCCGGTTATCTACAACCTTGGAATCATTCTGGGCGGGTTGCTGCTCGCTTCCACAATCGGCATTACGGGTTTTTCGGTCGGCGTCCTGGTGGGTGCTTTTGGCGGTAATTTCCTGCTTCAGATTTATGGCGCCCGGCGAGTGGGAGCGCGGTTTACGCCGAACTTGGACCTTCGGCATCCGGGCTTTCGGATGTTCGTCAAGCTGGCCGTTCCCATCATGCTGGCGCTGTCGGTGGTCTTTTCGGATGACTGGATCATCCGCTGGTTCGGCTCCTACCTGGCTCCCGCCTCCATCACCTGGCTGAGTTACGGCAAAATCCTGATGCGGGTTCCTTTGGGCGTGATCGGGCAGGCCGTCGGCGTAGCCTCTTTTCCTTTTCTGGCTCAGCTTTATGCCGAAAAGAAATACGACGAACTCAACCGCACGCTGAATACGACCCTGAAAGGGTTGCTGCTGCTGATTGTGCCCGTCTCCGCGCTCACGATAGCCATGAGCCGCCCGCTGGTTTATTTCGTTTTTTCCCATACACGCCTTCGCGGCCCTGATTTGAACGCGACGGCGGCTGCCCTGGCTCTGTTTTCGGTTGGCATGTTTGCCTGGGGCGCGCAAAGCATTCTGGCCCGGGGCTTTTACGCCGGACGCAATACGCTCCGGCCGGCGCTGATTGGGACGGCCGTGACCTTCCTGAACCTACCCGTTTACTGGCTGCTGGTCAAGCCCCTGCAGTTCAAGGGGCTCGCGCTGGCAAGCTCGATCGGCATATCAGCTTATGCCATTGTGCTTTTTGTTTCGCTCTACCGTTCCACGGCGAATAAGGGAGCCTTGGAGATGGTGGGATTCTTTCTAAGGGTTGCGGCGGCTTCGGGCGTCGGAGCAGCGGGGGCGTTCGAGGTTGTCCGGTGGATTGAAGGCAGAACAAGCTGGCAGACCACAACGGGCGCCTTCATCGTGCTCATTGCAGCCACGCCCGCCGGTTTGATTCTCACGGCGCTTGCGGCAAAACTTCTTCGCATCCGCGAACTCGATGCTTACCTGAAGTCCATTCCGCTGCTGGCGCGGGCACGCCGAAGCCATGGATGATTGGAAGGTTATCTTCCTCAATCGATTCCGGTCACGCTATTTCCCAATACAAAACCGGGAAAAGATCATTCCCAGGATATCTTCCACGTCGGTTTCTCCGGTCAGGACATCCAGCGGCCGCAGGGCCTCATAGAGATCGAGAAGGAGCATCTCGTGATGCGTCTGTTGCGCGGCGGCGCGACGGCACCGGTCGAGCGCTTCGAGCGATTCTTTAAGCAGTTGCTGGTGCCGAAGATTGGTCACCAGTTCGCCCTCCGACCCAGGGTTGCTCCCGGCGCCCACGGCCTGAATAATCCTGTCGCGGAGTTCCTCAACGCCCTGTCCCGTCAGCGCGGAAGTCACAACGATCTCCACGCTCCCGAGGGTTTCGCTCTCCCCATCCAGAATGGCTTGCTCGATGACCTTTCTGGGTGTACGCCCGGGCAAATCCGCCTTATTGGCAACCACCAGCAGGGACCCCATCCGCCGCGTTTTGCCGAGCAACTCAGAGTCTTCCCCGGTCCAGTCCTGCGAAGAGTCCACCACCAGCAGGCGCAGATCGGAATCCGCCATGGCCTGATGCGTCCGTTCCACCCCGATCTTTTCCACCGCGTCAACCGTTGTGCGGATACCTGCCGTGTCCACAAGGCGCACAGGAATGCCGCCGATCGAAGCGCTTTCGGTCACCAGGTCCCGGGTGGTTCCGGGGATTTCGGTCACGATGGCACGGTCGGTGTTCAGCAGGCGATTGAACAGACTGGATTTGCCCACGTTCGGGCGCCCCACAACAGAAAGGCTCAAACCTTCCCGGACGATCCGGCCATACGCAGAGCCCTCGGCCATTTTTCCCAGTCCGGCTTTTACGGCATCGAGGCGATGGGCAAGGTCCGCCCAGTCCATGACATCAACGTCGTCGTCCGCAAAATCGATTCCCGCCTCCAGCATAGCAATCAGGTCCAGCAAAGATTGTTTGTGAGGCTTCAGCCGCACGGAAAGTGAGCCTTCAAGCTGCGTAGCGGCAACCCGCGCCTGGTAGAGAGTTCGCGATTCAATCAGGTCCCGAATGGCTTCAGCCTGGGTCAGATCGATGCGGCCGTTCAGGAAGGCCCGCATGGAGAATTCGCCCGGCTCTGCTGCGCGCGCCCCGCGATCAAGGCAGCACTCGACCAGATGCCGCAGGATCACCGGAGAGCCGTGGCAGGAAATTTCCACCACGTCCTCACCCGTATAGGAATGCGGCTGGCGGTAAAGTGTGACCACCACCTCATCCAGAATCTTTCCGGTTGCAGGGTCCACAAATTTCCCCAAAGTTGACCGCTGCGCTTTAGGAGGCTGCTTGGCCAGCCGAACCAGTCCCGAAGCGATCTCCATGGCTTGTTTACCTGACAGGCGTACTACACCGATACCCCCACGTCCCGGCGGGGTGGCAACGGCCACGATCGTATCTTCTTGCATCACGTCAAAGCCTGCGGGTGTTTCAGGAGGGAGTTGTGGCGGGGCAGATAACAACCTTTCGAGCCGGACCCAAGCCTTCGCTTATCGTCCTCACCGCGGCCTCATTCTTGAGCGCCAGGTGAATAATGCGCCGTTCGCGCGCATTCATCGGCGTCAGAGAAAACGGACTTCCGCTCTCGATCACCTGCCGGGCCGCCATCAGGGCCGTCAGTTTCAGCTCTTCCGCTCGAACCTGCCGCCAGTCCTTGCAGTCAAAGCTGATTCGGCCATAAAGATCGTCACCCACGCGCACGGCCTTCAGGACCACATATTCCAGCGCATCCAGGAGGGCTGCATTCTTTTCCAGCAGCAGGTCGGAATCGCGCCCTTCGAAGTCCACCACAATTTTCGCAGCCTCTGCATCCTGTCCGGTGGAATCGCAACTCCGCACCGTCGTTTTCAGGTCAAAGCCTCCGTGCTGGATGATCTGTCCCACCAGGGACTCGATCGCGGCCAGGTAAGCGTCCGAGGGTTGCTCAGCAAAAGGTTGTGCCGTCATAATGTCCGCTCGCTATGCCTTCGCCTCAAGGGTCTTTTCCGGCACTAAAGGCGGCCGTTTCGGAGTGATAAAGCGGTTGATGATCAACTGCTGCGCGATACCCACCATGTTCGCGGCCAGGAAGTAGAGAACCAGTCCGCTGGCCAGCCGGAAAAACATCAGGCCGAAGACCAGTGGCATCACCAGCATCATGCGCTTCTGGTTCGGATCGGCCGTGGCCATGGGCGTCATCTTCTGCATGAAGAACATGCTCACAATCATGATCACCGGCAGAATGGGAATCGGCAGACCAAGGATATGCGAAGTGTCCGGCATAGACAAGTCCTTGATCCACAAAATCCACGGCGCATGGCGAAACGCAAAGGGCGTTTCGAGCGATTCATAAAATCCATAAAGGATCGGCAACTGCGGCAACATGGGCAGACACCCGCCCAGCGGATTGATGCCGTGCTCACTGTAAAGCTTCATGACCTCCTGGTTCATCCGCGCCTTGCGAGGGTCGTTGAACTTGTACTGCTTATAGCGATCTTGAATGCTTTTCACGAGCGGTGCGATCCGTTGCATTTCCTGGGCGGAGCGGATGCTCTTGAGCTTTAACGGAAACAGGGCCATGTTCAGGATAATCGTAAGAATGACAATCGCCCAGCCGTAATTGTGCACCCAGTTGTTATAGATGTAGCGCAATCCAAGAAACAGCGGCTTGGCAATCACGCTGAACCAGCCGAAGTCCACCAGCCCCGTCAGCGAAGGGTGCGCCGTTTCCAGCACATCCAGGGCTTTGGGGGAAACAAACAAACGGAAGCTGATCGGCCCCGCCACAGAGCTGCCCAGTTCGGCAAAAGCGGCCTTGGGAGGTTCCTTGCCTTTCCCGTTTTCCGGCGTCCACGATTCCTGCCCGGCGCGGAAATCCTGGTCACCCGAACCGGGGAAAAATATCCCGGCAAAATAATTGTCTTCGAGTCCGGCAAATTCGAGCGGCCCCGGCTTCGTCAGATCTTCTTTCATTTTGTGCTGGACGGTTGTTTCCACTTTGCCGTTCGATTCATAGACCAGCTTGCTTTGCAGGGCTTCTGCTTCTTCGGAAAGCGAATGGTCGCCGAACCCGCCAACCCAGGCCACGCGAACGGGAACGTAATGCTGGTCCTGGGCCACGCTCACGCTGGCGTGGATCTGGTAGTCTGAACCGAAGGTAAACTTCTTCTGGACCTGGACATGCCCGTCGCTGTAGGTGAATTCGAGCGTTGCGGGGGCCTTCACCGTAGTCTCCGTCGGCTGCGCAACGTAAAGCGCCTGATTCGCGGCCTGATTGAGCGCAGTGTCCGAGGTCCGGATGCTCATCGGGTAGCCAAGCTGCTTGCACGCTGCGGAATCCACCACGTCGAGAGGTTTGCCGTTGGCGTCGTCATATTTTTTGAGGATCCAGCTGGTGATCACGCCGCCCCGGGTGGAAAAGGTGATCCGGTAAAGATCATTTTCGACGGTGATATCCTGCGCCTGGTGGCCTTCCGCCGTAGGGATCACAGGAGGAGCAGGAACCTTGGGGGTTTCCGGTTTCGCGGCAGCTTCCTGCGCTCCATTTGATTTCGGAGCCTGCTGGGAAACGGCGCTGGGCGATTTGGGCGGAGCAGGTGGTGGCGCCTTGACAAAAAAGACCCGCCATATCAAGAGCATTACAAATGACAAGGCAAATGCCAGGATGACCCTTTTTTCATTGTCCATTAGCGAAAGGCTTTCTATTCAATCGTTCTGCCCGGCTGCCCCACCCGTCCCTCATAGAACCGGATCGTAGCCGTGGCCACCCCAGGGCCGGCAGCGCAACAACCGCCGGACCGCCATCCGTGTACCTTCCCACGCGCCCCACTTTTCCACCGCTTCGTACGCGTAGGCCGAACACGATGGGTAAAAGCGGCACGATGAGGGAATGACGGGCGACAGACAAATTTGATAGAAGCGAATCAGCCCCAGCAGCAATAACCTCAGTGCGTGCGCTCCGCCCCGGACGATGCCTCCGGCGGCTTGCCGGGAAAAAGGCGCAACAGTTCCCGTTCCAGAACCGGATAGGCGACCGTGGCGGCTCCTTGGCGAGGGTTGAGCACCATGTCCCATCCCCCCGGCAGCTCCTGCCGATGCCGCCGGAAAATCTCCCGGACACGCCGCTTGATGCGGTTGCGCACCACGGCGCCACCCATGCGTTTCGGCACGGTGATGCCCAGGCGCGTCTCCGCCAGCCCGTTCGGTCGGTAAAAGACGGTGCATAATGATGCACTTCGGCGCTGCCCCTGCTTGTAAACCCCTTGAAAGTCCATTCGACGGAGCAGCCGGTATTGCTTGGGGAAGGCAGCCGAATCGGGATTCACGGAGTCAGGCGATGGCGACCCTTTTGGCGGCGCCGCTTTAGCGTCTGGCGCCCTCCCGGGGTTCGCATGCGAACACGGAATCCATGTGTCTTGGCTCGCCGACGCCGATTGGGTTGGTAAGTCCTCTTCAAAGCTCTGACTCCCTGTTAGGTTCGTATTGCAAAGTCTAAACACTTACGATAACCTGCCGCTTCCGGCCAAGTCAAGCTATGGCCTTCGCAAAAGGCAGTAAGATTCTCCGTTTGGAGTTAAGATCCCCACGGGAATACCCTGTTCAGGAGTCCATGGCTTCGGCGGTCCTCGTCGGTAGGTGGTTGCGCGGCGCCGGTCTTATGAGATGATATAGAACCATGATAATCGAAACTTGCTTTGCAGGATGGTTGATATGAAGTCACACGCTTTGCCCGTTCCTCGCGGTTCCCGAGGGAAGGGTCAGTCTGCCGCCGGGAAAGAGCACCTTGTTTACGTCGGCACCTACAATAAGACCCGAAGCAAAGGGATTCACGCCTATCGCTTTGATGCCGCGACCGGCCAGTTAACTTCGCTGGGACTGGCTGCAGAGGCCGTGAATCCTACCTTCGTCACCCTGGATGCTCGCGGCCGGTTCCTTTATGCGACCAAAGAAGTCAGCCGCCACAAAGGCAAGAAAGGCGGAGCGGTCAGAGCCTTTGCGGTCAACCGGAAGACGGGGAAACTTCGGTTCCTTAACGAAGTCAGGTCTGGCGGCACCATCCCGTGCTATGTGGCGCTGGACAGGACGGGGAAGTTCGTGATGGCGGCAAACTATGGGAGCGGCAGCGTGGTGGTCATTCAGGTGCGGAAGGACGGCCGGCTCGGGAAAGTAACCGCCTTCGATCAGCGGGCCGGCTCCGGCGTTAACCCGAAGCGGCAGGAAGGTCCGCACGCGCACCTGATTAACGTGTCGCCTGATAACCGCCACGTCCTATCAACCGACCTCGGGCTTGATAAGGTGTTCGTCTATCGGTTGGATGAAGAGAAGGGAACGCTTGAGCCCAACGACCCTGCTTATGCTGTGCTTCGCCCGGGATCCGGACCGAGGCACATCGCCTTCGCCCCGAACGGCCGGTTCGTTTACATCATCAACGAATTGAAGTCCACGATCACGACGTTTTCATATCACGCCGCCCGTGGAGTGCTGCTTAAGCTGCAAACCGTCTCAACCCTCCCGAGAAATTTTAAGGGACCAAGCGACTGTGCCGAGGTCGCCGTGAGTCCTTCCGGCAAATTTGTCTACGGATCGAATCGGGGACATGACAGCATTGCCGTGTTTGCGGTC
>Ga0307374_10015782_pt1 | contig 10114 bp, 8 predicted proteins | sample OX3MG_FD_202532 | JGI IMG/M metagenome (GOLD analysis project Ga0307374, IMG submission 202532) | Soil microbial communities from Risofladan, Vaasa, Finland - OX-3 | ecosystem: Environmental > Terrestrial > Soil > Coastal area > Acid sulfate soil | place: Finland: Risofladan, Vaasa | collected...
GGTTCGCCGTTACCTATTCCGTGCGCGACATCAATGGCCAGTGGCTGGTCGTCGACAACACGGTGATTGAGAGTAACCAACCGCAACCGACCCCCGAGCCGGATTTGCTTCCTCCCGCCAATCAGGGACCGGTTACCGCGGAGGGAACGGCGACTCCAGTGCCCACGGCGGCGCCCTCGGCGAATCAGCTGAGTATCGAGCAAGTGGTGAATCTTGCCCTCCCGGCGGTTCTCCGGGTCACCGGGACGATTGCCAACAACCAACAGAGCACGGGCACCGGATTCGTCATCCGTACGTCGGGGAATTTTGCCTATGTGGTAACCAACGATCATGTGGTCAACGGCGCCACCAACGTGGTGCTCAGCAGCCAGGGGAGCGGCCCGCTTCCGGCCCTGAGTGTCCAGGAGGACACCGCCGATGATCTGGCAGTAATCGAGGTCGCGCAACCGGCGCACCCCCTGCCCGCCTTGACCTGGGGTGATTCCACCCAGGCCGGGCTGGGCGAAGCGGTGGTGGCCATCGGCTATGCCCTCGGGTTACAAGGGCAGCCAACGGTGAGCAATGGGATCATCTCCGCCCTTGGCCGCGACGTTGGTCAGCGGTGGCTGTATCTCCAGCACACGGCGCCGATCAACCATGGCAACAGTGGTGGTCCGCTGCTGGACCTACAGGGCAACGTCATTGGGATCAATACGCTGGTCGACGAGAACGCCCAGAGCGTCTATTTCGCTATCCCGGCCGCCAAAGCCAGGAAAGAGGTCAACACATTGATCGGGGCCATGCCCTGATCGTGTGGATCGAGCCGCCGGCGCCGCCGACCATGGGAACGCCGTAGTACTTAGTGGGGGTTCGCGCGGCGCCTCCAGCGTGCCATACTTGAAGCCGTCACCGCGACCGTACTGGCTGGTACGTAGAGTTCTCAAGGGCGTGGCACGCTCGGAAGACTGCCCCGCCGACCTTCGGAGAGGCTACCATATGAATCGGTTCAGTGGCCCGCTGTCGTTGCTCGTGACCTTCTCCATCGCTCTGGACATTGGCGGCATGGTTCCAAGGGCCGTGGCGGTATCGAGTAGCGCGACGCTGGCGGGTACGGTTTACTTTACCCGGGCGGGCCTCCTCTATGGGTCGAACCCGGACGGCTCGTCCGCGCGGGCGCTTACCTCTCTTGGTAAACCCAAGACCCCGGATGAGATGCCTGCCGTATCGCGCGACGGCACCCATGTTGCCTACGTGCAGTGGCAGCAAGTGTCGCATGATCAGCCCTATGGGGTCTATATGCTGAATCCGCACGGCAAGCCGACGAACATTTCCAGGGCGGATCAGTTCCCTTTCTTTCCAGCCTGGTCCCCCGACGGCACCGAGCTCATTTACGGCACCACCGTCTACTATTTCTCGGCGTCCTATTCCGAACTGATCATTCGCCGGGTGGCCGACGACAAACCTATCGACCTGATCGGCAACGTCAACGCCCCACCATCCGACCCAACCTGGTCGCCCGATGGACGCACTATCGTGATCGACCAACTCAGCAGGCAGGGCTCGAACTTCGTGGACGGGCTGCAAGCCCTGGACTACGCCAAAATGCTCGCTTCAGGACAGCCGAAGACTGAGATCGAACATCCACTGACCAATGATGCGTCGCACAACTACATGGCACCCAGCTACTCGCCGGACGGCCGGTTCATTGCCTGCGTGCGTACCGGGCTAAACAGTTCGGACGGAGATCTATGGGTTATGAACGCGGACGGATCCGGTGGCCATATGGTCGCTCATGACGCGCATCACGACCGGCCGGCCTGGTCGCCCGATGGGAGCGCCATCGCCATCACGCGCGGAACCGACATAGCGATTGTCTCGGCCCGCACGGGCACGTTGCTGGCCTCGATCCCCAACGCCACGGGCCCGGCCTGGGGCAGTCGAGTGAGCGCCCGCCCGATTTCGCCCAGCAAGAGCGGCAATGCGTCACCGTCAGCGTCGCCCACGCCGCCGGCTGTCACCAGTAGCGTCTCCAGGACGCCGGCGGTTACGGTAACGTCCGCTGGATTGTTTCACCTGGTCGGCGCCACCTATCAGGCGACGCAGTTGGTGTACCAAGGCGAGGACGTGCTGTACGCGGTGTACTACCACACGACAGGGATCGATCCATCGTCTGTCTCCGGCAGCCTCTCGTTCATCTACAATGGCAAAGCCGAGGGTGCGTTCCCGTTAACCGCCGGAACCGCTGCTGACGGCACGCCCGTATTGACCTCGCACCTGAAATGGCCGTCTAACAAAGGGCTAAAGGTCACGAGGTTGGGTGCCCAGTTCACCGTGCATTGGCGATCGCTTGCACAGCATACGACGGTCTGGTTCGTGCTCGAACCGTAAATTCAGCCAACCCGTCGCGTCATCCAGGGTGTTGCCGGTCGCCTCTCGCACTAAACCCGTGACCCAGCCCAACACCTCGTGCCTTTTCAGGTGGAGTTGTTTGCCGGGACGATTCCCCGACCGCGGCCGGCCCCGCGGTACCACCCGACCGCGGTCGAGGGGCATCAAAAGAGGCGGCCTGATTTTGCCCTAGCTAATCGGGCTCGGCGCGCTGTAGCTATCGTTCCGCGAAGAGAACGACGCCATGGTCGGCAAGGGAAGGTGGGTTGCGGAGGTGCTCGATTAGGAATTTGACTGGACCAGCACCACCGGGCTGCCGCCGATCACGTAGTCCTTGGGATTGGCGGGGTCGGTATTGTCGGTGGATGGTTGCAGGGTGAAGCGGAAGGTCTTGCCCGAGGCCGTTACCACATTGCCGTTACCGAACTTGTCGTAGGCGATCTCCGATCCGGCCAGGGCCGGGATCCGCACCTGGCGCGCGACCGGGCTCTGGTTCCAGGTTACGTAGATGGTGGCGCCAGGTTTGTGCAGAGTTACCACGTAAATCTGGCTGTGCTTGTCGTAGCGGATGGAGCCGCCGGTCACTCCGGCATACAGGGCCGTGGCAGCCCGATAGGCGTAGAACTCGGGGCGGGCAGTGTGGTTATTCCGGATGAGGCCGAAGGGTTCACCGCCCGCGGTGAAGTCCGTGCCGTCCACCATCCGGTTCACTTCGATGTGCTGCACGTTCAGGGCCAGGGCCAGGGAAAAGGCTTCGATAATGTAGGATGCCTGGTCCTGCATGGTGCCGAAGAAACCCGACCGCGCATAGCGGCGGATGGGGTCGTTATAGGGCAGGGCGTTGGTTTCGGACAACCACATAGGTTTCGCGATCCCGTAGCGGGCCATGATCTGGTTGTAGAGGGTGATGATCGTCCGGTAGTCGCTGGGCCGGCTATACAGGTGGAGATTCGCGTCATCGAAGTAGTCCTGGTTCGCCGCCGCCTGAGGCTCGTGTGAGAGATCGTCCATCAAGGTGGTAAAGAAGGTGCCGTGGTCGTACCAGTAGGGGTCGCCGGAGAGGATGATCTTTGCCTTCGGGTTCACGGCCTTCGCCGCTTGATAGGCAACCTTCACCAATTGGGCGTAATCAGCGACCGAGCCATACCAGGTACGCCATTTACCAGTGGGGATGCTTACTTCGTTCCAGAGAATCCAGTCGTTGATCCGGCCCTTGTAATGGGCGACGATCAACTTGACGAAGTGGCCCCAATAGTTATGAGGGTCGTTGTAGGGCAGATACAGGCCCTTGGGAATGGAGTCGCCATGCTGAGCGGGATGCAGCGCCGCCCAGTCGGGCGTATTGATTAACAAGCCCACCAGTTGGCGGCCGGTCGCGATCTCGTGATTGATCTGGTGGTCGCGGTCGGTGGCCCAGAGGTTGTAAGAGTTCGGGCCGCTGGGTTGAATATTCTTCCACCAGAACGTCAGGCGCTCCCAGCCCACGCCGATTTCCGAGGCCGCGGCCGGCGCGCGCCATGCCTCTACCACGCCGAAGCGTGGATCAGGGGTACTGGGGCGGCTGGCCTGGGCCGCGTATGACTGACTGGTCCCGGCCGATCGCGGAGCGATACCCGCCAGGAGGACGAATGAGATTACCGCTGCCACTCGGCAGGGGACGGAGAGCAGGGATTTCATTCGCATCGTACGCCAGTCTCCAGTGAACTAAGGTGCCTTGAACAGGTACCTGGCACCAGTATGGGGACGAGTACTGACCGATAAACAGTCCCAGAACGGGCTAGGATGAATGGGGGGCTCGCGGATCTCAAGAGAAAATACCGCGCGTTACCCCACTCGGGCCAGCACGAATTTACCACTCCTTATAGCATCCGAGATGATCTCGATATCAGGGGCAAGGCTCCGATCGATGTCCAGGTGTGGCACTATGGCCCGTATCTCGGACAACAAAGCCTCAAGACGTGGACTACTCTGGAGAGGCCGCCTGCATTCCAGGGCCTGGGCGGCGCAAAGCAATTCAATGGCAATGGCGCGCGTAGTATTTTCCAGCACCCGCCGTGCCTTCCAGGCAGCGGTGGCGCCCATGCTCACGTAGTCCTCGATGCCGGCGGAGGTGGGAATGGAATCAACACTGGCGGGGTGGGCAAGGATCTTGTTTTCCGCTACGAGCGCGGCGGCCACGTACTGAGCGATCATCATGCCCGAGCGCAGGCCGGGCTCGGGGGTCAGGTAGACGGGCAGCGCCGCCTCGCCCTCCCAGGTGCTGACCAGGGCGTAGGTCCGTCGCTCACTGAATCCGCCGAGCGTGGTCAAGGCAATGGCCAGGTAATCAAGCGGTAGAGCCAGAGGCTGGCCGTGAAAGTTCCCCCCGGACAGCACCTCTCCATCATCGGGGAAACAGAGGGGATTGTCGGTGACGGCGCCTAGCTCGCGGCCTATTACCTGGTGTGCGTGGGCCACTGCTTCCCGCACCGCCCCCAGCACCTGGGGGATGCAGCGCAGCGTATAGGGATCCTGTACGCGCGCGCAATCGGCATGACCGGCCAGAATCTCGCTCCCGGCCAGCCACCGCCTTAGGACGGCGGCGCTGGCGGTTTGGGCGGGTTGCGCGCGCAAACGCTGGATTCTGGGGTCGAAAGCAGTGTCAGTACCGCGGAGGGCATCGACGCTCATGGCGGCGGCGGCCTCGGCTACCTGGAGCAAATATTCCGCGTCGGCAATACACAGAACGCCGACCGCGCTCATCAGATGGGTACCGTTGATCAGGGCCAGACCCTCCTTGGCCGCCAGGGTCAACGGGGCCAGTCCGGCGCGGGCCAGAGCCTGATCGCCCGGCAGTCGTTCACCGCGATACCATGCCTCCCCTTCACCGATCAGAACCAGGGCCATATGGGCGAGGGGCGCCAGATCGCCGCTGGCCCCAAGTGAACCCTGCCAGGGGATGACAGGATGCACCCCGGCATTGAGCAGGGCAAGCAGCCCATCGACCAGGGCTGGCCGGACCCCGGAATAGCCGCGGGCAAGGCTGGCGGCAGTGATCAGCAACATCGCCCGCGTCACATCGAGCGGCAGCGGATCTCCCACCCCAGCGGCGTGGCTACGTACCAGGTTGCGTTGCAATTCCACCAATTGAGATGGGGATACCCGGACGCGGGCCAGACTGCCGAAGCCGGTGTTGACCCCATACACGGTATCGCCATGGGCCACGATGGACTCAATGAGCCCGCGGCCCCGCGCCATCGCGATCCGCGCGGACTCGGCCAGCACCACTGATCCGCCCTTACGGGCCACCGCTACCACCTCCATGGGTGCTAGCGGACTGCCGTCAAGTTCGATTGAACTTGGCGGCATGCCAGGTGTTTCTTCCATGCAGCCGTCTCCCGGTGGGCTATGTTACCGTGGTCGGAGGGGCGATGACTAGGGTTGTGGCAAAATTCGTCCGTGGTAGGATGTCAGTAAGGCGCCATGGCACCCGCTGATTCACGGCGGGGAAATAAGGAAACACGAGGTACTACATGAAACAGCTGGGTGTGCTCAGCGATACCCATCTCAGGAGCGAAAGGGTGGAAATTCCGGACGCGCTGCTGGATGCCTTCGCCGGGGTGGACGGTATCCTGCACGCTGGTGATCTGATCTGTCCGGAGGTGCTGGATCGTTTGCGAACCATCGCCCCGGTGTGGTCGGTCTATGGAAACATGGACCCGCCCACCCTTCAACACATGTTGAGCCGCACCTTGATCATTCCAGTCGAGGACCTGGCGATCGGGCTGACCCATGGGCATATTGGGTCGGGAGCCAGCACACCGGCGCGGGCGCTTGCCTGCTTTGCCGATCACCCCGATATCCGGGTGGTGGTATTCGGCCACAGCCATGAGCCGTACAATCAGGAGCGAGGGCCGGTACGCTTGTTTAATCCCGGCTCGCCCACGCAGCCGCGGCAACAGCCCCGGCCCTCATATGGGATGCTGGAGATAGACGGCGACCAGGTGAGCGCGACGCTCTATTACCTGTGAAGGGGAGAACGGAGGCAGGGGCGCGATGCAACGCAAGGGAATGCTTATTGGCGTACAGTCGAAGGATATTGATGAATATGAGCGGATACACAAGGACGTGTGGCCAGAGGTGCTGGCGACCATACACGACTGTAATATCCGCAATTATTCCATTTTCCGCCTGGAGAATATGCTCTTCGCCTACTACGAATACATAGGCGACGACTACCAGGCGGATATGGCCAGGATGGCCGCCGACCCAAAGACGCGGGAGTGGTGGAGCATTACCGATCCCATGCAGGTGCCGGTCGAGGAGGCCGGACCGGGCGAGTGGTGGGCGGCCCTCAAGGAAGTGTTTCACGTCGACTGAACTGCCCCGAGCGATGGCGCGGGGAACGCATGCCTCCCTCGCCACCGCTGGGTTCTCAGGCGGATATGCGTTCCGTCTCCAGAACGGGCTCCGTCACCAGCGGGAGGAGCGCCTCGTCGAAGACCTCTTGAATCTCCCCCACGGGGATGAAACGCATCTCCGCGCGCAGTTCCGACGGCAGGTCGTCGAGATCCTTTTCATTTTGCCGGGGCAGCAATACCGTGCGAATGCCGGCCCGGTGCGCCCCAAGCATTTTCTCCTTGATTCCCCCCACCGGCAAGACCTTCCCCCGCAGGGTAATTTCCCCCGTCAGCGCCAGATCCGCCCGCACCGGGCGGCCGGTCATCAGCGAGGCGATGGCCAGGGCCATGGTCACTCCCGCCGACGGGCCATCCTTTGGCACCGCTCCGGCAGGTACATGGATGTGCAGGGTACTCCGGTCCCATAGGTCGGGATCGATTCCAAGCCGGCTCGACCCAGCTCGCACACAGGTAAGGGCTGCCTGCGCTGACTCCTTCATGACATCACCGAGCTGTCCGGTCAGGACCAGCCGCTCCTCCTTGCTCGGAGTGCGGGCCGCCTCGACGAAGACGATGTCACCGCCTACGGGAGTCCATACCAGTCCGGTTGCTACTCCCGGACGGTCGATTCGTTCCGCCTGCTCGTTATGATATTGTTCGCGGCCAAGCAGCCGATGCACTGCCGCCACGTCGACAATCACCGGCCGAGCCGTGGCCACGGGGGTCGCGGCCCCGGCGCCATCCCCAACCGGCTCGATCTCTCCCGGATCGGTTGAGTTCGCGGACGGCAACTCAAGGATCGGCGCCTGGGCTTCATGGGTGCTCGTGTCCTTGGCGATGCTTTCATCGCTTTCATTGGGGCGGTGGGCGGCGCCGGAGTCCGCCGTGCGTTCGCTGATTTCGCGGGCTACCTTGCGGCACAGCGAGGCGATCTGGCGCTCCAGGGTACGTACGCCGGCTTCTCGTGTGTAGGCCCGCACCACCTCGCGAATCGCCCTTTCCTCGATCGTGATCTCGCCCTCGGTGAGTCCATTTGCTTCCCGCTGCTTGGGAACCAGGTACCGAGTCGCGATCATGAGCTTCTCGTCCTCGGTATACCCAGGAAGTTGCAGAACCTCCATCCGGTCTAGGAGGGGCGGTGGGATCGTGTCAAGGGTATTGGCCGTGGCGATAAAGGTCACGCGCGAGAGGTCAAAGGGAATGTCCAGATAGTTGTCGCGGAACTCACGATTCTGTTCTGGATCGAGCACCTCAAGCAGAGCCGAGGATGGATCACCGCGCCAGTCTGAGCCAACTTTGTCGATTTCGTCCAGCATGAAAACGGGATCATTGGTGCCGGCGCGCCGGAGAGCCTGAATGATCGAACCCGGCATGGCGCCAATATAGGTGCGCCGATGGCCGCGGACCTCGGCCTCGTCCCGCACCCCGCCCAGGGACAGGCGGGTGAACTTCCGCCCCATGGCCCGAGCAATCGATTGCCCGAGGCTGGTCTTTCCCACCCCCGGCGGACCCACCAGGCAGAGAAGGGGCTCGCGTTCTCCCGCGACCCCTTCGATGCCGCGGTCGTGCTTCATCTTCCGCACGGCCAGGTATTCCAGAATGCGATCTTTGATCTTCTCCAGATCGTAGTGATCTTCATCCAGGATTCGCCGAGCGGCGGGCACGTCGATCTCGCCGCCCGAACTGGTCATCCAGGGGAGACTGATCAGAAGATCAATATAGGTGCGAATGACCGAGTGCTCGGGAGACGCGGTGGGAATCCGTTCCAGCCGCGACAATTCGCGATCCGCCTCTTTCCGCGCCTCCGGTGATAGTTTCGCCTTTTCCAGGCGTTCGCGCAGTTCGTTGATCTCCGCCTGCTGATCGTCAGACTCCCCCAGCTCGCGTTGAATGGCCTTCAACTGTTCGCGTAGTATGTACTCCCGCTGCGCCTTGCTCATCTCCTCCTGGGCCTGGCCCTGAATACGGCGGCCCAATTCGAGCACCTCAAGCTCGTGGCTCATCACTTCGTTCAGCTTGCGAAGCTTCCCGGAAAGTGAATCGTTCTCAAGAACCTCTTGCTTGACGTCCAGATCTATTTGCAGGCTCTGCGCGATCAGATAGATCAGTTGCCGGGTGTCTTCCAGGTTCATCACCACGGTGGCCAGTTCCTCGGGGAGATATTGGGCCAGGCCCACCAGTTGCTGGAAGGCTGCTACCGCGTTACGGCGCAAGGCCTCGACCTCAAGCGATGTATCCTCGGGATCCGGGTATGAAGACACGCGGGCGGTGAGGTACGGGCTTTCGGAAATATACTCGTCGATGCGGATCCGTTCGAGCCCCTGCATGGCCACCATCAATCCGCCATCGGGCCGGCGGAGCAGTTGAAGAATCCGAGCGGCGGTCCCGATGCGCCGCACTTGATCGGGCTGGGCATTCTCCACCGACGGATCAATCTGGGCCACCAGGGCCACCAGGCGATTACCACGCATGGCGTCGTCCACCAGTTGCACCGAGCGTGCCTGCCCCACCATTAAGGGAAGGGCCGCGTACGGGTAGACTACCAGGCCGCGGAGGGGTAACACGGGAAGGGTCTCCGGGATCGCGGCCTGCGCCATCTCCACCGGTTCGATTTCCCCAATCACCGGTGCCGGAGTGGCCGGCGTGGTCTCCACCGCCTCCCCTTCCTGGCTTTCCCGCGCGTTTGTCTCGGGAGGGGAATCTTGAGCATCTTTGTCGTGTTCTGACATCAATTCGTTCTCCAGTGCTCCGGCGAAAACCGGATGCACCATGTAGGGAAGCGCCCGCGTGCGCTTCGACTCAGGCCGACGCGCGTGGCAGAGTGATCAGCAAAAAGCCCTGATCCAGGATGGCGCTTACGCGCTGCCCGTCCACTGGCCTGGGCAAGCGCACCTCGGCCCGAAACGGGCCATAGTGGATCTGTGCCTCATGAAAGGAGACCCCGCCGTCCATCTCGATATTGGGATCGCGCTGGTGACGATTGCCGGTCACTACAAGGTGATCCGAGTAGACGGTAATTTCAATCGCGTCTTCCGGCACCCCGGCAAGCTCCATTTTCACGAGCAGGGCGTGAGGCGTCTCGTAGACATCGGTGAGCGGGCGCCACTCGCCCGCCCGGAGCAGGGTACGCTGGCGAACGTGCCATAGTTCATGAAACAATCGCTCGAGATCCTGCTGTTCGGTGGTGGCATTTGTCGTGTGAGTCACGTACCGGTAGCGCACGCGCATTCTCTTCTCCTTGGGGCCATCCCATCCGCTCACGGTTCGCACGCTCGCGCGATACAGTACCAGTGGCGCGTACAAGATCCATGATACCGCGGGGCAAGGTAATGTATCGATAGTCCTATGGCCCAGTGTGCCCTACGAAC
>Ga0307374_10015785_pt1 | contig 10113 bp, 7 predicted proteins | sample OX3MG_FD_202532 | JGI IMG/M metagenome (GOLD analysis project Ga0307374, IMG submission 202532) | Soil microbial communities from Risofladan, Vaasa, Finland - OX-3 | ecosystem: Environmental > Terrestrial > Soil > Coastal area > Acid sulfate soil | place: Finland: Risofladan, Vaasa | collected...
AGCGCAGTACCTCCGCAGGTTTGATCTCCGAAACCCTTCGTGAGGCGAGGTAGGCCGCCGCCACCGACGAGAGAATCGCAAAGAGAAAAATGAAAAGCGCCTCCGGAAAGAGAACCCGGCTCGGCACCCTGTCAAGATAGAAATAGGCCGGCGAGAAGAGCGCGAACGAGCCGCCCGCGGGCGCGAAGGGTGCGAGGAGCCATGCGACGAGCCCCCCGACGGCGTTCACCGTCGCTTCGACAAGCGTGAAGATGGCATTGATGTGGTCGGATACCAGAAACCCGAGAACCAGGCCAATCACCCCGCCGAGCACGCCGATATAGAGCCCGTCGAGGACGAAGACTGCCCGCATTGCCGCGGGCGATGCCCCCATCGAGCGGAGAATCCCTATCTCCTCCTGCCGCTCGTAGACGGCACGCTTCAGGAAGTGGTGGATGTTGACCGCCACGACCAGGAAGATGAGGCAGAGAAGGAAGGTCATGACGAGCTTCTCCATCCGCAGGGCGCCGAAAAAGGCGCTGTTGTACTCTCGCCAGGAGACTATCGAAAGGGTGCTCCCGGGAAAGGCTGCGCGGATGCGCTCGGCGGCCGCGCGGTCCTGGTAGCGATCGATAAGCTTGACGCCGTACACCAGACGGTCCGCCGGACTTCCGAGCGCCTGGACCGCGTTCAAATTCACGAAACACAGGGACTGGTCGAAGTCGTAGTACCCCGATTTGAAGATCCCCGAAACCTTGAAGGAGAGGCTCGCCGGGGAGAGCAGGTCGAAAGAGGGGCCGCCGAGGGAAACTACGGAGACCGGATCGCCGAGCCCCACCCCCAGGGTGGCCGCAAGCTGATCGCCGATGACGATCGACCGGTCGCCCGCGAGCATCAGGCTCCCCGCGATCAGATGGAGGTAGCGGGCAAGCTCCGGATCGAGGCGGGCAGGGTCGGAGGGTACCCCTCGCACGACTGCAGGCTGGAAGCCGGCGTAGCCGCCGGTGATCATCGTTTGAACGTCGGCGAACGGCACCACGGCGGCTACCCCCGCCACGCGCCGCATCCGGGCGAGGGCCTCTGCGGGAAGAGGAGTCCCGTCAGTGGTGATGCGCAGATGGTAGGATCTGATCGCGAGGATGTCGTTTATGAAGCCGAGCTGGAATCCGTTCATGACGCCGAGCACCGAGACGAGCGTGACCACGCCGATGGCGATCCCGGCGACCGACAGCACCGAGGGGGCGAGTCCACGATTCTTGCGCTTCGAGCGGAAGTACCGCCGAGCCACAAAGAGGATCCACCCCGTCCGTATCATCCCGTCACGACCTCTTCCCGCACCTTGTTTCCATCCTTGTAGTAGACGCGCAAGAAGGGCTTGCCGTTGGTATAGAGCTCTTCATAGGAGCTGTCGTCGCCCGTGTAGACGGTCACTTTGACTATTGTAAGGTTTCTGGTGACCTCCACCCTTGCGAGCTTTCCGTCGCGGCCGTAGGCGTAGCGGCTCTCCTCCCTGACTCCGGGGGTGAGCACTACCTTGTCGACGAGGCGATCGCCCTCGTAGCGGAAATCGGTCCGCGAGACCGTCGCATCCTTGGAGCTCACCTGTTCGGAGAGCAGCTTGCCCTTCGCGTCATAGAGTCGCCTGGTCACGGCTCCGTTGGCGAAGTCGGTCTCGACTGAGCGCTGCCCTTTCCCGTCGGGAGCGAAGTCCGTCTGGTTGATTATCGCGCCCCCTTCCCAGTCCTCGATCGCCGCGAGATCGGATCCGCTGTAGCGAATCAGCTCGCCCTTGCGGTCGTTCCCGTGCCATTCCGCCAGTAGGCTCCCGCCCGTATAGGTGTAGGCCGACTCGACTGCCCTTCCGTCAGGGTAGGTCCGCACCGCGCGGCGAAGCCTCCCATCGGGATCTCGATAGATAACCGTCCGATAGTCGGGGCTTCCGTCGGACCCCTCGACCTCGATCCGCGCGAGGAGACCCTGCTCGTAGCGATAGATCCGCTTCGATTCAAGCTTCCCATCGAGGTAGTTTTCCTCTTCTTGGGGATGACCGTCGCGGTAGACCGTGACCGAGGAGATGACCCCCGCGTCGTAGAGGGTCTCTTTTGCGAGCTGGCCGTGCTCGAACTCGTCGACCCACCGCTTCGTCTCCTTTCCGGAGTGAGTGAGGGTGCGTATCTCGGAGGTCCCCTCGCGGTGCACCTGAAGGAGCCACTCTGTCTGAGAAACCTGATCCGGCGAGACGGCTTCCATCTCGATGCCAAGGAGGTCGGAGCGGTAGAGCTCGTCGGCACGGACTGATGCCGGTGCAAGAAGGGCGGCAACAGCCGCGACCATGACGGCGATAAGGTAAGGGCGGATCATTTCAGCAGATTGCATTCCGCAGCGCACAAAGAGCGTCCATTGGGCTCAACCCAGCAGCGAATCGAGATAGTGATCGACGTCGAAGACCTCGAGATCGGTGAGCTTCTCCCCCTTGCCGATGAAGGAGAAGGGGATTCCGAGACTCTTCGAGATCTGAACCGCGATCCCGCCCTTGGCGGTAGAGTCGTACTTGGTGAGTATCGCGCTGTCGATACCGATTGCCTCGTTGAATGACTCCGCCTGCCTGAGCCCATTTTGACCGGTAGTCGCATCGACCACGATCACGGTCCGGTAGCTCCCATCGCCGATGCGGCTGCGCGCAACCCGATCGATCTTCTGGAGCTCCTTCACGAGGTTCGCCTTGTTGTGCATCCGTCCCGCCGTGTCGGCAAGTACGAGTCTTGCCCCTCGGGCCCGGGCGCTTTCGATGGAATCGTAGATAACCGCTCCCGGATCCGAGCCCGGCAACTGGCTCACCACCCTTACCCCGAGGCGCTCGCCGTGAATCTTGAGCTGGTCGATAGCGCCCGCCCGAAAGGTGTCGCCCGCACCCAGGATGACCTCGTTCACCCCTTCGGTGCGCCGGAAGTAGTCGGCGAGCTTCGCGATGGTGGTAGTCTTTCCCACACCGTTCACCCCGAGCACGAGAAGGAGGTTCAGCCGCTCGGGCTCGAGGGTTAGAGGCTTGGCCCTGACGGATCCTCGTAGAAGCTCCTTCAAGGCCGCGGTAAGCTCATCGCGCGATTCGATCCGGCTGCGCTTCACCGTTTCGCGCAGCTCGCTTACGGTCGCCATCGCCAGGCTCGCGCCAAGATCCCCTTCGATGAGGATCTCCTCAAGCTCCTCAAAAAGAGAGTCCTCGCGCCCTCCCCCCGAGAATAGCTTCCGTATGCGCGCGCCCAAGGCCATTCCAGCCACCTATACTCCTCCCGATCAGTCCGACGCTCTGAGGTAGTGAATGACGTCGATGACGGTGTTTACGAAGAGTGAGACGCTGATAAAGACTCCGCCCCACAAGGTATAGTACCACGTGGTAGTGAGATTCTTCAATCGCTCCTCGTCGAGCGAGCCGGCGAGAGCCTCCTGATACATGATCCCGTTGCTCTGCCAGAGGCTGTAGGCTGTCACGGGCAGAATCACCGACACGGCAAAAGCGCCAAAGGTAGCGTAGAAACGATTGCGGAGATCGTCGGTGTACTCACCCTTCTTGAAGGCGTCGGGAAGCAATCGAATCGTGGCGGATGGAGGGCTGTCCGGCAAGAGGGTTCCGCTGTAGTCGAGGTAGTCCTTCCGGCGAACCAGGAGCGAGACGGGATCGAGGGGACGATCTACGAGAAGAGGGCTTTTGCCTTCCCAGAGCGAATTGAGGTAGACATCCGCTCCTTGCGGATAGGTGACGATTGCGATCTCATCGGCAGCGCTCTTCTTGAGGCTGAAGGAGAGATTCTTGGTGGCAAGCGGCTCGAGCTCGACCGAGGCCTGCTCCTCCTTGTGGCCGGGTGCCCTCACCATGATCTCATGGCGCCCCGTCGAAAGGAATCGCAGCTCCGCATTCCCGACGCCGTAAAACTTCCCGTCGACATAGACCAGGGCGCCGGACGGTTCCACTGCAAGCCTCAAGGTGGCCCACTCGCGCCCAAGGATCTCCGTGGCGAGCGCCGCGGTCGCGGACCGGAGGGCGCCAAAGGCGTCGCTGGGGCCGACGACCGTTCGAAGGCTGTAGGACTGTGCCCCGAGGTCCGCATTGTAAGCGCTCACGTCGATGATGAGGTAGCCCTCGGCCTCGGTTATCCGCCCGCTGACGAGGAAATCGAGCGAGCTCGCCTTCGCCTTTTCGGCAGGCGAAACCGCCGGATAGGCGAGAAGCTGGCTCCCGCCGGCCCCTGTCGTCCCTGCGGCGGCTCCCGGCGAAGCCCCCGCGGCAGATGGCGCTGTCGCCCCTGCGGCGGCGGCCGCGGGCGCGGCGCTCGGAGTAGCCGTCGCCCCCGGAGCAGCGGGAGCGCTCGAGGCGCCGCCCGCTGCCGTCCCACTTGGCGCACCACCCGCCGGAGCCGTCGCTGTCGCCCCGGTCACAAAAACCACCGGCTTCGTCTCCGCGATGGCGATGAGAGCCGAGTCGAACCGCTTCAAGAACGCGATGCGCTTGAGGGCATCGGCGATCGAGGCGTCGATCGAGACGAAGGGACCGCTCACGCTCGATTGGCTTGCAGCCGTCGTCGACGGGGAGGTGGGTGTCGTTCCGGCCGAGGTTATGCCCGCGGCGGCCGTTGCAGTCGACGTGGTAGCGGAGGTCGCCGAGGTGGTCGCGGCCGCCGTCGTGGTCCCCGCGGTGGAGGTTGTTCCGGTCGATGCCGCCGCGGTCGGCGCCTGCGCACCGGTGGTACTGGCGGCGGCGGGAGGCGCCGCAGCGGGAGCCGAACTGCTTGACGCCGCAGAGGACTCGTAGAAAAGCGCGCTTCGCTTCTGCCGGAGGTCGGAGAGCGAAACCTCCGCCGCCTGAAGTGCGTCCGCCACGATCGTGCGCTGATAGATCGCACGCTCGGACGCGGTGTAGCGGTGGGTCGCGATCCCGGACAGCCCGTCGAGGATGAGCAGGGGAAGGCTCTCGCGCAGATAGTCGTTCTCGCTCGAAAGATCGATGCCCTTGAAGAGCGTCACACCCACTCTCCACGTGGTGGAGGGATCGGTCGGCGGCGCGGTGGGAGAGGCGGCCGCGGAAGCGGCTCTCGCAGGCTGGCCGGTCGGCGTCGGAGTCGGAGTCGTCATCGAGGATGGCGTGGTTGACGTCGTGGTCGGCAGCGGACGGTCGAAGGGGCCGCCGGTAGCCGGGGAGGTCGGCGCAGTCTGCGCATACAGGGAGGCACCGGACAGGAGGAGGAATAGGACGAGAGCGGCGCCTCCGTTTCGGACGGAGCTCCGACACGCCGCCCCGGCTCGCCACCCCTGCTCACTTCGCGGCGACAAGCGGCTCACGCTCGGACCTTGGCGACCTTCCTGACCGCAGAGACGATGCGCTCGGGCCGGAAGGGCTTCACGATGAAGTCTCGCGCCCCGTATTGGATCGCCCGGATGATGTATTCCTGCTGGCCGAGCGCGGAGCACATGATGACGCGCGCCCTCGGGTCGTAGTCGACTATTCTCTTCAAGGACTCGATCCCGTCCATCACCGGCATGGTGATGTCCATGAGCACGACGTCCGGACGGCGTTCCCTGTAGAGCATGATCCCCTCGACGCCATTCTCCGCCTCTCCGGCGATGCCGAATCCCGATGTCTCGATGATCTCCCGTATCGCAGTTCTCATGAACGATAGGTCGTCGACGATCAGGATTTGAACGCTCATGACGCCTTCGATGCCCAGGCGAGCTTGAGATACTCTTCAATGAACTCGTCGATCTGACCGTCCATCACGGCCTGAATGTTTCCGGTTTCGTGCTTGGTACGGTGATCCTTTACCATCGTGTAGGGCTGAAAGACGTAGGAGCGGATCTGGTTCCCCCATGAGATGTCCTTCTTCTCCTGGAGGAATTTCGCGTTTTCCTTCTCCTTCTCGGCTTTCAAGTGCTCGTAGAGCCTTGACCGAAGGACCTTCATGGCGTTCGCCTTGTTCTTGTATTGGCTACGCTCGTTCTGGCACTGAACGACGATTCCGGTGGCGAGGTGGGTAATCCGCACCGCGGAATCGGTCTTGTTGACCTTCTGTCCCCCGGCGCCCTGAGAACGATAGGTGTCGACACGGATATCCTCCGGCCGGATCACGACGCTGACCTCGTCATCGATCACCGGCGAGACGAAAACTGAAGCGAACGAGGTGTGGCGGCGCGCGTTGGCGTCGAAGGGGGAAATGCGCACGAGGCGATGAACGCCGGTCTCGCCCTTGAGATAGCCGTGGGCGTAGTCGCCTGTCACTTGGAGCGTCACCGACTTGACTCCCCCCTCGGCCTCCAGGAGGTCGAGCGTCTCGAGGGCGAAGCCGCGGCGCTCGGCCCAGCGGGAGTACATCCGCAGGAGCATCCCCGCCCAATCGCACGCCTCCGTTCCTCCCGCCCCAGCGTGAATCGTAAGGATCGCGTGGCTGTCGTCAAGCTCATCCCCCAGGAGCTCAAGCATCTGCAGCCGCTCGAAGCGGCCCGATATCTCGTCGAACGATCGCGAAAGCTCCCCCTCCACCGATTCGTCCTCGGTCTCTCCCGCGAGATGGTAGAGCTCTTCGAGCTCCTCGATCTCCCCTTTCAGCTTCTTCCAAGGCTCGAAGCGCTCCTTCAGGCGCTTCAGCCGCGAGAGGATCCTCTCCGCGTTCTCCCGATTCTGCCAGAAATCCTGGGTCGAGGTCGAGTTTTCAAGCTGACCAATCTCGGTCCCGAGCTTGTCGGGGTCAAAGACCCCTCCAGGTTTCGAGGATCGAGCCCTTGAGCGATTCGATGCGCGGTTCCAGGTCGGAAAGCATAAAGTCTCCTTCGTCGAGAGCGGCGCGCGGTCGCCGTCACGGTCGAACATTGATGCGCCGCCACCGCTTCTTCTCGAGTGCGGTGACGACGAAGAGGTCGTCGAGCGGGTACTGGTAGAACCGTACGATGTCGTAGTAGTCGGTCACCCGGTCGATATCGTGCTTCAGCCGCGCCAGGGTGTTCTCCTTGATGGTGTGGGACTCGAAGAGGGTCACCGTGATCTGCTTGAGCCCGTACTGCTTGAAAAGCTCGTGGGCCGCGACCCGGTGATCGTCTTGGGAGAACTCGCCAACGACGGCCACAAACATGCTTATAGCGTACCTGTAACGAAATACCGTGTCAAATACCGTATGGACGGAGGACCGTACATCGCCTATGATGGTGGCTATGAAGAGGATTCCCCTGCTCTTCCTTGCTCTTGCGCTGTCCTTCCCCCTTTTCGCCCAGAGCGCCGGGGATGTCGCCACCTACGTTTCACGGCTCCGCGCCGTCGTTGACGGTCCGTACGTCAAGCTCCTGTGGAAGGATTCCGACCTCCCCGATGCGAGCTACGTGGTCTACCGCTCGACCCGGGAGATGAGCTCCGACACCTTCGCGGATGCCGCAAAGCTCGCGGTAGTAAAGGCGGGCCAAGAGTCCTACGTCGACACTCCGCCGGATGCCAAGAGCTACTACTACACGGTCCTCGCCCAGGACAGCTCGGGCAAGCTCTACAGCCTCTTCATCCCCTTTCGCAACACGACCACCACCGCGGTCGCTGTAAGGATTCCAATGAGCGCGGCGGTCACGTACGCCCAGGTGACCGATCTCGCCGCGAAGCGCTCGGGTGATGCGATCCTGCTCTCGTTCCATAGCTCGAGGCCGGATCGGCAGCTCGTGGTCTATCGCAACACCTCACCCGTCAGCAGCGTAAACGAGCTCCTCGGCTCCGTGAGCATCGGTCTGATCCCGAGCTCCCAGAGCGAGTTCAAAGACAACCCGATCGCGGGAATCCCCTACTACTACGCGGTCGTCGACTCCGACACGCTCTCGACGGGCTCGGTGAGCCTCGCGCTGGGCGCAAATGCCACGCGCGATCCCGCGGAAATCCCGCTCTCACCCGGTACCATTGGCGAGACTGAGTTTGCCGGCAAGCGCCTGCGACCGCTCCCCTTCCTCGTCCTAACCCCCGACGGCGGCGGCGCTCCGCTGCTCTCTTCGCCTGGGGCGCTTGCCCCGCAGGCAAAGAGCCTCGCTCCTGCGGCGCAGAGTGCCGTCGATTCCCTCCTCGGAACCCTTGCGGCCCCTTCGTCGCAGTCTCTCGCGCCGGTTCTCCTCGATGCCGACAAGGCGCCTTCCCCGAATGCCGGCGGCGACGAGCATGTCCTTCTCGCGATCCTCTCCGGCCCCTTCGCCGCACGGGACTGGCCCGCCGCCGAGCGGGCCCTGAAGGACTACCTCGCCATTCGTCGGGCGGAGGACCTCATGACGCGCGCTCGATTCTATCTCGGACAGTGCTACTACTTCGAAGGCAGCTATCGGCGCTCCTTCATGGAGTTCCTTCTCGTGGAGGACCGCTTCTATGCTGCGGTGCAGCCGTGGCTAAGCTCGATCTTCGAGAAGCTTCACGCACGCGACGAGGCCCGTGGCTGACGGCCCCCCCCCGCCTCCTTTCCCGGCGCGCCCGACGAGCATTCGCCCATGTCGCTACGCGCGACGAGGCCCGTGGCTGACGGCGCGCACGTTCGCGCGTCACTACAGGCGGGAAAACGACAGAGTGATCGCAACCTCCCACTTCTCCCCGTGGCCGAGCCTGAGGCTCCACTGCGGCACGAAGCAGGAGGATTGATAGGCCCGGGTTGTCCCGGTGAGGGTTCGCGAGGTAGTTTCGACCGGGAGGCTCCACAGCTTGAACGGAGCAGTGGCCGAAAGCGAGATGCCGACCTTGTTGGCCAGGTCGTTCACGACGAGCTCTCCGACCTCGTCGATCGCAACCCGGGAGAGGTCGATCGAATGTCGTCGCTCCTCCCTCACGGAGAAGAGCGCCGTCCCCTCCGGCGAGCCCGACTCCAGGGCAAGGTTTATCTCCGAGCCGAAGTTCACGTTCAAGGGGTCGGGCGAGGCGTTCTCGACGGTGTAGCGCACCACAATCGAGCTCTTCTTGAAGGAATAGCGCTTCGACAGCTCCACGGTGTATTCGTGCTTCTTGACCTTGAGGTTGCCCGAGGCCGTGAACAGCAGCTCATTGCGATCGCGGTTTACGTCCTGCGGCGAATAGGTGCGGCCGATGAAGGGACCGAGCTCGCTGTAGCTCATGCGGTCGAAGGCGGCGATGCTCTCGGTCGGTAGGAAGAAATGGTCGATGAAGGCCCTTCTCGAATACCTATCGAAGACGAATCCCGCCCCCTCGGCGTGGTAGGGCTCACGGTGACGCGCGAGCGTGTCCAGGTAGTTCCAGGCAGCGGGAACATACTCTAGCTCGAAGAGAGTCCCGCCTGCCAGGTGAACGTAGCCGTTTAGGTCGGTTCCGTGGTAGAGAAACTCCTCCTGCCCGTCCAGGTCGAAGTCGAGGGTAACCAGCGAGGGTTTGAAGATCCCCTTCTCGCGAGTCACTTTCTCCGCCTCGATAAGCGCGCGGTAGGCCGCCTTGCGCAGCCTGCTGTCGTAGATCCCGCCATTTGGACCGTGCCAAAGGGCGTTGTTGCATTCTCCCTTCCAAAGCTCCTCGCGGGCCGCGCGCTTTCGATGGCGGTCGCCACGCATCTGGTTCACGAGATCGTGGGTGTAGAGCATCTTCGCATAGAGGATGTTGCTCTCCGGGTAGCGCGAAAGAAACTGACGGAAGTTGCCGCACGCAGGCTGCGAGCTCCCCTTCGCCCCGTTCTTGGATTTAGCGTGCTCGGCGTCGTGAAAGAAGGTGGTATCCCCGAGCCACTGCATCATCTCCTCGTAGGTCGTGCTGCTGAAGTAGCCCTTCTTCACGGGCCCGAATCCCTCGGGGTGGCGGCTCGGAAGCATCGTCTCGATCCACTCGCGCTTGTTCTCGATGATCGAGAAGAACAGGTCGAACCACCCGTCCTTGAAAAGCCGCTTGCCGCGCTTGTCGAGCATGCCATAGCGCTCGCCCGCGTCGAAAATCACCGCCACGGTCTCCTCGTCCCCGCCGGCGAGCGAGAGGAGGTGGTCGACTACCCGCTGCGGCGACTCGCCCGGCACCATGCGCGTGAGCGAGGTCGAGACCGGGTAGACGACGAGAGCCTTTCCCTGGTCCTCGGTGATGCAGGGGCGATAGAGATCGCTTCCGCTGAAACCGGCGGTGCTGAAGGTCCGATCCTCGAGGAAGATGTA
>Ga0307374_10015789_pt1 | contig 10112 bp, 5 predicted proteins | sample OX3MG_FD_202532 | JGI IMG/M metagenome (GOLD analysis project Ga0307374, IMG submission 202532) | Soil microbial communities from Risofladan, Vaasa, Finland - OX-3 | ecosystem: Environmental > Terrestrial > Soil > Coastal area > Acid sulfate soil | place: Finland: Risofladan, Vaasa | collected...
GCGGCCAGGCGTTGAGTGCTGCCTCCAACAGGTAGCGGCCCATGGCCAAGGCGCCGACGGTGACGACGACCAACGGCTTGTCGGGCGAAAACCCCAAGCGCTGCAGGGCTTCGGCGCGTGACAGCGAGGGGCGGCTGACGTTCGACATGAGCCCCACCACCTGCATGTGCCGCTCCACCCAGGGCCACAGACGCGACTCCGGCAGGTGCTCCCGCGATCCCACGTAAAAAGCTATGTCGGCGTCCAGGATGGCGCGGCGCCGCAAACGATTGACAGCCACGGTGGCCAGCGCCAGGTCCGGATCGGCAGCCATCGTGGGCCGCGGAAACGTCGGAGCGTGCGTCACGAAGCCAACGCGACAGCCCAACCGCTTGGCCGCGAACAGAGGCAGCAGCATCTCGTCCAGCATCACCATCTCCGGGCGGTAGCGGGCAATCAACGCGGCAACTTTGACGGCGTGCTGCACTTCCGAGCGAACGAACAGGCTGCGCAGGCGCTGACGATTCAGCCGGCCATCCGCAACTGGGTAGGTCTCGAAAAGCAGGAGGTCGTGGATGCTGACGCCGGCGCGGCGATAGATCTCCACGTCGGGGCCGCCGCTAAGGTACTGGATCGGCAGATCGGGCCGCAGGCGGCTCAGGGCCAGCCCCATCGCCAAGCTGCGACGTGCGTGCCCGCCGCCGAATGGTGAGGAGGCGATCAGGACGCCCGACCTCGAGGGCGGCCGGCCCAGCCTTGATATGCCCTTGTGGCTCAGTTGCATGATTGATCCGACCCCTTTGTGTTTGATAGAAACCGCGACGCCAGCGTTCGGACGAACCAAAGGTCGCCGGCATTGAACTCACGGAGCAGCACCAGCAGACCGAAGTCTGCCGCCGCCAGCCCGCCGAACTTGAGGATGACCAGCCAGCCCATGGCGTTCCACAGGCTGCCCAAGGCCAAGGGAAGCAGGGTTGCCAGCAGGACATTGAAAAAGGTCCTTGGTCTGAAGCAGGTCCCGTAGTACCGCCATACCATAAGCATCGCCGCTGCCGCTCCGGCGGCGCCAACAGCTAATGTAGCCCAAGCACCACCAATGCCACCCATCCGGCTAATCGCCACTTGTCCCGAAACGATCAGCAGCGGCAGCAGTGGAACGTGCAGCAGCAGCAGCCAGCGCAATCTGCCGGCGGCCACGAGCAACCCAGTCGAAAGGCTGATCGACGCCCACAATGCCGCGGCGAAGGCCAACAGGGTGAAGAACATGCCGGTAGGCGCAAAACTGCTGCCGTAGATCAGCGTCACGATACCGGTCGAGCACGCCACCGCGACGCCGGTGAAGGGCAGCAGGAACAGGATCATGCGGTTGCCCTGCCGCACCAGCTGGCGGCCAGCCTCCAGCCCCGACGACGCCAGCTCCTTTGTGAGCGAGGCGAGGATCAGCGGGGCGACTGTGCCGGCAAGCAACGCCGGAACGGTAATCAGGTTGAGCGCGGCGCCGTAGTAGCCGGCGGTCTGCGGATTCGGATCGAGCGCCTTGGTGAGGAACAGGCCGATCTTGTCGAACAGCGGAATGGTGATCGCGAAAAAAACGCTGACGCTGGTGTAAGACAGCAGGCGGCGAACGGGGAACGTGCCTCGACCCCATAGTGGCACGCGCACGAGCAGGCAAGACACCGCCAGCCGAACGGCCGCGGCGCACACAGTGCCGAGAATGGCGCCGGCCACCGAGTGGGTCAGGGCTACCAACAGCACCATGAACAGCATCCGGCCCAGCCAGAATGTGGCGATGGGCAGGCTGTTCCTGCCGAACAGCTCCCTTCCGATTAATACGGAGCCGTACACGTAGCTCAAGCTGATCAATGGAATGTCGATGGCGAACAGGCGCAAGTCACTCCCCAATTCCGGCGCGCCCAAAAGCGCAGCAACAGCGGGCGCGGCCAGGAACAACGCCGCGCCGACAGCCAACGCCGAGCCGGTTTGGAACTGGGCGCCGACCCGAGCTGGGCTCTCCCAATCGCGGCTTTCGGCCACGAAGGTGACGATGGCCGACGAGAAGATCGTTTGAATGAGCATTTCGAGCCAGGTGACGATGGAGATCGCCACCACCAGGTTGCCGTATTCACTGGGCCCCAGAGTCCGGCTGACGAAGGCGGCAATCACAAAACCGGTCGGAACCAGGAGTCCGTGGGCCAGCAAGTTTTGAATCGTGCCGGTGGCCGTTTTTTCGGCGCGTGTTGGCCCCGCGGGCGCCTGGGGCTCGATGCGCGGCTGCAGGATTTCGGGAGCAGAAGCCATTCGAGATTTCACTGTAGATGCGGCTGGGCCGCGTCGCATCGGCGCTTTCTGCTGGTGACAGCATGTGCAGGTCAGGACCGGCATAGGTAGAAATGCTCTCTCGACCCATCGGTTCCGCTCAGCACATGCACGGTCTGCCTACCACAGGGGGAAAACATGCGCTGCCGGTTTATGCATTTGTCCTCTAGCTGCCATCACCCCGGACGCCCAACAATGCGGCCATGAATGACGTCGCAATCGTTGGCGCCGGGCCACACGGCATCCTGGTGGCGGCTCATTGCCGGAGGCTGGGTCTCGACTTTCGCCTCTTTGGTAAGAGCATGGATTCATGGCAGCATCAGATGCCGGCGGGGATGCGGCTGAAGTCGTCCCCGGCGGCGTCAAACATCGGCGAACCGAACGGCGCTTATTCTCTGCCGAACTACGAGGCCAAAACCAGCCAGTCGCTGGCGACACCGCTGCCGGTCGAAGACTTTGTGGCGTACGGCAAGTGGGTGCAGGCGCAGGCAGCGCCCGATCTGGATTCCCGGCTGGTGATGAGCATCTCGAAGAACGGCGCCTTCTCGCTGCGGCTGGAGGATGGCGAGACAGTCATCGCCAAGAAGGTGGTGCTGGCCCTGGGCATCAACAAGTTCGCCTCTGTCCCCAGTGAGTTCGCCGGGGTGCCGGGCTGCCTGGCGGCTCACACCTCCCAGGTAGGGCCGCTGGAAAGGTTCAGGGGCAAGCGAGTGCTGGTGGTCGGCGCGGGCCAAAGCGCACAGGAATCGGCGGCCCTGCTGCACGAGCAGGGGGCCGACGTTGAGATCATCACCAGGCGGGCGGAGCTGCCGCGACTCGGCCGCAACCGCGGCCTCTCGCCCCTGCTGCGGCGCCTCGTACCCGAAGCCGTTTACCTCAAGATATACCCGCCCACCGACCTGGGCCGGCAGCCGGATCACCTGGCGATCGCTTACCCGGAGATCTTTCGCAAGCTCCCGGAACGCTGGAAACGCCAGATCGCCTGGGGTGTGCTCAAACCCGCGGCCGCCCGCTGGCTGATGCCTCGACTCGCCGGCGTGGCGGTGACGGCAAGCGAATCCGTGGTTAAGGCAAGCCCCCGCGGGCGCCAACTCGAACTGGAGCTCAGCGACGGAAGCACGCGGGTGGTGGACTTCGCACTGCTGGCGACGGGCTTCAAGCCGGACCTGCAACGGCTCGGTGTGCTGGACTGCAAGCTGTTACAAGCGGTTGCCCAGTATGACGGCCAGCCAGCGTTGAGCCTAGGGTTTGAAACGAGTGTAAAGGGCCTGCACACGATCGGCGCTATCGCCTCGGGAGCACAGGGACCAATTGCTCGCTTCGTGTGTGGGACACTCGTCTACGGGCGGCTGCTCATGCCGTCATTGTGCCGGTAGGCACGGGCCGATGAGCTGGGTCAACCTGGCGGCCACGATCGGCCTTGCCGTCACCTATCCGGAAATGGCCCGCGAGCTCGGCGAGCTGCGGCGCTCTCAATGGCGCAGCCGTGGCGAAGTCGAGCAAGCCTCGTGGCGAGCGCTGCAGGCCACCCTGCGCTATGCGTACGACTTCGTGCCGTTCTACAGGACGAAGTTCGACCGCGCAGGTGTGAGCGTGGAGGACATCCGCGTGCCGGCCGACCTCCTGGCTATCCCGCTGACCACCAAGCAGGAGCTCCGGGAGGCACTCGCGGCGCAATGGCCGCTGTCCACGGCGGTGCCCAGCCACCAAGCCAGCCGCGCCAGCACGACCGGCTCATCGGGCGAGCCGTTCGTCTTTCCGATCGATCGCGCCGCCAAGGACCTACGCATGGCGGCGGTGTTTCGAAACATCGAGTGGTACGGCCACCGCCTGGGCGACCGCAACGCCCGCTTGTGGGGCCGGCCCGAACGTCCGCCGGACCTCACTGGGTGGGGACGCGGTGTGGAGGCATTCAAACGGAAAGCCCTGGGCCGCCGGCTAGATATCTTCACCCACGATCGCAGCCAGCCAGCCGCTTCCCTGGTGAACGAGGCTACCTTAGCTTCCTGGACGAGCCAGCTCCAAAGCCAGGACTTCAAGGCGCTCGACGGCTATGTCAACGCCCTGGTGCTGCTGGCCAGGTACATGCTCGACACCGGGCAGACCGGCATCCACTGCCAGGCGGTGGTGACCGGCGCCGAATACCTGTCGCCACCGGCCCGGGAGCTGCTGGAGCGAGCCTTCGGGTGTCCGGTGTACAACCGCTACGGCTCGAGCGAAGCCGGCTTCATCGCCCACGAGTGCGGCCGCAGCCCCAATCACAAGCTGCACATCAACGCTGAAGTGCTGTGGCTCGAGTTCCTGGGCGATGGGCAGCCCGTTGCCTCCGGCGAGCTGGGCGAGATTGTGCTGACCGAGTTCACCAACCGGGCCATGCCGCTGATCCGCTATCGCACCAACGACGTGGGCGTTCCGGCGGACGCGCGCGAAAGCTGCCCCTGCGGCCGCGGGTTGCCGCTGCTGAACAGCGTGGAAGGCCGGGTGGACGACCTGTTCTACCTGCCTGGCGGCGAGGTGCTGGTGTCGCACGTGTGGCACGAGATTTTCGCCGACCAGGACTTCGTGGCGGCCTTCCGCGTGACTCAGCACCGCCAGGACTTCGTGGAAGTCGAGATCGTGCCAAAGCACGAGCAGCTGCCGGCCAGTCGTTACTCGGCCTTGCAGGAATGGGTCCGCGGCTTCCTGCCAGGCTGTACCGTGATCTGGAACCAGGTAGACGAAATCCGGCCGGGAGCCGGCGGCAAGCTGCGCTCCTCGCGCTCGCTGGTGGCAAGCCCGTCGGGTTTCTGAATCCTTGCATCTTTCACGCATCTTTCGCCTAGGTACTACCACCCTCAATGCCTTGCCGGAGTAGGTAGATCGTCGCTAGTGAGCCTCGGAGGGGGAGCTTAGCCTGAGGAAGCACAGTCGATATTGAAGCGGCGGTGAAAACAAGGAAATAGGGTCCAAATTATGCTGAAACGCTCCATACCCCAGATGGTGACCAGAATTGCCGCCGAGCACCCAGCCAGCGTGGCTGCAGCTGAATCAGGCCGGCAATTGACCTACCGCGAGCTGGAGCTTCGCTCCAACCAATTGGCGCGCTTCCTTCACCGGCAAGGGGTGCGTGCGGATGCCATTGTCGGCATTGGCCTGGAGCGGTCAATTGAGTTTGTGGTTGCCGCTCTCGGCATCCTCAAGGCCGGCGGCGCCTACCTGCCGCTCGACCCCGCCTACCCTCACGAGCGCCTCGAATTCATGATTCGCGACGCCGAGCTGGGCCTTATCGTGACCGACCGCACTCACGCCGCCAGCCTGCCTCTCCGCGGGGCGCAGCCCATCGAGATCGACGGCGCGGACCTCGCGGACGAACCGGTTGCGCCGCTCACGGTCGACATCGACCCCAGCTCGCTGGCTTACGTCATCTACACCTCTGGGTCAACGGGCACGCCCAAAGGCGTCATGGTCGAGCACGGCAGTCTGCTGAATTTGGTCGACTGGCACCGCCAGACGTTCGGCATCAGCCGCGACGACCGCGCAACTATGGTCGCCAGCCCATCGTTCGACGCCGCGGTCTGGGAGACATGGCCCTACCTGGCCAGTGGCGCCAGCCTGAGGCTGCCCGACGACGAGACGCGACAGAACCCCTGCCACATGCGCGACTGGCTGCTGGCCAACGCGATCAGCATCAGCTTCGCGCCGACGCCCATGGCGGAAGCGCTGCTGGCCCTGGACTGGCCCCAGACGGCGCCGCTGCGTTTCCTGCTGACCGGCGCGGACGCCCTCCAGCGCTATCCCCGGCCCGGCCTGCCATTTCGACTGGTGAACAACTACGGCCCCACCGAATGCACCGTAGTTACGACATCAGCCGTGATCCCGCCAGTCGGCCAGCAGGCCGGCCCGCCAACAATCGGCGCTCCTATCGCCAACGTCGAGGTGCGCATCCTCGATCGAGAGCTGCTGCCGGCGAGCGAGGGCGAGTTGTTCATCGCCGGCGCCGGCCTGGCGCGGGGTTATCTGCGCCGGCCTGAGCAGACAGCCGAGAAATTCGTGTTGGGCATGGACGGAACAAGGCTCTACCGTACCGGCGACGTCGTCCGGCAGATGCCGGACGGCAGCATCGATTTCATCGGTCGTTTGGACGATCAGGTCAAAATCCGCGGCTATCGCATCGAGTTGGGCGAAGTTGGCTGGGCGCTGGAGCAGCACCCGGCCGTCGAAGCCTGCATTGTGGTGGCCAGGGCCGACGCGACCGGACGACCTGCGCTCGTGGCGTACGTCGTCCCGAACGACTCCGGCGTGACCGTGCCCGAGCTGCGCGATTTCCTGGAAGCCCGCCTGCCGGAGTACATGGTGCCGTCGGCGTTCGTCCGGATCGAGGCGCTGCCGCTGATGGCCAGCGGCAAAGTCGACCGCGGGCAACTCCCGGAGCCCAGGCCGGAGATCATGCTCAGCACTTCTGAGGATGAAGCAGGCGGGGGCATCGTCCGCCAGGTGGGTGCTTTGGTGGCCGAGCTGCTGGGCCTGGAGGAGGTGTCGAACAGAGACAATTTCTTCCTGATGGGCGGCCACTCGCTGTTTGCCGCGCAGCTCAGCGCCCGCATCCGCGACGCTTTCGGCGTCGAACTGCCGCTGCGCACCGTGTTCGACGCGCCGACGGTGGCCGGCCTGGCAGGGGCCGTGGATCGCCTGCTCGTGGCGGCAGTGGAATCGCTCACCGAGGCAGAGGCCCAACGACTGGTGGCGTGACGATGGCGACCGTGACGGCCCCCAATCCCGCTCTGAGCCTGTACCGGCTGCTCGATCCGGAGGTGCTGGCCAATCCCTATCCGCTGTACCGCCAGCTCCGCGAGGAAGCGCCGGTGCAATGGGACCCCTACCTCCATGCCTGGGTGGTCACCCGTTACGATGACGTGCTCACGGTTCTGCGCGACTTCTCCGCCGACCGCACCCCCACGCCGGAGCAGCTCGAGTCGATTGGCCTGGCTCAGCTCCGGCCGCTGGCCCAGATGATGGTGCGACAGATGCTGTTCCTGGATCCGCCCGACCACAGCCGCGTGCGCGGCCTCGCCGCCAAGGCCTTCACCCCACGTCGCGTGGAACGGCTGCGGGAGCACATCCAGGCCATCGCCGACGACCTCATCGACGCCGTTCAAGGCCGAGGCGGCATGGACCTGCTGGCGGACTTGGCGTGTCCGCTGCCGGCCATCGTCACGGCCGAGATGCTTGGCCTGCCCAGCAGCGATTGGCGCCAGCTGCGCGTGTGGTCCGGCGACTTCGCCGAGGTGCTGGGCAATTTCCAGCACAACCCCGACCGCGCCGCACAGGTGCTGCGCAGCCTCAATGAGATGTCAGACTATTTCCACGAGGCCACCCACCGCGGCGCGGGTGGCGACAACCTGATCAGCTGGCTGCTCGAGTCGGAGGAACAGGGCGACCGTCTCAATGAGGACGAGATTGTGGCCAACCTGATCATCACCATGGTCGGCGGCCAGGAGACCACCACCAACCTCATCGGCAATGGCATCCTGACGCTGCTGCGGCAGCCGGCCGAGCTGGAACGGCTGCGCGCGAATCCCAGCCTGATGCCGTCGGCGGTGGAGGAGCTGCTGCGCTACGAAGCACCCAGCCAGCACACCGCCCGACTAGCCCGCCAGGACGTAGTCCTGGGCGGCCAGCTCATCAAGCAGCGCCAGGCGGTCATCGCCGTTATGGCCGCCGGCAACCGCGACCCGGAGCGATTCCCCGATCCGGATCGTCTGGATTTCGAGCGCCCCAACAACCGCCACCTGTCGTTCGGCTGGGCGGCGCATTTCTGCTTCGGCGCGCCACTCGCCCGCCTGGAGGGCCAGATCGCCTTCGAAACGATACTCCGTCGCCTGCCCGGACTGCGGTTGGAGCAGGCTGCGCTGGTCTGGCGCCAGAACATGGGGCTCCGTGGTCTGACCGCCCTGCCGGTGGGATTCGACGTGTGATCGCGGAACATCTGAGCCAATCGGGCGAGTTATCGACTGCCAAGCAGCTGCTCCTGGAGCGGCTGCGGAACGGGCAGCTGCCGAAGGCCGCCATCGTCGAGCAATCGGGGCCAGTTCGCCGCGGGGCGTCGATCTCGCCCATGAGCTACGGCCAGGAGCAGATATGGCTTTCGACCCAATTGTGCCCGGCGGCGCCCATGTACAACGAGTGCGTCACCGTAGGCCATCATGGGCCGCTCGACGTGCTCGCCTTGCAATGGAGCTTCAACGAAGTGCTACGGCGGCACGATGCCTGGCGCACAACGTTCGAAGTTCGGGACGGCCAGCCGGTGCAGATCGTCCACGAGCCGTTGTGGCGTGAGCTGCCCGTGGTCGATTTGACCGGCCTGCCGGTCGAAGAGCGCAAAGCTCAGGCCCTGCGCTTCGCCACGGAGGACGCCCGCCGGTCTATCGACGCCGAGCATGGGCCATTGATCCGGGCCCAGCTTGCCCTCTTGTCCGACGACGACCAGCGACTGTTCCTGACGATGCACCACATCACTTTCGACGGCGTGGCGCTCTACAACGTGTTCCTGCCTGAGTTGGTGCAACTGTACGAAGCGCATCAAGGCGGCCACGCTGACCCGCTGCCGGAGCCTGCTCTGCAGTACCCCGACTACGCTGCCTGGCAGCGCGAGGCGCTCACGCCCGACAGCCTGGGTAAGAACCTGGCTTTCTGGCGCAGCCAGCTTGATGGCGTGCCCGCTGAGCTCTCTCTGCCCACGGACCGGCCTCGCCAACCGCTGCGATCGTTCAGGGGCGCGCTGGAACGCGTTGACCTCTCACCCGAGCTGTCGCGCGATCTGCAGGCGCTGAGCCGGCGCGAAGGCGTGACGCTGTTCGTTACGCTGCTGTCGGCGTTCGCTGTCCTGCTGCAGCGCTACTCCGGACAAGCCGACTTCGTGGTCGGCACGGTGACGGCCGGTCGCAACCGCTCGGAGCTGCGGCGGCTGCTCGGCTATTTCCTCAACGTCATCCCGCTCCGGCTCGATGCATCGCCAGAACTGACCGTGCGCGAGCTGCTGGCTAAGACCCGCGAAATTACGCTGGACGCCTATTCCCACGACGAGGCGCCGTTCGAGATTCTGTTGCGCGAGCTGAAGGTCGAACGGAGCCCGGGCCGCAGCCCGCTGTTCCAGGTCATGTTCACGTTGGAGCCGCCCATCTCGCCTGTCAGCGAGGAATGGTCGCTCAGCCAACTCGACGTCGATACGGGCACAGCCAAGTTCGACCTGTCGGTAGAGCTGGACGAGCGGCCGGACGGCATCATCGGCCGCTTCGAGTACAACACCGACCTCTTCGACCGGGCCACTATCCGCCAGATGATGGCGCATTGGAGCCGCATCCTGGAAGAAATCGTGCGGGACCCGAACCAAACCGCGGGCCGGCTGCCCATGCTGTCCGAACAAGAGCTCCGCCGCCAGGTGGTCGAATGGAATGCAACCGCCATCCCCTATCCGGCGGAGACGCCGGCGCACGAGCTGTTCGAAGCGCAGGCAGACGCGCAGCCTGAAGCGCCCGCGCTGATCGCGCCTGGCCGCGCCATGGGCTATGGCGAGCTCAACCGCCGGGCCAACCAGCTTGCGCGCCACCTGGGGCGCCTCGGAGTGGGGCCGAGCACGAGAGTGGGCATTTGCCTGGAGCGCACGCCAGAGTTTGTGGCCAGCGCGCTGGCGGTGCTCAAGGCCGGCGCAGCCTTCATCCCACTCGACCCGAGCTACCCTGCGCAGCGGCTCGACTTCATGATCCGCGACTCGGACGCCGTGGCCATCGTGGCGGCGCCCGGGAACGCTGCCAAGCTCGCCGCGGCCGAATGCCCGGTGG
>Ga0307374_10015790_pt1 | contig 10111 bp, 6 predicted proteins | sample OX3MG_FD_202532 | JGI IMG/M metagenome (GOLD analysis project Ga0307374, IMG submission 202532) | Soil microbial communities from Risofladan, Vaasa, Finland - OX-3 | ecosystem: Environmental > Terrestrial > Soil > Coastal area > Acid sulfate soil | place: Finland: Risofladan, Vaasa | collected...
CTCGAGAACCTTCAGAACGCCCAGAGCCGGACCGGCGCGGTCGGCGGCGGCGATGCCGCCGTCCCGCTCGGCGCCAACCGGCCGCAGCCTTCGTCCATTCTCGACGTCGGCGCCGCGCCGGGCGGCCTCGGCGCCGCCACCGCGAGCCTGGCTCGGGCCGCCAGCATCGCCGACGCCGCCGTCACGGCGGGCGACGCCGTGACCAGCCTCCTGGGCCGGATGCGGCAAGCCGCGCTGGCGGCCGCCGATCCTTCCTCCAGCGGGCAGGCGCGCATCGAACTCAACGCCAGCTTCCAGGCGGATATGGCCAGCATCGACCGGCTGGCGAGCCAGGCGTCCGTCGGCGGCGTCAACCTGATCGACGGCTCGGCGCAGGGCGATCTGCAACTCGGCGCCGACGCGGGGCCGGGTGCGGCGACGCTGACCGCAACCAACCTCTCGCTCTCGGGCCCGCTGCTGGCGCTGGGTGCGGGCGCCGACATCTCCGATCCGAGCGCCGCGGCGAACCAGGCGCAGTCGCTCGCGGTCGCGATCGGCAAGGCGCAGTCCTCCGTCGACCTCATCGCCGCCCAGGGCCAGGCCATCCAGGCGCACCTCGGCGTCGTGATCCAGGCCGGCCTCGCCCTCTCGCCAGCGGTCGCGGGCGGCCTCGATTCGGGCATGGGCCAGGATGGCGCACGGCTTCAGGCCCTGCAGGTGCAGCAGGATCTGGCGGGCGTGGTCTCGCCCGTGGCGAACCAGTCGCCGCAGTCGATCCTGGCCCTGTTCCGCTAGCCGCCCGCTTCACCCGAGCCGCCGCAGATTGGCTGAACCGTCCGGACAGCCTCGTCGCGCCCCTTCCACCCCCGCGCCTGGCGGCGCGGCGGTCCCCCCGCCCGCGGGGAAGGATGAAGCGGCCTTCCTCCTCACCCGTGCAACGGGGGAGGTGTCGCTCGGCGCGCCAGCGCCGGGCGGCGGAGGGGGCTGCGGGCGATGATTCGCAGGCGCGCCCCGCCATCGCTTCAGACTGGTTGAAGCGGCCCACCAGCCAGAATCCTCCCAGCGCTTAACGGCTTGTCAGCCGTCGGCGCGGCATCATCGAGGCGACAGGGGCCGCGGGGCCAGGGATACCCATTGACCGTCTCCATTCCCACGAGCGTGCTCCTCGGGTGGTACCAGTCCTTCTTCGGCGGGTCGGGGACCGGCCTGGCGTCGACGAACGCCGGAACCGGAACGGCCGCCGTCGCCGCCCCGCCGGTGAAGTACGCGCCGACGCCGCCCTGGGATGCGAGCGTGACGCAGCCCAAGGAGCCGCAGCGGGTCCAGGCGGCGCTGCGTGGCCAGCCGTTCGTCAATCCGAGCGCCGCCCAGCTCGATCTGGCGGGCGCGAGCGGCGACTACAGGAACCTCTTTGCCCTGTATCAGGGGCTCCAGACGCTGTATTCCGTCGCGGACCAGGCCTCGGGCGCCCACGTCTCCAGCTTTCAGCTCGACCAGCTGTCGGCGGCCTTCAAGACCGGCCTCGCCCAGGTCCAGGCTTTCGCGGGCCAGACGGACTTTTCCAAGCTGCGGCTCACCACCGGGACCACCGCCGCCAGCGAGACCAGCGCCGCATCCACGCCCGAACAGGCGACCAGCTATCGGACGGCGGCCCTCAATACCAGCGGCGACTCCAGCGCTGTCGTGCCCGCCTTCTCGGGCGCGGTGGCGTTCGACGTGCAGGTCCAGCACCCGGGGCTGGACACCACCATCCAGATCAACCTCGCGAACATGGGTTCCACGCCGCGGACCATGGCCAATGTGCTCGCCTATCTGAACGGCCAGATGGCCGCGGCCGGCGCGATCGCCACCTTCTCGGCCAATCCGATGCCGGCCCAGCCCGACACCATCAACGTCGGCGGCAAGAGCGTGACCGTGTCCGCCGGTCAGGAGCAATGGGGCCTGGCGCTCGCGACCGATCCGCTGGAGACGGTGACCCTGTCGGCGCCGCAGACGGGGCCGGCGGTCTATCTCGGGCAGATCGTCGGCAACCAGACCTCCTCGATCGCGCCGGGCGGAAGCACGGTCGCATCCGACGCCCAGAGCCAGCTGGTCAAGTTTCAGACCGGCGGCCTTGCGATCACGCCGCCGCAGCCGCCGGCGTTCGCGGCGCCCGGCCAGCTCTTCACCGATGCGCTGGGGGCCGCGGTGAACTCGGTCCAGTCCACCGCGACCGCCCCGGACGGCTCGGTCTATGTGCTGGCCGACGTCAACGCCACGCCGAGCGGCGCCGCCGCGCCGGGAGGCCAGGACGCGGCGCTGCTGAAGTACGACTCGGCCGGTCATCTGCTGTTCCAGAGCGATCTCGGCTCGGCGTCGGCCGCCGGCGGTCTTTCCCTGGCGGTTTCCGGCGACGGATCGCACGTCGCCGTGGCGGGCTCGATCACCGGGCCGCTGGTCGCGGGCCAGGCGCTGAACAATCCGGGCGGTCCGGACAGCTTCGTCGCCGTCTATGACTCGCAGGGCAATCAGACGTGGCGCCAGGAGCAGGACGGGCTGGCGCCCAACCAGGCGAGCGCCGTCGCCTTCGGCGCGGACGGCTCGCTCTACGTGGCCGGCCAGACCCAGAGCGTCATCGCCAGCCAGCCCTCGCCCACCGCGCCGTCCGACGCCTATCTGCAGGTCTACTCGCCGGCCGGTGCGCAGGAGTCGCTGACGCGCTTCGGCGCTAGCGGCGGCGTGAACACCGTCTCCGGCGTCGCCATCGACGGCGCCAACGTCTACCTCGCCGGCGTCCAGAACGGTCATGCCGTCGTCAGCGAGTACGACGCGAGCAGCCCTTCGGCGCCGAGCCTGGTGGCGAGCCGCGATCTCGGGAACCTCCAGGGCGGCGGCGTGGCGGGGATCGCGGTGCAAGGCGGGACGGTGTACCTGGCCGGGAGCACCCACGACGCCAGCCTCAGCGCCGGAACCGTCACCAGCGCCATGGCCGGCCCAGGCCTCAGCGGCTTCGCCGCGACGCTTTCGACCGGTCTTGCGCCGGCGAGCTCCGACGCCATCGCCTATTACGGCGGTTCGGGCGACACCAACGTCAGCGGCCTCACCGTTTCCGGCGGCCAGGCCTGGATCACCGGCTCGTCGACCGGATCGCTGCCAGGCGCCCAGCCGCCGATCGGCGCGCTGGACGGTTACGTGGCGGCGCTGAACGTCGCGTCGGGGTCCGTCGCCTGGTCTCAGCGCTTCACCGGACTCGATGGACGGGTCGATCCCACCTCGATCGCCGTCGCGCCGACGGGCGCCAGCATCCTCGACCAGCTCGGCCTGCCGCAGGGCGTCGTCGATGGCCCGGTGTCCGACCTCGTCACCTCGGCCACCAGCGTCAAGGCCGGCGACAGCTTCACCATCGCCACCGGATCGAACGCCCCCGTGACCATCACCGTCGGCGCCGCCGACACCATGGCGTCGCTCGCCCAGGAAATCATGCGGGCGACCGCCTCCACCGCAAGCGTGACGGCGCAATCGGCAGGCGGCGCCACCTCGCTGCGGATCCAGCCGCTGACGCCCCAGACGGCCGTCACGCTCGGATCGGGGCCGCCGGGGGCCGACGCGCTCGCCGAACTCGGGCTCGAGCCGGGCATCGTCGCCGACGCGGTCACCAGCGCGGGCAAGACCTTCGAAGCGGACGGCGGCCACAGGGTCTACGCCTTGGGCATCACCTCGGCGTTGGACCTGCGCTCGGCCGCGGACATCAGCCACGCCAAGGCCGTGCTGACCGCGGCGATCTCGGTGATCAAGGGCGCCTATCAGGATCTGAAGACAGCCGCGACCCCCGCCAACGTGCTGGCGCTGCAGAAGGCGCAGGCGACCGGCGGTGCGGTCCCGGCCTACATCACCGACCAGATCGCCAACTACCAGGCTGCGCTGTCCCGCCTCACCGCCGGCCAGACCTCGGCCACGTCTCCCTTCGCCGGCTAGCCGCCCGCTTCACCCGGCGCGAAGCGCCATCGCTCCAGATTGACTGCGGCGGCCCACTGGACGCCGGCCGGCCGGCGTGGCGGCGCGAACAGAGGTTTTGCGTCCGGGCGGGCGCCGACTATGAATGTCCGCGGGTTTCCAGGCGGCCGGTCCGGACCGGCGGGCGCGGAGCCGTTCGCGAACGGAGGCTAGTCGAGGTGGATCGGCGCGTGGTGTTTGGGGGCGGCGCGGCTCTGGCGCTCGCCGCCGGTCTGGGCGTCGCCGTCGTGTTCATGAACCGCGACCATGCGCCGAACGCGCCGCCGCCCGCGTCCCGTGGCGGGCTGGTGGTCGAGACCGGCCACGACGATAACCTCAGGCTCGATCCGAGACGGCCGCTGCGCTGCTTCGTCGGCGGTCAGTTCGTGGGCCAGTTGCCGCTGGCCGTCTGCGCGCAGCGCAACGGCGTCGCCACCGGGGCGCTCGACGTCGGCATCGACCGGTCGGGGGCGCTGGCGGCCTCGAACGGCGTCAGCGCCGACATCGCGCCGTTGCCGCCATCGCAGGCGCAGCCGTCGCAGCCGCCCGTCATCGAGGCGCCGACGATCGCTTCGGGGGCGTTGGCCCAAGGTTCGGCGGCGTCGGGGCTGGCTCAGGCGACCGCCGCGGATTGCTGGCGCTACGGCGCCGGCTGGCGCGAGCTGCCGGGGGGCCTGTCGCTCGGCGCCTGCGTCCAGGCCCTCTACGCCGGCCAGTGCCAGGGAAGGAACCAGGCGCTCTACGGCCGCTGGGGAACCGACACCTTGAGGCTCACCGACGGGCGGGTCGAGATCTCGCCGGACAACCGCGATTTCCACAGCCTGATCGATCCCTGGTCCGGTTGCCCAGACGCGGAAGGCTGACGCGGAAGGTTGACGCCGAAGGTTGACGCCGAAGGCTGACGCCGGCGGCCGGTGCGAACGGTCGGGCTGGCGCTCGGGCGAGGGTTGCGCGTTATAGAGGGCCATGCTCCGCCTTTCCCTCGCCGCCGCCGCGTTCGCCGTCGTTCTCGCGGGGTGCTCGCACGGCCCCCAGCCGCCCGGAGACGTTGGGGTCTGCTACCATCTGGCGGCGTTCGAGGCGGGCAGGCCCAAGTTCAACGTCGTGGCCAGGAACGTGCCGGACCTGGAGCATTGCGCCGCCCAGCTCGAGGCGATGCGCCTGCGGTTCCTGCGTTTCGGCGTCGGCCAGGAGGACATCACCGGCGCCTATCAGGGCGCCTTCCTGTTCCTGGGGCCCCAGGGCGTCTTCACCTCGCAAAGCTACGACGGCGCCCAGTATCCGTTCCTGGTCCGCACGCCGGACGGACGCCTGGTCCCGCCGGGCTCGCAGTGAGGAACATAAGAAGAACATCATTCTTGCGCGGCCGTCGTTGATGCATTAGGGTCGGCAACGGATTCCAGCGCGCAGGGCCGCTGGGCGAGCGGAGGAACCCCATGTCGGGCAGCGTCAACAAGGTCATCCTGGTCGGCAATCTCGGGCGTGATCCGGATATCCGGACGCTGAACTCCGGGGACAAGGTGGCCAATCTCTCCCTCGCCACCTCGGAGACGTGGCGCGACCGCACTTCGGGCGAGCGGCGCGAGCGCACCGAGTGGCACCGCGTGGTGATCTTCAACGATAACCTGGTGAAGGTCGCCGAGAACTATCTGCGCAAGGGCTCGAAAATCTATCTCGAAGGATCGCTGCAGTCGCGCAAGTACACCGACCAGTCCGGCCAGGAGAAATACTCCACCGAGGTGGTGCTGCAGAAGTTTCGCGGCGAACTCACCATGCTCGAGGGCCGCGGCGAAGGCGGTGCGCGCGAGGAGGGCGATTTCGGCGGCTACTCCAGCGGTCCCAAGACCCAGGCGAGCGGCCCGAAGGAGAACTTCACGGCCGATCTGGACGACGAGATCCCGTTCTAGCGTTCCTCATCCGACCGGAAGGCCGACTTCGGCCGCGCCAGGGCCAGGCGCGGTTGCGTCCTCACTCCTTCCCCGCTTGCGTGGGTGGAAGGGGCGCGTTCCGACCAGTCTGCAGCGATGGCGCTTGCCCCGGGTGGCGGCTGCGCGCGAAGGGGTTCGGTCTCAGTACGGCGCCAGGAAAAGGCCGAGGATCAGGGCCAGGCCGGCCCATTTCTGGGCGTAGTAGAGCCGCCGGCGCCGCTCCTTCAGGTCCTTGAACCAGGTCTGCAGGCCGGCGATGCGGGCGTAGAAGCGGTTGATCGCGCCAATCCGTTCGCCTTCCTCGTTCTGGGTCCCGGTGGCGCCCATGACGTGGCGCATGAACCAGCGGTTGATCGGCGCCATCAGCCCGGCCATGGGGCGCTCGACGTCGCAGAAGAGGATGAGCCGGGTGACGTCGGTCTCGTTGAGCGCCTCGTGCACATAGGTTTCGTCGAAGACCATGGCCTCGCCGTCGCGCCAGCTCCTGCGCACGCCGTCGACCTCGATCCAGCAGCCGTCGGCGTTGGGCGTCCGCAGACCCAGATGATAGCGCACCGAGCCTGCGAACGGGTCGCGGTGGCGCCCCAGCCGCCCGCCAGGCGGCAGGGTCGCGAACATCGCGCCCTTGACCTCGGGGATCGAGCGCAGCAGCGCGGCGCTCTGCGGACACAGGGTCTCGGCCGAGGTGATCGGGTGGTCGTACCATTTCAGGTAGAACCGTTTCCAGCCGCGCTTGAAAAAGGTGTGAAAGCCGAGGTCGTTGGCGCCGGTGGCCGCGCGCACCTTGCCCTCGTCCATCAGCCTCAGGCCCTCGTCGCGGAAGACGCGCCAGTTGTCGGTCACCTTCCGCATCGCCGGAAACAGGGCCGGGTCGAGATAGGGGCGCGTCGGGGCGCGGGAATAGAGGTAGATCAGGGCGTTGTAGGGCGCCATGAACGTCGAGTGATCGGTGAGCTGGCGCCCGAACTTCAGCCTCACCCGCCCGCGCAGGTTCACGAACGTGGCCGAGAGCGTCAGGGCGAGCAGCACCAGCCGCGGTGGCTCGATCAGATAGCCGAGGACCGACTGCATGAGGGACCGAGGGCGCTCCGCCCGGTGGGACGCGCCCGCTGTAGGGCCGCACGTGCGCCGCCGTCAATGCGCCAAAGGCCCGGCCCGGAGTGGCGTTCGGGGGCGCGCAATGCTAATCTGCCGCCCAGATGAAGCCTCTGATTCCCATCCTCTGATCCCCCCACATTGACCGACCAGCCCCCCATCCCGCCCGGCGACGATCGGCGCGGCGCCGTGGCGCCGATCGCCATCGAGGAGGAGCTGCAGCGCTCCTACCTGTCCTACGCCATGAGCGTCATCGTCGCCCGCGCCCTGCCGGACGCGCGCGACGGGCTGAAACCGGTGCATCGGCGCATCCTCTACTCGATGAACGAGCAGGGCCATGCCTCCGACCGGTCCTACGTTAAGTCCGCGCGCGTGGTCGGCGACGTCATGGGCAAGTATCACCCGCACGGCGACATGGCGATCTACGACAGCCTGGTGCGCATGGCCCAGCCCTTCTCCATGGGGCTCGTGCTCATCGACGGCCAGGGCAACTTCGGTTCGGTCGACAACGATCCGCCGGCCCAGATGCGCTACACCGAATGCCGCCTGACCAGGGCGGCCGAAGCGCTGATGGCCGACCTCGACGCCGACACCGTCGACTTCAAGGAGAACTACGACGGCAAGGAGCGCGAGCCCTCCGTGTTGCCGGCGCGGATCCCCAACCTCCTGGTGAACGGCTCGGGCGGCATCGCCGTCGGCATGGCCACCAACATCCCGCCGCACAATCTGGGCGAGATCGTGGACGCCTGCCTGGCCATGATCGACGATCCGCAGGTCTCCATCGAGGCGCTGATGGACATCGTGCCGGGCCCGGATTTCCCCACCGCCGGCGAGATCATCGGCCGCACCGGCGCCCGCCAGGCGTTGCTCACCGGCCGCGGGCCGGTGATTCTGCGCGGCGTCGCCCAGGTGCAGGAGCTGCGCGCCGGCCGCGAGGCCATCATCATCTCGTCCTTGCCCTATCAGGTGAACAAGGCCCTGCTGGTGGAGCGGATCGGCGAACTCGCGCGCGAGAAGCGCATCGAGGGGATCGCGGAACTTCGCGATGAAAGCGACCGACAGGGGATGCGGGTGGTCATCGAGCTGAAGCGCGACGCTTCGGCCGAGGTGGTGCTGAACCAGCTCTATCGCTTCACGACGCTGCAGACCTCGTTCGGGGTCAACGCCCTGGCCCTGCACCATGGCCGCCCGCAGCTGATGAACCTGCACGACATGGTCGCCGCCTTCGTCGCCTTTCGCCAGGAGGTGGTGGAGCGGCGCACCCGTTTCGAGCTGAAGAAGGCGCGCGACCGCGGCCATCAGCTCGTGGGTCTGGCGATCGCGGTCGTCAATATCGACGAGGTCATCAACATCATCCGCTCGTCGAAGGACCCGGCCGAGGCGCGCGAGCGTCTGGTCGGCCGCGCCTGGCCCACCGGCGACATGCTGCCGCTCATCGAACTCATCGCCGATCCGCGCACCATCCTGGTGGACGCGGCGAGCGTGCGCCTCACCGACGAGCAGGCGCGCTCGATCCTGGCGCTGACCCTGTCGCGCCTCACCGGTCTCGGCCGCGAGGAGATCTTCGACGAGGCGCGCCAGCTCGCCGACACCATCCGCCAGCACCTGGAGCTGCTCTCATCGCACGAGCGGATCATGGCGGTGGTGCGCGCCGAGCTGGCGGAGGTGAAGGACGCCTTCGCGGTTCCGCGCCGCACCCGGATCGCCGAGGGCGAGGCCGATCTCGAAGACGAGGACCTGATCACCCGCGAGGACATGGTGATCACCGTCACCCACGGCGGCTACGTCAAGCGCACCCCGCTCGCCACCTATCGGACCCAGCGCCGCGGCGGCAAGGGGCGCTCAGGCATGTCGACGAAGGAAGAGGACGCGGTGATCCGCGTCTTCTCCGCCTCGACGCATGCGCCGATGCTGTTCTTCTCGTCCGGCGGCAAGGTCTACCGCCTGAAGGTCTGGCGTCTGCCGGTCGGCGCCCCGACCGCCCGCGGCAAGGCCTTCGTCAACCTGTTCCCGATCGAGCCCGGCGAGACCATGACCTCGATCCTGCCGCTGCCGGAGGACGAGAGCGTCTGGGCGGGCATGGACGTGATGTTCGCCACCCGATCGGGGAGCGTGCGGCGCAACCGGCTCTCGGATTTCGTGCAGGTGAACAAGTCGGGCAAGATCGCCATGAAGCTCGACGACGGCGACTCCATCGTCGGCATCGCGCTGTGCACGCAGGCTGACGACGTGCTCCTGACCAGCGCGCTGGGGCGCTGCATCCGCTTTCCCGTCGATGACGTGCGCGTGTTCGCCGGGCGCGAGTCCACCGGGGTTCGGGGGATGCGCCTCGCCGACGGCGACAGCGTCATCTCCATGGCGATCCTGCGCGCCGTCGAGGCGAGCCCCGCCGAACGCGAAGCCTATCTCAAGCACGCCAGCGCCGTGCGCGCCGCCGCCGGGGCCGAAGGCGCCGAAGCCGAGGAGCCGGCGCCGGCCGAGGAGGACGCCGAGCCCGCGGCCGGGCAGGTCAACCTCGGCCTCGAACGGCTGGCCGAGCTCGGCGCGGCCGAGGAGCTGGTGCTCACCGTCTCTTCCGAGGGATTCGGCAAGCGCACTTCGGCCTACGACTATCGCCGCACCGGGCGCGGCGGCCAGGGCCTGATCGCGCACGACCTGACCCGGCGCGGCGGGCGGCTGGTGGCGTCGTTCCCGGTCGAGGAGAGCGACCAGCTGCTGCTGGTCAGCGACCAGGGCCAGCTGATCCGCGTCCCCGTCGGCGAAATCCGCATCGCCGGACGCAATACCCAAGGGGTCACCATCTTCCGCAAGGCCGGCGACGAGCACGTGGTCTCGGTGGAGCGCATTGAGGTCGATGGAGCGGACGGGGAGGCCGAGGGGATCGTCTCCGAGAGCGAGGAGCCCTGAGGCCGGCCGGCGAATCCAAGCGCAGCGCCAGCCGGGGCCGGAGCTTCCGGTTCCTGGACGAACTCCAGCTCGGCGGCGGCCGCTCCGGCGACTAGCCTCTTCGCGCCCCTTCCACCCCCGCGCCTGGCGGCGCGGCGGTCCCCCCGCTTCGCGGGGCAGGATGAAGGGACTTCCTCCTCACCCGTGAAACGGGGGAGGTGGCGCCCGGCGCGGCAGCGCCGGGCGGCGGA
>Ga0307374_10015791_pt1 | contig 10111 bp, 7 predicted proteins | sample OX3MG_FD_202532 | JGI IMG/M metagenome (GOLD analysis project Ga0307374, IMG submission 202532) | Soil microbial communities from Risofladan, Vaasa, Finland - OX-3 | ecosystem: Environmental > Terrestrial > Soil > Coastal area > Acid sulfate soil | place: Finland: Risofladan, Vaasa | collected...
ACGCGCTCGCGCCGGTCAGGGAGCGGACCGAGAAGATGCTCGCCGACGAGGCCGAGCTCGACCGGATGCTGGCCGACGGCGCGGCCAGGGCCAGGGAAGTGGCCGCCGCGACCATGGCTCTGGTCAGGGACCGGGTCGGCTTCCTCCCGGCGCGCTAGCACCTGGCGCCGCTCCTCGCCGGTCTTCGCATCGTTTACAGCGCCCGCCCGCTGCCGTACAGTCGGTGCCGCCGCCTCGAGAAGACGTGCGGCAGGACCGCCTCGGCTCGCCGGAGGGCCGCATGGATGCTCGGAGCCAGCTGATCCTGTCGGCGGTGCTGGACTTCAGCGCGGACGAACTGGCTGCCAACCGAGCTGGCCAGCTCTCGGACCGGCAGGAAACACGGCTGCGCAAGGTCCGGTCACGGTCCAGGGGCGCGGTAGCGGTCGTTGTCTTCGTGGCCGTGGCGTTCATCGTGGTCGCCGGGGTCATGCTGCTCCCGCGCCTGTCCGCGGGCCGGCACCCGGGGTCATCGGCTGGCGTGCCCTTTGTCGTCGGAGCGCTCATTCTCGTCGCGCTGCTGGTGTCGCAGTCCGCCTTCCGCACCCGGCGGGCGCTGAATCATCTGGTGTCAGGCACGGTCAGCCGGGCCGAGGGAATCGCCGGGACCAGAGTGCGCAACATGCGGGGCAATGTGGGTGACCCGGTCAGCGGCATACCAGGCCGTCCGGGCGGCGCTCGCTGCGAGCTGACGATCGGCGGCACCCGCTTCTTCGTGAGCCCGGCCGTGCTCGCCGCATTCAGCGACGGCCAGGCCTACCGCGGGTACTACGTCGGCCACGGGCTGCACGCCACGCTGGTGTCGGCCGAGCCTCTCTAGCGGCCCAGCTCGTCTGGCGTCGAGCCCTTCTAGCTCACCGGGTGCCTGCTGTTCAGCATGCGGCGCCTGAGCCAGGCGAGGCCGCCGAGGACGGCGGCGCAGAGCCCGGCCGCGACGCCGGCGTCCAGGGTGATCGACTTCCGGGCGGAACGGCCTGACGCACCGGCCAGCGAGCTGCCGACGGCGGCCGATCCACCGGACTTCGGCCTGGCGGCTGTGCGGGCGGTCACCAGCGGAGGCACGAGCACTCCGACCGGGCGGACCGAGCCGGACATCGCGAAGCCCCAGGTGAGCAGCCGCTCGGCCGAGGTGATCTCGGTGAGCGGGGTGGCGTGCAGGATGGTCACGATCAGCGTGACGCCATGCCGCCTGGCCAGGCCGATGTAGGTGGCGCCCGCCTTCAGCGTCCAGCCGATCTTGCCGCCGAGGCCGCCCCGGTACTTGGTGAGCAGGTAGTTCTGGTTGACGAGCAGTACCTTGTCGTGGCGCTTGACCGGGAACCTGGCCGTGCGCATGGAGTCGTACTTCATGAACGCCGGCATCGCGAGCGCCTGCCTGGCGATCAGCGCGAGGTCGTAGGCCGACACGACCTGGCCGGGTGCGGGCAGCCCGTTCGGCTGCCTGGCGACCACGTCGTAGGCCTGCAGGTGATGGGCCTCGGCGTTCAGCAGCGCCATTCCCTTGCTGAACGACCCGCTGGCCTGGGCGAGCGCCACCGCGGCGTCGTTGGCCGAGATCAGCAGCAGCGCATGGAACAGGTCGGAGACCTTGTACCGGTGGCCGGGGACGAGGCCGACGATGTTCGGCTCGACCGCCGCCGCCCGCTTGGTGGCCACGACCGTCGCGTCCGGGCTGAGCCTGGGCAGCATGGTGATCGCGGTGAGCACCTTCAGCGTGCTGGCCGGCGGGAACAGGCCGTGCGCATCCTTGGCGGCGAGCACGGTACCGCTGCTCGCATCGGCGATCACATAGGCCGAGGCAGGAATCCGGGGCAGCCGCCGCGCCCCGAGCGGCGGGTAGTGCACGACGATGCCGCGGCTGGCCAGCAGCGGACCGCCGACCTCGTTGTCCGGCAACGGCGCCGGGTGGCTGACGGTCCTGGCGGTCCGGTAGGCGGTCGGCTTGTGGCGCGCCCCGGTCAGGGCCGCCGATGCGCGAATTGCCGCGCCGCCGCTCGTTGCCACCGCCATTCCGGCGGTCGCGGCGCTGGTTACGGCTGCCGCGACGACCAGGGTCCTGCTTCGTGTGCTCGGCTGCATCCGGTCCTTCGATCCCGCTGACGACTCCTGCGTGCAGGACTGTTCCCTGATGGCGTCGCCGGTACCCGTGCCGCAATCCTGCTCGATGCCAGCGCAACTGGTGCGACCTGCGCGGATGAACGGCAAAGTATGTGACGGGAGCAGCCCAGGTGAGCGTATCGAGGCGGCCGCGGGCGTGCCAGGCTCACGGACCGGTCATCGGGCGCACCAGCGTTCCGACCGGCCTGACACGTCCGTTCACCGCGAACCCCCAGTTGAGCAGGTGCTCGGCGGCGGCGATCTCGGTGAGCGGCGTGGCGTGCAGGATGGTGACGATCAGCGTGACGCCGTTCCTCCTGGCCATGCCGATGTAGGTCGCTCCGGCGGCCATTGTCCAGCCGATCTTGCCGCCGATAGCGCCGGGATACTGGGTCAGCAGCCCGTTCTCGTTCACCATCGGCACCTGCCCGAACCTGGTCGCCGAGAAGGTGGCCGACAGCGTCCGGTCGTACCGCATGAACGCCGGCATCGCGAGCGCTCGCCGGGCGATCAGGGCGAGGTCGTAGGCGGACACGACCTGGCCCGGAGCGGGCAGGCCGTTCGGCTGCCTGGCGACGACGTCGTAGGCCTGCAGCCGGTGCGCCTCGGCGTTCATCAGTGCTATGCCCTTGCTGAACGACCCGCTGGCCTGGACCAGCGACACCGCGGCATCGTTGGCCGAGATGAGCAGCAGGGCGCGGAACAGGTCCGCCACCTGGTAGCGATGACCGGGGATGAGGCCGACGATGTTCGGCACCACCGCTGCCGCCCTGCTGGTAGCCATGATGGTGGAGTTCGGCCGCAGCCGCGGCAGCATGGTGATGGCGGTCAGCACCTTCAGCGTGCTGGCCGGCGGATACAGCCCGTGCGCGTCCTTGGCTGCGAGTACCTGGCCGGTGCGCGCGTTGGCGATCACGTAGGCCGATGCGGGCACCGGGGGGAGCGGCATCGCCCGGCGGGCCACGACGATGCCGCGGCTGGCCAGCCGCCGCCCGCCGACCTCGCGGCGAACCAGCGGATGCTGGCGAGCCGGCCGATGCGGGCGAGGGGGCGTCTGGCGCTGGTGCCGGGTCGCTGCCCGGCGGCCCGGCGGCGGCGCGATCCTGGTGATCCCGGCGGACTCTGGTACTGACGGCCTGGCGCCGGGGGCGGCCGTGCGTCCGGCCGTGACGCCGACCGTCCGTATGCTGGCCGCGGTGATCCTGGCTGCCGGGACGGGACCGGACAGCGCCATGGCGTAGCCGACCGTGGCCATCGCTGTGACGGCGGCGGCCGCCTGCCATACCGTCTTCGACGTGCTCGTCTGCATTCGGTCCCTCGATCCTGCGAGCGGCAGCGACCCCGGGGCGGCCGGCCGCTGCCCCGTAGGTGGCGAACCTGGCGAAGCAGGCAGCATATGCGGACCGAGCGACTGTTATCGCATAATACGGTTATAGCGCTGCGGAAGGTGATGATCCGGTCCGGGGGGGCGGTGCGGCGATCGCTACGAGGCAGGCCCGGTGATCGGGACGAGGCGGCCGCGACGATGGGACGACGCAGCCGGGCCGACCGGGACGAGACGGCCCGCGACGATCGGGACCAAGTCGCGGCCGCGATGAGCCGCGGGCTCGGGCCGCGGTGTTCCGGGCGCCGGGCCGTAACCTTGTCCTATGGTGCGCATATCGGAGTCGGGCGAACCCATCGAGCCGGTCTACGGGCCGAAGGCGCTGCAGGACTTTGATCCGGACCGTGATCTGGGCGAGCCGGGTGAATTCCCGTTCACCCGCGGCGTCTACCCGACCATGTACGTCAGCCGGCCCTGGACGATGCGCCAGTACGCGGGCTTCTCGACCGCCGCTGATTCGAATCGCCGGTACCGGCAGCTGATCGAGGCAGGCACGACAGGGCTGTCGGTCGCCTTCGACCTCCCGACCCAGATGGGCTACGACTCCGATGCGCCTCAGGCGCGCGGCGAGGTCGGCAAGGTCGGCGTGGCGATCGACTCGGTCGAGGACATGCAGACGCTGCTGGAGGGCATACCGCTCGACGCGGTGTCGACCTCGATGACCATCAACGCCCCGGCCGCCGTGCTGCTGCTGCTCTATGAACTGGTGGCCGCCGAGCAGGGCGTGGCAGCCGAGCGGCTGACCGGAACTATCCAGAACGACATCCTCAAGGAGTACATCGCTCGCGGGACGTACATCTATCCGCCGGTACCCTCCCTGCGCCTGGTGGCGGACACGTTCGCGTACTGCGGCTCTCATCTCCCGCGCTGGAACACGATCTCGATCTCCGGCTATCACATGGCGGAGGCCGGGGCGACGCCCGTGCAGGAGATCGCCTTCACGCTCGCGAACGCCAAGGAGTACGTGCGCGCGGCGATCGCGTCCGGCCTGGCGATCGACGACTTCGCCCCCAGGCTGTCGTTCTTCTTCGTGGCCAGGACCACGCTGCTCGAGGAGGTCGCGAAGTTCCGTGCCGCCCGCTGGCTCTGGGCGCACATCATGGCCGACGAGTTCGGCGCCGCCGACCCGCGATCGCAGATGCTGAGGTTCCATACCCAGACCGCCGGAGTCCAGCTGACCGCGCAGCAGCCCGAGGTCAACATGGCCAGGGTGACCGTGCAGGCACTGGCGGCGATCCTGGGCGGCACGCAGTCCCTGCACACCAACTCCTACGACGAGGCGATCGCGCTGCCCACGCAGAAGGCCGCCACCCTGGCACTGCGCACCCAGCAGGTGCTCGCCTACGAGACCGATCTGACCTCGACCGCGGACCCGCTGGCCGGCTCGTACGCGATCGAGTCGATGACCGCCGACATCAGGGGCGAGGCCGGCGAGCTGATCAGGCGGATCGAGGAGATGGGCGGCGCCGTCGCCGCGATCGAGCAGGGCTTCCAGAAGGCCGAGATCGAGCGCTCCGCCTACCAGGTCGCGCAGCAGATCGATGCGGGGGAGCGGGTCGTCGTCGGGGTCAACAAGTTCACCGCCGCCGCGGACGAGAGCTACGCGCCGCTGCGGGTCGACCCCGCGATCGAGCAGCAGCAGGCGGCGCGCCTGGACGCGCTGCGACGTCGCAGGGACGCGGCCGGGGTCCGCCGCAACCTCGACGCCATCAAGGCGGCGGCGGCCGGCCAGGACAACGTGCTCTACCCGCTGCGCGCGGCGCTGGGCGCCAGGGCGACGGTGGGCGAGGTCTGCGACGCGCTGCGCGAGGTGTGGGGCGTCTATCAGCCCGCTGATGTCTACTGACCAGGTGAAATGGCGGGCTTAGGTGCGGCACGGCCGGTCCGGAGCGCTCCGGCTACAATCGCGCAACGCCAGCGTACGGGCGCTGCGACCGCTACCATGCTTAGTGATACCGGGTCGCATCTCACCTCATCACCGAGATGTGGCGAGAATACCTCGCCGGCGCTATGTCGTGCGGTTGCAGTAGTTGCCCGCACGAGCGTGCTTGCACCCGGGGCATGGGCCTGCTGGCGATGCCGGTCAATCCGGCGGAAGGAAAGCAACCCGCCCCGTCACTGAGCTCGCTGCGAATCAGCGGCAATTCATGCCGCTGACACATCGGCACCGCCCGATGCGCACGCGATTGGACAGCTGAAGGATCGAATGGAAACGCGTTTTGCCTTCGGGATCCAGGTTAGTTACCTGGCGCGGCGGCGACGTGCCTCGCCCGGGATTCCTGGTACGCCTGTGGTTTGCGGTGCCAGAGTGACCCCGGTGAGCGATCGCTCAGGCCGTGGAGTCATTCTTAGCCAGAGGACCTGTTGTGCTGGCAGAGGGGCTCACGGCACCAGTGCGGAGATCCGGTGCGCTCCTGACCTGATCCTGGCCCAAGGGGAGAGGATGGATGGCTGAGAGTGATCTGGCAGGCGAGCTTGACGCGTTTCTCGCAGGCCATCAGCACGAGCTGATCGAGTTTCGCAGGGACTTGCACGCGCATCCCGAGGTCGGGTACTCCGAGCACCGGACCACCCGCCGGATCGCACTGCGGCTCGAAGCCGCCGGACTCCGGCCAGCCGTCCTGCCCAAGGGAACCGGCCTTATCGTCGATATTGGCGGCCTCCCCGACGATGCTGCGGCCGTTGCGCTCCGTGCCGACATCGACGGGCTGCCCATTGTTGACGAGAAAAATGTTCCATACCGGTCGCTCAACGCCGGCGTCTGTCATGCCTGCGGCCACGACGTGCACACCTCGGTCTTGCTCGGTACCGGGCTGTTCCTGGCCAGGGCGGCTGCCGCCGGCGCCCTGCCCGGCAAGGTCAGGCTTATCTTCCAGCCCGCCGAGGAAGTGCCGGGAGGCGCTCTTGACGTGCTGGCGGCAGGCGGCATCTCCTCGGTCGACCGCGTCTTCGCGCTGCACTGCGATCCCAAGCTCGACGTCGGCAAGATCGGGACCAGGATCGGCCCGATCACGGCCGCCTGCGACAAGATCAAGGTGCACCTCAGCGGGCCCGGCGGCCACACCGCCCGCCCGCATCTCACCGCCGACCTGATCTTCGCCCTCGGCAAGATCATCACCGAGCTGCCCGCCGCGCTGTCCCGACGGATCGACCCGCGGTCTGGCCTCAGCCTGGTCTGGGGACGGGTCAGCGCGGGCTCGGCATCGAACGCCATCCCCGACTCCGGCGTCGTAGAGGGCACGGTCCGGTGCCTGGACGACAGCGCCTGGCATGCCGCGCCCGAGATGCTGAAGGACCTGATCGAGTCGGTGGCCAGTTCCTACGGCGTCACCGCCGACCTGACCTACGAGCGGAGCGTCCCGCCCGCCGTGAACGAGTCGGTCAGCACGGCGATGGTCGGCGCGGCGGCCGACCGGGTGTTCGGTCCCGACGCGATCACCCCGGCGCCGCAGAGCCTGGGCGGCGAGGACTTCGCCTGGTACCTCGAGTCCGTCCCCGGCAGCCTGTTCCGGCTCGGGACGCGCCGTCCGGGATCGGCCGAGGAGTTCGACATCCACCAGCCCATGTTCGACGTGGACGAGCGCTGCATCGCCGTGGGCGTCAAGGTCATGGCGGCGACCGCGATGACCGCGATCGGGAGTAAGCACGGGCCAGACCCGGTCATCGCCGAGGCAGGCGTGGCTGACCGCGCCGGGCCGCTCGGCTCCGTCCGGGCATCAGCCGACGGGGTAACGCTGGCTGGCCCGTTATTAGCTAGCTACTCCTCAGTTGCCGGACCGTAATGTGATGACTGGTCGGTAGCCCGATCCTCCCGTCGGCTGGGCATATTGTGGTTGGGAAGCCGTGAAGCGTCGAAGAGCGGCGCCCCGTCCGTCGATACCGGAGCATCAGCGAACGTGTCCGCACCCAACGAGCAGGCCAGGACGGCCATCCAAGCCTCCGCCGGGCGGCTGCTGCCCGATGGCAGGCGGGTTTACCGCCTGGCCACACCCCTCGTCGTCTGGTGGGTCTGGGTCGGGCTCGCCGTGCTCAGCCTGGGCGACCTGATCATCCAGGGCCACGATTACCTGTCGGTGAAGTTCGCCCTCGGCATGCTGACGGTCACCGGCCTGGTCTTCGCGTGCACGCTGTGGTCCAAGGTGATCGCCGATGACGACGGCATCACCGTGCGGAATCCGTTCCGCGTCTTCACGATCCCGTGGGCCGCCGTCCGCGGGATCTTCCTGGCCGACTCCGTCGAGATCCAGTGCTCGCGCGGCCCGCAGCAGAAGGACAAGACCGTCTTCACCTGGGCGCTGTCATCCACCCGCCGGACCAGGGCGAGGGCGAAGCTGCACGGCTGGCAGTGGGAGCAGGGCAAGCGGAGCCGTCCGGCGAGCTACGGCCAGTTGCCTGGGCAGGCGAAAGAGCTGGTCAAGATGAGCCCGACCGAGGTCATGGCCAGGGAGATGGCCCAGCTGAACGAGGGTGCCAGAGCCAGGCTCGGCCAGGATGAGAGCCCGGGCGAGATCAGCCTGAACGGATCGGGCCCGGCCAGCGCGGCCGCGGCGGCAGAGGGTGGTCACGCCGGGACGGCCAGTGTCGGGACAGGCGGTGTCGGGACAGGCAGTGCCGCGACAGGCAGTGCCGCGACGGGCAGTGTGGTGACCGCCACGTGGGCCTGGTCGGCGCTGGCCGCGATCCTGGTACCGGGGATCGCGTTCGCGATCTCCATGCTCGTCGGATAGCAGTTCTCGTCGGATAGCAGTGCTTGCCGGAGAGCGGCGCTTGTCGGGCCGGCTAGCTTCCCAGCGAGGTGCACGGCCGGGTGCGCAGCCAGCCGACATAGTCGTCGGGGGCGCCGGCGGCCTCGGCGGCGTCGGACACGATTCCCAGGTAGCGGGCCGATGGCAGGCCGCCCTCGTAGTCGTTCAGCACGTACAGCCACGCCAGGACATCCCCGTCCCTGGTCCCGACCCTGACTCGCAGCTTGCTGTAGTAGCCGAGCGTGGCGCCGTCCCAGCGATCGAGCGACTGCTCGTCGCCCTCCGACAGCTCGTAGAGCACCACGAAGACCCGGGCGTCGGGATCCTCGGCATCCTCGACGACCGTCGCGAGCGCGCCTTCCCAGCCGATGTCCTCACCACCGAAGGTCAGACGCCAGCCATCGAGCCAGCCGGTCCCGGCCCGGGGTGAATGCGGGCAGCGCTCGGCCATCTGCGCCGGATCCATGTTGCTGCCGTAAGCCGCGTACAACGCCACGGTTCATTAGCGTACGAGGCCACTGGGGTGCGGGTGGGAAGGTTGGCCCGGCTGGTCCGGCTGGTCCGGTCGGATCGAGGCTGATGCCGGGCCGTCAGCGCCGATGCGACAGAATGAAGCACCGTGAGCCAGCCGCATACGCACGTAGTGATCATCGGCGGGGGACCGGGCGGATACGAGGCGGCCCTCGTCGCGGCGCAGCTCGGCGCCGACGTGACAGTCGTCGAAGAGAGCGGACTCGGCGGGTCGTGCGTGCTGACGGACTGCGTTCCGTCCAAAACGCTCATCGCCACAGCCAGCCTGATGGCGGCCATGGAAGGCTCGCCGGATCTGGGCATCCGGTTCGACCACGATCCGGTCGCCCGCGGCCACACGTACGCTCAGGCCGATGCGCCGCTGATCAACACGCGGATCAGAAATCTCGCGCACGCCCAGTCGGCCGACGTCGCGACGAGACTGGACGCCCAAGGCGTCCAGGTGATCAGCGGCTGCGGCCGCCTGGCCCGCCCTGGCGTGGTCGCGGCCGGCGACCGGGAACTCAGAGCCGACACCGTGCTGATCGCGACCGGCGGGGCGCCCAGGGTCCTGCCCGGCGCGGTTCCCGACGGAGAGCGGCTGCTGACCTGCCGGCAGCTCTACGACCTCGGCGAGCTCCCCAGCGAGCTGATCGTCGTCGGCTCTGGAGTGACCGGCGCCGAATTCGCGAGCGCCTACCAGGCCCTCGGATCGCAGGTCACGCTGGTCTCGTCCCGGCATCACGTGCTGCCCAACGAGGACACCGACGCGGCGGTCGTGGTCGAGGACGTGTTCCGCCGTCGCGGGATGTCGGTACTCGGGCGGTCGCGAGCCGCTTCCGCTCACCGGACAGCCGACGGGGTGGAGGTCACTCTCGAGGGCGGCAGGACAGTGCGCGGATCGCACTGCCTGCTCACGGTCGGCGTCGTGCCATCGACTCAGGGGATCGGGCTCGCGGAATCCGGGGTGAAGGTCGATGACCGCGGGTTCATCACCGTCGACCGGGTGTCCAGGACGTCCGTACCTGGTGTCTACGCCGCGGGCGATTGCACTGGCGTCTGGATGCTGGCCTCAGTGGCGGCTATGCAGGGCCGGATCGCGATGTGGCACGCGCTCGGCGAGGCGGTCCAGCCGTTGCGCATCGGGCACGTCGCCGCGACGATCTTCACCGAGCCGGAGATTGCGACGGTCGGCGTCAGCCAGCAGGACGTGGACACCGGCGTGGTCGGCGCGCGGGTGGTGAAGCTGCCGCTCGCCACCAACGCGCGGGCCAAGATGGACGGCTTCAGTGATGGCTTCGTCAAGCTGTTTACCAGGCGGAACACCGGCATCGTG
>Ga0307374_10015792_pt1 | contig 10111 bp, 9 predicted proteins | sample OX3MG_FD_202532 | JGI IMG/M metagenome (GOLD analysis project Ga0307374, IMG submission 202532) | Soil microbial communities from Risofladan, Vaasa, Finland - OX-3 | ecosystem: Environmental > Terrestrial > Soil > Coastal area > Acid sulfate soil | place: Finland: Risofladan, Vaasa | collected...
CGGCCGCGCGCGGGCTGACGGCCGGATTGGCGACGCCCGAGAGCGCCGGTTCGATGCCCTGCAACAGCCCCACCGTCGGCGCGCCTTTGAGCGTCTCCGAGATCGTGATCCCGCTCAACAGGTAGAGGAAGCCGCAGGCGAACGCCGGCACGTTGAGGCGGCGGCGCCACTCGGCCTCGCGGGCGAGCTGCTCGGTGATCTCGCTCTGGCTCGGCATCGGCAGGGCAGTCTACGGGGAGTTCGCCGGTCGAGGACACCGAGGCCTTGGTCCGCGTTCCCGTCATTCCCTGCTCGGAGGCTCCGTTGCGAAGGTGAGGGGGGTACGTAGGGGAGCCTGCCCCCACGCCTCGCTACGATGAGCGGATGGAGAGCGGCGGCCTTGGAGATCTGTTCGGCGATCCCGAGGAGCTGCAGCGGCGCATGGCCGAGTTCGCCGAGCAGATGCAGGGCAACCAGAAACTTGCTTGGGCCGACAACGCGATCAAGCTGGCGGTCGACATGACGGTCGCCGCCGTCGAGCGCGTCAACCTGCAGGGCAATGCCGAGGCTCAGGCGGAGCAGATCCGCACGGTGATGGCGCGCGTGTTCCCCGAGGCCGTCGCCCTCGTGCGCGAGGCGCGCGAGGGGCTTCAGTAGCGCGTCGGCAGGCTTGATCGCGCGCGCGGGTCCGGCGGGGGCTCGTCATACGGAGGATCCTCGTCCAGCGACACCCCTGCGCGCTCCGCGGCGCGCTCGGCATCGCGTGAGGCGCGGCCGGCACGGATCACCTCGCCGAACGAACGGAAGTGGAAGATGAAGACCACCGCGCCGAGGCCGACGAGCGCCGTGAAGACCGCGATCGCGAGCTGCTGGCCGACCGAGTAGGCCGCGACCACCGCGGTCGGGGCCGATGTCGCGAAGACCTTCACGAGCAGCGCCTGCTGCACGCCGGCGCCGCCCGGCGTGAACGGGACCGCGCCCGCCACCTGGTTGACGCCGAACACGAGCAGCACGTTCGTGACCGAGCCGCCGACGCGGAACGCGTCGAGCATGAACCAGAACGCGGCCGCGCGGCACAGCCACCCGAGCGCCTGCAGCGAGGCGACCTCGCGCAGGTAGCGAGGCCGGTCGGAGAGGATCGTCAAGCCCTGGCGCACGCGCGCCCAGAACGCGCGCGCACGAACCGACAGCACCGCGAACGCGACCAGCGCGAGGATCGTCAGGGCCGTGATCAGGAACAGCGTGAAGCGAAAGTGCGCCGCCAGGTAGGAGATGTCGAAGGAGTCGAGCTTCGAGAAGTCCGGCGGCTTCGGGAACACGCCTCGCGTGAATGCGAAGATCAAGACGAACACGCCAACGGTCGCGTCGAACACCGCCTCGACGAAGAACGCCGCCGCAACCGCCGGATAGCTCGAACCGGGGACCGAAGAGCGCGCGAGGAACAACTTGATGATGTCCCCCCCACGCGCCGGAACGACGTTGTTGAAGCCGACCGCCGCGAAGTACGCCCCCCAGATCCGCCGCCATTTGATCACCGAGGCCGGGTAGGCCGCGCGCAGGCTGTTGAAGAACGCGCGCGAGCGCAACGTCAGGTTCAACCCGAAGAACAGCAACCCCAGCAGCAGCGTCCCCCAATGCACCGCCTCGAGATCGGCGAAGAACTGACCGACCGCGGAGAAGAACGAGCTGAGGCTCTGGCCGATCGAGGTCGAGGCGAGCAGCTGGGGCGTGAGCCAGAGCACAGCCTCAAGCGTACGGAGCCTATGCGGCTGTCGGGCTCGCCTTCTCCAACGCCGCCAGCACGAGCGCGTCGTGCTCGGCCGGCTTGACCTTGCGCAGGACCTCGGCGACCTTGCCGTCGGCGTCGATCACGAACGTCGTGCGCTCGTTGCCTTTGTACGTTTTCCCGTACATGCTCTTGGTCGACCACACCCCGTAGCTCTCGGCAACGGCGTGATCCTCGTCCGCCAGCAGCGGGAAGTTCAGGTCGAACTTCTCATGGAATTTCTTGACCTTCTTCACGGGGTCGGGCGAGATTCCGAGCACGACCGAGCCGACCTTCGCGTAGTCGGCACGATGGTCGCGCACACCACAGGCCTGCACCGTACAACCGGGGGTGTCTGCCTTCGGATAGAAGTAGACGACGACGGGCTGGCCGCGTAGGTCCGAGAGCTTGACGGGGTTGCCGTCCTGGTCGGGCAGCTCGAAGTCGGGGGCCTTGTCTCCTGGTTCGATCACGCACGGATCGTAGCCGACCCTATCCGTGGCGGCGGGCCTCTACCCGCGACGCATGTTAAGGAGTTGTGAAAGCCTTCCGGGCGTGGGCTGCCACGGCCCTGATGGCTGTGGACCCCGCATCGGTCGCACCAAACGCGCTACCTGAATCACGAATGGGTGTTATCGCTTGTGAATAGCCCCATCGGGCCGTCGCCAGATTCGGGGGGCGAGGGGTCCAGGACTGTGACGAATTCGGTTAGGAGAGGCGGGAACATGAGGACGATCGAGACGATGCCGATGTCTACCGCGGAGGCCCGCGCGTCGCTCGGAGCGATCGCACTGCTCGCGGCAATGGCGTTGCTCGCAGTGACGGCGACGGGTGCCCAGGCGCTGTCGCTGTCGCCGCTGAACGCTACGCCTGATGCTTCGCCGCACACCCAGATCAGCTTCCTCGGCGCGCCGGCGGATGAGATCGCCGATGTCTCGGTTGTGGGCTCCCGCAGCGGCCACCACAGCGGCCGGCTCGCGTCATACGCGAGCGCTACCGGCGCGAGCTTCCTGCCTACCCATCCCTTCCTCGAAGGCGAGCATGTGACCGCGAGCGCCCTCGTGGGCCCCGCGGGTCACGGCGAACGCGTGAGCACGAACTTCACGGTCGCGCGGCTGGACCGCTATCACTTCACCCCGATGAGCGCTCCACCGCCGGCAAAGCCCGGCACGGTCCAGAGCTTCGTCTCGCAGCCAACCCTCCAGCCGCCGAGTGTGCAGGTCACCGTCGCCTCGCCGCAGGCGACGCCTGGCGATGTGTTCCTCGCCCCCGATCACGGCTACGGCCAGTGGGGGCCGATGATCATCGACGGCGCCGGACGGCTCGTGTGGTTTCAGCCGGCGCCCAAGGAAAACGCCGCGATGGATCTCAAGGTCGAGAGCTATCAGGGCCGGCCCGTGCTGGTTTGGTGGCAGGGCTACATCGCCAATCTCGGCGTCGGTTTCGGCACGGACGAGATCTACGACTCGAGCTACCGGCCCGTGGCCCAAGTACGGGCCGGCAACGGCTACTGGGCGGATCTGCACGATATCCAGATCACGCCCCAGGGCTCGGCGTTCATCACCGCCTACTCGCTTGTGCACGCTGACCTCTCCTCGGCGGGTGGATCGCGCGATGGGACGCTACAGGACGCGATCCTGCAGGAGGTGGACGTCAAGACCGGGCTGGTGATGTTCGAGTGGCACGCCTACGGCCACGTCGCGCTGAGCGACTCCTACTCCCATCCTCCCGCATCGCCCAGCCAGCCCTGGGACTACTTCCACATCAACTCGATCTCCCTCGATCCATGGGGCGACGGCAACTTCCTGATCTCCGCTCGTAACACCTGGGCGGGCTATGAGATCGACCACCTGACCGGCCAGATCCTGTGGCGACTGGGCGGCAAGCACCCCAGCTTCAAGATGGGCGCGGGCACCGGCACCGCCTACCAACACAACATCCGCTGGCAACCCGACGACACGATCACGATCTTCGACGACGGCGCCACTCCGAAGGAGCACTCCCAGTCCAGGGTCATCCGCGAGCGGATCGACTGGTCCAACCGCACCGTCGCCCTGCTCAGCCGCTACGTTCACTCCCCGTCACTGCTGACCGGCAGCCAGGGCAACGACCAGGTGCTCCCCAACGGCAACTCGTTCGTCGGCTGGGGCGCGCAGCCATATTTCACCGAATTCAACTCATCTGGGCAGACACTCTTCGACGCTCACATCCCGGCGCCGGGATCAACCTATCGCGCCTACCGCTTTCCCTGGAACGCGACACCGACGACGCCGCCCGCGATCGCTGTCAAGCCCGGCGCTCCAGGGAGCGATACGGTGTACGCGAGCTGGAACGGCGCCACCGAAGTCAGCCGGTGGCGCGTGCTCGCGGGAGCCAGCCCGACCAGCCTCACGCCGCTTCTAACGGTTCCCAGGAACGGCTTTGAGACCGCGATCCCTCTCAGGAGCACCGCCGGCTACTTCGCGGCGCAGGCGCTCGGCTCCACGGGCCAGGTGCTCGGAACCTCATCCGCGACCCAGCCGGCGAGCGGGTAGCTCCTATCGCCGGCGTGCAGCACCATGCGGAACGTCGCCCCCGTCCTACTTCAGCAGCCTCGACAGCCGCCGGTCCTTCAACGTCTTCCCCTCGGTCTGGCAGGTCGGGCAGTAGGCGATCACGTAGTCCTCGAAGTGCACCGCCTCAAGCCTCGTTCCGCAGCGCGGGCAGGGCTCGCCCTCGTGGCGGTGCACCAGCAAGGGCATCGGGAGCTTGTCGGGGATCGGGAGCGTGACCAGCGCCTCGTAGTGGTCGATCGCGCGTGTCAGCGTCGCCACGATCGCCTCCCCCAGCACGAGGATCTCCGCGGCGGAGAGGTCGGCGCCGCGCTTGTACGGCGAGAGCTTCGCCTCCCACAGGATCTCGTCGACCCACGAGCGGCCGATCCCGGCGATCGTGCGCTGGTCGCGCAGGAGCGTGTGCAGAGGCCGCGGCGCGTCCAGGACCTCGCCGAGATCCGCCGGCGGGTCGGGCCACGCTTCGGGGCCGAGCGTCGCGAGTGCCGGATCGTCGTCGAGCTCCCCCGCGCGCAACAGCTTCACCCACGCGGCCTGCTTTGAGCCGAACTCGCGCAGGCGCAACTCCCACTCGCCTGCGCGGGTGTCCGCCGTCTCGCCCATGGTGCCAGCCTCCGCGCTCTCCGCGAGACGCACGCGCACGAGCAGCCGCGAGGTTCGGTCGCGCGGGCCGGCGCGCTTGTCGTACAGCTGCAGCCGGCCCGCGGACATCAGGTGGATCAGCAGCACCAGCGGCTCGGTCGGCCCGTCGATCCCGACCACGAACTGCTTGCCCCTTCGTCCAACGCCCGCGATCTTCTGCCCAGCCAGGACCGACAGCGGCGGGTCGAACGTCTTCAGCGCGTTGATCCCGGGCGCGAGCGCGGACTCGATCTCCGCCCCGGCAAGCGCACGGTCGAGCAGGCGGGCGGTGATCTCGACCTCGGGCAGCTCGGGCATACGTCATTCATCGTAGGCGGAGGCAGAGATAGGCCCTCGATTGCGCCGGGCATCCCGAGCGTTGGATAGCGTTGCACCGACCATGCCCGGCACGATCGCGCCAGACGACATCGTCGAGACCTTCGCCGCGGCGGAGGACAACGACCGTGAGCCGCTGCTCGTGCTCGAGCCGCTCGGGCAGTTCCTCGACGAGCATGGGATCGGCGTGGGCGGCGAGATCGTCGCGAGCCCGATCGGCGAGGGACACTCGAACGTCACCTACCTCGTCGAGCGCTCAGGCGCAGAGGTCGTCCTGCGCCGGCCGCCGCGCGGGCCACTGCCTCCAAGCGCGCACGATGTCCTGCGCGAGGCGCGCCTGCTGCAGGCGCTCGCCCCCACCCCCGCGCGCGTACCTGCGGTGCTCGCTGTCTGCGATGACGAGACGGTGATCGGTTGTCCCTTCTACGTGATGGAGCGGATCCCCGGCGAGGTGATCGTCTCCAGCGTGCCCGCGGCCCTCGACTCGCCCGCGGAGCGCCGGCGGATCGGCGAGCAGCTGATCGAGGCGCTCGTCGAGATCCACTCCGTCGACTGGCAGGCGGCCGGGCTGGAGGGCTTCGGCAAGCCGACCGGCTACCTCGAGCGCCAGCTACGCCGCTTCGGCGGGCTGTGGGAGATCAACAAGACGCGCGAGATCCCCGCCGTCGAGCGCGTCGGCGCGTGGCTGGCCGAGCACCTGCCGAACCCCGACCCGCCGACGCGGGCGACGATCGTGCATGGCGACTACCGGCTCGGCAACACGATCTTCGCCGCCGACGCGCCCGCACGGCTTGCGAGCGTGCTCGACTGGGAGATGGCGACGATCGGCGATCCTCTCGCCGACCTTGGCTATCTGTGCATGATGTGGACCGAGGGCGGTGACCCGAAGGGCGGGATGCGCGAGTACCTCGGCGGGGTCACGCGCCGCGAGGGCTTTCCCACGCGCGCGCAGCTGATCGACCTCTACGAGCAGCGCTCGGGCCGCTCGATGGGAGACATCCGCTGGTACACGACGCTCGCGCTGTGGAAGTCCGTGGTGTTCATGGAGGGCAACTACAAGCGCGCGATCTCCGGCGCCAGCGACGATCCCTACTTGAAGCAATTCGGCGACGGCGTCGTGGAGCTGGCAAAGCAGGCGGAAGGGGTGGCACTCGGCGATGACTGACGATCAGACAGAGAATGGAGCTCTCGGGGGCCAAGATGCCGCCGCGAACGGGAATGCCCGCACAGGGCTCCTGATCGATTGGGGCGGCGTCCTCACCACGAACCTGTTCGCCTCCTTCCACGCCTACTGTCTGCGCGTCGAGCTGGACCCCGAGATCCTCGCGGGGCGTTTCCGCAAGGACCCCGAGGCACGCGAGCTGCTGATCGCGCTGGAGAAGGGCGAGATCGACGAGCCCGCCTTCGAGCAACACTTCGCGAAGCTGCTCGGCGTTGCGCCGGACGGGCTGATCGACGGGCTGTTCACCGATGTGGCGCCGGATGTCGAGATGCTCGACGCCGTGCGCCGCGCCCACGCCGCCGGAATCCGCACGGGGCTCGTGTCGAACTCGTGGGGCGTGCACCGCTACCCGCACGAGCTGTTCGAGGAGCTGTTCGACGGCATCGTGATCTCCGGCGAGCTCGGGATCCGCAAGCCCTCGCGACGGATGTACGAGCTCGGCGCCGAGCGCGCCGGAATTCCCGCGGAGAGCTGCGTCTACGTCGACGACCTACCGTTCAACCTCGAGCCGGCCACCCAGCTGGGCATGGCCACGGTCCACCACACGAGCGCGGAGACGACGATCCCCGAGCTCGAACGCCTGCTCGGCATCCCTCTACAGGACTGACTGCTGCCTAGTCGCGCTTGCCCCTGCCGTACAGGAACTTGAACGCCCCCGCGAGCAACTTCGACGTGCGCGCCTTGTAGGGGAACATCGTCAGATCCTTCTTGCGCGCGAGCGCGCGCGGGGTCACGAGCAGAGCCTGCTGGGAGCAGTACTTGCGGATCCCGCCGGCGCCGTGGCGCGAGCCGAGGCCCGATGCCTTCGCGCCGCCCATCGGCAGCTCCATCGCGAAGTAGTTGACGATCGCGTCGTTCACGCAGACCGCGCCCGTGTCCAGCCGCCGCGCGACCGATTCGGCGTGCGCGGTGTCGCGACCGAAGACCGAGCCGGCGAGGCCGTAGACGGAGTCGTTGGCCAGGCGCACGGCCTCCTCCTCGTCGGCGACCTTCATGATCGGGAGGGTCGGGCCGAACGTCTCCTCGGTCATGCACTTCATCGTGTGGTCGACGTCGACCAGGACCGTCGGCTCGAAGAAGTCGCCGCCGCTTCCCTGCCCGCCGCGTTTGCCGCCGACGAGCACGCGTGCGCCCTTCGCGACGGCGTCGCTGACGTGGTCCTCGATCACGGCGAGCTGCGGCGGGAACGTGACGGCCCCAACGTCGACGCTGCCGGGCGCGCCCGACCGGCCCTGACGCAGCGCGCGCACCTTCGCGGAGACCTTCGCGACGAACTCGTCGTACACGGGCGCCTCGACGTAGGCGCGCTCGATCGAGATGCACGTCTGCCCGGCGTTCATCATCGAACCCCACACCGCGGTGTTCGCGGCGCGCTCGAGGTCGGCGTCGCGCAGCACGACCATCGGATCCTTGCCGCCGAGCTCCAGCGAAGCCGGGATCAGGCGACGGGCGGCGGCTTCGGCCACCTTGCGCCCGGTCCGCGTCGAGCCCGTGAACATGATCATGTCGACCTGCTCGATCAGTGCCGCGCCGGTCTCCCCGCGGCCGGTCGCGATCTGCAGCACGTCCGCGGGCAGCCCGCTCTCGCGCAGCCCCTCGGCGAGCAGCATCGAAGTCAGCGGCGTGACCTCGCTCGGCTTCAGGATCACGCTGTTGCCGGCCGCGAGCGCGGGGATGCAGTCGCCGAAGGAGTTGATCAGCGGGTAGTTCCACGGGCCGATCACCCCGATCAGCCCGAGCGGGCGGTGGCGCAGGATCAGCTTCTTTCCCTTGACCGCGACCGCCGCCGAGCTCACGCGCTCGTCCTCGAGGTACTTCTCGGCGTTCTTCGCCCAGAAGCCGAACGCGGCGCCTCCGTAGGCGATCTCCGCCAGGCGCGCGTCCTCGTAGGTCTTGCCCGTCTCCGAGACGATCGTCGCGGTCACGCGGCCGGCGTTGTCCATCAGCCACTTCTGCATCCTTCGCAGGACCGCCGAGCGCCCCTCGAAGCCGTATGCGTCCCAGCCGATCTGCGCGGCGCGCCCCCGTTTCGCCAGCTCCGCCACCGCGGCGGCGTCGAGGTCGGGGACGGTCCCGATCTGCTCGCCCGTGCCCGGGTTGACGACGGGAATCTCCGCGCCGGCACGATCCTCGTTCTGAACCGCGCCGTTGGAGGTCTCGGGTGCCTGTTGCTCGACGGTCGCCATCTCTATCTCCCCTGCTCGTTCTCGCTCGTACGAACAGGCTACTCCGAGATCGCGACCGTGACGATCCCGACCGGGTCGGTCGGGCGGTCACCGCCGTCGGTGGACACGCCGTCGAGCTTGTCGACGACATCCATCCCGTCCTTGACCTCGCCGAAGACCGTGTGCTTGCCGTCCAGCCACGGGCACGAGTCGGCGGTGACGATGAAGAACTGCGAGCCGTTCGTGTTCGGGCCCGCGTTCGCCATCGCGAGCGCGCCGCGCACGACCTTGTGGTCGTTGAACTCGTCCTCGAACGTATACCCGGGCCCGCCGGTGCCCGTGCCCTGCGGGCAGCCGCCCTGGATCATGAAGTCCTTGATGATGCGGTGGAACGTCAGCCCGTCGTAGAACCCGTCGCCGGTGAGCTTCGTGAAGTTCTCGACCGTCTTCGGCGCATCCTCGTCGAACAGCTCAAACGTGATCGTGCCTTCGGTCGTCTGCATCGTGGCGGTGCTCATCGATCTCCTCTGTCGGTCGAACGGGGTCTGTGGGCCACGATAGCGAGCCCGGCCCCACGGGCTTGCTCGCTCAGCGCGCGACCCGCTCCAGGCTCAGCGTCCTCGGCTCACGACTGCCGATCTTCGTCCCGTCGAGCGCCTCGATCACGCGCTCAGCCTCGCCCTCGGGGACCGACAGGAAGGAGAAGCGGTCGAGCACCATCACGTCGCGCACGGCCTCGCCGTCGAGACCGGCCTTCGCGGTCACCGCGCCGACGATGTCGGCGACGCGCAGCCCCGCCGCGCGGCCGCCGCCGAGCACGAGCTTGGCGTAGCTCGCGTCCTTGTTCCCGGCGGGGCGCTTCACGCCCGGCTTTGAATGCCGGCGCGGGCGCTCCTGCACCGGCGTCGGCGCGCTCTCCACGCCCGGCTTCCAGGCGGCGATCGACATGCCGATGTGCTTCTCGATCGCCTCCAGCTCACGCTTCTGGCGGGCCTCGACGAACGTGATCGCCCGGCCCGAGCGCCCCACCCGCCCCGTGCGCCCGATCCGGTGGACGTAGGTGTCGGGAGAGGTCGGGACGTCGTAGTTGATGACGTGCGTCACGGTCGAGATGTCAAGCCCCCGCGCCGCGACGTCGGTCGCCACGAGGATCGGCACGCGACCGCCCTTGAACGCGAGCATCACGCCGTCGCGCGAGCCCTGGCTCATGTCGCCGTGCAGCGCCCTCACGTTCATCCCACGGTCGCGCAGGATCTTGAACAGCTGGTCGCAGCGGATCTTCGTCCGCACGAACACGATCGCCTGGTCGGGCTTCTCCGCGCGCAGCACTTCCACGAGCTTGTCGGCCTTCTCCCGCGTCTCCACCGGCAGCTGAAACTGCGCGACGGTGTCGATCGTCAGCGTCGCCGCCTTGACCTGGATCGTCACCGGGTCGTACAGATACCTGTCCGCGAGCGCCCTGATCGGCGGC
>Ga0307374_10015793_pt1 | contig 10110 bp, 9 predicted proteins | sample OX3MG_FD_202532 | JGI IMG/M metagenome (GOLD analysis project Ga0307374, IMG submission 202532) | Soil microbial communities from Risofladan, Vaasa, Finland - OX-3 | ecosystem: Environmental > Terrestrial > Soil > Coastal area > Acid sulfate soil | place: Finland: Risofladan, Vaasa | collected...
GACCTCGTTCCCGACGGCCGCCCGTGGCGCGACGCGCTCGCCGGCGAACTCGTCGCGAAATGGTAGCGCCGAGCGGAGACGCCGCGTGAGCGACGGCCAGCAGCAGCGCGCGGAACGGCTCGGCGCCCTGATCGAGACCGGCCGCGACACCGATATGGGGCGGCTGTTGCGCAAGTTCTGGCATCCCGTCGCGGTCGCGCGCGAGCTGGCGCCGGGCAAGGCGCGCGCGATCAAGGTCATGGGCGAGACACTGACGCTCTATCGCGGCGCGAGCGGCCGGCCCCATCTGGTCGGCGGGCGCTGCGCCCATCGCCTGACGCTGCTCCACACCGGCTGGGTCGTGGGCGAGGAAATCCGCTGCATGTATCACGGCTGGCAATATGACGGCGCCGGACGCTGCACGCTGCGCCCGGCCGAGGGCGATATCGGCCCGCCGCCGGTCGCGATCGCGAGCTACCCGGTCGAGGAATATCACGGCCTGATCTTCGCCTGGCTCGGCGCAGGCGCGCCGCCCGCCTTCGACCTGCCGCGCAAGGACGTGTTCGACCGGCCCGGCGCCGTCGTCTTCGCCAAGGGCGAGCGCTGGCCCTGCAACTGGTTCCAGATGGTCGAGAATTCGCTCGACGCCGTGCATGTCAGCTTCGTCCACCAGGCGGGACGCGTCGGCTCGTTCGGTGGCACCGTCACCGCGGCGATCCCCGAGCTGAGCTATGTCGAGACCGATGCCGGCATCCGCCAGACCGCCGCCCGCGGCCGGACCAACGTGCGCGTCAGCGACTGGACCTTCCCCAACAACAACCACATCAGCCAGCCCGGCCTCACCGCGGACGATCCCTGGATCCATGTTGGCATCTGGATGACGCCGCATGACGACGAGAGCACCACGCGCTTCACGTTCTGGTGCGTCCCGGGCGGCAATGAAGAGGCCGAACGGCGCTTCACCGACTATTGCCGCGCGCACGGCGCCTACAATCCCGCCGATCACCACGCCGATCTTCTCGACGGCAAATATCCCGACGACGAGGTGATGGAGCTGACCAGCGCGCAGGACTATGTCGTGCAGATCGGCCAGGGCGCGGTCGCCGACCGCACCCATGAATATCTCGGCAAATCCGACGCGGGCATCGCCTTCCTGCGCCGCATTTTCCTGCGTGAGCTCGAGGCGATTCGGCAGGGAGGTCCGACCAAGGAATGGCGGGCTTTGGCCGCGCCGGCGGCGATGCCGATCCAGGCCGCCTGACGGTCGCGCCCGGCGCCCGTCACCCGATCCGGTCGAGATGGGCGGCGTCGTTGATGCGCAGCACGCGGATGCGGCCGTCGACGATGTCGATCTCGTTGAGCGCGCAGGGCGACTGGGCGATCCGCGCAAACGCGGCAAGCGGCTGATCGAGAAGCTGCAGCAGCAGCGCGCGGTTGACATGGTCGTGCCCGACCAGGACCACGACCGCCCCCGCGTCGTGCCGGCTTACGACGAAGCGGACGGCATTTGCGGTGCGGGCGACGAGATCCTGAAGCGAATCGCCGTCGGGGAAGCGCACGAGATGCGGCGTCGCGTCCCAGGCGGCGAGGAGCGCGGGCCATTGCGCCCGCACGTCGTCGCGCGTCAGCCACGCCCAGCGGCCGAAATCGAGATCGATCAGATCGTCGAGCGTCTCGCCGCCGATCCCGCAAGCCGCGGCGATGGCGCGGCCGGTGGCGACGCAGCGGCCGAGCGGGCTGGTATAGACCGCAACCGGCCGCCACAGCGCCGCGATCCTGGCGGCGACCGCCTGCGCCTGGGCCTCGCCGAGTGCCGTCAGCGGAATGTCCTTGCGGCCGCGAAAGCGCTCGGGCGCGATGCCTTCGACATGTCCGTGCCGGGTCAGGATGATCTTGGTCATGGCCGTGTCGTCGGTGCGCTCAGGCGTGCGTTGAGCCAGATCAACGCTCCGCGCCATCGGCAGTGTCTATCATCATTCCGCGTCGCGGAGGAGCCACCCTTCGTGACGTATCCATGACAGTCGAAGCGCGGCGAGGGCACCGGCGATGGCAAAAACCGAGATTGTCGACATCCTCGGCGAGCGCGCCGTCACCACGATCTTGATGAATGCCCCGTTGGATTGCCGGCCGCTTCACATGCTCACCGCCATGTCGCATCACCTCGAAGCGGCCGCAGCTGCGTTGCTGTGCGCCAGCCTGAAGCGCCGCGATCACATTCTGGGCGATGTGATGCTGGCCTGAGGGCGCGATAGAACGGGCTTGTCGGCCGCGCCTGGACGGTCGATGGTCATGGCCCGAGGGCGCCGTTGGGGGAAGCCGCCGATGGGTTTAGCGAACGCCGCAAGCATCGCCGATCTTGCGCTGCTGGCGAAGCGGCGGCTGCCGTCATTCGTCTTCAACTACATCGAAGGCGGTGCCGGCGAGGGCGGCGGCGTCATCCGCAACGCCGCCGCCTTTCGCCGCCATGTGTTCAAGGTAAGGCGTCTTGCGGGCCTCGCTGCGGAGTCGACGTTCGAGCTTTTCGGCCGCACCTATAGCCAGGGATTTGGCGTTGCGCCGATCGGCATGGCCAATCTCGCCTGGCCCGGCGCCGATCTCATTCTTGCCCGGTTGGCCGAGCGCGCGAAAATCCCCTACGTGCTCAGCACCGCGGGAACCACCGGCATCGAGACGATCGCCGCTGCGGCGCCGAACGTGGCGTGGTTTCAGCTTTATATGTCGCGCGACGATGCCATCACGCGCGACCTGTTACGGCGTGCCTGGGACGCGGGCATGCGCGTGCTCGTGCTCACGGTCGATGTCCCGGCGCCGAGCCGGCGCAACCGCGCCATCCGCGACGGCTTCACGCTGCCGTTCCGCTTTACCGGGCGCGTGCTCCTCGACCTTGCCGCGCATCCGGTGTGGTCGCTTGCGACGCTGCGCGCCGGGATGCCCAGCCTCGAGACCTACGCGAAATACGCTGACACCGAAAGCCTCCAGGCCGTCGGCCGGTTCATCGCTCAGCTCAACAAGCACGGGCTCGGGTGGCGCGACCTCGCGGAAATCCGCGCGCAGTGGAAGGGTGCGCTAGTGGTGAAGGGCATCCTCGATCCCGAGGATGCGCTGGCGGCGATCCGCGCCGGCGCCGACGGCATTTGGGTGTCCAATCACGGCGGGCGGCAGCTTGAATCGGCACCGGCCTCGCTTGACCGGCTCGGGCCGATCCGGGCGGCGGTCGGCGGCGCGGTTCCCATTCTTTTCGACGGCGGCATCGGCGGCGGCGAGGACGTCATCAAGGCCATCGCGCTCGGCGCCGCCATGACGTTCAGCGGCCGCTGCTTTGCCTATGGCGTCGGCGCCGGCGGCGCGCGCGGCGCGGCCAAGGCGTTGGAGATCCTGTCGCGCGAGATCATGGCCGCGCTGCACCAGATCGGCTGCGCCTCGCTCAAGGCGGCGGACCGGACGATCCTTGCCGATGCCGCGCCGCCGTGAATCCTAGGCCGCGGCGAGCGCTTCGCCGAGATCGGCGACGATGTCGTCGATATGCTCGATCCCGATGGAGAGACGGACATAGCCGTCGGTGACGCCGGTCTGGGCCTGTTCCTCCGGCGTGAGCTGCGAGTGCGTCGTCGAAGCGGGATGGATGGCGAGCGACCGCGTATCGCCGATATTGGCGACGTGATAGAACATCTTCAGGCTGTCGATGAAGCGGCGGCCTGCATCCATGCCGCCCTTCAGCTCGAAGCCCACGAGCCCGCCATAGCCGCCCTTGAGATAGGCATCGGCCCGGCGCTTCATCTCGCCCGTCATGGCGGCGGGGTAGATGACCTTGGTGACCTTGGGATGGTGCGAAAGATGTTCCGCGACGGCGGCCGCGTTGCTGCAATGCTGGCGCATGCGCAGCGCGACGGTCTCGAGGCCCTGGATGAACATGAAGGCGTTGAACGGGCTCATGGCGGCGCCGATGTCGCGCAACAGCGTCACGCGCGCCTTGAGGATATAGGCGATCGGCCCCAGCGGCTTGACCGCCTGCGTCCAGACTGCGCCGTGATAACTCGGATCCGGCGTGTTCAGCATCGGGAAGCGGTCGGCGTGGCGCTCCCAATCGAAATTACCGCCGTCGACGATGACACCGCCGATCGAGGTGCCGTGGCCGCCGATATATTTCGTGGTCGAGTGCATGCAGATCGCCGCGCCGTGCTTGATCGGCTGGCACAATACCGGCGCGGCGGTATTGTCCATGATCAACGGGATGCCGATCTCGCGGCCGATCTTCGCCACCTCGCCGATCGGAAAGACGGCGAGCTTGGGATTGGGCAGCGTCTCGCCGTAATAGCATCGCGTCCGCGCGTCGCTGGCGCGGCGGAAATTCTCGGGATCCTGCGGATCGACGAAGCGGCACTCGATGCCCATCGTGCTCATCGTGTTCTGGAACAGGTTCCAGGTACCGCCATAGATGTCGGTCGAGCAGACGAAATTGTCGCCGGCGTGGCAGATGTTCTGCACCGCGAACAGCGATGCCGCCTGACCCGAGGCGACTGCCAGCGCCGCCACGCCGCCCTCGAGCGCCGCCACCCGCTCCTCGAGCACGGCCTGGGTCGGATTCATGATGCGGGTGTATATGTTGCCGAGCTCCTTCAGCGCGAACAGATTGGCCGCGTGCTCGGTCGAATGGAACTGATAGGAGGTCGTCTGGTAGATCGGGACGGCAACGGCCGTCGTTGTCGGATCCGAACGGTAGCCGGCATGCAGCACTACCGTCTCGGCGTGTTCGCTTTTCGTCGGCATGTCGGCCCCCTTTCAAGCTGACCCGCCATCCCTCTAAACCAGTTCGGCGCGGCGTACAAGCGCGTCGGTCCTGGCTTTTGCGACGGGCGGCCGGTAGTCTTGCGCGCACGGGAAACCGCGCCGCGGCAGGCGATGCGACGAACGGAGAGCGCGACATGAAGGTCGTCATCGAATATTGCGTGCAATGACACTACGAACCGGAAGCTCTCCGTGCGGGAGCGAAGTTTCGTGAACGGGCCGGTGCCGAGGTGACGCTGGTGAAATCGCGCGGCGGCGCGTTCGAGATCACGATCGACGGCAAGCTGATGTTCTCAAAGAAGAAGCTCGGTCGCTTTCCGACCGACGCCGAGATCGACGCCCTGGCGCAACCCTAGGCCGCTGCGCGGCGGGGCACCCTGCGCGTTCCGTGCTGGGATGGCCCGATCAATGTCGCTTGCGATCGGAAGTGTGGAGGCGATGATGGACGACGAGACACGCGCGGTCGCGCGCAACGCGGGCGAGCCTGCCGAGGCCGACAGCGGGCCGCGCATGCGCCGGTGGGAGGCGCAGCGCTGGCTGATCGACAACATCATCAAATCGGTCGGCATGGAATGGGACCAGCCGCGGCTCGCGGGGCTTCTCGCCGCGTTGGGACCGGAAGCCGGGGCCGACCTCGCCCAGATCCGCGCGCGGGTGCAGAAATATGCCGACGTCGCTCCGGCCTTCGAGGCGACGGCGCGCCGGCGCGAGGCTCGCGCCAAGGCGCACGAGGATGCCGGCGAGGCGATCCAGGCGCGCGAGAATTATTTCATGGCCGCCAACTATTGGGCCTCGGCGCAGTGGCCGATCCACGAGAACAACGATACCAACCTGTTCTACAATCGGCGCAAGCGCGAATGCTTCTTGAAATACGGCGCGCTCGCCGATCACAAGGTCGAGGCGGCGTGGATCCCGTTGCCGTCGCTCAAGGGCAAGTCGCTGCCGGCGTGGCTGCATCTGCCGCCGGGCCATGCGGGCGGGCGCCTTCCGGTGGTGGTATCGATCCCCGGCATGGACGGGTTCAAGGAGCGGTTCGTGCCGCTCTATGGCGACCGCTGGCTCAACCGCAACATCGCCGTGCTGGCGCTCGAAGGGCCGGGCCAGACGGAATGCCCGGTGCTCGGCATTCCGGTGTCGATGCCGCAATGGGCCGAGACCGGCCCGGCGGTCTATCAGTGGCTCGCGGCGCGGCCGGAGATCGATCCCGAGCGGATCGGCGTCACCGGCTCGAGCTTCGGCTCGCTGTTCGCGACCGTCGCCTTCGGCAATGAACAGCGCCTGCGCGCCTGCGCCGTGTACTCGACCTGTCTCGAGCCCGGCTGCCGCTCGATCTTCGACGAGGCCTCGCCGACCTACAAGCGGCGCTTCATGTACATGGCGGGCTACCAGGACGAGGACGCGTTCGACGCCTTCGCCAAGACGCTGACCTGGGAAGGCCACGCCGACAGGATCCGCAATCCCTATCTGTGCATCACCGGCGAGTTCGATCCCTACAGCCCGCTCGTCCACACCGAACGTCTCTTCGCAACCCTCAAGGGTACGAAGCGGCTGGTCGTCTATGGTGGCGCGGCCCACGGCGTCGGCGGCATTCCGTCCGCCAATCTCGGACCCTATTTCCCGAGCCTGGTCGCCGACTGGATGGTGGCGCGCTTCGAGGGGAAGTCGTTTCCATCCGAGCGCTGGTTCGTCGATGCCGCCGGCAAGATCAATGTCACCGCATTCTGAGCCGTGACCGCACGCGGGCGCCCGGCCTCAGGGCGAACCGGATTTTTCCTGTGCGCGGAGCAGCGCGAATAGCCGCGCCGGCGGGATCGGCGTCTCCGCGATGCGGATGGCGAAGGGCGCGAGCGCGTTCTCGATCGCCGCTATGACGGCTGCTGCGGCGGGAACGCAGCCGGCCTCGCCCACGCCCTTGACGCCAAGCGGATTGGTATGTGCCGCGAATTCCATGAGCCGCACCGCGATCGGCGGAATTTCCGGCGCCGTTGCCAGCAGGTACTCGCCGAAATTGGTGGTCACCGGCTGGGCGTCGCCGTCATAGCCCATCCATTCGAAAAGGGCGTTGCCGATGCCGTGCACGGCGCCGCCGACGATCTGTCCCTCGACGATCATCGGATTGATCGCGCGGCCGCAATCGTTGGCGACGACATAGTTCAAAAGCCGCACCGACGCGGTCGCGGGATCGACCTCGAGCTCGACGGCATGCGTCGCCATGCCGTAGGTCAGCGTCTCGGGCATCCAGTTCTGGAAGCTCTCGAGCCCCGGCTCGAACTTGCCGGGAATGGCATAGCCGGGATCGCCCGACAACGCGCCCGCGACCGCGCGCAGGCTCACGCCATGCCCTGGAACGCCGCGCAACTCGATGCGGCCGTCGCGCAATTCGAGATCCTCCACGCCGGCCTCGAGCATGTGCGCTGCTACCGCCAGCGCCTTGTCCCGCACCGCCAGCGCCGCGAGATGCGTCGAGTTGCCGGCGGTCACCGTCTGCCGGCTGGCGAACCCGCCCATGCCCAGCGGGATGGTGGCGGTGTCGCCCGTCGTCACCGCGACCGCGGCGGGGTCGATGCCGAGCGCTTCGGCGCAGATTTGCGCCAGCGCCGTGCGGATGCCCTGGCCCATCGGCATCGCGCCGGTATAGAGCGAAACGCGCCCCGATCGGCCGATGCGCACCAGCGCCGATTCGAACGGGCCGCGCCCGGTTCCCTTCATGCCGTTGGCGACGCCGATGCCGAGATAGCGGCCTTCGTGCCGCGCCTTGCGTTGGCGCTCGGCGAAGCCCGCATGGTCGATCGCATCGAGCGCGGTCTGCATGATCGCGGGAAAATCGCCGCTGTCATAGGCGATGGCCGATCCGGATCGGCTCTTGAGTGGCGTGACGTAAGGCATCAGCTCCGGCGCCACGAGGTTGCGGCGCCGGACCAGCGTGCGCTCGAGCCCGAGCCGGTCGGCGATGGCATCGAGCGTGCGTTCCATCGCAAAGGCGCCTTCGGGATAGCCGGCGCCGCGCACCGGCGCCCCCGGCACCTTGTTGGTCTCGACGGCAAGAACGCGCATATCGTAGGCGGGCAGCACGTAAGGCCCGGGGAACGCGGTCGATGCGTTATAGGCGAGATTGATTCCCTGCGGCGTGTAGGCGCCCTGGTCGTTGATCATCCGGCCGCGCGCGCCGAGGAGGCGGCCGTCGCCGTCGCAGGCTGCCTCGATCTCCCAATATTGGTCGCGCTCCTGGATCGCGGCGAGGAAATGCTCGCGCCGGTCTTCGATCCATTTGACCGGACGGCGCAGCAGGCGGCTCGCGACCGCCACCACGACCTCCTCGGGATACATCAGGAATTTCGATCCGAATCCGCCGCCGACATCGGGCGTCACGACCCGAACCTGGTTCTCGTCGAGGCCGAGCATTTGCATGAGGAAGGACTGGACCTCATGCGCGAGCTGCGTCGAGGACCAGACGGTGAGCCGGCCCTCGTCCGGATCGAAGGATGCCACCACGCCGCGCCCCTCGATCGGATGCGCGCCGCCGCGGTGCTGCTTGAGTTGGAGCCTCACCTGGTGCGGCGCGCCGGCGAAGGCCCCGTCCACGTCGCCATAGGCTTGGCGCAACTCCGCCAGGACGTTGCTCTTGCGGAAGTGATGCGCGAGCGGCGCGCCGGGCTCTGCCGCCTGCCGGCAATCGGCGACGACGGGCAGAATCTCGTAATCGACCTTGACCAGGGCCGCCGCGTCCTCGGCCGCATAGCGCGAGCGCGCGATCACGACGGCGACGGCCTCGCCGACATAGGCGACCTCGTCCTTGGCGAGCGGATGGGGCGTGCAATCCGCGGGCAGGGCCGAGTTGCGGAATTGCATCGGCAGGCGCTCCTGCGTGAGATGCGGCGCCAGATCGGCAAAGCTCAGCACCGCCGTCACATCGGGCGCCGCGCGCGCGGCTCCCACATCGATGCTGCGGATCAGGGCGTGGGCGTGCGGGCTGCGGACGAAGGCGGCTTCCAGGGCGAAGGGGCGGTGAATGTCGTCGACGAAGCGGCCTTCGCCGCGCAACAGCGGCGGGTCCTCGAGCCGCGGCACCGGCCGCCCGATCTGTCGGAATTCGTTCATGCCGTTTGCTCTGCCCGCCAACCACCTTGCCGCCGCGCCGGGTCACGCACCGTTTCGGCGCGTGGGCGATGACGGATGAGAAGCGGCATCCGACCGCCGTCGTGCCCCTAGCACGCGAGCGAACCGCCGGGCAAGGTGGAAAGCGTGATGGGCGCCGCCAGGTCGTTTGGCCGTTGCGCCGCGGCGGGCGCGAATTTCGTTCGGTCCCGACTCCCCGATCGGGAGATGGGCTCTAGATCCGCTCCCAGATGCAGGTCTCTTCGTCCAGACGGTCCTGCTCGACGCCGCGGAAATCGCCTTTCGAGACGACGCCCACGACCTTGCCGTTCTCGATCACCGGCAAGTGGCGATAGCCGCCGTCATGCATCAGCCGCAGCGCTTCGATCGCGGTCTTGCCGGGCGGCATCGTATCCGGATCGCGCGTCATCACCCGTTCGAGCGAGGTCTCGGCGGCGTTCAGTCCCTCGGCCAAGACCCGGCAGACCGCATCCCGCCCAGTGAATATCCCCAGCAGCCGATTCTCGGCGTCGGTCACCAGGACGGCACCGACGCGGCGGTCGCGCATGCATTCGCTCGCATGCTTCACCGTCGCATTCGGCCGCAACGTCAGAGGACGCTGGTTCTTGACGATTTCGGACATCTGTCGCATGGACAACCCTCACCGCCGATGCGTGCCTTCGCACCCGACACGATCGCATTCTCTCCGGCTGTCGCGTTCTTGCCTTGATACAAATCAAGGCGGTCCCAAGCGGCCCGCCGCAGATTTCGTTGAACAACGGAGCGGTCAATGCCCAGACACAAGACCACCTGGATCGTAATGGCGGACGGCACGCGCGCCCTGATCGTGACGCGCCGCGACGTGCCCGAGGGATTCGATGTCGTCGCCGATCTGAGCTCGGAAGTGGCTCACGTGCCGGCGCATCTCATCGCCTCCGAGCGGCCCGGCCGCACGCAGGAGAGCCATTCGCCGGCGCGCCACGCGATCGAGCCCCGGCACGATCCGCATGAGGAACGCCTCGCCGCCTTCGTTGGCAGCGTCGCCGCCTACCTGAACGAACAGAGCGCCGCCAAGGCGTTCGATCATCTCATTCTCTTCGCGCCACCCCGTGCCCTTGGCCAGATTCGCGACATGCTCGACGACAGCGCCAAAGCCAAAGTGTCGGCGCAGGCCGCCAAGGACCTGACGAAAATGCCGCTGGAAGACCTGCCGAAACATCTGGCGGCGCTCCCTTAGACGCGCATCCGGAA
>Ga0307374_10015794_pt1 | contig 10109 bp, 12 predicted proteins | sample OX3MG_FD_202532 | JGI IMG/M metagenome (GOLD analysis project Ga0307374, IMG submission 202532) | Soil microbial communities from Risofladan, Vaasa, Finland - OX-3 | ecosystem: Environmental > Terrestrial > Soil > Coastal area > Acid sulfate soil | place: Finland: Risofladan, Vaasa | collected...
TGCACCCCGACCTCGCCCGGCTCGATAGCGAAGCTGACAAGCTGGGGCCGCTCGCGCAGGCTGCGCTTCAGCTCGGCAAAGCCCGGGAAACTGGCCAGCCCGATGACGTGATCCCACAGTTGGCCGGCTTCGGCCTCGTCGGGCAGACGGCTGATCACCGGACCGAAGAACGCGACGCCCTCGGGCGGTTGGAACTGGATGATCGGGGTACCGACGTCCTTGCCCGTCAGGCCCAGTGCCTCGTCGGTCTCCCGGCGCAGCTCCGAGTCCAGGGACGTGTCGTCCAGAGCCTCGGTCAACGCCAGCGGCAGGCCGACCTGGGCCAGGAGCGGCTCGAGGAACGCCCGACTCCCTCGGTCCTCGCCTTCGCCGGCTCCGGTGTCGAAGACTTGGGTGCCGATCGCCTCGTACAGCGGACCGACCGCATCCTGGCCATATTCTGATCGGACCCGGGTGGCCACCCGCAGCAGCTTGAGCCCCGCGGTGTGCCCGGCTTCGTAGCCCGGCGGGAAGTGGCTGTCATAGTCGACCGCCGAGTTGACCATCCGCAGCGAGATGAACCGCCAATCGACGGTGTAGTTCCGCTGGGCCATGACCAGGCGCACCCACTTGCTCGTCATCCAGGCAAACGGGCAGACCGGGTCGAAGTAGAAGTTGATATCGGCGTCCGTCATGGCCTGCTTCGCTCAGGCCGAGGCGCTGGCGTGCTCGCGCAGGTATCGGATCAGGCCCACGACGTCGTCGGGCATCAGCCGGCCGATGGCTCCGCTCGAGTAGGCGCTGATCACCACGCGGCCGTCCGGGTCGATCACGAACCCCGTCGACTGCAAATATGCCGGCTCGTCGTTGACGAACGCGCCGGTCACCTCGGCGACAGCACGGGCGTCGGCGGAGTGGCCGACCGGGAACGTCAGGCCGTGCTTGGCGACCAGCTCCTGGGTGGTCGCCTCGTCATCGACCGAGAGGGCGACGACGTTGGCCCCAACCTCGGCCAGGCCGTCGGTGGCCCGTTGGAAGGCGCGCAGCTGGGCGTTGCAGTACGGGCACCATGAGCCCCGGTAGAACAAGACGACGCCGAATCCGCCGGCAAGGGCATCGGGTAGGCCGAGCGTGTCGCCACCGGGCAATGACACGGTGAGCGGCGGGAACTGATCCCCGGGATTGAGCAATGCCATGACAGTCTCCAATCAGATGAGAATGGGGGTCGGTCGGGGTCGGCGATGCTGAGTGTCCCCGGGCCGTCTACTTGACGGCGATGACGTCTACGGTGCGGATGTCGGGGTCCTTCGCCAAGAGGTCGGAGGCCACCTTGCCCAGCGCGGTGGGGATCTCGCCGCTCAGGTGCGCCTGTCGGGCATCCTCGGTCTCGAACGAGTCGAAGATGCCGTACTCGGTGTCGCTGATCTTGAAGGCGTACCAGGTGGCGGTCCCCGGCTCCGCTACCGCCAACGCCCGGCCGGCTTCGAGGAACGCCACGAGCTCGTCGCCCTTGCCGGGCTTGGCTTCCAATAGGGCGAGCAGTCCGAGTTTCACGGTCATGTTGGTCTCCCCTTCTCTTGGTTCATCATCTCTCGGTCGGTCGCTCGGGCCTCAGGCATCAGTCACATTCCAGATCTCGCCCGTGACCAACCCGGCGAGCCGGCCGACCAGGGACCGAGCCGAGCGCTCCGGCGTGATAAGCGACCCCTGTTCGTAGGAGGCCCGGAAGTACTGGTGGAGGGCCGCGCCGATCTCTTCGGGTGGCTGGTCGCGGATCCACCCTTGCATTGCCGTGTCGACCGAGCCAGGCCGGTAGACATTGACCGCCACCCCGCTCCCGGCCAGCTCGGCCGCCAGGTTGAGGGTGTGGGCCTCGAGTGCCGCCTTGGTGGCGGCGTAGGCGTTCATCCCGACCATGGCCCCGGGGTGGGCGGCGATGCCGCTCGACACGTTCACGATCCGACCCCATCCCCGTTCGAGCATCGAGGGCAGCACCGCCTGGGCGAAGTGGAACGGGGCATCGACGTTGACGGCGAACGCCGAAGCCCACGCAGCAGGCGCCGCGGTGACGGTCGGCCCCACCGGCTGGACCATCGCGGCGTTGTTGACCAGGATGTCGACCGGCCCCAGCTCCTTGGCAACGTGTGCCGCCGCCTCGACCACCGCCCCGGGGTCGGCCACGTCGACCTGGAGCACCGCCGCGATACCGCCTTTGGTTCGCACTGCCTCGGCCGCCTCGTAGAGCTGGCCGGGCGAGCGGGCGAGCAGCGCCACCCGGGCGCCACCGGACGCCAGCTCGAGGGCCACCGCTCGCCCGATACCCCGCCCGGCGCCGGTCACCAGGGCGACCCTTCCCTCGAACGGTGTCGTCATCGAGAGGCGACGGCGTCCAGCGCGGCGAGGATCTCGCCGGGCTCGGACCGGGTGCTGTAGTCGGCGTGCACATCGACCCACTGAGCCACATGGCCGGCGTCGACGATGAGCGTGGTGGGCATCGGGAGCCCAGTGGTGCCATCCGCGTTGACCGCGGCGAGGTCCAGCCCCATCTCTAGCTGGGCGGCGCGCACCTCGGCCGAGGGTGCCGTGTGGATGCCGATCGACTTGGCCACCTGGTTGGCGGGGTCGGAGAGCACGGCGAAGGCCAGCTCGTTCTTCTCCTGCGTGCTGAGGGACCTGTCCGGTGCCTGGGGGCTGACGGCGACCAGGGCCACGCCGCGTCGGGCCAACTCGGGGACCAGCTCCGCCTGGTAGGTGTTCAGGGCGATGTTGCAGTAGGGGCACCAGGCGCCTCGGTAGAACACGAGGACCGCCGCGTGGTTGCCCAGCGCCTCATACAGGGTGGTGATCGCACCATGGGGGTCGATCAGCTCGGCGTCGGGCAACGTGGCACCCACCTCGATCACCCCCTCGGGCACACCACTCGCCGCCAGCTCCGCCTGCTCCCGGGTGAATGCGCCCATGACCTCGTTGGGGGGCTGGGCCGCCCTGGTCTCGACGAGAGTGCTCACCTGCTGGGCGATCGTGGTGGTCATAGGACGTGCTCCTCGGCATCTCGGGATCTGAGCGACTCCAGGGGAGGACCGCCACAGGGTGAGTGGCTTCGACAGTCCCGGTCTTACCCCCCCGCCCTACTTTTCGCTTCGTGTCGAGCCGGCTGGACCGGCAATCGCCGCAAGTAGCCCCTCGAAGTCCTGCACACAGGGATTGCAGCTCGACAGGTGTGCGGCGACCCCCGGGTAGTGCGCCGCCGCGTCGCCATGGGCCAGCTCGCGTTCCACGTAACGGTCCAGCAGCTCGAACGTCTCGGCACAACCCGCGTCGAGCGGATCGGTCTTCAAGAACCGCTCCAGCGATCCCCAACTGCTCATTTCCGCCTCGAAGCGTGGTCTTCCAGATACCCGTGAGCGACGAGTGAGGCCCGCAACTTACGTCTGGCGTCGAACAGCGTCTTGTAGATGGCGTTGCGGTTGGAGCCCAGCTCGAGAACCAAAGCGTCCAAAGGGGTGCCGTTGAGCACGATCGCCACGAAGATCCGGCGCTGGTGGTCAGTGAGCTCGTCGTCGACGGCCCGGCGGAGCGCGGCGACCACATCACGCCACTCGGCCACCCGGGCAGGATCGAGCCCGAACCGATCCGGCAGCCGGTCCCAGTCCTCGGCCTCCATCGGTGCGGTCGCATGCTGCCAGAAGTGACGGCCGATCTTGGTCGACACCTCGAAGATGGCGAACTTGCAGGCCCAGGTAGTGAACCGGCTCTCGCCACGAAACTGGGTGACCTTGGCTACGACCCCGATCAGGGCGTCGGCGGCGGCCTGGTGGGCCAGGTCATCGAGCTCCGGACCGGCGATCGCCAGCTGGCCGCGACGTCGGCGGACCTCACCTCGGGCCACCCGGAGGAGCAGCTCGTGGAGCCGGGCCACCGTCTCGTCATGAACCGCACCGCTGCCGCCCAAGCCTCGAACCCACGTGGCGGACTCGGGGTCGAGCGCCCGGCTTTCGACGGGACAGTCGGGGACCGTCAGGTCGGCAGACGCCACCGCGCCGATCCTAAGCCGAGAACCTGGCGATCCCAGCCGTCAGCGCCGGAGCTGGTGCCAGTGCTCGAACACCAGCGGGCTCCCCGACACCTCGATCGCGTCCAGCGGACCTCGGTTCGTCAGCCAGAGCAGTAGGTCCGACCGGGTGCCCTGAATGGTGGTGGCGGCCTGGACATGCTCGGGGACGGCCGAGCCCTGGTCATCGAGGTCGATCCACCACTCAGCCGACCCGTCGGTGCCGTGGAGGTGGAGGGTCCCGCCCAGTCTCTCGACGCCCCCCTCGGCTACGAGACCGGGGAGGAACTCGACGACGAACTCATCGATCCCGGCCCTAGCCACCTCCCCGTCCAGGGGTTGGGGTGGGGCGCCGCCGTCCGTGGCCATGGCGTGCTGGGCGTCCCATCGATGGATCGCCACCTCGACCGCGAGACGCCGGCACCACCAGCGCACCCGTCGATCGCCGAGGGACGAAAACGTCCAGGTGTGGGCGTCCGGGTCGGTGGCCCCCAGGGCCGTGAGGGTCCGGTTCAGGGACCCGAGATACCACGCCGCGAGATCGGCGCGATCCTTCGGCGCAGGATCGAGGGTACGCCGGCTGACACGCTCGCCCGACGTGACGACGGCGGCCATCCACAAGAAGATGCCGCCGGTGTGGCGAATCAGACCTGCAGCATCCCAAGCGGGACAGTTTGGCACCGGTCGCCCCCAGTCGGTCTCGGCCGCAACCAGGAGGGCGCGGGCGTCGTCCTCGGCCGTGAGCACAAGTGCTGAAGGCTCCACCCGGGTGAGTCTGGCACGGCGGCGCCGCGGCGCATCCTCCAAGTTCGTCGAGCGGCCGGGGCGGCGTCTCCCCGAGCTGCCAGCAGGCCAGGAGAGCGGTGCGCCTTGACAGCCTGATGACCGACTCGACGTATTTTGCGAAGATCAAGGAGAAGCACGCCCTGGCTGAGGCTGTGAGCACCGCGCTGTATCGCGTGACGCCGAGCGACCTGTTCAACCTCGCCCGAGTCTTCGCTGACATGGTCTAATCGAGACGCGCCTCTCGGCGGCGCACGTGAATGCCGATATCCCACTTGCACATCGCAAGTCGATAGCTTGATCCGGTCTCACGGTCGAGCCGGGACGCGCAGCACCCTCTAGCCGACGAGCGTCGTCGACGTCGCCCGCGGACGGTCTCTCGACGTCTGAGCGGATACATCGCGTGCTGGCTCTTCTGCGCGGCGGCCGCCTGGCGCGAGGAGGTGGCGAAGGTTGCGACCGGCGCTAACCGCAGAACGAAGGATGTCACCCCGCCCATGCCCGGACTGTCCCTGAGCCACCGGCGATCCTCAGGGTCCCAAGTATCCGATCGGCACGACTGCGATTCCGTCAGGACGGACGTAGCCGTAGCCCGTGCCGACGATGACACCGAGTACGGCGGGCGGCCCGCACTTCGCCGTGTCGATCCGATCGGCGAAGCGCGACAAGGAATCGGCGCCCTCGTCGACGAGACCCGCACCGAGCTTCACCTCGAAAGCGGCCCAGCGGTCGTCCGAGGTCTCGACGACGGCGTCGACCTCGAGACCGGTGTTGACCGGGTACTGCGAGACCCTCCCACTCGATTCCTGTGCATAGACACGGAGATCTCGAACGCCCATCGGCTCGAACAGCGGCCCGAGCAAGTTCAGATCTCTGAGCAAGCGGTCGGGCCCGGCCCGCAGCGCGGCAACGGCCGGCGACGGGTCGACGAAGTGGCGCTTCGGGGCGGTTCGCAGCACGGACCTCGAGCGAAGGTGCGGAGACCAGGCTGGCTGCTCCTCGACGATCATCAGTCGTTCAAGGACGCTGAGGTAGTCGCTCACCGTCTCGCGGTCCACCGACCCGTCCACCACGCTGGCATCGGCAGCGATGGTGGTCGCCGATGCGTGGGTGGCAGCGTTGCGCGCGAGCGAAGCGATGGTACGACCGACCCGGTTCGGGTCGCGGCGAACGCCGTCGACATGGTCCACGTCGACGCGCCGAACCTCGTCGAGGTAGTCGAGGTTCGCCTGCAGCGCGTCCGCGACCGAGATTGGGTCGGCCACCCCCCGACCGCGATCCGTTCGGCAAGTCACACCACGGCGATCCCTGCGTCGTTGGCACGACCAGGTCCGCCGCCCAAGAGGCTCGCGAGCGAAATCAAGCCGTCGCTGTGACCTGACTCGAGAAGCGTCATCGGGCGCATCCTCACGCGGGTGATCCTGCCTGCCCCGGTGTGCCGGGTGACGTCGTCCGCGGGTACGGCCGATCCGGTGAGCACGAACTGGCCGGGCAGCCGTCGGTCGTCCACGGCGCGTCGGACATGGTTCCAGATCGCTGACTCGACCTGCCACTCGTCGAGCAGGCGCGGTGTCGGTCCTTCGAGTACGAGCGACGCTCCGATGGCGAGTCGAGTGCACGCCGGGCCGCAACGTCGACGTCGAGCAGGACCTCGCGCGCGGCGACCTGGCGAGCCGTCTCGGTCTTCCCACGGGCCTTTGGACCCTCGATGAGGACCGTGCCGGTGCCCGACAGCTTTCTTCGCAGCTCTGCGTCAGCGATGCGAGACGTGTAGTTCATGGCGATCCAGTCACGTCGACAGGCAACTCGAACGAGCACCAGCAGCCTGACTGGAACGCCTACCCTCGCTGACCACTGACGTGATCATCCAGCAGCTCAGCAGCTCAGCAGCTCAGCGGCGCAGCGGCGCAGCGGCGCAGCGGCGCAGCGGTTCGAGCGCACGCGACTGACGGCGCCGGCGGCTACGACGTGGAACTGCAGTGCTGCGCGCCCTCCCACGAGGAGGCTGTTCAATCGCTCGCCACGGCTCTCGCCAACCTGGGCTTCGAGGTCACCGAGGTGCTAGTCACCGAATGGGTAGATCGAGCCGTCGAGGGACTCATCGTCGGGCTGCTCGGCGGCGGTGCGCTCGGGGCCACGTCGCGAAACTCGTGCGTCGTCGTAGCGGCCGGCATCGCTGGAGCGATCGCGTGGCGCTATGTGGGCGCCCAGATGCAAGTGGTCAAGAGGCAGTACGTAGCCAAACGCCGCGCCTACCCCGCGGGCTGGGAAGTGACTCCAGTCGAGACGGCACCCGGCTCAGGCCTAGCTCCGCGGCCAGCAATGTGAACCCTTTCGGTAAGAGCCGCTACCTGGCGCACAAGGTCGTCGCGTCCGTGGAGAGCATCCGTCGACGATCCATCTCCGTTCGTCGACGTCACATCTCCGCCGCGGCGTGCGAACGGAGGTACTCCCGCAGATAGGGAACGGCGAAGTCGACGTAGCCGTGACGGACCGGCTCGATGAGCTCGACGGCGATGAGCCGGAGGCGGTACTGGCTGGCGTAGTTCACGTCGACGTCGAGCCGCCGCTGGATGTCGGCCATCTTCGAGGGCCCATCGTCCTTCGCCATGGCGAGGAGGAAGGACTTGTCGATATAAGACGTGTCGGCGAGGGCCGGTTCGTGGATGAGCGCGCCGAGCCGCCGGAGCGCGTCCGAGACGCCGAGCCGGGCGTCCTCCGTCGAGATCTCGCGCTCGGAAGGATGGAGGCGCCATACCCGCGCGCCGACGAGCTGGATGAGGAAGGGGTAGCCCCGAGTCCCCTCCGCCATCTCGGCGAGCACGTCGTCACCAATGCCACGCCCGTTCGCCTCGACCGGCTCGCGGATGGCTCGTGCCACGTCCTCGCGACCGACGGTCCCGAGGTGATGGCGTTCGGCGCGGCGGAGGAAGGTGAGGACCTCGTCGTTCACGACGTCGCTCACCGCCGAGGCAAGACCGGCTCCCACGAAGGCGAGCTCCCGCTCTTCTCTGAAGGCGTGCTGCACCGTCGTCGCGAGCTCGCGGAGCTCGCCGATCTGGTTGCGGTGGATCTCGTCGAGGGTGAGGAGGAGCCCGGTCCCGTTCTCGGCGAGCAGGTCGGTAAGGAGCGCTGTCTGGTTGCGAAGCCCCGCTTCGGCGAGATGGGACTCGATGGCGCTCCAGGTCCCTCCGCCGGAGCCGAACGGCCCTGTGATGCCGGTCAGGCGGCGCCGCACAGCCTCGGGATCGAACTCCCTGAGCAGGCCGGGGAGGTGCTGGCGGACGATCCGTTCGACGAAGCCCGGCGTCGCCGTCTCGCTGATGACGACCCATCCGCGCTCCTTCGCACGATCCTCCACGGCATTCAGCATCACCGTCTTCCCCGAGCCCCGGGCACCTGTGTAGATCGTCGCCCGGCCGGAAGAGCCCGGGCCGTCCTCGAGTGCCTCGGCGAAGTCCCCGATGAGGTTGTCCCGTCCGACCAGCAGCGGCGGGGTCACGCCGAAGCTTGGCTTGAAGGGGTTCTGCACGACACCATCATAGCGGACCGCTTTAGAGTCTTTTAGAGTTGTTAGAGATCGTTAGAGGTGGCTCGGCGGGACTCACGACAGCAGCTTGCGGGCGCTCGTAGCGTGCGCGATCCGTGCGCGAACGGGTTGAGAAAGGGTGGAGAACGGGGGTCAATCCCGGTCGGACTCGGTCACTAGTGGGCGGCACAAAACGTCGCCCAAGCTGTCCATACCCCGCCTGACGTGCATCTTGCCAGTGTGGCTCGGGCCGATTCCCACGCTGAGAACGCGAGTTCGATTCTCTTCACCCGCTCCAAGGGAACATCCAGCTCATGGCCTATGTAGTGCCTGCCCCAGGCCGTGATGGGTCCAACTGCACGATGGCCTCTTGACCAGCCACGATGAGCACGGGCGGGCTGGCTCGCCACGTGGCCTTCTTTCCTCCACCGTCTTCTTCGGCGCGTCCTTTGAAGCGCTTCGCGTCCACGAGATGGACTCGGTCGCAAAGGACGCGGTGATGGCAGGCGCCGAGCTTCTGGACCCTTCAGGCCTCCACCGGCTTGTCGAAGAACACCCAGACGTGAGCGCCGTTGCCCGAGTGTCGCCGCTCCAGGCACGCCGGAACGCCGACGTCGTTGCACACGTCGAGGAATGCCAGCGCGTCGAGCGCCCAGGAGCCCTTGTCGAAGTCGCATGCGAGAAAGCAGCAGCGGTCGCCGTCGATAAGCGGGCAGCTGCCAGCGGTGATGCGTTCCGAGAGGTGCGCGCCGACGACGGCGTCGTCCATCGCTGCGTAACGACGAGAACCTTGGCCCCCCGTCGGGAGCGACCGGTGACCATCCCGACTCTTCGTGGACAGGTTCTCGCACCGCTTCGCGTACACATCGGCTCGCCCGGCGAAAAGCGACCGGAAGAGGCGGATCTTGTCCTCCGGCGGCGAGCTGCCGTCGGCCCCGACCGGTAGCTACTCCGTTGGAGGAAATAGCCTTGGTGCAGCTGGGATCAGTGTGCTGGACTCGTCGCCGCCTCAGGTCGAGCCGACCGGAGCCGCTCGTTCTCCTCCCTGAGACGGGCGATCTCCGCCCTCGCGGCCACGAGCTGCTCGCCAAGGCGCTTCAGCTCGGCAGCCGGCACGTCATCTGCCAGCCTCGGGGAACGGTTCGCGCCCTCTCCAGCGCCGGACGTATCGTTCGCCATTCCCAACCCCGCCGGGCTCGAGGAGTTCACGGGTCTGGCCAGTACGTCCCGACGGCTGCCGAGCGGGGAACGCTCTTGGGCCCCAGCCGGCTTCGGACCTCGGCATGCGGCCTCGCCGCCACCGTCCCGGACTCGAAGCGGACATCGGCGCGCAAGACGACGCCAGGACACCCGCCTATTCGGCGGCACCGTGCGGCAAGGCCCCGACACTCATCCCCTTCGACGTCGAACCCCGGAACCTCGACGTCAACGTTCAGAACCTTGGCCGCACATGGCAGCGCGACCTCCTCGTCGAAGACCCTGAGGAACCCCGTCGACTGCCCGTCGGCGCCATGCGCGTCGACCGTGATGGACTCGATGAGTCGGCTCGAGAACTAGCGGGGCACGGTAATCAGGATGCGCGGGCGCGGCTGAGCACGGTCGCCTTTGGGTCCTGGTACGCGGCGACAATCCCATGCACACATCGGCTCGGGCGCCGCCATCTGGAGACCGTGCTCGCCGAGTACGCCGTCCAGTTCCAACTCCCACCGGCCCACCGTTCCCTCGGCCAGCGTGCGCCGTCCGCGCTCGACGCGACTCCTGCGCTCA
>Ga0307374_10015795_pt1 | contig 10108 bp, 9 predicted proteins | sample OX3MG_FD_202532 | JGI IMG/M metagenome (GOLD analysis project Ga0307374, IMG submission 202532) | Soil microbial communities from Risofladan, Vaasa, Finland - OX-3 | ecosystem: Environmental > Terrestrial > Soil > Coastal area > Acid sulfate soil | place: Finland: Risofladan, Vaasa | collected...
CGGCTTTCACACAACAGCGGCTGACGGGCCATTGGTCGCTGCTTGCCATCGGCTACACCAACTGCACCGACACCTGCCCGTTCACGATGGCCAACCTCGACGCCGTGGTCAAAGCGATGGCTGCCCGACCGAATACGCCGCCGGAACCCATGGTCGTCTTCGTCGGTGTCGATCCGGCGCGCGACAAGCCGGCTCTCAAGCAGTGGGTCGACCAGTTCAATCCGCAGTTCATCGGCATCACCGGCCGCAACGCCGATATCGCGGCGCTGGTGAAGGGGATCGGCGGATTCTACCGTCTCGGCAAGCCGCACAAGGACGGTTCCTACGATGTGACGCATAGCGGCGGCGTCAGCGTCATCGATCCCGCCGGTCGCGTGCGGGCACGATTGCTGCTGCCGATGCCGCCGGAAAAGACCGCCGAATTCCTTTTCCACCTGATGAGCGGTGCGCCGGTTATCGCACGAGCCGATGGCGCGCGATGATGCTCCGCCGCCGATCGTCGTTGCGTCAGCGATCCTCCGGGGCATCGCGCTCGGCGTGTGCATGGCGCTCGTCACGTGGCCGTGGCCGGTCGCTGCCGACAACGCCATCGGAGGCGACATGATCGTGACCAAAGACATGAAACCCTGGGAAGGCTGCGGCGAATGCCACGACCTCAACGGTGTCGCGCCCAACGGCCACTTCCCGAATCTGGCGGCGCAGAAGGCGACCTATCTCCGCAAGGAAATGGACGACTTCCGCGACGGCCGGCGCGGCAACGATCACGGCCAGATGGGAACCTCGTCGCGCGAGGCCACCGGCGTCACGCTCGATCAAATCGTCGCGTATTTCGCCGGCTTGTCGCCGCCACCGCCGGTGCCGTTGCGCGGGCTCAAGCCCGATGCGGTCGCGCGCGCCAAGCTGCTGTTCGAGCACGGCAGTCGCGCGGACAAGATTCCGCCGTGCAGCGATTGCCACGGCATCCGGCCCAAGCACGCATTCGATGCGCCGTGGCTCGAAGCGCAGCAGCCGGCCTATCTCGTCAAGGAGCTCGAGGATTTCCGATCCGGCGAGCGCACCAACGATCCGAACCACGCGATGCGGCGGGTCGCGCGGGTTCTATCCGACGACGATATCGATGCGCTTGCCGCGTATCTCGCGAGCCTGCCGCGACCGTCCGCCGCGACCGGCGGCCTCGCAGCGGGTGCGGAGAATGGTCGATGATGCCGCAGGCCAAAATGCGGCCGCCGAGCGCGCTCTTTCTGAGCGAGATCGTCGAGGACCTGAACGAGGGCGCGAATTTTCTTAAGCGGCTGTCGCCGGCGGATCTGGACCAAGTGCGCCGGCACGGCCGGTCGGTGACGATCGCGCGCGGCGAGATGGTCTTTCTGCAAGGCGCGCCGCATGAAGGCATCTTCCTGATCGAAGCCGGCATGGTGCGCAGCCATTACACCGGCCCCTCGGGCCGCGAGATCACGCTGGCCTATTGGACGCCGGGACATTTCGTCGGCGGACCGGAAATCTTTCGCGGCGGCCTCCATATGTGGTCGGGCGAGGCCGTGGAAGAATGCCGGTTGCTCTACCTGAGCGCCGGCGTCATGCGCTCGCTGGTCGAGAGCATGCCGCACTTCGCCGTCTGCCTCATCGAAGGCCTGGTCGCGAAGAGCAAGTGCTATTCGGCGCTGGTGCAGATGCTCGGCACGCGTTCGGCGGTCGAACGGTTGGCGCAGCTGCTCGTCATCCTCGGCGAGATCTACGGCCGGCAGGAGGCGAACCGGCTGGTCGTGCAACGCAAGGTGACGCATGACCAGCTCGCCCACATCGTCGGCGTCACGCGGCAATGGGTCACGGTCACGCTCGACCGCTTCCAGAAAAAGGGGATTATCTCGGTCGGCCGCCAGACGCTGGTGATCGAGCGGCCGGACTTATTGCTGGATTTGGTCAAGGGATAGCCGACGTCGAGTGCCCGCGGCCGCCGGTCAGCGCAGGGCGGGAGCCGGCTTGAAATGGGCGTCGAGTTTGCCGTCGCGGCCGACCCAATCGTTGGCGTCGGCCGGCGGCGTGCCCTTGACGGTGATGCTGGGCCAGTGCGCGGCGTAGTCTCGGTTGAGCGCGACCCAGCGCTCCGCGCCTTCCTTGGTGTCGGGGATGATCGCCGAAGCCGGGCACTCGGGCTCACACACGCCGCAGTCGATGCATTCATCCGGGTTGATGACGAGCATTGTCTCGCCCTCGTAGAAGCAGTCGACGGGGCACACGTCGACGCAGTCCATGAATTTGCAGCGGACGCAGGCTTCGGTTACGGCATAGGCCATCGGCGACTCTTCTTTGCCGTCCACATTGCCAAGGATGAGGCGCGCCGTTGAGCAACTAATTGCCGTTGGATGAATCGCCGAGCGCACGCAGCAAGCCCCACGGAAAGATGCCGCGAGCGTGGCCGTCGGAAAACGTCAGATTGACGGCATAGTCGCCAATCGGCGCGAGCGTCGTGATCGCGATCGGCTCGGTGATCGACAGCGACTCACCGCGCAGCCGGCGCGCGGTGCAATGGGCGCAGCGGCAGGCCTCGCGTAATGTCCGCGCGGTAAGGGCGGTTTCGCTGCCATCCGGCCAGACCGCGACGAGTTGCGAGCCGTCCGCATGGCGGCGCAATTCGAGCGGTGCAGAGCCGGCATGGTTCGTCATTGTGGCGCCATCGTAAGGACCCGGACGCCGGTCGGTTGAGCAACAAATTGCTCTCGGCACCCGGCGCCGCCCCGAGCGCCGGACCGGCCGCCGGCCTCGGATTTTTGCGGGTTTGAAGGCATTGGTTCGGGCTCCACCAGACTCTCCATTCCCCGTATTTCTCCCTGCGCGCAGGGAATCCATCGCCGCGTTGGGGATTATTAATGGAAACTTGAGTAAAATGGCCGATGGCCGAGTAGGCCGGCCAGCGGGGGATAGTAGGCTTCCATGTCGCAGCATCGATCCGCAACCGCGGCAGCGGGGCGCGAAAAGGCGCGGCAATGTCCGCTGGTCGTCGATCTCGACGGGACGCTGATAAAATCCGACCTGCTCGCCGAAAGCTTCCTTGTCCTTTTGTCGAAGCGACCATTGAAGGCGCTGGCGGCGCTTGGCGCTCTGCGCCGTGGCAAAGCTGCGTTGAAGGCGCGGATTGCCGCCGAGGCGGCAATCGATTGCGACGCATTGCCGTTCAATGATGACCTCGTCGCGCTGATCCGCAAGGAGAGGGCCAAGGGGCGGCCAGTTTATCTCGCTTCGGCATCGGACCGGTCCCTAGTCGATGCAGTCGCCAAAGCGACAGGCCTCTTCGATGGCGTCTTTGCCTCCGACGGCACGACCAATCTCGCCGGTGCGCGCAAGGCTGCGGCACTGGTGGAAGCCTTTGGCGAGGGTGGTTTCGATTATGCCGGCAATTCGCGCACCGACCTGCCGGTCTGGGAGGTCGCGAGCGAGGCGATCGTCGTTGGCCGCGGCAACGGCTTTGCGCGCGCCGTTGGCAAGCGTTTCCCGGGCGTCCAGCATCTCGACATCCGGCGGTTGCAGTTGCGGGACTATCTCCGCACGCTGCGCGTCCATCAGTGGCTCAAGAATCTGCTGATCTTCGTGCCGGCGGCGACGGCCCATCGCTTCCTGCCGACGACAGCGCTTGCGCTCGTGCTGACGTTCATGAGTTTCAGTCTCTGTGCCTCGAGCGCCTATATCGCCAACGACCTTCTCGACCTCAATAACGACCGCGCGCACACGCGCAAGCGCAACCGGCCGCTCGCGGCCGGCCGCATTCCGCTGGGTCATGCGGTCGCATTGATGCCATCGCTCCTAGTGCTCGCGATCGCGCTCGCTTTGCCGCTACCGCACGGCTTCCTCGCGTTGCTTGCGGCTTATTACGCTCTGACGATGGGCTATTCGCTTGTCCTGAAGCGCAAGCTCATCGTCGATGTCGTGACGCTCGCCTGTCTCTACGGCATGCGTCTCGCAGCCGGCGCCGTTGCCGTCACGGTGCCGTTGTCGCCCTGGTTCGTCGCCTTCTCGGTGTTCTTTTTCCTCTGTCTTGCGCTCGTCAAACGCTGCACCGAGATCACGGACCGCATCGCCAAGGGCACGGGCGATCCCAAGGGGCGCGGCTATATCCAGCGCGACCTGCCCATGCTCGAGGCGATGGCCGCCGGCACCGGCTATGTCGCGATCATGATCTTCGCGCTCTATATCAATAGCCCGGCGGTTGCCGCGCTCTATCGCGCGCCCGAGTACCTCTGGGCCATCTGCCTCGTTCTGTTTTACTGGATCAGCCGCGTGCTGCTGTTGACGCATCGCGGCGAGATGCACGACGATCCGGTTGTCTTCGCCGCAACCGACGTGAAGAGCCTGGTTTGCGGCGTGCTCGTTATTGTCATCGGCGCGCTCAGCATCTGAAGGCGTCATGTCCCGCCGGGTCGAGGTTGCCGTGCTCTACGCGCTCTTCGCCGCGCTTGCGACGGCAATCAACGTCGCCAGCCAATGGCTAAGCCTCGCGCTCTATCGCGGGCCGCTGTCGCTGCCGCTGGCCATGGCGTTCGGCACCGCCACGGGCCTTGCGCTCAAATACGTGCTCGATAAGCGCTGGATCTTCCGCGACCGCAGCGCCGGGATCGCGCTGCACGCGCGGAAATTCACCGCCTACACGCTGATGGGCGTGATCACGACGGCGATTTTCTGGTCGACCGAGCTGGCGTTCGACGCGGCGAGCCCCGGCGGCCGGCTGCGCTTCGTCGGCGCGGTGATTGGCCTCGCCATCGGCTATGCCGCCAAATACCGGCTTGACCGTCGGTTCGTGTTCTCGGCCGCGTCATGATGCTGGCCGGCTGGGGACGCTATCCGCGTGTGGAATGCCGCGTCATCGCGCCGCGCTCGCGCGACGAGGTGGTGGCCGCCGTGGCGGAGCAGCGGAGCCTCATTGCCCGCGGCAACGGTCGGGCTTATGGCGATTCGGCGCTCAATACCGCTGCCACGCTGGATCTGCGCCGCGCCGACCGCTTCATCGCCTTCGACGCCGCGACTGGCGTACTCGAGGCCGAGGCGGGCGCGCTTCTCGCCGACGTTCTCGGCTGCCTTGTGCCGCGCGGCTGGTTTCCGCCAGTGACGCCCGGCACCAAGTTCGTGACCCTGGGCGGCATGCTCGCCGCCGACGTGCACGGCAAGAATCACCACAAGGCGGGCGCGATCGGCGATCACGTCGCGAGCCTCGAGCTCGCGCTGGCCGACGGGCGCATCGTGCGCTGTGCGCGCGATGAGAATGCCGAGCTTTTTGCCGCGACCCTCGGCGGGATGGGGTTGACCGGCACCATCCTGAGCGTGCAGCTCAAGCTGCAGCCGATCGAGACCGCTTATATCCGGCAAGAGACGCTGCGGGCGCGTGATCTCGACGAGACCATGGCGCTGTTCGAAGCGTCGCGCGATTGGACCTATTCCGTGGCCTGGATCGATTGCCTGGCGCGCGAGAACGAGCTCGGCCGCGCGCTGCTCTATCGCGGCGAGCACGCGCGGCGCGACGAACTTTCCGCCGACAAGCAGGCCGCGCCGCTGGCCGCGCCGGCGTGCCGCACCCGCCGTGTGCCCTTCGATCTTCCGGCCATTGCCCTCAACCGCTGGAGCGTCGGCGCCTTCAATCGGCTCTACTATCGGCACGCCAAGCCAGGCACCACGATCGTCGATTACGATCGCTTCTTTTATCCGCTCGATGCCATTCTTGAATGGAACCGCATGTACGGCCGCGGCGGCCTCGTCCAGTATCAGTGCGTGCTGCCAAAGGCCGCGTCGCATGCCGGATTGACCGCGCTCTTGAGTCGGATCGCCGCCGCCGGTGCCGGCTCGTTCCTGTCCGTCCTCAAGCTCTTGGGCCCGGGCCGCGGCATGCTGTCGTTCCCGATGGAGGGTTACACCCTCGCGCTCGACTTCCGCGCCGACCCGGCGAACTTGGCGCTGCTCGGCGAGCTCGATGCCATCGTGACGGCACATGGCGGACGCGTCTATCTCGCGAAGGACGCGCGCATCGCCGCCGACGATTTCCGACGCGGCTACGCCACGCTTGGCGAATTCGCGGCGGTGCGGACCAAAGTCGATCCGGAGCGCAAGTTTTCGTCGCTGCAATCGCGGAGGCTCGACCTGTGAGCACGGTGCTGATCCTGGGAGCGACCTCCGATATCGCGCGGGCGATCGCGCGCGCTTACGCGAAGGCCGGCCGCGGCGTCATCCTGGCGGCGCGTCGGCACGATCGCTTGGCCGCAGACATCGCCGATCTCAAGCTGCGCTACGGCGTCGCGGCACGCGCCGTCGAATTCGATGTTCTCGACCTCGCCGGCCACACGCGCTTCCTCGACGCGCTTGGTGGCCTGCCGGACACCGTCGTCTCGGTGGTTGGATTCATGGGCGATGAGGCGGCGAGCGAGCGCGATCCCGAAGCCGCGGCCCTGGTCATGCGCAGCAACTACGTCGGTCCCGCGACCATCCTGGGCGAGGCGGCGAACCGCATGGTCACGCGCGGTTCGGGTGTCGTCATCGGCATCTCGTCGGTCGCCGGCGAGCGCGGCCGCGCGCGCAACTACGTGTATGGCTCAGCCAAAGCCGGGTTCACTGCCTATTTATCCGGCCTGCGCAACCGCCTCAACGGCACCGGCGTGCAAGTTATCACCATCCTGCCGGGCTATGTGGCGACGCGCATGACCGAAGGCATGGCTACGCCCAAGCCGCTGACGGCGGAGCCGGCCGAAGTGGCGGACGCCATCCTTGCCGCCGAGACGCGTGGCCGCGATGTGGTCTATGTCCGGCCGATCTGGCGGCTGGTGATGGCCGTTATCCGCGCCACTCCTGAACCTATCTTCAAGAAAATGCGTATCTAGGGCTCGGAAGCCCCAATATCTTGAGGGATGGTGTCGACGGGTATTTAATCGATATTAGCGTTAATTTTTTAGAAAGGTTCTCCGGCTAGGCTTCGTCGATCGAATTTTCGGCGGAGAACCGCAATGCGGCATCCTATCGGCGTCCGTTTCATCGAGATCATGATCGGCTTGGCGGCTTCCCTGGTTGGTGTCGCCATACACGGGTGGGTGTGGCGGTAACGTCTGCCAACTGCGTGCTTCTCATGCGTCGCCGGGGCGGCGGCATCGCGCAGCGCGAATATCGATAAAGATTTAGCGGCTTTGGACCGGCCGCGACTGCAATTTCTCTGACCCAGTTCTGTTAGAATTTTAACCGACTTGGCCCACTCTGGTTGGAGTTTTCGAGCGTCAGAACGAGCTGCTAAGGGATATCGCACATGTCGCCACGGCGGCAGGTGTTTGCCAATCGAATTAAACAAATCCGCGCGATCTCATTTGCGCGACGCATCGTTCTGCTCACGGTCTTGTTCCTGGCGATCGTTTACGCCGGCGATGCACTCATTCTCACGCACTATTACACCTCGGTCGACGGGCGGGAGCGCGACGCGCGCAACGCCAAGGCCGAGTTGCTTGCCGAACATGCCGGCCGGGCGATCGCCGCGATCGATCTGTCGCTGGACACGATCGCCTCAACACTAAGGGCAAACCTGCCGATCAAGCAGCCGACGGTGTTCAACCAACTGCTGCTCGACAAATATCACAAGCGACTACCCCAGGTGCGGACGCTTGGCGTAATCGGGCAGGACGGCCGCATCGTCAATACGACGAAAGCCTTTCCGCCGCCATCGGTCAGCCTTGCCGATCGACCGTATTTTTCGGAGCAAAAGAAGTGGCGCGGTGTCGGGCTTTATATCGGACGCACCGAGGTGTCGCGCGTCGATCATCGGCCGTTTTTCGGCCTGAGCCGTCCGATCCTGGACCAATACGGGAACTTCGAGGGCATCGTCCTGGCTGTGACAGATCCCCAGTACTTTGCAAACTACTACGGCACGAGCACGCGGGACGCCTACGACGGGGGCACGGACGATATTGCGTTGCTCGAGCGGGCCGATGGGAACGTTTTGGCCGAAGCCGGCGCGTCCGCAGCGGCCCTCAAAGAACTCCGTCGCCACCAAAACAACGTGTCGGAGCGCGAAGTCCACGGCTTCCCGATCAAGATCATCGTGGTCGGAAAGCCAGCGATCATCTCGCCGCAGTTCTTGAGCTTCTGTGCGATGGATGCCAGCTTGCTTCTGGTCATGACATTCATCGCCTGGTGGCTCGCGACCGCCGCCGCGCGAGAGGCCGCTGTGGTCGACCGCGAGGCGGGCGCGCGTCGCACCGCCGAGGCGCGGTTGCTGCGCGCGATCGAGAGCGCGCCAGCCGCGTTCGCGCTCTATGACCATGACGATCGTCTCGTGCTGTCGAACGACATCTACCGTTCGTTCTTCGCGCCGATCAAGGACCTCATCGTTCCCGGCAAGACCTACCAGGAACTCACCGAGGCCGCGGTGACCAACCACACCTTCGCCGACACACACCCCGACGAGGGGGAATTCCTACGCTGGCGATTGGATCAGCACCGCCTGGGCATCGGCGAGCCGGTCCTCCAGCTCCGTGACGGTCGCTGGATCCTGATGCGCGAGCGGCGCACCAAGGAAGGCGATACGGTTCGGTTCTACTCGGACATCACGCCGATGAAGGAGCACGAAGCGCAACTCGGCTTGGCGCGGCAGCTCGCCGAGCAAGCCAACCATGCCAAGACCGCTTTCCTCGCCAATATGAGCCACGAGCTGCGGACGCCGCTCAACGCCATCATCGGCTTTTCCGAGATGATCGAGCGCAAGGTTCTCGGGCCGATCTCCGAGAACTACCGCCAGTATGGCGAGATCGTGCGCACCAGCGGCCAGCACCTGCTTTCGATCATCAACGACATCCTGGACATCGCCAAGCTGAACGCCGGCAAGACCGAGCTCCGTGTCGAGCCGCTGGATGTCGGCCAGGCGATCGACGAGGCGATCTCGATGGTCTCCGCGAAGGGACAGAGTGCCTCGGTCCAAATTGTCGCCATGCTCGATCCGCATTGTCCCACGATCGAAGTCGATCCGGTTCGGCTGCGCCAGGTTCTGCTCAACGTTCTCGCGAACGCCATCAAGTTCACGCGTGCGGGCGGGCGCATCGAGGTCTCGACCGCGGTCACCGCAGCGGAGCTTCGTATCGCCATCAAGGACAATGGCATCGGTATGGCGGCGGAAGACATCCCGCGCGCCTTGGAGCCGTTCACGCAGGTTGGCCGCGAGCGAACCTCGACACAGGAGGGGACGGGCCTAGGATTGCCGATCTCGAAAACCCTGATCGAGCTGCACGGCGGGCGCTTCGAGATCACCAGCGCACCCGATCGCGGCACGACCGTCACGATCACATTGCCGATCCATCGCGCTGACCAAGACGCGAGCGCCAAGCCCGTGTTGGACATGGCCGTCTAAACCATGCGACAGGAGTGAACGCGATGAAATGGACGACGCTTGGCGCCATTGTCGGCGTTGTCGTGCTTGCGGGCCTGCCGGTCCGCGCCGCCGAGCCGATTCGTATCGGTGTCGATGGTCCGTTCACCGGCGGCTCGGCGCCGATGGGCATCGACATGCTGCGGGGAATCAAGCTCGCGGCCAACGAGATCAACAAGGCGGGCGGCATCCTCGGTCGGCCGCTGGTTCTGGTCGAACGCGATGACCAGGCGAACAACGATCGCGGCGCGCAGATCGCCAAAGAGTTCACCGAAACGCACGCCGTCGATGCCGCCGTCGGTTACGTCAATACGGGTGTCGCGTTGGCGGCGGTTCCTTATTACGAAGAAGCGCGCATCCCGGTCGTGCTGAGCGTCACCACCGGAAGCCTGCTCACGCGGCAGTTCGCGCCACCGGAATACGCCGAGAACTACATTTTCCGCGTCTCGTGCAGCACGGCGCTCGAGGTCCAGAAGATCGCGGAAGTCGCCAAGGCGCGCGGCTATCGCAAGATTTCCATCTTCGCCGACACCACGGCCTACGGCCAGGTCGGCCGGCATGACCTGATCCAGGCGCTTGCCGCGCAAGGCATCGCGCCGGTTTCGAACGAGAAATTCAACATCGGCGACACCGACATGACGCCGCAGTTGAAGCGCGCGCGCCAGGTGGGCGCCGACGTCGTTCTGACCTATGGCATCGGCCCGGAATTGGCGGCAATCGCCAACGGTCGCG
>Ga0307374_10015800_pt1 | contig 10107 bp, 10 predicted proteins | sample OX3MG_FD_202532 | JGI IMG/M metagenome (GOLD analysis project Ga0307374, IMG submission 202532) | Soil microbial communities from Risofladan, Vaasa, Finland - OX-3 | ecosystem: Environmental > Terrestrial > Soil > Coastal area > Acid sulfate soil | place: Finland: Risofladan, Vaasa | collected...
CGGTCCATGACGATGCTCTGGCCGACGGCGAGCTCCACGAGCTCGTGAAACCGATCTGCAATCTCTGACAGCTGGGCTTCGTCGGGAAGCGATGCGACGTGCGCTCCCCCGGGCCGCACGCCACCACGAAGCAGTCGATGCCCAGTGACCGATTCATTGAGACGGAGCAGTCGCTCGCGCAGGATAAGTGCCTTGGCATGTACGATCCCGAATCCCACGTCGTTACAGAGTGCACCGATGTCGGCAACGTGGTTGTAAATCCGCTCGAGCTCCAGCAGTACTACGCGCAACTCGGACGCCCGCTCGGGCACGTCGATTTGGCATGCCTCTTCGACCGCTAAGCAGTAGGCCAACCCGTGACCCACGGCCGTATCGCCCGAGACCCGCTCGGAGAGCTCGAGGCCGGCATGGATATCTCGACCCTCGAAGAGTCGCTCGATGCCCTTGTGGACGAACCACAATCTCGCCGTCATCTTCAAAATGGTCTCGCCCACCACCGAGAACCGGAAATGACCGGGTTCGATGAGCCCGGCGTGCACGGGACCGACGGGTATCTCGTAGACACCCGCCCCTTGGACGTTTACGAAAGGATACGGCCCGGCGTTGTCAACCATCGGCGGAGCAACGCCCGCGTCGCGTCGCATCGGGTGCCAGCCTTCGGGCCAGTGCTGATGCAAGACCAGCCGACGGAGGAAGGGGTGACCGACCGGCACGATGCCGAACAGGTCGTGCACCTCGCGCTCGAAGCGGCTGGCGGGAAACGAGATCTCGGCCAACGAGGGGATTTCTGGTCGCTCACGGTCGACGTGCACCACCAACTCCAAGCGTCGGTCCGGGGGCCCGGAGGTGAACAGATAGACGACGCGAAGGGGCCCGGGCGCATCCACCGCGGAAACCAGGGCGAGGCGGTAACCGCAGGTCAAAAGCGTGCAGACAGTCGCGGCCAGATCGTGCGGCGGAACGTCGAACGACTCACGCAACCCACCCTGCCGGGCAAGGATACCGGAGAGAGAACGCACTTCGGTCATGGTGCAACGATCCGGGCAGCTGCGTGGAGCAACGACTGCAACGGCCATGCGGAGACCCCGATGAATGCACAGCCCACCAGCCCTCCGATGAGGGGCACAGCCACCAATGCCGGCGTCATCAGCGGTCTGTCGCCGCTGTCCTGACCGAGGAGGAGGCGGCGCCCGTGCGACATCACTGCGCCGAAGATCACCGCCATGCAAACCAAGGAGACGGTGGCCGCCCACCCGAGACCGACCTGGAACTCGGCGCGCAGCATGTTGAGCTCGCTCACAAACAGGCTGAAGGGTGGGAAGCCCAGGAGGGCGATGAGCCCGAAGCCGAAGATGCCGCCGAGAACGGGGCGCCGGCTCAGTAGCGCTGGGACGTTTTCGATCTCACTCGTTCCCTCGGTGAGCAGGATCTCGCCTGAGGCGAGGAAGAGCACGCCTTTGGCCAGACCATGACCCAGGATGTGGAGCAGCACCGCGGCGATGGCCAGTGGGCTGCCTGCCGCTGCCCCCAGGGCGATGAGACCCATGTGCTCGACGCTGTGATACGCCAGCATGCGCTTGTAATCTCGCTGGGTAAGCAACAACGAGGCAGCTATCAGGAGCGAAAGCAGACTGACGATGACGAGCAGGGTGCGGGGGAAGGCTGATCCAAGCGCGCCGTCGGCGATCACCTTGAATCGAAGGACAGCGTAGAAGGCGACGGTGAGAAGTACGCCGGACATGAGAGCGGACACCGGTGCCGGCGCCTGGCTATGGGCGTCGGGGAGCCAGCTGTGCATCGGCGCCAGGCCTACCTTGGTGCCATATCCAAGGACGATAAGGGCAAAGGCCAGGCGCATCACCCCGGGGTCGAGTCGATGCGCATTCGCCACGAGTGAAGTCCAATCAAGCGAACCTGGGCCATGGCCTGCCACATGTAGCGCGGCCAAGTACACGAGCACCGTGCCCAGGAAAGCCATGGCTATCCCGACCGAACAGATGACGATGTACTTCCATGAGGCCTCGAGCGATGAGCGGCTGCGCCGATGTCCTACGAGGAAGGTGGTGACCACTGTCGTTGCCTCAACAGCCACCCACAGGACACCGAGATTGGCGGCCAGCACCGCCAGGAGCATCGATGCCAAGAACCCTTGGACGAGGATGCCGTATAGCGCCGCGTGGCGACGCGTGCAACGACCCGCCGCGATCTCACCGTCCAGGTAACGCACTCCTTGCCAGGTGGCCAAAACAGCGATGACCCCGATCACGACCACCATGAAGGCGCTGAGCGCATCGGCGCGCAGGGTCCCGCCGGCGCCGGTTATCGCCAGCCCGGACACGACGCGGGCGGATAGGACGACACCGAGGAAGAGCACCCCCGAGGCGGCTGCGGTGGCGAGCCAGCCGAGGCTCCGTCTCCAAGGCACGATGACGTAGACGAGCCCACAGATGATGGGCAGGGCGAGGACGATGACCAGCATCAGTCGCGGAGTTCCGTGAGCTGGTCGAGGTCGAACGATCCCAGCTTGGAGCGCAGCTGGGTGGCGAGCACCTGCAGGACGATGACTGCCAACAGAACGTCGAGTGATGCCCCGAGCTCGACCAGGAGCGGAACCCCGGCAGTAGCCAAAAAAGCAACCAGAGCCACCCCGTTGTCGACGAGCAGGACGCCCACGATCTGGGACACCGCCTTGCGCCGGGTCACCAGCGTGAAGAATCCGACGAGCAAGGCGGCCAGCCCGATTGGGATGAGCCGTCCCGCCGTGGTCGGCACAAGGGAGGTGACCGAACGCGACGCGGCGAAGGCGAGAAACGTGAGCACGCCGGCGGCCACCAGCGACGTCGGCACGTTCACAAGCGGCTGCGTCTCCCGACTGCCCGGGTCACCTCTAACGACGCGGGCGAGCAACATCGGAATCACGACTGCCTTGGCCGTCAGGACTAGCAGGGCCACGACTAAGAGCCCTGCGTCGTGATGGTGGATCCCGAGGACGGTGGCCACACCGGCGAGGGCTAGGCCCTGGACCGCCAAGGCCCGCACGATCGCACCCAACGACCGACGCCACAGCGTCGCCACGGCACAAAGCAACACGACTGAAGCGACAAGCCCGAGGGCACTGGAGTAGCCCGAGCCGCTCACCGGACCACCAACCCGCTGACAACACCGAGCAGTGCCAGGACAAAGGCTCCGGCAAGCAGCTCGGGGAGACGAAACAGCCGCACCTTGGCCGTGAAAACCTCGAAGACCGACAAGGTGATCCCGACAAAGGCCACCTTGGCTGCCAGCGCCACTAGCCCGACAACCACCTCAACGGATTGCGTGCTCGTAGACAGGCCCCAAGGGGCGACCAAATTCACGAAGATCCCCAGAAGAAGAGCGAGTCGCATTGACTGGCCCGCAGTCACCAGTGCTAGGTCGGGTCCCGAGTACTCGAGGACCATGGCTTCGTGGATCATCGTGAGCTCGAGATGGGTGGCCGGGTTGTCGACGGGCAGCCGACCGCTCTCGGCGACGATCACGATGACGAGCGCCCCGAGTGCAAACAGCCGCTGCGGCGTGGCCACTGAGCCCGGATGAGCAAGGGTCCCCTGTACGATGGCGGGGAGATTCGACGAGTGAGCCCCGATCGAGAGGGCCAGGATGGTGACGAGCATCGCGGGTTCGGCCAGCGCGCCGATCGTTACGGCCCGACTGGATCCCATGCCCCCGAAGGCGGTGCCGGCGTCCATGCCTGCCAGCGCCAAGACCGTCGAACCCACTATCAAGAGATAAACGAGTACGAACAGGTCCGAACTCGAACTCAGAGCCGGCTGTGTCGTGACGAGCGGCGTAATGGCGATCGCCACGGCCACCGTGGCAACGAGGACGACGGGAGCCAGTGGGAAGATCCAGGTCGCCTGATTGGGACGCATCCTTTGCTTTCGGAAAAGCTTGCGGAGATCGATGAGGGGTTGCAGGACCGGCGGGCCGACACGGCCCTCGAGCCGGCAACGCACCTTGCGCATGGTCCCTACGAGCACCGGGCCCCCCAATACCACAGCAACCACCTGCACGCCGGAGACGAGCCCAGTGCCCACCAGGTGCGAGACGGTGCTCATCCGATCACCGCCACGGCAATGAGCACCACGATCAGGGCGCCGAAGCCATATCCCAGGTAGCGATGAACACTGCCCGGTTGCAGTCGGCGCGCCGCCTGCCCCCATCGTCGCACGGCCCTGATCACCGGCCGGTAGAGCCCTCGTTCGATGGCATCGTCGACCGCGCTGTGGAAGATGGCTGACTCCACGAAGTAGCGCGACTCGGCGGAGTGGCTGACATCGAGGTCCTGGACCGGGCGAAGCACGTCGTCGAAGACGCGCTGAACCGGCTCGGCAAATGACATGGCCGTGTACTGCATTCGGGCGGTCTGAATCTCACGCCCGGACCCCCAGGCCTGCAGCACTCGCGGTGCCGGGTGGCGCGCCAGGACCCGGCGGATTGTGACCACGCCCGCTACAGCCACCATCAGGGCCAAGGTCAGCTCGGCGGGAGCCAGAAGGCCGCGGAGCCCGGCCAGCTGCACATTCACCCCGTGGACCAAGGGGGTCAGACCCACGGAGGGCTGGGCCGCCTTGGCCGCTCGTTCGATGGCGGGGAGGACGAGCATGGGGAATACGCCGAGCACGACGCACGCAGCGACCAGGACGCCCACGGCCAAACGCATGGTGGCCGGCACTTCCACGGCCACCTCGACGGACTTCGTGCGTGGCCGGCCCAGCAATCCGATGCCGGCCGCCTTTACGAAGGCGACGACGGTTAGCCCGGCAGTAAGAGCCATGGCCGCTACGGCCAAGGGAACTGCGAGCTCGCCAGCCGTGCTCCCAATAGCTGCTCCATGCAGGAGGCTCTGGAAGAGCAACCACTCGCCGATGAATCCGTTGAGGGGGGGCAGCGCGCAGATGGCCGCGGCGGCAACCATGAAAAGAGCTCCCGTCTGGGGCATCCGCCGCAGCAGGCCCCCAAGCTGGTCCAGGTCAGTGGTCCCGGTGGCGGCCTGGATGGATCCAGCCGAGAGGAAGAGTGCGCCCTTAAACGCGGCGTGGTTGACGACCAAGACGAGACCAGCCACGAGGCCCAGAGCGCCTAGCATCGGGTGTCCGGCGGCGGCGAACAGCCCCGAAGCGCCGAGCGCGAGAAACACCAAACCCACGTTGTCGGTCGTCGAGTACGCGAGCAACCGTTTCATGTCGGTGCTGCTCGTGGCATGAAGCGCCCCGAACAATGCGGAGATGGCGCCGAGGCCGAGCACTACCAGCCACCACCACGCCGGTCCCCCGCCGAGTAGCACGTCACCGACCAGGATGACCCCGTAGACCCCGAGCGCCACCATCGATCCCGACATGAGAGCCGACACCGGACTGGGCGCTTCAGGATGTGCCTTCGGAAGCCAGACGTGGAAGGGCACCACGCCCGCCTTCGACCCGAACCCGACAACAGCCAGCATGAAGACCAGGGCGCGCACGCCCGGCGCGAGGTGACGGGCATGTTGTGCCAGGGCGGCAAATGACTGCCCATCGGCCCCGGCGGCAACGATCAGAAAGGCGACAAGGATCGTGGAGGCTCCGAGGTGGGTCATCACTGCGTACCAGACGCCGGCGCTACGAGCGGCCTCCCGCCGGACGTGGTTCGCCAGGACCAGCAACAAAGACGTCAACGCCATGATCTCCCAGAGCCACAAGAACGTGGCGACGCTCCCGGCCGCGGGCACTAGGAGCATCGTGGTGACGAAGAGGGGGAGAACGCAGGCCGCCGTCCGAGTATCGAGGCCGTGCCGGGAATACCCGATCGCATGCATAGTCGCCGGAACAGCCACCATGACCACCAAGAGGACGAAGAGCGCGCCGAGAGGGTTGAGCACCACATCTGCCCCGGTGACCGGGAGCAACCCCTGCGAGTGAGCCACGATCGGCCTTCCCACGGCTAGCACGTGGATGGCGGCTGCTGCCTCGAATGAGCACGCGGCCCAGACGAGCACGGCAGCGGCCGTGACCCGTAGCCGCCGCGGCAGAACGGCACCGAAGACTGCGGCCACAACGCCGGTCACGGCCCCCGCCGCCACGAGCGTAATAGCCGTCATCGCCTAGTAACGCCGCGCAAGGCCTCGATGATCGCGGTCGGGTGCGGAGGACATCCTGGGATGGAGATATCCACCGGGACGACGTCGCCCACCGCTCCGACAACTCCATACCCGCCGCGAAAGACCCCGCAATCACATGCGCAGTCGCCGACGGCTATGACGACGCGAGGCTGCGGCGTCGCGTCGACGGTCTTCACCAGAGGAACGGCCATGTTCCTGGTGACGGGTCCGGTCACGAGCACGCCGTCAGCGTGACGCGGTGAAGCGACAAGTCGAGCTCCAAAGCGCTCCGCGTCATAGACGGGGCCGAAGACAGATGTGAGCTCGAGCTCGCAACCGTTGCACGACCCTGCGTCGACATGACGGAGCTGAAGCGAGCCCACCAGTTCAGATGGTCCAAGCGTGGCGTCCTCATTGCGGGCGAGAGGTTCGGTCGCACGGGGTCCCCAAAGAGCCCGCAACATGGCTGGCAAAGACACCGGCAATCAGCTCAGGCTTGCGCTGGAATCGGGTTGAGGGTTCCGGGCGCCACACCGGGGGCACCGGGGCGCGTCACCGGGCCTCGATGGTGGCTCCTTCACCTTGCTCCAACAGGTGCGACATACGACCGTGGGCGACGTCGAAGTTCTGGCGGCGCGCGCCTCGGCCATCGCAGCGGCCGGATGACGCCGAGCCTTGTCGGCCTTGCCTGACTGTTGCTGGCCGCTACGCTTCACCATCTGATTATTCTGTCATATTGTCAGATACGGCGCCAGCCGCTCGTCTCTGGGGTCAGGTTCGTTTGCGCAAGCCGCTGTCCTGCGTGTCCTGCGTGTCCTGCGTGTCCTGCGTGTCCTGCGAATCTGTGGGGGTGAAGCGGACTCGAACCGCCGACTTCTACGTTGCAAACGCACGACTCGTCTGGAGGTCCCCCAGGTCAGCGGTCAATTCCCCAGTCCCGATCGATTCGCCGTGCCAGTTACGTGCCAGATCGAAGCCCGTCGTGGTGGTCATGCTCGGTCATTTCCGGGCACAAGCGGTAGCTCACGGCTCACTGAAGATCGCGTGCTTTCCCACTCTGCGCCACATGATGTGGGACTCGCCTTCGGGGACGCTATCGCCATACTCGAAGGTCGCTCGCCCGTCGCCAGCCCAGATCATCTCGAAGATGCCTGCCGCCCCCTTCACCCCTTTGACCCGAAGCCCCTTGCGGAATCCTCCTCGTCCACGGCTCAGGTCGTCCACGAACTGCGCGACGGCAGCGAGGAATGCGGCTTGCTGGCTCGCCGACATCGAATCGAAGTCCGCCCTGAATCGGGCCAACCACGCGAAGGTCGGCAACGATCGCTACGTCGACGAAGAAGGGCGCCGGCGGCGCTTGGCGCGACTCCGCAAAGCTCCGATGAACTCCTCGCCCGATCCGAAGGTCTCGACCCTGCCTGCAGCCTGATCCGCATCGGCTTCGCGTTCGCCTGCCTGCCATTCGGGTGACCAGAACCACGCCTGAGTGGCGTCGATGAGCTTCTGTGGGCGCAGCAGGATGCCGTCCGCAGTGAGCTCCGCCTCGAGGAGGTCCTGAAGGGTCCATTTACTCGGCCAGTGAGCTTGAGCAGGCACGACACACTGAACGACGCTCGCCACCTGTGGCGCTCTCCTTCTTCTACCGCCTCGCCCGTCGCTTCGCTGAGGCGGTCCGCATCCACCAGATGGACGGCGTGGCCAAGGACGCCGAGATCCTCGTGCTGCGCCATCAGCTGGCGGTGCTCCAACGCCAGGCCGCCCGTCCCCGCTTCACCTGGTCGGACCGAGCGCTCGTCAGTGCCCTGGCCCGCTTGGTCCCCCGTGAGCGGTGGGCATCCTTCCTCGTCGCGCCCGAAACTATCCTCAGCTGGCATCGCGCCCTCGTTCGACGGCGATGGACCTACCCCCACCGGAGGCCCGGCCGTCCATCCCTGCCCCAAGAGACCGTCGAGCTGATCGTTCGCCTGGCACGGGAGAACCCGCGCTGGGGCTACCTGCGCATCGTGGGTGAGCTGAAGAAGCTCGGCGTCGCCGTCTCCAAGACGAGCGCCGCTGTGGTCCTGCGCCGCCATCGCCTCCCGCCCGCGCCACGGCGCTCGGGCCATACGTGGAGCGAGTTTCTGCGCGCCCAGGCCAAGGGCATCGTGGCCACCGACTTCTTCACCGTCGACACGATCACGCTGCGGCGCTTCTACGTGCTCTTCGTGATCGAGATCGACCGGCGGCGGGTGCACCTGCTCGGCGTCACCGCCAACCCCATCGGCCCCTGGGTCACGCAGGTGGCTCGCAGCTTCGCCTCCGACCTCGAAGACGCCGGGCATCACTTCCGGTTCCTCATCCGCGACCGCGACACCAAGTTCACGACAAGCTTCGACGCCGTGCTCGCCTCCATCGGCATCGAGACCATACGAACCCCGGTCGCCTCACCGCGGGCGAACGCCTTCGCTGTGCGGTTCGTGCGGACCATCCGCCAGGACTGCCTCGACCACCTCCTCGTCGTCTCGCAACGACATCTGGAGGCCGTGCTCGATGAGTACGTCTGCCATTACAACGAAGCTAGGCCCCACCGCGGTCTCGGTCTCGATCAACCGCTCCCCCGCCCGGCGACCTCGACCACCGGTGACGGCAAGGTCATCCGTCACGATGTCCTCGGCGGCATCGTCCACGAGTACGAGCGTGCCGCCTGAGGCACCCCCATCGGCCGTTGCGACTATGGACCACCGCCTACGGCCAACCGCTCCCGCTACTGCGTGGATCCCCCATCAAGTGTCCCGGTCCGGTGCTAACCCGGTGATGCCCCGATCCTCGAACGGCGATTGATGCCCGAGACACCACGCGATCCAACCACGCGATCCGTGGCGGCGATGGACGCGTCCGATTATTTGGACCCTTCAGGTTCTTGTGGCTGCACTGCTCGTTGCGACGACAGTCATGGCGTACGTCGGGATGCTTGGCATCCTTGGCGGCATCCGTTTCGTCCGCTGTGATCACTGCGGACATCTGGGGCTGACTTCGACGCTCGAGCCGCTGCGGTCCTGCACCTACTGTCGCCACGGTCGGCTACTCCACCCGCTCGCCTCCCTCCACCACGCTCATGCCGCCCATATCGGGGGCATCGAACGCGATCAGGGAGCTGAGTGGTTCGGAGACACTCAGCCCCCGCCAAGGATCGTCTGCAACACCGCTGCGCCGGAGCGCTCAAGGTCTTTGGCGGCGGTGAGCAACACCACATCGGAGGCTCCGGCTCGCTGACGGAGGGCATTTACGACGTCGCACCCTGGCGAGGTTGCAAGTTCGGTGCGGTAGCGTTGGCTAAATTCCTCGAAACGTTCTGGCACGTGGCCATACCATTTGCGGAGTTCCGAGCTTGGAGCGACCCCCTTCGCCCACGTCGCAAACGGCGCTTCGGCCTTCGCCAATCCTCGTGGCCAGAGCCGATCCACCAGGACTCGGGAGTCCGGGTCCTTCCCCATCTCGTCAACCACACGGGCAATACCCACCTGAACGTGAACCGGAGGCGTCTCTTTCGGTTGTCCAGGCAACCCATGCATCCGCTGTACCGGAGCAAGGCCCTCCCACGCACCCGGGAGCTGTGGTGCCAGACGTTTGAGTTCTTCGAGATGCAGGGCTGATAAGGCTTCCAGACGTCGGCAACCGTCCTCGGTGAGATGAAGCCGGACGACACGATGGTCGTCCTCGGTCCTGGTGCGAACAACGAGCCCTACCGCCTCGGCTCGGTCGACAAGGCCGACCGCGCTGTGGTGACGAAGGAGCAAATGATCGGCAACCTCGCCGATGGTCGGACCCTGTAGACCACCGTGCCCTCGAATGGCAAGCAGAAGTTGATGCTGCGCGGGCGTCAGGCCGGCAGCCTTTGCTTGTTGCTCACTCCATCGCTCGAAGTGGCGCAGACCAGTCCGGAGCGCCAGGAGTCGGGCGTAGGTCGCATCAGGCAGCACCACTCTCGCTACGATATCATCTTACTACGATGC
>Ga0307374_10015802_pt1 | contig 10106 bp, 9 predicted proteins | sample OX3MG_FD_202532 | JGI IMG/M metagenome (GOLD analysis project Ga0307374, IMG submission 202532) | Soil microbial communities from Risofladan, Vaasa, Finland - OX-3 | ecosystem: Environmental > Terrestrial > Soil > Coastal area > Acid sulfate soil | place: Finland: Risofladan, Vaasa | collected...
GCGTTACAACATATTATAGATACAGAAAGGGTTTTCTCATATCGTGCATTGGCTTTCTCCAGGAAAGACATCAATGTTCTCCCGTCATTTGATGATAAAAGTTATGCCTCCAATGCAAATGGCGCATTAAGAGAATGGAAAGATTTGGTAGAGGAATTTATAGCAGTTAGAAAATCCACTCAACTTCTTTACAATAGCTTTTCATCTGATCAATTAGATTCTCCGGGGAAAGCAAGTGATTATCAAATGAACGCAAGAGCCATGGGTTATACAATTGCAGGCCATCTGGCACACCATATAAATATCATAAAGGAAAGATATTTGTGATAATTGAGATAGTAATAGATGATTTAGATTGTTTAGATTCACCTCCCTGTCAGGGCACAATTCATTATGAAAATATTTTACGTTCCGCAAATTAAGAATTGGGATGCATACACCATAAGTCACGAACCAATAAAGCCTATTGATTTAATGGAGCGGGCTGCTATGGCTTGTTTCAAATGGATCATTGAACATTTTGATACAAATACTTCCTTTAAAATATTTTGCGGCAAAGGAAATAATGGTGGCGATGGACTTGCCATTGCAAGACTTTTATCAGTAAAAAAATATAAGGTTTCTGTTTATATTGTTGAAGGAAAACATCAAGGTTCTCCGGATTTTGAAACCAACCTGAAAAGACTAAAAAAAACCTCCTCCGAAATATTTTATTTGAACAATGAAAAATCATTCCCAGTCTTATCAAAAAACGATGTAGTCATTGATACCTTATTTGGTACTGGATTAAATAAAAAAGCTACCGGTTTAATTTCATTACTGATTAATCATATAAATGAAAGTAATTCCAAAGTAATATCTATTGATGTTCCCAGTGGTTTGTATATTGATAAAAGCAGCCTGTCTTCCGCCGCATTGCAGGCAATTATCAAAGCTACTTATACCCTGACTTTTCAAAGTCAAAAACTGGCCTTTGTAATGCCCGAAAATGAATCTTATTTCGGTGATGTTATTTTGCTTGACATCGGACTATCCAAAGAATATGAAGAAAAGGAAGAAGCCCAGTTTGAATACATTGATAAAAGATTGATTAAGAATATTTATAAGCCACGAAAAGCGTTTGCCAACAAGGGGAATTACGGGTATGCGTGCCTGTTAGCAGGAAGCTATGGAATGATGGGAGCTGCTGTTCTCAGCGCCAAAGCGTGTTTAAGGAGCGGCGTTGGCAAACTCACCTGTTATATTTGCGAAGCAGGATATTCCATTATGCAGATTTCAATACCCGAAGCTATGTGCAAGGTTTTTGGAGGACAATTTATAAGCGATCCAAAGGATTTTACAAATTTTGATGTAATAGGTATTGGTCCCGGAATTGGGAAATATCCTTCTCACAAATATTTACTAAAGGATTTATTTTCCGGGTTTAAAAAACCGGTTGTTATTGATGCAGATGCATTAAATATGCTTAGTGAAAATAAAATTTTATATAAATCAATTCCTGCAAACAGTATTATTACCCCACATCCTAAAGAGTTTGAACGATTATTTGGAAAAACTGATTCGGATTTTGATAGAATACATCTTGCCTTATCCAAAGCAAAAGAGTTGTGTATTTTCATCGTCCTAAAAGGTCATTATACATTTATAGCCACACCCGACGGAAAAGGATATTTTAATTCTACCGGAAACTCAGGAATGGCTACTGCCGGAGCCGGTGACGTGCTTACAGGAATTATTACCGGTTTAATGGCACAGAAGTATTCATCCCTGGACGCTTGTATTTTCGGGGTTTATCTTCACGGACTTGCAGGAGACATAGCTTCAAATGATATTTCCAAAGAAGCATTAATCTCAGGAGATATTATTGATCATTTAGGAAATGCATATAAAGAAATCATTTCAAATTAAATGATACGTTTAGAAATATTTTAATGAATTGCGAAGCCTTAATTAAAAGTTCAAAATGTTTCTTATGAGATCTAAGAAAATACATCCTTTCTATTGTAAAAATTAATTACTGACTGGCATCAGCACCCTCATTGCATCATCCTCCAAAAACTTCAGTATAATAAATTTGGCCTTTGCTATCCTTTGCGGTACCAATGCCAATATATTTATAAGGGCCAAGCATATTGCGGCGATGGCCTGGCGAGTTTTTCCATAATGTTACTACCTCATTTGCAGATGTAGCACCAAAAGCAACATTTTCAGCAAAACTATGTAACCCTTTGATTTCGCTCATTGCCTCCGCTGCTCTTTCTCCAAAACCCGCATGACCGAAACTTACGCGTCCGCTTGCCATGTCGGCGCTATGTTTTTGAGCTAATGCATTTAGCTGCTGTTTCATGATTAATACCGGCAAACCTTGCGATTCCCTGAATTGGTTTGTCAAACTCAAAACATTAGCAACCAGATTTGTATTATCATTACCAGGAGAAAAAGAAAGGATGCTTACAAAAAGAGAGAAGCAAATAACGATAGTGTATAAAAGGTTTTTTTTCATTATTACGGAAATTAATTACTCCAAAAGAGTTTGACTTATCAAAGATAAAATGGTTTATCCTTTTAGTTTTTGTGAATATGCTAAGAAACTGCAAAAGTGGATTTTTCTCTAAGGTGAATAAAGAAAAGACCGAATCCTTTCCTTTTCGTCTTTGTAAGGAGCAGATGTAAACTTCAATTAATCAGAGACTATATGCGCCGTGTTAATCTATACTAATAAGGCAAAGATTTTGTCAGGCGAATTTATCCTTTCTGTTCCACCTCAAACGCATATTGTTTCAATTGCAGGCACGTGATTACAGGTCTTCCTTCCTCTGCAGCAACTATATTATTTTTTTCAATCAATTTAAGCTTATACTTATCAAATTCCACCTCAACAATTTCGTATAATTTTAAATAATTTTCATTCTTTTCCCTCACTCTGGAATGAATAGTTAATTGTTTACCGCAATCAGTGATGAGTTTCCACATGCTTAAAATATTTTAATCTTTAAAAAAATTGTTATTTGCCATACCAAAGGTAAATATTTAAGTAATGGTCATATTGTTGGCTTCAAATGTCCATTTTTCAACTCTGTTTTCAGCCAAACCTTTGGCCATTTCATGATTTGGAACCCACCTTCTAAGTTGATGCTAATTACTTTACCTGAATCCGGGTCAAATCAGTTAAACCAGGAAGGTTTCAAAAGCCTTCCTGGTTTGGTTACATTAATTGTTTGTCACTTGCATTACAATAACTACTTTATTGATAAATTTCATTTTGATATTTTTTTAATTGTGTGGATAATTTTAATGCAGGATAATCAGTGTAGCCTCGTGCGCCGGGCGTGTATAGCGCACTATAGTCAACAGGATTCAGTGCTGCGTTTGTTTTTATTCTTTCTACAAAATCCGGGTTGGATAAGAAAGAACGTCCGAAGGCAACCAGGTCTGCAAACCCTGCTTGCAGTGCTTTTTCACCTGTTTCAGGAGTAAGTCCATTACTTAAAATAATGGTTCCAGAAAAATTCTCCCGAATCACTTGAAATGTTTTTTCAGGAATAGGCGCATTCACTGCTACGTGTATATAAGCGATTTGCAGCTCATCTAATTTTAGCGCAAGCCATGCGTAAGTGTTAGTTGTTTCTTGTTCATCATACGGAGCCAAATCACCCAATTTGGAAAAAGGCGAAAAACGAATACCTACTTTTTCTTTTCCGATGGCATCAACAACGGCCTGTACTACCTCAATAGTAAACCTGGTGCGATTCTCCATACTTCCGCCGTATTCATCATTCCGATTGTTTACATTCGGATTTAAAAACTGCTCTAACAAATAACCGTTGGCTCCATGAATTTCTACTCCATCAAAACCAGCTTCAATAGCATTTTGCGCAGCCAATACAAAACCATTAATTACATTCTTGATTCCTTCTTTTGAAAGCGAAACGGGTGCTGAAAAATCCTGCAAGCCTTTGGTGTCAGTGAATATCTGCCCGGTTGCTTTAGTATCTGAAGCACCCACCAACGTGATTCCCTTAGGTAGATTATCGTTGTGCCCGATACGGCCGGTATGCATCAACTGCAAAAATATTTTACTTCCGTCCTGGTGTACTTTACCGGTAACATGTTTCCATGCATCTGTTTGCTGTTGGCTAAAAACGCCGGGTATCCTTGGATAGCCCAAAGCTTCCGGAGCAGGTGCCGTACCTTCAGTAACAATTAATCCCGCGCCGGTGCGCTGACCGTAATAGGTTGCCATCAATTCATTTGGCAGATTGTCAATAGCCCGGCTGCGGGTCATTGGAGCCATTACCAAATGATTTTTCAATTCGAAGTTGCCTTTTATAAAAGGCGTTAGTAATTTTTTCATCTTTGTTATATTTAATAATTTGATACAGCAAAGTTGAATCGAACTGGCTTCGTAAAATAACCAGGTTAGTCCTATAAATAGTCTTATCCGGTGGTAGAATATTTTTTGGGAGTACGTCCGTAGTGTTTTTGAAATAAGCGGCTGAAATGGCTAAGGTTGGAAAACCCAAGCTGGTAGCCTACTTCGGAAACTGAGTAACCTGATTGTTTTAATAAAAAAGCGGCTTCTTCCATCCTCACCTTTTGGTAGTAATTGTAGATAGTATCTCCAAAAGTTTGTTTGAATAGTTGTTTCAGTTTAGTTTCACTCATGCCAACTGCAGTGGCAAGTGTTGGTATAAAAGGAGGTTCCCCTATGTCCGATAGAATCATATTGCGCACTTCAAAAAGTTTTTCAGCATCCGCATTGTACAAAGCTCTCTGCGAAGTATTTTCTCTTTTTGATAGCTTATGAAATAAGTGGTATAATAATTCCTGCACTTTTATCTGGACCAAAAAATTGCTTAAATCATCATTCATATTGATCGCCGCAATATTTTTCAATATTTGTTGCGTTTCGGCACTCATGTTTTCGAAGTATAAGAAAGATGCAGCGCTGGTAGTGATTGTCTTTAAAACCTGGTTGAGCGTTTCCACTCTCAACATTGACCGAAGTTCTGAAGATGTAACACCCACCACTACATATTGCGTTTCTGTATTGGCAGGGAACCGGATAACAGAGCTTAAATCATTGGTGGTAACTTGTATAGCGGATTCGTTTTTCTGGGAAAACTTTACAGGTTTTTCCTGGTTATAAACCAGGTCGAGAGGTTGTTCATTATTATAAAAGAAAATGCTTAGCAGATCACTGGGCTCAATGGCGGGATTTCTTTTAATAATAAAATCTTCCTTTAGTTTATAGTGATGAATCAATAGCCTGAAGTCGTTTCCTAACTGAACTTTTCGTACAAATCCTTCACCCATCGAAGTTGGAATAGTTAAGTAATTATCCCTAAGTGGTATATCATACTTTTTCGAAAAGTCAGTAATAAAGTCGAATTGAAGTGAAGAGGTAAATTCAAATATCATCTTGTAAAACTTCAGTGATGTATAATAATTTTTAAAAGGATGTTACCGGTTAAAGCAAATTTACCAAAATGGCACGTCTTGCCGCATTTGGGTAATACAGTAAAGAAACAAATACTTCGGATTTTTATTTTTAACACTATCGTCAATCATCTAATCGGAGTAGAAAACAGGGGCGAATCAGTTTAATATTTCAATGGATCCATGCTCATGAATGAGTGAAACGCAACTAACCTCTGTTGGCATTCATTTTTTTAAGATGCTATTTTTTTTCGTATTCTGCTTAATGATTGAGGTGTTATCTTAAGATAAGAGGCAATATATTGCTGTGGGATGTACAAAGCAAGATCAGAATATCGTTTGATGAACTCTCTGTATTTGTCAGTAGCTGTCCCAAAGTTAAGAAAATCAATGTCCTTCAATTTGGTAAGCAATAGCGCTTCGGACAAACTTTTGGTGAGTATAAATAATTGCGGAATTTTTTCAGTTAATTTTTCCCAGTCCTGGCGTTTTACATAACTTATACGACTGCTTATTACTGCCTGTAATGGATAGTTACTTGGCTTACGGCTATAATAACTTTCTAAGTCAACAATAAATTGATTTTCCCTAAAAAAATATCTCGTAACCTCTTCTCCTGCCTCATTCACAGAATAAGTCCTTACAACACCAGTGTCAATAAAACCTATTTCATTAGGTACTTTTCCAATTTTTGAAAAATACATTCCGGCTTCTAATTCTTTTTCGTCAAAATAAGAAATTATGTCATCAATATTTTCTTTGGTAAGAATGCCTCCGAAACTAAGTGCCGCTTTTAATTTTTCCATCTATTTCTGTTTAACAATTCCTAATTGAAGAATGCTTGAACCACAAGGTAAAATAGTTTCTTTTGTTTTGATAGGCTTCCCACCCAAATCGTTTACGGCTTTTTGAGTCCCATTTGCTTTGCGAGATAGGCGTCGAACATCCTTGTAGGAAGGAGTCTGGGTAAAGTCCAGTTCTTGAAACGGTGCGGCACGACTGCGTAGCGCGCTTTCGGTTTCGCCCTGGTGAGTGCCATGCAAACAGTTTCGCCCAGGCGCTCAGGAGGCAGGCCGTTGGTACGCGCTTCGTTGACGATCCACTTCTGAAAGTTTTGCACAGGCTCCCAATACCCAGTCTGCCTGAACTCACTCAGATCCTCCTTTTCACCCTTGTCGTACATTGATGTCTTAACGGTGCCCGGTTCAATGATAATGACATCAATACCAAATAACATCAGTTCTTTGCGCAGCGCGTCCGACATTCCTTCAAGACCAGCTTTCGAAGAGCTATAAGCACCAATAAGAGGGATAGCAACTTTTGCGCCGGTAGAGCTGATGTTCACGATACGACCAGTATGACCTTTTCTCTTCTTATCCGTTCCCAAAAGAGGAGCGAAGGCTTGGATTACGACAAGAGGAGAGATCATATTGACCTCCAACTGCCGCTTATACTCGCTGGGCCTCAGATAAATCAGTGGCCCGCTCACGACAATTCCTGCATTGTTCACGAGACCAACCAGATTTCTGTCGCCTATCATTGAGCCGACCTTCCGGGCGGCTTGATGTACAGCGTCGGCATCCGTAATGTCCATCATGAGAGGCACGAAGCCGTTGCCGAATTCTTTTTGCAAACGATCGGCATCTATCTGCTTGCGTACTGAGCCGAACACGCGAAATCCCTTTGAAATAAGGACCTTTGTGGTTCCCCAACCAATTCCGGTGGATACCCCGGTGACCACGACATCTTTGCGAGCGGAATTTTCTAATGTTGTATTCATTTTTTTAATTTTTTTAATTTTTTATTACTTTTTCTGATAAATGTTCAGGCAGAAAAATTACTGACTTTTGAAAGGGTCAAGGAGTTGAATAGCGGTATACGAACCTGCAAAACCAGTTATTCCTATCGGCAAGATTTTTTTATTGTTTACCATATTATAGATATTCTTTGAACTGCAAATATCTAAACACTAAATAAGAGCTAACTTACCAAATGATAAGAAATGGAGACTTTGAACGCATACTATGGGTTAGTCAAAATTTTGGAAAAGTTTATGTCAAACTAATAATGGAGATGTTCTGTCAAGGATAGACTATTGAGTTTATGAAAATCATTTATCGTTTTTCATTTCTTTCAATTAAAAGAAGCCCGAAATTCCAAAGGTGAAAATTTGGTTTTGCTTTTAAATAATTTGCTGAACGACTGCGGATGTTCGAATCCCAATTCGTAAGCAATTTCGCTCACCGATAGTTTGGTAGTGGAAAGTTTTTCTTTTGCTTTTTCAATCAGCTTATTGTGGATGTGTTGCTGGGTGCTTTGCCCGGTTAATACTTTGAGTAATGAACTTAAATAGTTTGGAGATACGTTTAATGCCTCTGAAATTAATTGTACCGATGGAAGGCCTTTTGAGATCATTTCATCGTTACCAAAATAGCCACTAAGAATTTTTTCTAAGCGATCCAGAATTTGATGATTGCTTATTTTTCTTGTAATGAATTGACGCTCATAAAACCTTTCCGAGTAGGTGAGCAATAATTCTAATTGTGCAATAATTACGCTCTGACTGAATTTGTCAATATTGGAATGATATTCCTTTTCTATATTTTGAATAATGTTGTTCATTACGGCTTCTTCTTTTTGCGAAAGGAATAAAGCCTCGTGTACCGAATAGTCAAAATATTCGTAACGCTTTATGTTTTTTGCCAGGCTTGTATTCCACAAAAAATCCGGATGAAAAAGCAACATCCATCCAGACTTTTTTTCGGAATCATTTTTACCATGCTCAATTCCGAAGACCTGGTTGGGAGCCACAAAAAACATAGTACCCTCATCAAAATCATAATCCTGCTGCCCATATTTAAATTTGGCATCGCAATTTCTTTTCAACGCAATGAAATAAAATTCATAGATGAAATTGGTGGGTTCATCGTCGCGAAAGCCTTTAACGTCCTCAACATTTATCACGCTGATTAAAGGATGTTCAGGCATTGGTAATCCCCTGAGCCGGTGAAACTCAGTGATTGTTTTAATTCTGTATGGTTGTTTGGTTGCCATATTTTGTTTTATTTTTTATTCAAGAAACTTCATATCCTCTTCGCTTAATTTTATTTCAGTTGCTTTTAAGTTTTCTTCAAAATGTTTTAGCGAAGAAGTTCCGGGGATTGGTAATATCCAGGGAGAACGATGGAGCAGCCATGCTAAATTTATTTGCGCATCTGTGGCGTTGTGTTTTTTTGCGATGGTTGAAATTCTTTCATCTTTTTTAGGCATTGACTGGAACAAAGAGAAGTATGGAATCAAAGGTATTTTATTTTCCTCGCAGATAGCCAACACTTCTTCGCCGCCTCTATTTTCTCCTCCATGTGCAAATTGTTTTGAGATGCGTTGCGCATGGCCAAACATATTTTCTACGGTCGCGATGTCACCCATTTCCATAGCAGCTTTCAATTCATCAGGACTCACATTACTTACGCCTACATGCAATATTTTTCCTTCTTTCTGCATCTCAAACATAGCATCCATCGATTCTTTGAAAGGCACACCGCCTTCGGCTATTATCCTGAAATGAACCAGCGTTATCTGTTCTCTTTTCAGAGTACGTAAATTATTTTCTATGCTGGTGCGTAAATTTTCAGGACGATTAAATGATATCCAGCTTTTATCCGGTTTTCTTGCGCCGCCTACTTTAGTACATATTACCAAATCATCGGGATAAGGATGTAATGCTTCTGCTATTAAACGGTTTGTGATGTCCTCGCCGTAATAGTCGGCGGTGTCTATAAAATTGATGCCGCTTTTAATGCATTGTTTTAATATTTGCAATGCTTCGGGGCGACTGGCAGGTTCTCCCCAAATGCCTTCCCCAGTGAGCCGCATGGTTCCGTATCCGAAACGTTTTACTTTCAATGGATGATTGCTTTCTCCTGCAATCGTAATTTCCTGTGTTATCATAAAATTATTTTTGTGTTCAATTAGTTTAAAAAACTGTTACTACCATTTCTGCTTACTCTTGTTATTATTATTCTTTAGAGGATAAAAGTACTATGATTTAAAAATTGCATCAGTATGTTCCTTTTACCAATCTATTTCGCCCGCTTCACTTAAAAATTTCCCTGTTGGCCCATCCTTATCTACGGTAGCATATTTTACTATTGCTTTTGCGCCTTGCTCTACGGTTTGTGTCCCCTTGTGTTGGTTCAGGTCGGTTGCTGTGTAACCCGGCGTAACACTGTTTATTTTGAAATTGGTATCCCTTAATTCATTCGCCAGCATCACAGTAAAAGCATTCAGCGCAGTCTTTGAACAACTGTAGGTATCATAAATCGCATAGTTATGATTTTGTGTACTGCTATGAATCGTTAAGGAACCTAACCCGCTTGAAACATTTACGATTCTCGGCTCGTTTGATTTTTTTAAAAGACCGAGAAATTGTTGGGTAGTTTGTACAGCGCCAAAAAAGTTGGTTTCAAAAACTTTCCGCAAATTTTCTATTTCACCGGTAGATAAATTTTGAGCCTGTCCGCCTCCAATACCGGCGTTATTAATTAAGACATCTAATTGTTTGATTTTACCTTCCAACTCTTTTCTTGCCGATTTTATGGTATTGATATTTGTTACATCTATTTCAATACAATCCACATTATTGAATCCTAATGCTTTCAACTTTT
>Ga0307374_10015803_pt1 | contig 10106 bp, 10 predicted proteins | sample OX3MG_FD_202532 | JGI IMG/M metagenome (GOLD analysis project Ga0307374, IMG submission 202532) | Soil microbial communities from Risofladan, Vaasa, Finland - OX-3 | ecosystem: Environmental > Terrestrial > Soil > Coastal area > Acid sulfate soil | place: Finland: Risofladan, Vaasa | collected...
GGACCTCGGCTTCACCATCAAGGACGCCCGCAAGGAGCCGGTCGACGTGCTCTGGTTCGTGGGTGACTTCGCCTCCTACGATCCCCGGGTGCAGCGGCTCACCCAGAGTGTGGCCAGAGTCCTAACCAGAGCCGAGGTGAACTTCGGGATCCTCTATGAGGGCGAGCGCAACAGCGGCAACGATGTGCGCCGGGTTGGGGAGGAGGGCCTCTTCGAGATGCTCGCCCAGCACAACATCGAGACCCTCGGAAAGTGCGACTTCCAACGCATCATGACCACCGACCCGCACAGTCTCAACGCCCTGGGCCAGGAGTATCCGCGCCTGGGCGGCAGCTATCCGGTGATGCACTACACCCAACTCCTGCTGGAGCTCCTGGAGGGTGGCGCGCTGCAGCCGACCAGGGGTCAGGAGATGGTCGCCACCTACCACGACCCCTGCTACCTGGGCCGCTACAACAATGGGTTTGATGCCCCCCGTCGGGTGATGGAGCTGCTGGGCGTGAAGGTTCATGAGATGCCCCGCTGCCGCGAGAACAGCTTCTGCTGCGGCGCCGGCGGGGGCAGGATCTGGATGGACGACAAGGGCGTCAAGGAACGTCCCAGTGAAAGTCGCATCCGAGAGGCCGTCGCCCTCGGCGACGCTGGCTACTTCGTGGTCGCCTGCCCCAAGGATGTGGTGATGTACAGTGCCGCCGTGCAGTCGACCGGGATGGAGGGGCGCATCCAGGTGATGGACGTGATCGAGCTCGTGGAGGCGGCGATGGAGCCGGTGGCGGTGCCGGTTGGCGTCGGGTGAGCTCGGCCCGTCCGCGGAGACGCTCCGGGCCGCCCTGGCAGAGCGAGTGATGAGCTTCGTGCGGGCTCAGGAACGGATGCACGCGCTGGAGTCGAGCTCCCCGCCAGCCCCGGCGGCCGGACGCGAGCTGGCGGAGACTCTCCTCCGCCAGGCGCTGCAGTGCCTGGCGGGCGCTCCGGAGTACCGGCTGGCGGGGCGTCTGCTGCACGCGGGCGGGCTCGTCGCCGAGGCGGAGCCGGCCCTCGGCATGGCCCTCCAGGCCATCTCCCAGGCGGGCTTGGCGAGCTGGGACCCCAGCACCGACGAGCTTCTCCCCACTCCCCTGCTGGCGGCCCTGATGGAAATCTTCGACGCGGCGACTCAGACGCTGCCGGCCCAGGCGCCGCCATGATGTGTCCCTTCTGCGATACGGTCGGAGAACGGCGCGCCCTGCATGGCCACATGCTCGGCGAGCATCGGGACCGGCTGGTCACCAGGGCCGACGCCGGACGCACCTTCCTGGAGGTGAATTGTCCGATCTGCCCGGAGGGGATCAGCAAGGAAGTGAACCCGCGCGGCCGGGATCCCGAGTTCGCGGAGAAGTTCGCCGACGAGATAAGAATGGTTGGCTTCGATCTGCTCCTCTACCACTGGGAGACCCATGATCCGGCCGCCGCCAACGGGGCTGAGGAGGAATAGATTGTGACCGTCGTCAACAACTGCAACATTCCCGACGATCTGCATTACCTGATCGAGAAGCACATATGGGTACAGCGCCAGAGTGACGGCGCGGTCTTCATCGGAATCACCGATGTGGCGCAGAAGCTGGCCGGCAAGATCATCGTGGTCACCACCAAGAAGGTCGGGCGGGCGATCGCCTCGGGTCAGAGCGTGGGCACCATCGAGAGCTCCAAGTGGGTGGGCCCGATCCCCAGCCCCTTGACCGGCGAGATAGTCGCCGTCAACAGCGCGCCCCAGGAGGACCCGGCCATCCTCAACCGGGACCCCTACTCCAACTGGATCGTGCGCCTGCAGCCTTCCAACTGGGAAGGGGAGAGCGGCGAGCTCGTCACCGGCAGTGAGGGCGTGGACACCTACCGCCGCCTGCTTCAGGCGGAGGGAATCGACTGTGGGAGCTGATGGTGACTCAGATCCAAAACCACCGAGGATGTGCGCTGCCAGAGGACCTCGAGTACCAACTTGAGAGCGACGTGTGGGTACGCTTCGAGACCGACGGCAGCGTGACCCTGGGCATGACCGACCCGGCCCAGACCAGGGCCGGCAAGCTCGTGAGCATCCTGTTCCGGCGCCCGGGGAGGGTGCTGGAGGCCGGGCAGAGCGCCGCGACCATCGAGAGCGCCAAGTGGGCAGGGCCCTTTCCAACCCCGCTGTCCGGCGAGCTCCTGGCCCACAATCAGGCGGCCTTCGACCGCGACATTCTGGTCGCCAACCGCGACCCCTACGGAGCCGGCTGGCTGGTGCGGCTGCGGCCGACGGCGCTGGCCCGGGAACGACACCGACTGACTCCCGGCCCGCAGGCCTTCGAGTTCTATAAGGAGCGCATCGACCGTGATGGAATCCAATGCTTCCGCTGCGCCGACTGAGCCGCTCTGCCGGCTCTGCCAGCTGATGCCGGTGGAAGCGGGAAGGCCGATGTGCCGCACCTGCTGGCAACTCGCGCCCCCCTGGGTGCGACGAAGTTTCAAGGAGGAACAGCGCGTGGAGTGGTCGCATCTGCTGGAGAATGACTCCATTCGCGCCCCGCAATTGGAGGACAGTGATGGCCATTGAAGCCGCCGACCAGACGCTCGACTGCCTGCACATGATGTGCCCGATGCCGATTGTGAAGGTCTCCAAGGCAATCAAGGAGGTGGGGGTGGGCCAGACCTTGCTCCTGATCGCCGATGATCCCGGAGCCACCCCGGACATCCAGACCTGGGCTCGCCGGACCGGCCATGAGCTGGTGGCAACCGAGCAGGATGGCAAGGTGCAACGCTTCCTGATCCGGCGGACCAGCTGATGCGGCCCACCTCGATGCCGGAGGCCAGCCTGGAGGAGAAGCAGCGCCTCTTCGCCGAGGTCCAAGCGGACACACGCTTTCCCGACTATCTCAAGGGCTGCTACGAATGCGGGATCTGCGTCGCGGCATGCCCGTCGGCCCGCTTCTACGACTTCAGCCCCCGTCGGATCACCCAGGCGGTCGCGCGCCAGGACGTCGAGTTGGTGTGGGAGCAGATGAATGGCGAGGTCTGGGACTGTTCCCAGTGCTTCTCCTGCCTCCGCTGCCCGCGCGGCAACAACCCCGGAGGCGTCATCACCATCCTGCGCGAGGTCGCCGTCCGCAACGGTCTGCGCAGCGCCAAGGAGGCTCTGGAAGGGTACGGACGGATCATCTACAAGATCATGGGCACCGGCACCCAGGTCTCCCCCGACATGATCCAGCCGGAGGCCTTCCCGGACTGGGGCCCAGACACCAAGGAGGTATCCGCCAACCTAGAACTGTGGCGCAAGGCGCTCCCGCCAGAAACTCTCCACACGACCAGCACCTCCTGGGACGTCGCCGAGAAGACGCTCACCGAGCTCTATCTGATCTGGCACATGACCGGCGTGTTGGACATGATCAAGAGCATCGACGTCAATCTGCACACGATTCTGGGCGATGTCATGGAGGATCTGCTGGAGGAGCAGGGCTACTCGGTCTGAGCCGGCGGAAATCACCCTCGGCACAGAACAAATAGAGGTCGGTTGCAACCCACTCCGCCTGGGCCGGGCGCAGGAGCCGGCTTTGCTGACTGCTGCCGTCGGGGCCAATCAGCAGCAGCCGGTCGCGACCGAGGGCAACCACCCCAGCTTGGGTGGCCCGCAGCCGGTAGTCCCAGCCGCCTGGTAGCGGAACCTGCGTGCGGTCGCCCATCTCCAGCAGCCCGGCCCCGCCGACCGCCACCAGCCGCCCCTGGCTGTCGACCGCCAGGGCAGCGGGACCACCTCCCCTCAGCTGGCCCTGCTCGACCTCGCGACCATGGCTATCGAGACGATGCCAACTGCCGCTGCTGGTGGCAACCCACACCTCATCCTGCCCCGCCGGGACCGCGTCACTGACCAGCACCGCAACACCGTCGGCGAGATGCCTCCCTCGGGACGGCGCCTCGCGGAGGAGTCGGTAGGCTCCCGCCACGGCGCGAAAGCGCTCCGCCGCGTGGGGTTCCTCAGGATGGTGATCTGGATGAGTCGCCTTGGCCATCCGGTAGAAGGCCCGACGGAGCTGGCGAGCGGGCGCATCCGCCGCCACCCCCAGCAAGTCGGCCGCCTGCCGCCGCTGGGCCTCCGAGACTGGTGCCAGTGGGGACGTTAGCGTCGCCCGCCAGCGGGCTTTCCCAAGCGGGTCCAGTTCGCTGATCTCACCAGAGTCGGCGGCCCAGATCCTGACGCCTTCCGGATCCGACCAGACACGGCGTTCCGGGGAGGACGACCACCCCGGAACCTGACGGCGCCAGCGCAGCCGCCCGTCCGCGTCAAAGGCGTGCAGCGAGCCTCCGGCCACCACCAGCATCAGAGGACCCGATGGTAGGAGCTGGGCCAGCCCACGATCCATGGTCAGCTGCCGAAGCACCTCACCGTCCGGCGCCAGAACCAGCAGTTCGCGGCCAAAGGGCCGGGTCCGGGCGCGCTGGACCATGCGCGCCGGCCAGCAGCGCAGCCACCAGCGGCCGTCGGCGGCGGGCACTATCTGGTGGGCGGGCAAAGGCAGCTGGGCCAGGCGCTGGTAGCGTCGCCCCGAAGCGGTCATGATCCCCACCTCCGGACGCTCTCCGTCCCGCCCAACCAAAAGGGAATGGTCCGGAGCGACCGCCCAGGCGCTCACGACGGGGCGCAAGGTGCGAGACTCCACCACGCGACACCAGTCCGGGTCAGGCCGCAGCGGGGACGGGAGCTCCAGCCCCAGGGTGACCCAAGCGCGATCGGTGCGATCGGCGAAGTCCGAACAGGAGGCAGACATGCAGGAGATACGACTCTTAGACCTGGGCCTCTGCTCTTACACCAAGAGCCAGACCCTCTATCACGCGGTTGCATCGAGCCTGGGACCGGACGACCCCAACACCATCATTCTCTGTCGGCCGCGACGGCCCTACGTCTGCATCGGCCGCCACCAGGAACTCCACCGCGAGGTTGACGTTGATGCCTGCAGGCGTCTGGGACTGCCGATTCTCCGCCGTGAGGTAGGCGGGGGCGCGGTCTACCTGGACCGAGATCAGTTGTTCTTCCAACTGGTCTGGCAACCCCGCGAGATGCCGGCGCGGATCACCGAGGCCTTCGAGTACTTCGCCCGCGGCCCGGTCGCCTGCTACCAATCGCTGGGAGTCAGCGGAGCGCACTTCGCACCGGTCAACGACCTCCAGGTGGCCGGCCGCAAGATCGGCGGCCTGGGTGCCGCCAGCATCGGCCAGGCATTCGTCTTTGTCGGTTCGATTATCACCGCCTTCGACGCCCGGGCGGCGGCCAGCGTCCTGCGCATTCCCGACGAGAAGCTGCGCGACAAGGTGGCCCAGTCCATGGAGTCATATGTCTCCAGCCTGGCCCGGGAGCTGGGCCACCGCCCCCCAGCCCGGACGGTTCGCCGGGAGCTGGTGGGAGCGTTCGGGCGCACTCTCGGCACCGCCATCGTGCCCGGCGAGTTGCGCGACTCAGAACGGCTCGCGTACCGCCGCTGGGTCACCCAGATGCGCAGCCCAGCGTGGGTCGATCAGGTCCACATGCCTGCGGAACGCTTGAAAGCGCTGCGCATCACCGGTAATGTCGGACTCGGGCACGCCATCCACAAAGCCGCCGGCGGCCTTCTGCGCGTGACCGTCTTGGTCGCGGATGGGGAAATCACCTCAGCTTTGATCAGCGGCGACTTCTACGCGGTCGGGGACGCCCTGGAGCGAGTCGAAAGAGCGCTGCTGGGACCAGCTGCCATGGTCGCGGTCGGCGACCGCATCCGAAGGGCGTGGCCGGATGACGCCATCCCCGGGGTGGCGCCCGAGGCCCTCACAGAGGCGGTGAGGTTGGCGCTCACCCCGGACAGCTGGGTGGGCAGCGGTTGAGACTGGCGTCGGGCCCCGCCACCTGCGATGGCATCGAGCCACCGGTTGCCGAGTCGGCGGTCCCGGCCCCAAGGAGGCCCGGGCCAAGCCCGCTGGGCAGGTGGTCACGGTCTGCCCCATCGCCCCGTGCGGCCGGGAGGCGACTGCGCGCCCCGGGTGTGCCCCTGGCGCGCGGAACCTCGGTCCGCAGGCACCAGCGCCCGCCGCAGTACATCGGCTGAACCCAACCGCGCGGTGAGTGACTCGCCAGCGCCGACGCGGCCACCGGTGCCCTGGGTGGGGCTGGTGGCGGCTCCACTCCTGGGAATCCTCCTCCCGATCCTGGCCTACCTCTGGTTCTTGGGGCGTTTTGGGGTCAACGTGGTTAGGACTGACGAATGGACCATGGTGCCGCTGCTGGGAGCTCTCCACGTGCGCCGGCTCAGCCTGGGCATGCTGGGGAGCCAGCCCAACGAGCACCGAATGCTGGTCCCCAACCGGATTCCGGTTCTGCTGGGCAGCGCCGCCCACCTTGACACCCGGGGTCCCGTGGTGTTGGGCGCCGCTCTGTTGATCGGTGGTTGCAGCGCAGGCGGCCGAGTCTTGGCAAAGCTCGCTTGCCACCTCTTGGCCGGTTGTCCAGTCGCCCGATACCAGCTGGGACCTGGCACCAAAGCGGGCGGGTCCTGGGCCGCCACCTCCGGAGATCAGCACCGCTGCCTTTGCCATCGCCCGCCTCCCTGCCGCCAGCCTCAGGCTCGGCCGACGGGCAGCCCGACCTGGCCACCTCGCCACTCCTCCTCTTCCTCCAGGTCATCGTCCGGCTCGTCGTCAAAGGCGTCAGCCGGAGCCCGCGCCGATGACGGCGCGCCGCCAGCAGGAGCGGCCAGGGGCCGCACCAGGTCCATGGGATCGGGAGCCGGAGGGTCGTGTATCTCCCAGACACCTCCTCGGCGAACCAGCAGATACCAGAGCCCATCTGGCCCGTAACGGAGCTGCAATCCCATCTGCCGGTTCGTGATCCGGTCTCCGCGCTGGGAACTTGCGCCAGCAAGCAGAGCCATGGCCCTGGAACCGGCAGCCAGCGTCTCTAGTGGGGCGCGACCCCGGGGCTGCTCCAAAACATCCAGCGCCGCCGACCCAGCCGCCCGCCAGGCCAGTGCCAGGCGCATCAGAGCCCGCGGAGCCATCCCGGAGCGCCTGGCGAACGAGTCAAAGTCCGATCTCCCGATGTGGCCAGAAGCGATACGGGCAAAGTCGTCGTACTGGGGCAGGTTGAGGCCGCCATCCCCGCGACCGCGGCTGAGTTGGAAAGCGCGCGCCGCAGCGTCCCTAGCCAGCCAGTCCAGCGCCTCACGCGAAACCAGCCCCTCGTCGCTGACGACCACTCCTGGTGGCCGGCCCGGATGATCTGGCGGCGGAAGAGCTGCTGGCAATGGCGCAAGGGCTCGGGAGGGGTGAAAGGCCACCCGCGCCTCGACCCCCACATCGAGTGGCTCGGCTTTCCCCTCAACTGCTGGGCCCGGCCCCCCGGCCGGCACCGAGCGCCGGGCCCGAACGCCAGCCAGCAACTGGTCGCGGTCGCGGCCCCGGAGCAGGAATATGGTGAAGGGGTCCTGGTCCATCCGATCTGCGATGAGGTAGCAAACCGCCGCCGCATGCTTGCAGGGATTGGCCCAGTCCGGACAGCTGCACGATGGGCCAAGTTCGCCGGCCTCGGGCAGCAGCGAGATCCCCTGCTGGTCCAGCTCAGCTACGATCCCGGGATCAAGGGTGCCGTCCAGAAGCGCCGCCGCGTGGGCGGCCCGGCCGGCAATCGCAGCGGTGGCTCCGTCCCACTCCGCGGGGGTGAATTCCCTCACCCTCAGGCTCACCATGTAGGGCTCCACTCGAGAGCCCTGGACCGGCGCGCGCACCTCTCCGGGCAAGATCTTAAGCTCCCCTACCGCGCCGCCGCGGGCGTAGGTGCGTCCTCGGGGGAGTCGATTGCGGTCCAGGCGGGCGCGCTGTTCCAGAGCCTCGACCCAGGCTCTTCCCCACCATGTCACCCCGAAGCGGGCTCGAGGATGGCTCTGACCGATGGGGGCCCGGCGAGGCCTCGAGGTGGGCCATTCGTCCCACCCCCGAGGGCTCATCCCGCTCGCCTCAGCGCTACCAGCTCAGAGAGCTGGGCGTCGGAGAGTTCGCTGATCCACGACTCACCGGCTCCAACCACAGACTCCGCAAGGGCCCGCTTCTGCTCCAGGAGCTCGGCGATCCGGTCCTCCAGGGTGCCCTGGCTGACCAGTTTGTGGACCTGGACCGGCCGGTCCTGGCCGATCCTGTAGGCGCGGTCAGTGGCCTGATCCTCCACCGCCGGGTTCCACCAGCGATCGTAATGGATGACGTGGGTCGCTCGGGTCAGGTTTAGGCCCACTCCGCCGGCTTTGAGGGAGAGCAGGAAGACCGGAGCCACCCCCTGCTGGAACTCCGCCACCATGCGGTCCCTGCCCCGAGCCGCAACTCCTCCATGGAGGAAGAGGCTGGTCACTCCCCTCTCCGTCAGATGGCTCTCCAACAACCTGGCCATGGCCACATACTGGGTGAAGACCAGCACCGACTCCCCTTCGGCGATGATGATCTCCAGAAGCTCATCGAGCGCCGCCAGCTTGCCGGAGCGGCCCTTGAGCGGCCCGCGCTGGTGAAGGTACTGGGCGGGGTGATTGCAGACCTGCTTGAGGGCAGTGAGCAGCTTCAGCACCAAGCCGCGACGCGCGATCCCCTCACTGTGGCGAATGACCTCCATGGTCTCCCGCACCACAGCCTCGTAGAGAGTGGCCTGCTCCTGGGTCAGCGCCAGCAGATGGTTGGTCTCGGTCTTGGGGGGCAGCTCGGGAGCGATGTCGGGGTCAACCTTGCGACGCCGGAGCAAAAACGGCCTAACGGAGCGAGCCAGGCGCTCGCGCACCGCCTGGTCGCCATGGCGCTCGATGGGGATCGCCACCCCGGCCTGGAAGTTCGCCAACGAGCCCAGCAATCCCGGCGTGGTCCAATCCAGGATCGACCACAGCTCCGAAAGTCGATTCTCAATCGGAGTGCCGGTGAGGGCGAGCCGCACCGAGGCTGGGATCGTGCGCAGCTCGCGGGCACCGCTCGAGAGGGGGTTCTTGACGTGCTGCGCCTCGTCCGCAACGACCAGGTCCCACTTAACTTCGGCGAGGCGGGCGCTGTCACGACGCACCACACCGTAAGTGGCGAGCACCACCTCGGTCTTGCCCAGCTGCTCCAGATGCCGGCCGCCGCCGTGATAGCGTCGGACCACGATCTCCGGGGCGAAGCGGCCGAGCTCGCTCTCCCAGTTACCCAGCAGGGAGGCGGGGCAGACCACCAGGGCCGGCCCCAGCTGCCGGCTCAGATGGAGCGCTATCACCTGAATCGTCTTCCCCAGGCCCATGTCGTCGGCGAGGCAACCGCCCAGGCCCAAGTCGCACATGTCGCGCAGCCAGCCCAGGCCTCGACGCTGGTACGGCCTCAGCACCCCTCTGAGCCCGGCTGGCTCCAACTCCTCATGGGGCGAAGCCGCGCTCTTGAGACGTTCCACCAGATGGGCGAGTCCACCCTGCACCTCAATTGGGATTGGCTTGCCGTCGATCGCAATCAGACCATCGCCCAGGGCCGCGGCCAGCGCCTCGCCAGTACGCATCCGAGGAGTCGGCCGGCGCAGCTGGGCCAGTAACTCTGGATCCAGGGTCACCCACCGGCCGCGGAACCTGACCAGCGGTCGCTTCGCCTCGGACAGCGCCTCCATCTCCGACGGTGTCAGGAGCTCCCCGTCCAGGGTCACCGCCCAGCGAAACTCCAACAGCTCATCGAGGTTGAAGGTGACCCTGCCCGCGGCCGCTGGTGCCGGAGTGCGCACTGCCGCCCGAACCTCCAAAGAGCCGGAGAGCTCCGCCGGCCAGAGCACCTCCAAGCCGGCGGCCGCGAGGCCTTCGGCAGCCGGGCCAAGCAGCTCGCCGACCTCTTCGTCCACCAGAATCAGGCGATCGGGTCGAGCCTCGTCGATCAACCGCTGGAGAGGAGGCCAGGCTCTGGCCCCGCGGCGCAGGGCCAGCAACAGGTCGGCCTCGGCCGACTCCCCGAAGCGTCGCAGCACGGGGGCCGGTGCCCTCCACAGCTCGGCGGCGTCGACCACCAGGGACGGGTCCGCGTGGCTGCGAAGCTGGAGCACGGCTTGGAGTGGCTCTTGGGGTCCATCCGGGAGCAACAACCTAAGACCTGGCCGTGCG
>Ga0307374_10015804_pt1 | contig 10106 bp, 6 predicted proteins | sample OX3MG_FD_202532 | JGI IMG/M metagenome (GOLD analysis project Ga0307374, IMG submission 202532) | Soil microbial communities from Risofladan, Vaasa, Finland - OX-3 | ecosystem: Environmental > Terrestrial > Soil > Coastal area > Acid sulfate soil | place: Finland: Risofladan, Vaasa | collected...
GCAGTTGCCACTCGACGTCCTTTTCGCTGAACTCGCGCACCGGACGCTCGATCTTCAGTCCCTTCCAATTCGGCAGGTCGAACTCGGGACGCACCTCGATGTCGAATTCGAAGGTCATCGGGCCTTCGTCGGGGACTTCGATCGCCAAGGGGTTGAAGTCCGGCTCGCTGATCGGCGATAGCTCGTGCTCCTCGGAGATCTGTCCCAAGCTGTCCATCAAGAGCGACCCCTTGACCTGGTCTTTGACGTCCTTGCGGAACCGCTTTTCGACCAGTTTTCGCGGGGCGCGACCCGCCCTGAAGCCTGGCACCGCCGCCGTTTCCATGAGCTCGCTGAACGCTTTGCTGAAATAGCGCTCGATGTCGTCGCGCCGGATGGTCACCGTGATGTGCCGTTCGCAGGCGCTTCGGGTGTCGATTTTGACGTCGAGGTCCAGCTTTTCGGGTTTTCCATCACCTTCCCGCTCTTCGTCCCCGTCGGAAACGATGTCGCCGCCGATTTCTTCGTCTTCGTCCTGCGCGGCCGAGCCGGTCGTCGTTTCGTCGCTCATGGTGATTTCGTCCCGCCTTGGCCGCTGTGCCAGTCCAATCAACACTTCCAATGAACACGTTCAGTGAACGAATGTATTCTCTCCATCCCCGTTTCGAACGAGCGGGTGATGGGATTCGAACCCACGACAACGACGTTGGCAACGTCGTGCTCTACCAACTGAGCTACACCCGCCTGCACCAGGCTCCCGGCGCGGCGACAGAACCACCCAGAAGGCTGATGGCCTCCACCGTCGCGTGTTTAGGGAAACCCGAATACCGGATTATAGATTTGACCCAACGGCTTGCAAGGGCAATCGGCGCGCTCCCTAGGCCCTGGGTGCCAAATCCCCCATAATTCCGCTTTCGCCCCCCTTTGTTACCGTTGCCAAGTCCGTTGGACCAGTTATAGTAAGCAGTTGTGGCGTAATCCCCCTTATTTCCGTCCGGCCGCCGATAATAGCGCGGGGGGGGCCGGGGAGTTCGGAACCGGAAGCGACGATGGAAGCCAAACTGGTCGTGGTCGGTGGCAAGGCCAACAAGGCCGAGGTCCAACTCAAGCTTCCCACCGTCATCGGACGTGGCCGAGACGCCGACTTGACTGTGGCTCATCCCACCGTCAGCCGCCACCACTGCGTTCTTTTCGAGCAAGACGGCGTGCTCTTCGTCCGCGACAACGGCTCGCTCAATGGCACGCTGGTCGAAGGCAACAAGGTTGAGGAGGCCCAACTGAAGCCGGGCGAAACGTTGACCGTAGGGCCATTGACGTTTCGCGCCGAATACCAATGGTCCGCCGGGTTGCCCGGGGGCGCCGACGCGCCCGCGGTGGACGAATTTGCTGAGTTGGACAGTGCCGTGCCGGGATCGAACAGTGCGGCATCAGGATCGAACAGTGCTGTGCCGGGATCGAACAGTGCTGTGCCGGGATCGAACAGTGCTGTGCCGGGATCGAACAGTGCTGTGCCGGGATCGAACAGTGCCGTGCCGGGATCGAACAAAGCGGTGCCGAGATCGAACGGCGCTCCGTCGGACGCAACGATTCCATTTGACGATGTTGCCGCGATCAAATCGTCGGGGGGGGCCGCCGCGGACAGCGCGCCGAGTCTCGACTTCCTCGCGTCGGAACCGTCGGTGGAAGCCGATTTGGCGCCCGCCGAATCACTTCTGGCCGATTCATCCCTTGACCTTGGACCTCCGGCGAGGATGGATGACGACGAGCTCAGCGACTTTCTCGACGATAAATCCGACCTGCCACCCACGGCGAATACGAGGTCGGCTGATGCGATGCGAGAACGTGAGCCGGCGGCTTCCGCCGAACCGGAGGAGTTCGCACTTGCGGCAATCGAAAAAAAGCCCAGTGTGATGGACGACGAAGTGCTCGCCCTGCTAGGCGGTGACGACGACGAGCCGCCGGCCAGGCGCGCGGAGGGCGTGCAGAAAATCGGCGACGACGGCAAACCGGCCACGGCCGCCGCGCAGCCCGCTCCCGGCGACGATGAGCTGAACGATTTTCTTCAGTCGCTTGGCGTGAAATGATTCATCGGCCCGTTGCCGCACGCCCTAGGGAAGCGTCGACTTGAACCCCATTCGCGCTTGCATCGCCGAGACACCGGAAACGTCCGAATTCACCGCGGCATTCGAACGGATTGCCGCGCGGCAGCAGAACGCCGCCAGGGTCGCGGAATCGGCGCCGCCGGCGGATGGCGACGGGCGCGATGAGTGGCTCAGCCCAATTCCCGACGCCGATGTCCCCGTTACGACGGGCAACTCGGCGCCGATGCCCGCGAACCGGAACGCGTCGGAACGGGGTTTCCTGCCGATGACGCTCGACGAGTACCTGGAACTGCTCGACTGGACGGGCCGGCAGGTGCGCGAGGGGAAACGCGGGGCCATTCGGGCGGACCTGCGGCCGATTCTCGAGCGTTTGCACATCAACGCCGACGTTTGGATCGACACGATCGAACGCTTTGGCCGCGCTTTTCATCGGGTGGTTGGCCGCGTCTCGAGCATGGCGGCCATGGCCGCGACGCGCGGCAAGTCCTGGTATCAAGGTGTCTCGGCCAGCAGAATGGCTTTCGACTGACACGACTCAGCACGTCAGCCATCGCAATTCACGGTCCGTGATCGAACGGTCATTCGGCGCCGCGCGCCGAGCCGGTCTTTCAACGGTCTCCAATCCGCGTCGCGACAGTCTTGCGCCAATGCGGCCGGCCCCAAGTTTGCCTGACCCGCCGGTCGCCCGCTTGATTTTACCTATCCTACCGTACAGGCCGCTTGGCTTGAATCGCCGAAAATGCATGGATGTCTGCTTTGCCCTTTCCGACGATTTGTCACGGACGTCCCACGTTTCGAGGGACACGGATTTTCGTGAGCGATGTATTGGACGACGTGTCGCGCGGCATGGCGTGGGAGGCAATTGTCGAGCGCTGGCGCGGCACCATTACCGGCGAGGCGATTGCGGAGGCGGTCCGGCTGGCGCGCGAGGCTCTCGTGAATCACGCCGATGACCTCGTCGGTGGGTCCGCCAGCCGATGAACGTGCTCGACGAGAATGTGCCGGAGGACCAGAGGCAAATCTTGCGCTACGACGGCCGATGCGGATTTCGTTATTTTCGCCAAAGTGACCAGGACCGCTCCGCGCGCGAATGGGTCTTCGGCACGCAAGAGACCTTGAATGCCGAATTGGCAGTCGTCCGTGTAGGCGGTCGTCCACTGCGGTGGTCGCGCGCGTCCCCAATGGCGTTTTCTCCGCCGAGGTGAGGTATACCCATGGGAAGGTATAATCCGTAAAAAAAAGGGCGCGATTTCGGACGAAGCGCGCGTTTTTGACACGCTTGCAGTATCATGCCAAAATGGCAGTCGGTGTCGAAACGATGGCGAAATGGGCCGGGGGTCGCGTTCAGTCGGCAGGCGAAACAGCGGCCGCTGGACGATCAAAGGTGCCAATTGGCACCTTTGGACTTGCCTTACTGGTAACGACTTGCGCATGGCTGGCCCATCTGTGGATGGGGGATTCGTCTGTTTGAACCGATAGTTCACGACAAAGCCGGGCAGAAACCCAACGTGGCCGAGGACACGGTGCCCAGGACCTAACCACGGATCGAACACGGATGAAACCCAGCGCGGTCGTCGGCCACACTTAAAGAACGTGGTGTTCGGGGGAGTGATCGCAGTCGGCGGGTAAAAGAAGGTATGGGCCCAGAGGGAGCCGCCGCCCGCGCCCATCGCTTTGCTCATGCTCGCCGCCGCCACCCGCGGGAGCCGATCCAACCGAGCAGCCACAGCCGCATGTGCCGCCACATCCGCAAACTGAGCCGCCCGCGCTGGGCGCCGCGCCGGCGCTTTGGCTGGTGGCCGCGCCGGAAGGCGGGCGAAATGCCGCCTCCGGCGGTAACCGAAACTCACCTAACCCACCCATTTTGCCGCCGGAGTATGGATGTCTTTTTCTGGCGTGGCCCCCGCACCACCATCGCAATCCTTCGGGATCGGCGCCAAAGCGTAAAACCTTCGCGGCAGGATGCCGCGACTCCCAGCCCGATGCACCGCTGCCCAAGCCCGAGGCCGCCAAGCGGCTTTCCCGCCGTTCCACCCCACGGCGATTCCGTGGCACGGGTGTACGGTTACCCGGGCTGCGAGCCGGCCAGCGCCGGCGCCCCGAGTTGGACCATGTTGTTGACGGCCGCGACGTACGACAGGGGATCGGCGGGCGCGGCGGCAATCGGCCTGAGCGCACGGGCGGGCGAGGTTATTCCAAGCCCCCAACTTGTCAAATTCGGACCTGTCCCGCTTTCCGGCTCCAGACCTGTCCCGTTTACTTGCCCTGCCCTTCTGCCTTTCCCCCCTGTCCATTTTCCGCCCCTGCAAAAGTTATCCGATAGAAAATCACGGTCACAATGCCGGTTAGGATTGAGCAGCCCCAGGCAAATACGACGTACGATCGAAACTGGCACACTGTTATTGCGTTTATAAAGATGCCGGTGTTCCAAGCCTTACCCCAATGGGCTTCGTTGACGATGGACAGCATATGGCTGAACAGAGATTGGAGGATGATCGTCGCTGGCAACAGAGCGCCAACACAGAAAGCACGGCACTGTCGAGTACCGTACGCAATCCCGACCCCCAAGCATGCGGGAAAGAGTGCAGCGAGAAACAGCAGTAGCATACCCGAATAGACCCCATGGTCAGTCATGAATGCAGCGAAGACGGCAGCCGCAAGTGTTACTGCTCCCATCATCGAGCGAAGTGAAAAATCAAGGCGAAACGTGTGCATGGAACGTTGGCCATTCCGGGTGGGCTGCGCGATGTTCAGTCAGGCGCCTTTACGCCAGGGCTCATTCAGTGATCCTGTCGGCTTCGCTAATCGACCGAAGCCCATGTATTTAGTCCTAGTTCCTCATTTCTTCGGGCAGTATTCCTCCCAGACCGCGGCGTCGCACGAGGCCTCTAACAGCTGGCACGACGGACCGTCCGCCGTCATCTTGCAAATCTGCATCACGCTTGCGGTGAGCACTTTGCAATCATCGCAAGTGCTTGTCACTTTTACCTCGATACAGAGGAGGCGCTTATCCGAAGGATTCTTGATTCGAGCGAGTGGGCAGTCCATCAGAATTAAAGTGTCGTTGCCCGGGCAGCCGATTTTGGCCATCCCGTTCACCCAGCCCGTCACCAAAGGGCTGTCAGGCACCGCATGGAAGATGTTGACGCTGTCCCCGCAAGCTTTGACGACGGGTTCCCCTTCTGGGACCGCGCTGACGTCGCCTGAGCACCGCTCGGACCATTCCACCTTGCAATCAGACGATGGCTTGTTCCATGTCTTTTTCGACACTTTCACGCGAATGACGAATTCATTACCATAGAGGTCTGGGCCGATCGTCCCTTTAACGCCTTGCCCGAGGCATTTTGTCAGTTTCAAGGTTGGCCGCAAATCGCGTATCTTTACGAACGTTATCTCCGTCGCACAACAACAGCAGTCCTGACAAGCAAGTCCAGACGGATCCAGAATAGTAAGCGGGTTGCACATTGCATACGCGTAAAGATTCGGACTGGCAACAAGACCAAGTGGGTCACCTGACGCGAAACGTCCAAACTGTACGAGGTATTGCCTAGCGCGGACGTGACAATCTGCGGTGTCCCGATTGAAATAATAGCCGAGTGACCCAACGAACCGAAACGGATTGACCGTCGCACCCGCCAGCAAAATCTCGCCGAACGCCTTGTAGATATACGTGTCCGTCACGGTCTGGGAGGAACTGACGAGGCGATCCGTTGACCCGAGGGGATCGAACAGGTGGTACTTTGGCACAATCAGGCGCTTCTGACTCACAAGATCGCCGTAAAAGCTAGGCGACGACGTGTAGACGGCCTGGGTTGTATTCGTTTGGTCGGTCTCGAGCAAAACCTTTTGGCCATCGTAGATTTGCTTGAGCGTGCCGGACGAATCCTGAGTCTGGACCCGCTTTCCATCGCCGCTAAACGTGAAAGTGTTTACGACGCCGCTTGCCAACTGAATCTTGGTCAGGCGGTTCTCGAAATCCCAGGTGTTGGTTGTTGTACCGCCGCCGGCCGGCGCAATTTGCAACCGCTGATTGCCGTTTTGGTCAAAGGAAAAGGTCGTGGTACCGGCGGCGGCGACCGATTTCACAAGCTGGTTGGCGGCATCGAGCGTGATCGTGGTGCGCGAGCCGCTGTCGAGCTTCAGAACGCGGTTCCCGGCTTGATCATACGAGTACGTCGTGTCGTAGGCAGAGGTCATGCCGCTACGGCGTTCGCGCGTGAGCTGGTAGCTGGCGTCATAAGTCCAACTGACCAGCGTGCCATCAGCCTCCTGGCGATTGACCCGGTTGCTGGCGTTATCCCACGTGTCGTGGAAGCTGGAGATGGTGGCGCCCGACGAATTCAGGTTGGCGCGCCGCACCAGGCGATCGGCGTTGTCGTAGGCCAGGCTGACCCGTATTCCATTGGCCAAGAGCTGAACCGTCTGTCGGCCGGCTGGATCGAACGTCCATGACGTGCGGTCGCCATCGGCGTTTTGCAGAGCGGTGCATTGGTCGCGCTTGCTGAAGGAATACGTAACGACCCCGCCGTCAGGATTGATGAGCGTATGGCGGCGCCCGCCGCCATCCCAGGTTACCGTGACCGATTTAAGGGCGGGGTTTTCCACGGCGTGAGCCCTGTTCAAAGAATCGAAGGTACTCGTGTAGGTTCCAGTACTGTCCCGCATGACCCGACGGTTTCGGACTTGATCAAAAACTTGTGTGACCCGTGAACCATCAGGATACCGCATTCCCACCAATTGTCCAGCGTTATCGAACACCTGGCTGACCCGGAACGACCGTGCATCGATCCGCACGACCGGCTGCGAGGCGGCATCGAAAGTGACGGTCTGCACCCGCTGGAGGGGGTCTGTCTGGGTCACCTGCTGATCTGCCTTGGAGTAACCAAACGAGAACCGATTGCCGCGAGCATCGACGAGGGCCGTGCGGCGGTTGGCGGCGTCGAATAGCGTCGTGACCCGAATGCCGAGGGCATTGACATTGGCCACGACGCGGCCCGTGGGATCGAAGACGGTCGTGACCACGTTGTTGTTGGCGTCGCGGACGGAAACGGTGTGCCCGGCCCCATCGAACGAGCTAGTTACCCGGTGCAACAACGGGTCGATCGTGGCTCGCCGCCAGCCGGTGGCCAGGTAGACGCTCGTAACGATGTTCCCGAGGGCGTTCTCGACGCTGATGGTTTGGTTCGCCGCGTCGTAACCCATGGTCGTCCGCGCTCCGGTTCCATCGACGGTCGCACGGACCCGGCTGGCGGCATCGTAAACCGTTGTGACGACGGCCCCGATCGCATTCGTGACCGTGACCGGCCGCGAAGCGGCGTCAAAACCAACCGTCGTTCTGAAATTCAACGCATCGATAGTAGCGTGCGCCCGTCCGGCCAGATCGAACACCGTAGTCGTGCGGCGGCCGAGTGCATCGGTGACAGAGGTGTTTTGTGAAGCGGCATCGTATCCAAGGGTCGTTCTGAACCCGAGGCCATTGATTGTGGCCTTGGTCCGCCCCACGGCGTCGAAGACCGTCGTGTTGCGCCGGCCCAACGGGTCGATGGTGACGACGGCCTGCGACGCGGCATCGAATACCGTCGTGTTGCGGAAGCCGAGTGGATTGATGACGGCCTTGGCGCGGCCATCGGCATCGAAAACCGTGGTCGTGACGAAGCCAAGGCCGTTTGTCGAGGTAATTGGCCGCGAGGCGGCGTCGTATCCCATCGAAACACGATGCGCCAGCGGATCGACCGTGGCACGGACGCGGGAGAGGTTGTCGTAAAGAGTCGTCCAGACGAAGCCGAGAGGGTTCTTGCGCGTAATCATTCGCGACGCTGCGTCGTAGCTCAGCGTCGCCCGGTTAGCGAGCTGGTCGAGCGTAGCTCGTACATGTCCGGCCGCATCGAACAGCGTGGTGGCGCGGGCGCCCAGAGGGTTGATGGCGGCCACCTGTTGCGAGGCGGCGTCGTACACCATGCTGTTCCGGTTACCAAGCGGATTCACGGAGGCGGTGGGACGATTGGCAGCGTCGTACACGCTCGTCGAAACGAAGCCAAGAGGGTTCGTCACGGTGACCCGCCGTGAAGCGGCGTCGTAACCCATCGAAACCCGGTTAGCCAGAGGGTCGATCGTGGCGCGCACGCGCGAGAGGCAATCGAATAGCGTCGTCGAGACCGCGCCGAGAGGGTTCGTGACCGTGTTCTGGTTGCCCGATAGGTCATAACCCAGCGTGGTGCGGCTGCCCACGGCGTTCACGGTGGCCTTCACCCGGTTGACGGAGTCGTATACCATCGACGACACGAAGCCGAGCGGGTTCGTGGTCGAGACCAGGTTGCCGGCGCTATCAAAGGCCATCGTCGTGCGGTTGCCGAGTTGGTCTACCGTCGCTCGCACATTATTGGCGGCATCGTAGAGCGTGCTGGCAACGAACCCGAGCGCGTTTTTCACCGTGATTTGGCGGCCGGAACTGTCGTAACCAATCGTGGCGCGGTTGCCTCCCGCGTCAACGATGGCCACCACCTGGCTGTTTGCGTTGTAGACCGTCGTGGTCACCGCCCCGACAGGATTCGTGACTGTGATCGGGCGGCCGGAGCTGTCGTAACCCTGCGTCGTGCGGTTGGCCAACGGGTCAACCGTGGCGCGGACGCGGTTGAGGCTGTCATAGACCGTCGTCCAAACGAAGCCGAGCGGGTTCTTTGCCGTGATGGGCAGGCCATTGCTGCTGTAGCCGTAAGTCGTGCGACTGCCCACCGCGTTAATCGTCGCTTTCACGCGATTGCTCGAGTCGTAGACCGTGGTAAAGATGTGACCCAGCGGGTCGGTGACGGAGACCGGGAGTGACGAGGCGTTATAGGCATAGCTCGTACGGCCCCCGAACGGGTCGATGACGGCGCGGACGTTGTTTTCACCGTTATAAAGCGTCGTCGTCAGGCAGCCGCCGGCGTCCTTGACCGACGCGAGCTGCGAGAGGCTGTTGTAGCCGAAGGTCATGCGCTGGCCCAGCGCGTTGATCGTCGCGCGCACGCGGCTCGATGAATCGTAGACGACCGAGGCCACGTTGCCGCGGGGATCCTTGTAGGTCGAGAGCAGCCCGCCGGAGGTGTAGCTGTAGCTCGTACGGTTGCCGAGGCTGTCGATTGTGGCGGTCGGATTGCCGTTGCTGTCAAAACTCATGCTGGCGCGGTTGCCCGAGGGGTTGAGCGTGGCGCGGACGCGGTTGTTCGCGTCGTAGACGATCGAGTAGCGGCCGGCCAGGGGCATCTGCACGCTGGAGACGAGCTGCACGCCGCTGGCGAAGGTGCCGAAGGTGAGCGAGATGCGGTGGCCGGCCGCGTCGAGGAGGTACGTGGGCGGGCCATTGCCGCTGGCGGAAAAGCCAAGCGTGGTGTGCTGGCCCAGCGCGTTGACCACCGAGCGCAAGCGCCCATTGAAGTTGGTGCCGAACGTCGTGATCGCGCTTTGCGGGGTCGTGATCGACGAGGTGGAAGCGGTGGCGCCCATGTTGGGGCCCGAAAAGCTCGTCCGGTTGCCATCGGGAGTGAGCACATGGCGAAGTTGGCCGGTAGTCGAATAGCCGTACGAGGTGCGGCTTCCGTCGGGCGAAATCCAGGCGAGAATGGGACTTCCCGTGCCCATGCCTGCCGCCCCGAAGCTGGTTCTGTCCAGGGTCGGAGAGACGATCGACCGCAAGTTGGTGCCTGAACTGTCGACGGTGAAGCTGGTGATGCGTCCGCTGGCATCGACGAACCGCCGCAGCACGTTGGCGGACATGCCGGTGCCGTAGACGAAGCTCGAGCGGCGGCTGACCGGGTCGAGAATGGCCTCGAGCTTGCCGCCGCTGTTATACAGCATGGTCCAGGTGTTGGCCGCCCGCGTGACCGTGGCCAGCTTGCCGCTGGAGTTGTAGTTGAACTGGTAGCCGTCGGGCTGGGTCTCGGTCCAGGTATTGTTGGCGTTTTCCTGGAGCTGGTTGACGGCGCCGAGCGGGGCCGTGTAGATGCCCGCCATGGTCTTGTTGGTATAGGCGAACGAGGCGCCGTTTCC
>Ga0307374_10015805_pt1 | contig 10105 bp, 10 predicted proteins | sample OX3MG_FD_202532 | JGI IMG/M metagenome (GOLD analysis project Ga0307374, IMG submission 202532) | Soil microbial communities from Risofladan, Vaasa, Finland - OX-3 | ecosystem: Environmental > Terrestrial > Soil > Coastal area > Acid sulfate soil | place: Finland: Risofladan, Vaasa | collected...
AGTTCCAGGGCTGCTATCACGGCTGGCACGACTCGGTGGCGATGAACGTCATCTCGCCGGCCGACAAGGTCGGACACAAGGACCCACTCTCGAAGGGCATCCTTCCCGAAGTGCTGGACGCGACGCTTGTGGTCCGCTTCAACGATCTCCGCTCGGTCGAGCAGGCGTTCGCGGAGCGCGATGGCGACATCGCCGCGATCATCCTTGAGCCGATCCCGCACAACATCGGTGCGGTGCTCCCCAAGCCGGGCTTCCTGGAGGGATTGCGCAGCCTCTGCACGAAGCACGGGACGGTGCTCATCTTCGACGAGGTCGTCACCGGGTTCCGACATGGCCTGGGCGGCTACCAGTCGGTCGCCGGCGTGACGCCCGACCTCACCACGGTCGGCAAGGCGATGGCCAACGGCTACCCCATCTCCGCGATCGGCGGCAAGGCCGAGCTGATGGACCTGTTCAGCACCACGCCCGGACACCCCGCGTTCTTCGCCGGAACCTTCAACGGTCACCCGGGTATGGCCGCGGCGGCGCTGGCGACCATCCGCAAGCTCGAGCGTGAGCCCGTGCACAAACACATCTTCGAGCTCGGCGACCACGCCCGGTCGGGCCTCCAGGGCATGTACGACCGGCTCGGGGTACCCGCGGTGGTGACCGGGTTCGGGTCGGTCTTCCTTACCTACTTCATGGAGCCGCCGGTGGAGAGCTACGACGACCTGTTGCGCAACGACGTCGAGCGTTTCCTCGCTTACCGACGAGAGTTGATGGACCACGGCATCTTCGAACTGCCCCTGAACCTCAAGAGGAACCACATCTCCTACGCGCACACCCGCGCCGACATCGACGCGCTGTTGGAGGCGACCGAGGGGGTCATCGCGAAAATGCTCGAGCGCGCGTCCTGACGGACACGCAAACCTGAAGCGAATCGCGCTTCAGTAGGCCGACCAGCCGCCGTCGACGAAGATGGTCTGGCCGGTCACGTAGCTGGATGCGTCCGAGGCCAGGAAGAGGAGGACGCCGTCCAGCTCGTCGGGGCGTCCGGTGCGGCCCATCGCGATGCGCTGGCGGATCAGAGCCAGGCGCTCCTCGGACGAGAAGAGGTTCACGTTGATCTCGGTCGGGAAGAAGCCGGGGGCGATCGCGTTGACGCGAATCCCGGAGCGGCCCCACTGGACCGCGAGCTCGCGCGTCAGGTTGATCACGCCGGCCTTGCTGGCAGCGTATGACACGCTGCCGCCGGCGGGCTCCGACGCCGAGCCCGACCCCCAGATCGACGCGATGTTGATGATCACGCCGGAGCCCTGCCGGAGCATCCCGCGACCCGCCTTCTGGGAACAGAGGAAGGTCCCGGTGAGATTCACCTCGAGCACCTCGCGGAACTCGGTCAGGTCCTCGTCCTGGGCGAAGCCGCCCGCCCAGAGGCCCGCGTTGTTGATCATCAGGTCGATCCGGCCGAAGGTCTCGAACGTCTTCGCGACCAGTCGGTCGACGTCCGCTGCGTCGCTGACGTCACAGGTCACCGCGAGGGCATCCGCGCCCTCCTTCCGCAGCTCCTCCGCTAGCGCATCTATGCGCTCGGTGCGCCGCGCCGCGAGCACCACCCGCGCACCGTGCGCGGCGAGGACCGTTGCGAAGCGGGCGCCGAGACCGGTCGAGGCGCCGGTGACGATTGCGACGCGTTCGCGGACGGAGAAGGGTTCAGCCGAGATTTGCATGGCGGAAACACCCTGCTAGCCGGCGCGAACGAACTCGCAGAGTCGCGAGACGCCCTCGCGCAGGTCCGAGTCCGAGCTCGCCAGGCTGATGCGGACAGAGCCCAGCTCCTGTTCGCCGAACGCCGAACCGGGCGCCACCGAGACGCCCTTCTGGCGGAGCAGGGCGAAGGCGAAGTCGCGCGCCGGCATCCCCTTGGGCGCGATGTCCGCCATGATGTAGAACGCTCCCTCCGGCACCGAGAGGAGCAGGCCCGCCTCGGACAGCAGGTCGACGACGACGTCGCGCCTGCGCCTGTACGCGGTGACCATCTCGGTGATGCAATCCTGCGGCCCGGTCAACGCTGCTTCCGCCGCCTTCTGGCTGATGGTGGAGATGCAGGAACTGTTGGATTCCAGCACTTTGACCATGTTGTCGACCAGCTTGGCGCCGGCGGCTCCGTAGCCGACTCTCCAGCCGGTCATCGAGTAGGTCTTCGAGAAGGTGCCGACGGTGATCACGCGGCCATCACCGAGGAAGCTCCCGATGCTGGTGTGCGTGCCGTCGAGGACGATCTGGTCGTAGCACTCGTCGGACAGCAGCCAGAGCTTGTGGCGCTGTGCGATCGCGCCGAGGGCTTCCAGCGTCGGCCGCGGATACACCGCACCGGTCGGGTTGTTCGGGCTGTTGACGACCATGATCCTGGCCCGCGGAGTGATCAGCGACTCGAGGTGCTCGAGGTCGGGCTGGAACTTCATCTCGCGCGGGCATCGGTAGTAGAGCGGCGTGCCGTGCGCCCAGTCCAGCATCATCCGGTAGTTCGGCCAGCCCGGGTCGGGCAGCAGGACCTCGTCACCGGTCTCGAGGATCGCCGCGAAGGCGGCGGCGATCACGCCCACCCCGCCCGGTCCGACCGTTATCGAGTCGAGCCCGGCGTTGACCGAGTTGACCTTCTCGAGCTTCGCCGAGAGCATCTCGCGCAGCGAAGCCAAGCCCGCGGTCGCGGTGTAGAAGGTGTAACCGGCGTCGATCGCCGCCTTGGCGGCGATCCCGATGTGGTCGGGCGTTCTGAAGTCGGGTTGTCCGACGTCGAGCCGGATCGCGTTCGGCGTGATGATCGCCTCGTTGGCGACCTCTCGTATCCCGGAGTGGAAGCCTGCTTCCACGGCAGCGCTCAATCCGAGGAAAGGGGAGGTGGACAACGTGCGCTAATTCTATTCGGTTGCTCGAAGTCGCCTCTCGCGCGCCTTCCCTAAACTTCGTTTCGGGACAATAGTAGTTCCACCGGCCGTACGCGCAACCGACACGCCCTGAAACAACGCGGGTAGCAAAAAGGAGAGACCTAAATCACATGCCCGATATTCGCCGGCGTTACTTCGGAAAGCGGAAGAGCTATCGCGAATACTTCGACGAGACGCACGCGGCCGGCGCGCTCGACGCCAAGACCAAGGAACTGATGCACCTAGCGCTGGTCCTGGCGCTGCATTGCGAACCTTGAGCGGTCACCCACTTCGCAGGTGCGAAGAAGCTCGGTGCCACTGACGAAGAGATCGAGGAGACGATCCAGCTCGCGGGCTCGGTCGGGGCCGGCGTGATCCTGGCAATGGCGGACAGGGCGCACGACGCCTCCGACGCCCACCACTTCTACTGGCGGCCGCCTCGCAAGTCCGGCTGAGGCGCGGGCCTCAGGACATGGGGGTGGCGGCTCGCCAGCGCTCGTAGACGTCGTGCCGGACGTGGTTGAGGCTGGGAACCGTCCGACGAACCTCGGCGACGCGCTCGGGCGTCACCTCGGCCACGACCAGGCCCTCGGTCTCCCCACGCTTGGCGATGACGACGCCCATCGGGTCGACGATCATGCTCCCGGCGCTGCGGAGCTGGTCCACCGCCGCGATGTAGACCGTGTTCTCGATCGCGCGCGCCCGCACCAGAGTGTCCCAGTGGAACTCCTTGAGCAGGCCGTGCGCCCATGAGCTCGGCTGCACGATGACCTCGGAGCCGCGCTCGGCGAGCGCGCGGTAGAGCTCGGGGAAGCGCACGTCGTAGCAGGTCGCGACGCCTATCTTCATGCCCTTCATCTCGAAGGTCAGCAGCTCCCCGTCTCCCGGCTGGTTCTGGTCCGATTCGCGATAGCCGAAGGCGTCGAACATATGGATCTTGTGGTAGCAGCCGATGAGGCTTCCGCCGGCGTCGATGGCGCCCACGGTGTTGTACGCCTTGTTGCTGCCCGGGATCGCCTCGACCACGCCGGCCACGACGGCGATCCGGTTCTGGCGCGCCGCCTCCGAGAGGCCGGTGACGAAGGGCCCATCCAGCGGCTCAGCCTGGGGCGCCGGACTGTCGCCCGGCTCGACCCAGACCATCGACGCCTCCGGGAACGCCACCAGGTCGGCACCCGCCGCGGAGGCTTTCCGGATCATGTCCCGCATCCGGTTGAGGTTTTCGCTCTTGACCGTCGTCGCCAGCATCTGACCGAGCGCAATCCGCATCTGCTTTCGTGGCCTCCTCTGGGAAATCTATCGAGCCGGAGCTGAAAGAAACCTTACGCCGGGTTCAGCACGATTCGAGGTAGGTCCGCCGCTCCCAGTCGCTGACCTCGACCGCATAGGCGGCGACCTCGGAGCGGCGGACGCGAAGGAAGCCCGGGCCAAGGACCGGTCCCAGCGCGCCCATGATCACGGGGTCGGCTTCGAGCGCGGCGAGCGCTTCCGGCGCGGACCGGGGAAGCGGTTCCAGCCCTCGCTCCGCGAACTGCCGCTCGGTCAGATGACCGATGTCCTCGGTGACTGGATCACCGGGCTGGAGGCCGGCTTCGACGCCGTCGAGCCCCGCCGCCAGCAGCCCGATCATCAGCAGGTAGGGGTTGGCGGTGCCGTCGCCGCCTCGGAACTCGACGTGCTTCTCGCCGGCGTCGGGGACCCGCACCAGCGCGGCCCGGTTGCTGCCGGCGTAGCAGATGTGGCTGGGTGCCCAGGATCCCGGGAGCAGGCGCTTGTACGAGTTGACCGTCGGGGCCCCCAGCCCGGAGAGGGCGCACGAATGCTTGAGCAGCCCGGCCACGAAGGCGAGGCCCAGCTCGTTGAGGCCGACCGACCGGTCGCCGGCCATCGCGTTGGCGCCCGTCGAATCGGTCAGGCCGAGGTGGACGTGCATCCCGCAGCCGGCCATGTCCGCGAAGACTTTCGGCATGAAGGTCGCGATCAAGCCGGCCTGGCGTGCGAGCGCCCACAGCTCCTCCTTGACGGTGGTCAGGTCGTCGGCCGCCTTCAGCGGCTGCTGGTGGCGGATGTTGATCTCGAACTGGCCGGGACCGTACTCGGGCGACACCTGCTCGAGGACGACCCCCATCTCGGTCAGCGCCCTCGTTAGCGACGACATCAGCTCACGCCGGCTCTCCAGGGCATCAAGAGTGAACATCCTTCCGGACGAGGCCGGCGCGTACCCGGTCTCGGTGCGCTCCAGGAGGTAGCACTCGGGCTCGAAAGCTGCCTGGAGGTCGAGCCCTCGGGCCGTGAACTTCTCGGCCGTCCGGGCCAGTGCCGCTCGTGCGCAGCCGGCCCAGAGTTGGCCGTCGGCGTTGTACAGGAAGGAGTTGACCCGCGCGGCACCCGGGTGGTGCGGGACCGTGGCATAGGTGGCCAGGTCTGGGACGGCCAGGAAGTCGCCCGACTCGGCGCCGAAGACGACGTCCGGGACCTGGTGGTCGATGAGGTTGAAGTCGAAGTTGGCACGGGCGAAGCTGACGCCGTTGACCGCGGCCGACCGGAATCCCTCGGATGCGACGCTGCGGACCTGCGCGCGCCCGCTGAGGTCGTGGTAGAGCACCCAGAGCTCGCTGATCCGATCGCGATCGACGCGCTGCAGCAGTGCCTCCGCGTCATCCATGTTGCGGCCTGTCAACGCCGGTTCGCTCCGTGGCCGCCGACCCCCAACGGGCGCCTGAACCGATCCTGTAATCTCACTGCCGACACCCTCATATCCAGCGCATTGTTTTGGCGGGGAGACCTGATGACTGGCAGTGTAGAACAGCGGTTGGAACAGCTCGGTCTTAAGCTCGCGGATCCCGCCCCGGCCGTCGGGAATTACGTCGGTGCGGTGACGGTCGGAAAGCTCGTCTTCGTGTCAGGGCACGGACCGTACCGCGATGGCAAGTACCACCACCTCGGCAAGGTCGACAGCGAGGTCTCGGTCGAGGAAGCGAACGACTCGGCGCGGATCGTCATCGTCAATGCACTCGCGTCACTGAAGGCCGAGATCGGCTCCCTCGATCGGGTCAAGAGGATCGTGAAGTTGCTCGGTATGGTCAACAGCGATCCCGGCTTCAAGCGGCAGCCGGAGGTGATCGACGGTGCCTCCGACCTGCTGGTCGAGATCTTCGGGGATCGCGGTCGCCATGCACGGTCCGCCGTCGGCCTGGGCGCCCTGCCGATGGGCATCTCGGTTGAGATCGAGATGATCGTCGAGATCGACTAGCAGGGACCTTTTTCTTTCGTGAAGATCGCTACCGACCTCGAAGGATTGCGGATCGACTGGCGGTTCAAGGGATTCCTTCCTGACGACGAGCCTTTGTCGATCGATTCCATCGCCGGCCTGGGCTGGGATGCGCTCGGCGGCGACCTGCTGTTTCCCCTCGCGTTGATCAAGCAGTCGGCGCTCGACCACAACATCCGCTTGATGGCCGATTACTGCCGCCGCGCCGGCGTCAGCTTCGCGCCTCATGCGAAGACTCCGATCGCTCCCCAGATCGTGCGCGCGCAGCTTACCGCCGGTGCCTGGGGGATCACCGTCGCGACGTTTCACCAATGCCGCGTCATGCGTCACTTCGGCGTCAACCGGCTGTTCCTCGCCAACGAGCTGCTGGAGCGGCGTGCGCTGCGCTGGCTGGTCGAGGAGATCGACCGCGATCCCGCCTTCGAGTTCCTGTGCCTGGTGGACTCGGTGGCCGGTGTCGAGCTCATGGACGAGCACCTCTCGGACCTGCGCTCGGCCACCAGGATCAAGGTCCTGGTCGAGGTCGGCAGCAGGGGCGGCCGTGCCGGCGTGCGGTCGATCGAAGAGGGCGTGGAGGTTGCCGCCGCGGTCAAGCGGTCGGAGCGCCTCCAGCTGGTCGGCGTCGAAGGCTACGAGGGCATCGTCGCCAGCGGCCGGTCCGAGCAGGCGATCGCCGCGATCGACGCTTTTCTCTCCGACCTGCGCGACCTCGCCGGGGAGCTGGGCCGGAGGCACCTTTACGCCGAAACGGACGAGATCCTCGTCACCGCCGGTGGGAGCACTTATTTCGACCGCGTCGTAGACGTCCTGGCCGGCCGGCCGTGGAGCCTGGAGCGCCCGGTCCGTGTCGTGCTCCGGTCCGGGTCGTACATCGCCCACGCCGCGGGCCGGTTCGACGAGTCCGCGGCCTTCGGATCGCGGCACCTCGTCTCGTCTACCGAGGAGTTCCAGCAGGCGCTCGAGATCTGGGGCATGGTGCTGTCGCGGCCCGAGCCCGCGCTGGCGATCCTCGGCTTCGGCAAGCGTGACGTGGCCTACGACGACGGCCTGCCAATCCCGTTCAAGGTCCGCCGCCGGTCGGGCGAGCGGGTCGCGCTTGGAGCGGCGTCGTCGATCCTCATCCTGAACGACCAGCACGCCCGCGTCGAGGTCCCGGCGGACCTCCCTCTCGCGCCCGGCGACCTGGTGGGCTTCCACATCACGCACCCGTGCACGACCTTCGACAAGTGGCGCCTGCTGCCGGTCGTGGACGACGAGTACCGCGTGGTCGATGCGATCGCGACCTACTTCTGAAGAGACCGATACCCCTAAGTTCAGCCCCGCCGGAACATGCACGTCGAGCGGTCATCGTTTGGTACGAAGCCCGCTCGACGGTAAAGGGGTGCCCCGGCCGCGGTGCCGACCAGCGCCACCAGCGACCGCCGGCCGACCCGTTCCATGGCGCGGTCGAAGAGTCTTGTCCCCAGGCCGCCGCGCTGGCGCCCCGGTAGAACGATTACGTCCCAGATGCTGGCGTAGAGCGCCCCGTCGTCGATTACGCGCGCGAGCCCGACCAACTCCCCGTCACGGGTCCGGGCGGTGACGTTCCAGCTCACCTGCAGCGCGCGGAACAGGGCGGCGTCGTCGATGGCCGGTTCGGACCAGGCGACGGAGGCGCGCAGCGCACGGTACTCCGCCGGCGACACCCGGTCGCCATCCATGATCTCGACCTCGGTCCCCGGCGCGGCACTCACCTGAAGAGACAGAGCGGCAGGAAGGCGGAGACGACCCAGTTGGGCGCGTCGACCACCTCGCTGATCTTGAGGTCGACGGCCACCGAGCAGAGCGCGTAGGCCTCCTCCGGCTCCAGGCCGTATCGCCGTGTCAGGTGCGCGATCATGCGCTCGATCGCCTGCCGGCTGGCCGCCATCAGGTCGGGCGCGACGCCCGTCGTGGCGTGGTAGCCGGCGCTCGCATCCTCGGCATTCTCGAGCGGCCGCGTGACGTCGAATTCGGGCGCGTCGACGTCCATGTCCCGCCGCACGCTGAGCCTGACTGTCACCGTCGACGGCGACTCGATCGCGGTCCCACACACCTCTCCGTCTCCCTGGGCGGCGTGGGTGTCGCCGATGCCGAGCATCGCCCCCTCGACCTCGACCGGCAGGTACAGGGTCGCGCCCTCGCCGATCTGCTTGACGTCGAGGTTGCCGCCGACCCGCCGAGGCGGGATCACCGAATGGACGCCGGGCTCGGCGAGAGCCAGCCCGATCACCCCGCAGAAGGGCCGCACCGGGACGCTGATCGCGTCGCGGAAGACCGCCCGCGCGTTGCTCCCGATCTCCCAGGTCCGGATCCAGGGAGCCGTGAACTGGTCGGAGAGGAGGCCGAAGCCCGGGAAGATCGCGGTCCAGCCGAGCTGGTTCATCACCATCCGGAGGATCTCGACGGCGAGGACGTCGCCCGGGCGAGCGCCCTCCACGAAGATCGGCCCGCAGGTCGGGTTGACCCGGTCGAAGTCGATGCCGGTCACCGCATCGACGCCGGCTCCGGGCCCGATCTGGCCTCCCGACGCGTCGGGCACGGCCAGCACCAGTTCGTCACCGGAGCGAACGGTCACCACCGGCGCGCGGTCGTTCGACCAGTTGAACTGGGTCCTGCTGACGAGGTCGTGGATCGAGGACGCCTTCGCGGGTCCGCCGTTCCCCGCCTCTCTCACTTCGCTTCCTGGCCCCTGAGCTTCTGCAGCACCCAGCCCTTGTCGAGGTCGGACACTTGGTGGAACTCGACGCTCACGGACTTGAACTTCCACTCGCCTTTCTCGCGCACGAAGGTGTCGTTGTAGATCGCGCTCATCACGACCGCGTCGGTCCCAGGCGTCCCATCGGGACGGGTCATGGTCGCGAACTCGATCAGGTACCAGCTGCCGCTGGCGGTCTGGCCGTCGTCGCTGACGTTGACGACCGGGCAGATCATGAAGTGGAGAGCCCACAGGATCTTGGAGCTGATCCCGGCCTGGAAGGCGTGGATCTCATCCCGGCCCCTGTAGGTGCCGAACGCGTTGCTGGTCCAGAGCGAATCCTCCACGAAGAGGCTCGCCATGCCGTCGGCGTCGTAGCCGTGGTCACAGTAGTACGCGTACCGTGCCTTGAGGTTCTTGATCGCCTCGACGTCCTCGAGGCGCGCGATCCGTGCCTCGAGGTCATCGCCGGTCCGCCGTCCTGAGAACTCACCCATCTCTTTACCTACTGCCTCCTTCGCAAAAACCGCCAGGTCCGGCGTGCCCCCCGGCCGGTATGGTGACTTCAGTCCGAGCCGGCGCCGGCGGTGACAAAGGCCTCGTCGAGCGCGCTTCGGATGTCTGTGATGAGGAGCTCGACCGGTTCGAGTCCTATAGAGAGCCGGATCAATTCAGGCCTAAAGCTCTTATGAGGCCGCCCACTTTTGATTTGACGCGGTTCGCCACCTCCGGGATTCTAGCGCGAGCTTCCAGAGGCGAGAAGACGTCGGGCAAGAAAGCCTTGCGCCGTTCAGGCACCTCGAAGTGCCATGCTCGGCCATGGCCGTGCACAGGAGTCCGCCGCAGTCGTTCTCGTATTCCAAACCTACAGCGGGACTGGTCGATTCGTTCGCCAGAGTCTGCCTCGTCATCCCGGATAGAGTGTCATCTATGAAGGACGGTCGCGTGTCAAGGGGCAGGGCCATCTCGACCCCAGGGGAAGGTAAGGGCGGTCGTCCCGGCGCCACGCCGATGCGGTGGTTGAAGACCGAGTCATCTATTCGAGCGGGGAGCTCATGGTGTGATTCGGGCCAGGCGGCTCAATCAAATTCAGATGTCTGGACACCGAAGTTAAGATGGCGTAGATAATTAGTAGTGCATTGCGGTCGAGAATGTGCTATGCTCTAAGGCGTGGGCTCAGTGCCACCAGACGTTCCTGCAGAGCCACTGCTT
>Ga0307374_10015807_pt1 | contig 10103 bp, 10 predicted proteins | sample OX3MG_FD_202532 | JGI IMG/M metagenome (GOLD analysis project Ga0307374, IMG submission 202532) | Soil microbial communities from Risofladan, Vaasa, Finland - OX-3 | ecosystem: Environmental > Terrestrial > Soil > Coastal area > Acid sulfate soil | place: Finland: Risofladan, Vaasa | collected...
AGAGCAGCCGCAAGGAGTACCGGGGGGTGCTGCGCTCGCTTTGCCGCCACCTGGAGGGCGGTCGCCTGGGCGGCGATGGCCGACGGCTAGGTCGGGGTCGCGGTGGTAGGACTGCCGGTCCCGAACATCCACCACCATCCTTTCTCAGTGGCCAGCCCGTACGAGCACGTGGTCTTGGACACTCCACCCGGCCGGCCGGACATTGTCCTGGGAGCTGTCCGTGCCGCCGACGTGGTCCTGATCCCCGTCCAACCGACGGTCCTGGATCTTTCACGACTGGCGCCGACGATCGACCTGATCGTCGAGGGTGCCGGGTACATGGATCGCCCCCCTTCCGTCTTGGCCGTCCTGACCAGGATCCGGCCGCGGACACGGTCACGGGTGGAGGCTCGCGCGCAGCTGGCCGCCCAAGGGCTCGATGTCGCTGAGTCGGAAATTCCGCAGCGGGAAGTGATCGGGCTCGCCGCTGGTGCTCCTGTCGATACGCTCGGACCCTTCGATCCGCTATTTGCAGAAGTTCTCGCGGCCTCTGACCGTCGCAGCGGTGAGCCGCAAGACCGTTGCGCCGTCGCTCCGTCAGACCGCAAGGAGCAACCGCCCTTGACTGCCCGACCTCATCCGGAGCCATCCCATGCCTAGTGACTCAGTCCGGGACCGGCTAGCCCGTGCCTCAGCGAGCCGCTCCGCGGAGAACCCTCACACCCCCCAAGTCCCGCTACACCTGCGGTCCCAGATGGGACCGCAGCACTGCGCCCAGTCAAGCTCACTTTGACGGTAGCCGACCCCCTTCGCCGCGCCTTTCGGCAGTGGCGCGTAGACCATCGAGTCGACGGATCAGTGGTGGTCCGGGCGCTTCTCTCGTCCCTGCTTGAATGGCAGCCGCTGGAAGCCCGAATCGATGAGGAAATCCACAAGCAGTCGGGCCGGCGCCGCAGGTAGGCGCGTACAGCTCCACTCCTCGGAGCGAGAGCCGGCGTGTGCTGCGCGGTTGGGTCGCGACGCCATCGTACGTGAGCTAGAGGACGGATATCGTGGACACCGATCATTTGGTGACCGTCTCCATGCTCGCGACGTATCTGGAGGACTCGGGGTCTCGCACAAGCCGACCCTCGGAATCTTCTGGGTGAAGAGGCCGCCGAGCTTGACCTCCCGGGTGTGGCCCAGACCAACGCTACAGCAGGCCGCCTCTCAGCTTGGCCATGGTGCTGCGGATCACCAGCTCAACCATCTCTAGCCCTCGGCCTCAAGCATCTCTGAGTTGGCTTGTCGTCAGGCCAGCTGAGACGCCCTATCTCGGGGCCGAACTCCGCCTGGAGTTCTGCGAAGAGCCCCTTATTGGCCGCCGGCGTCGAGGGCCAACCTACTGCCATCGTCGGGAGCGGACGTGCCCGGCCACCTCGCACGCCGCCGGGGCGAGGTACCTCGCTACGCGCATCCGCCGGTGAAGGCAACGGGACTCGCGGGCGACGCCGGCGGCGCTGCCTTGGACGCAGGGCGTCTCCCAGACCTGTCGCCGTGAAACCGTGCTCTGCCGGCGTTTGCTCAACCTTCCACATACTGGTCAGCCACAGCGAGGGCCTGGTCAAGGCGCCGGATGCCGTCTTGGAGCTCTTCTTCGGTGATGATCAAGGGGGGAGCGACGTGGATGCGATTGAAGTGGCTGAACGGCCAGAGACCCAGGTCGCGGCAGGCTGCCACCAGCTGGGTCATTGGGTCCTTGGCAGCGCCGCTGGCGTTGAAGGGCACCAGCATCTCTCGCGACTGTCGGTTCTTCACCAGTTCCACCGCCCAGAACAGCCCGCGCCCGCATACCTCGCCGATAGAGGGATGCCGCGCCATTAGGCCGCGCAACGCAGGCTCGGCTACCTCGCGGCCCAGGCGGCGGACGTGATCCAACAGGTTGGTCTCCTCAAACACGCGAATACTGGCGACCCCCGCCGCACACGCCAGAGGGTGCCCTGAGTAGGTCAACCCGCCGGGATAGGGGCGGTCGGCGAAGGACGTCCAGATCCGCTCGGAGACGATCACGCCGCCCAGGGGCACGTATCCGGAGTTGACCCCTTTGGCGAAGGTGATCAGGTCGGGCACCACGTCCCACGCGTTGACAGCGAACCACTCTCCGATGCGACCAAATCCAACCATGACCTCGTCGCAGCCCATCACGATCCCGAATTCGTCACAGAGAGCACGCACCCCGGCGAGGTAACCGCTAGGCGGCAGCAGGACCCCGTTGGTCCCCACCACCGTCTCCAGCAAGATCGCGGCTATGGTCGCTGGGCCCTCGAATTCGATCACCTCCCGCAGGTGCGCGAGCGCAGCCGCACACTCTTCGGCCTCGGTGTGGGATCCGAACGACGAGCGGTACAGGTAGGGCCCTAGGAAGTGGACTACGCCGGGGATCCCGGGCTCACTGGCCCATCGCCGCGGGTCTCCAGTCAAAGAGATGGAGCCCGCTGTCGCCCCGTGGTAGCTGCGGTAGGCGCTTAGGATCTTGTGTCGGCCGGAGTGGAGCCGAGCCATCCGGATCGCGTGCTCGTTGGCCTCGGTCCCAGCGTTGGTGAAAAAGACGTAGTTGAGGTCACCCGGGGCGCGGGCGGAGATGAGTTCCGCCAGCTCGCTTCGGATGTCGTTGGCAAAATCGGGAGCCACGGTGCAGAGCCGGTTGGCCTGCTCCCCGATGGCAGCGATCAGGGCTGGGTGCTGATGACCGAGGTTGAGGAAGACCAGTTGGGACGCGAAGTCTAGGTACCGGCGACCCTCACTGTCCCAGAACCAGCAACCGGCCGCGCCCACGGGCTTGATCTGATGCACGGCCCGCTGGGCCGACCAGGTGTGGAAAACGTGGTCGACCCCAGTCTCCGTTGTGGCTTCGACTTGCACGGCGATGTCCTCCCTCAGTTGGCCGGGAACGCAAGGTTGAGCGAGGGGCCCACGGCTCCCGTCTCCAGCCACCGGCTGGTTACCACCTTGGTCCTAGTGAAAAAGTGAATCCCGTCGGGGCCATACATGTGGGTGTCCCCGAACAGTGAATCCTTCCACCCGCCGAAGGAGTAGGTGCCCACCGGAACCGGGATCGGCACGTTGATCCCGACCATGCCAACGTCGGCGTCCTGGCAGAACCGCCGGGCCGTGGCGCCGTCTCGGGTATAGAGCGAAGCGCCGTTTCCGTATTGATTTCCGTTCACCACCGCGAGCGCTGCCTGGAAGGTAGCGCAGCGGACGACGCAGAGCACTGGGCCGAAGATCTCGTCCTGGTAAACCTGCATGGCAGCCGTGACGTTGTCGAGCAGGGAGGCGCCCAGGTAAAAGCCGCCGCCATCAAAGGTCCTCGACCTGCCATCCACCACCACCGTCGCTCCCTCCCGCTCGCCGGCTGCGATGTAGGAGGCGACCCGATCCCGGTGCTCGCCGGTGACCAGCGGGCCCATCTGCGACGACGGATCACTGCCAGGTCCAATCCGAAGGCGGGCCATCTTGGAGCCGACCATATCCACCAGCGGATCGGCCGCCTCCCCGACCGCGACCAGCACCGAGATGGCCATGCAACGCTCGCCGGCGGACCCGAAGGCCGCCGACACCGCGGCGTCGGCAGCGGCCTCGAGGTCGGCGTCCGGCAGAACCACCATGTGGTTCTTGGCGCCTCCGAGAGCCTGAACTCGCTTGCCATGCTGGGCCGCTCGTTGGTAGATCTGCCGCGCTACCGGCGTCGATCCGACCGAGCTGACCGCCGCGACGTCGGGATGGTCTATGAGCCGGTTCACGGTGCTGACGTCGCCGTGGACGATGCTGAGGACGCCGGCGGGCAGACCGGCCACGGCGAACAGTTCCGCCAGCAAGACAGCTGGGCTGGGGTCCTTCTCGCTGGGTTTGAGGATGAAGGCGTTGCCGCAGGCGAGGGCGCTGCAGATCATCCACAACGGGACCATGACCGGGAAGTTGAAGGGGGAGATGCCGACGGCCACCCCGACCGGGAAGCGGTACTCCTCGACGTCGATGTTGGACGAAACGGCCGCCGACTTGCTTCCCTTCAGCAAGTGCGAGAGACCACAGGCGAACTCCACGTTCTCCAGTCCGCGGGAGATCTCTCCCCGAGCGTCCGAGAGGACCTTTCCGTGTTCCCGGGTGACGGCTTGCGCCAACTCGTCGGCATTCCTGGTTAGCAGCTCGCGGAAGCGGAAGAAGATCTCGGCCCGCTGCGCCAGGGTGGTGGCCGCCCAGGCCGGCTGCGCCGCCACCGCGAGAGCGACGGCTTCATCCACCTCAGGTGCCGAGGCAACTGGGACTGAGCTGGTCTGCCGCCCGGTAGCGGGGTCAAAGACCGGCAGGGAGGAGGATCCCGGTGAGGATCGCTTCTGGCCCCCTATGAAGTGCGGGATGCTCACGATCTCGGCGGTCGCCAGCCCCGCGTCCCCAGCTGTCATCATCACAGAGAATCCCTCCTATGCGAAATCGGCCCCGGCTCCGCGGCAGGTACGGTGGCCAGCCAGATTGGCTTCCCAACCGGGAGCGACTCCAAGTTAAGGATGACGCTGTGGCCGTGCGCCGTCACTGTGGGCATAACCGCCAGGCAAGTGTTGACAGTGGCCGCTGGTGAAGTCAACATTCGTAGCGTAGTAAGCTAGGGAACCCCGGGCTGAGTGAGCCGGCTGCGATCACGGTCTCCGACTGGATCACCACGGCACGTTGGCCCAGCGAGCCGTGACTGTCGGCATTCTCGAGACTCTCACCGGCAACGCTGTGCCTCGCTGGTCTCCATCCCCCGACAAACCGTACGCCCCGCCCGATGCGGCAGCAAACCGCGACACCCTGCTGACCTCCGCAATGCTGCACTCTAGAAGGGCAGTTGCGCCCACCATCTTGGCCGACGGAACTTAGAAATCGCTGCGAGCAGAAGACTCTTACTCCTTGGTGAGTATCGGCGACCAGAGAGCTCGGGTGTGCTGGATGTGGTGCTTCGTGGCACTCATCGCTCGCTCGGCGTCGCCTTCTGCCACCGCTTCAAAGAGCTCTACGTGTTCGCGGGAGGAGGTGAGAAGGTGGCCAGGATGCGCTCGCCGCAGAATCGTGCGGAGCTGGGCCTGGTCCTTGAGCCTGGAGATCATCGCGAGTAGCCTCTCATTCCCGAGGGGCTTAAGGAGCGATGCGTGAAATAGCCCGTCAAACTCCAAGAACCCGCTGAGGTCACCAGCGATCGCGCAACGCTCGGCTTCTTCTAGCGAGTAGCGACAGTCATCCATCTCTTTCGCGCTGAGCTGACCGATAGCCTCTGCCACGCTGGGTACCTCCAAGAGCGCCCGCAGCGTAAAGATTTCATCCAGATCATGCTCGGTTAGCTCCGTGATTCGGAATCCCTTGTTCCGCGCGACTTGCGTGAGCCCCTCACTGCCGAGGTCGAGTAGAGCCTCCCGAACAGGAGTCGCCGAAACGCCCAGCCGACTGGTGAAGTACGACACGGGGTAGATGATGCCCGGTTCTAGTTCGCCCGCGACGATGCTTGCTCTAATGGCTTCCGCCGCCTTCATTCGGAGGTTTGTCGGCTGGATCGCGACCATCGTCGTCCTCGCAGCATGCCGGATCAACTCTCCATCCTGCGCCCATCCGAATGTTCATAGGCGTCCGCAATAGTTTGCAGTCGCTGCGGGCCGACTTGCTCTAAACCCAACGGGACCTCCAGTGGACGGCTTGTAGGGGCGACAGCCACATTTGCTCTTGACCGCTGTCCAGTATAACCTATAGACATGTCACCACATCGCATGGTAACATATTACACATGACCACGGTCGAACACACGTGCGGTCACTGGCCGGGAGATCCAGATCCGGTACCAGAATCCGAGTTGCGTCCAGCCGCCCCTACAGGGACGGCTGCCGGTGTAGACGATCAGCGTCACCCCATCACGCCGGCACTCGACTACAGCTCGACTAGCCGACATCGTCATGGTCACCCGGCTAAGTGCCGTGCGCTCACAATGGCCGCTATTGGCCCCCAACCGACAGAGACATCCGCATGGCGCGTACCAGAGCGCGCGTCAACTGCTCTCGCTCGTTGCGGCGGCGTCCGCCACCACGACGAGACGCGGGGCGAACAAGAAGCTAGTAGTGGCTTATTTCCGCGACGTAGGAACCCAGACTGAGTGGTGTCACCCCTTGACACGGGATGATAACCGTCGCCAAACGCTCGGAATACGAGCCTGGAGGAGAACCACGATGATCGAGATACTACAAAAGCCGGGTGCTCATTTAAAGCGACTTGCTCTTCTGGCGTGTTCTGCCCTTCTACTAGTCGCTTGTGGGGCACAGGCAACCCCTGGTGTCAAAGTGAAATCACTTGAGACGCTGACGCCTGGCGTTATCCACGTCGCCATTGAGTCGTACATGCCGTACTCCGGGCTCACCAAGGGCGGCACGCTCACGGGTCTCGACGGAGATATTCTGGCGGCAGCAGCGAAGCAACTCGGATACAAGCTGAGCATTTCAGTGATGGACTTTGCAGGGACTCTGGCTGCCGTTCAGTCGCGTCGCGACGACCTGACCATTGGAAGTGTGGACTGGACCCAAGAACGGACCACTACTGGTCTGTTCACCGATCCACCCTATTACTCCCCGTCAGCTGCAATCGAACCCGACGGGGAGAACATAACGTCTCTCGGCGGGTTCAGAAATAAGACCGTCGGCTGCCTTGCCGGCTCTACTTATCTAACGGCGATTCCTGACATCCCAGGAGCGACACTGAAGGCCTATACCTCGGTCCCGGAGGCCCTGATTGACCTGAAGGCAGGAAGGATCGCCGCCTACTTCACTGACCCTCTTATCGGCGTCGATGCGATCAAGACCACGACAGGACTTCGGGTCGACTACATAACCCCTCCCACGGAGGCTGCCGTGACTCAGAATCCCGGTTTGGCAGCATTTGGCAAATCACAAACAGCATTCTATGTGGCGAAGCAGGAACCGAAGCTTGCGTCTGCTCTGAGTCGTCTCATTCGGCAATTTTATGCAGATGGGAAAGAGGCGGCGTTCGTGCGTCAATGGGGAGGGAATCCCAAAGCCTTCCTCACTGCGATACCACTGTTTTCGACGCAGCGACGTGGCGTTGACCGCCCGACCGCTTGGTCCGCACCCTCCATTCACTCGTGAGAGTCCGTGCAAGGAGTTGCGTCGGGGGCCAGCGTTCTGCGCACCGCGTCCTTGAGGATTAGGGTCTAAATTGCCAACAATATTCCACGTCGACTGGTTCAGCTATCTGCCCGCTCTAGTCGAAGCAACGCTAGTTACGCTCGCGTTCACTGTGGTTAGCTTTGCTGGTGCCGCGTCGCTCGGTCTCCTGGTTGCCGTGGCCCGGCTCTCATCGTCTCGACCTCTGCGGTGGGCTGCACAAATTTATACAGAACTCTTCAAGAACGTGCCGCCACTCACGCCGATCTTCATCCTATACTTCGGCCTAGCTTCGATGGGGTTGGTCCTCACGACGTTCGAAGCAGGATGCTGTGCACTGATTTTATTCTATGGGTCATACCTTTCAGAGATATTCCGGGGAGCTCTATTAGGGGTACCTCTGCACCAACATGAAGCAGCCCAAGCGTTGGGCCTTCGTCCCTCGCGCGTAACACTGTACGTCGTACTGCCACAGGCACTCCGTTTGGCACTGCCGGGCGCTGGCACGATGTTGGTTGACCTTCTAAAGGCCACCTCGCTCCTTGTCACGATCTCGGCGTCGGAGCTCATGACTGAGGGTACGCTAATAACCTCAATCACGTTTCGGGCGTTCGAGGTATACTTGGTCATTGGCGCGATTTACTTCTGTCTATGCTTCCCGCTTTCGCGCGGAGTTCTGGCTCTCGAAGGCGCGGTACGGCGTGGGATGCCGATCTCTCCGCGCCGGCGACGCCTCCACCGTACCGTTAGTAATTTCAGTGTCAGCTAGAGCGGATCGTCTAGTGGTGCCAGCCGAGGAACCGCTCGTGCAACCTAAAGCAAAGGACGCGCTGCACCATGGTCCAATCCTCGTCCGACTCGAAGGGATCGTGAAGAGATTCGGGTCACAGGTGGTTCTGGACGGAGTGGACTTGGAGATTAGCGCGGGCCAAGTGGTCAGTATCATCGGTCAGAGCGGCGGGGGCAAAACGACCCTCCTGCGGTGCATGAACTTGCTTGAGACGCCAGACGCGGGAACGCTGCAGATCGAAGACAGGGTAATTTGTGCCGGCGGGCGCGTCAGCGCGGCCGAAGACCTTGTGAAGCTTCGACAAAAGGTCGGGATGGTCTTTCAGCAGTTTCATCTATTTCCCCACCTGACTGCTGTTGAAAATATTACCCTTCCCCTTACTCGCGTTGCCGGTATGTCGGTGGCTGATGCGATTGATCAGGCTCTCCGCCTCCTTGGAGAAGTAGGAATGCGGTCCAAGGCTCTGGCGCTACCCGCGACGATGTCTGGCGGCGAGCAGCAGCGAGTCGCAATAGCTCGAGCGCTTGCGTTGCGCCCGCTTGTGCTGCTGTTCGATGAACCAACATCTGCGCTCGACCCCGAGTCGACCGCAGATGTCAACTCGGTAATGCGGACACTAGCGCGTTCAGGAGTGACCATGGTGGTCGCTACACACGAACTGGCATTTGCCGAGGATGCTTCCGACCGCGTAGTCTTTGTAGACTGCGGGAGGATTCTTGAGTCGGGACCGCCCGACCTCATGCTGCACCACCCACACGAGGGCCGGACGAAGGAGTTCGTGGCGTCCTTTTCGGGGCGAGGCTCAGCCGGCCACCGGGGCGGGGCAAGCTAGCAGTGTTATCGATGGACGGTTTGACTGCGGCCGTGGAGAAGCTGCCGACGGACGATCTAGCTGCACTGTTCCTCCCGACTTCCGCGTACAACGGCATTCTGGTGCTCGGCCGTCCCATGCAGTCGGCGGACCCCCGGGAGTTCCTATGCGGATTGGCCAACCAGATTTGCGCCTTGCTGACAGACGTGGCACGATGCACTCGTACTGTGGTGTACGCGGCTCTACTCCCTCGAGTAAAGCCGCAAGGGGTGATTGAGGTTCCGGTGTTGACGACCACCTTCGTGGCGGGCTTGAAGGGGCGGCTTGGAAGAGGCCTGAGTGTGTTTGGTACGACTTCTGAGACCAGAGTCGGCCCGTGCACAGTCGCTGTGTCGGCGGCAGACTGTACGCAGCGTTCCGGCCCGGTGGCTAGGCCCCAAACGTGATCGTGCTGTTGCACCCAATTGGGCTGGACCGACGGTGTTGGGGCTGGATGGCTGACGAAACGGGGATCAGACATGAGTTTCCCGGACACGGCTTACGATCGGCTATTAGGGGCGACATCAGTCTTACCGACTTAGCCGATGACTTGCTGCGACGCACACCTGAGGAGCCACTGGACTTGGTCGGCGTGTCGCTGGGCGGTGCCGTAGCGCTGCAGTTCAGCTTACGCTATCCACTGCGAGTGCGGTCTTTGTTGGTGGCGTGCGGAGGAAGCCAGCGGCTCCAACGTGAGCGGTGTGACCGAAGGCACCCTTCAACGATGGTTCACCCCAAATGCCCTTTTGGTGGGTGGCCCTGCCGTGAGCTATGCGAGGTCATGCCTTGGCTCGACCGACCGGCTGTCGCTCGCCGCGACGTGGAGAGCACTGGCGGATCACAACATTTTAGATCAAGCAGCAAAAATTGCGGCGCCCACGACGCTTGTGGCCGGACTGAAGGACCAGGCCGTTGGCGTCTGGGAGCTCGAGGCGCTAAGGTCGGTTCTACCTACGAGCCGACTCGCGACGATTGATGGACCACATATGCTCCCCCTCGAGTGCCCGGGGCAGTTCAGAGAGGCAGTGTCCCAGCATCTTCAGTGGCTCGAGTCGTTCTAGGCTGCGGTGCATGGTTGGGTCGATTGTGATGAGCTGAGTCACGGTGCGGTGACGTGCACGAGCAATATTCAGGCTCGGATCGGTGTGCGAACCGTGACCACACCAACCGATATTTGGTGATTAGGAGAGTGCCATGGCAGCGGTAATCGGAGCTAGCCCCCCAGACCATCCCCTAGGACTACTTTTGGTGATGATGGATGTGGACCCCGCTCATGAGAAGGAATTCAACGAGTGGTACGACGAAGAGC
>Ga0307374_10015808_pt1 | contig 10103 bp, 9 predicted proteins | sample OX3MG_FD_202532 | JGI IMG/M metagenome (GOLD analysis project Ga0307374, IMG submission 202532) | Soil microbial communities from Risofladan, Vaasa, Finland - OX-3 | ecosystem: Environmental > Terrestrial > Soil > Coastal area > Acid sulfate soil | place: Finland: Risofladan, Vaasa | collected...
GCCTCGGGCGGTCGGAAGGCCCTGGTGATGTCCACCCAGTCCGCCGCCGGCGTCACCCGGCTCACCACCCTCCGAATCGAGTGACCGGCCAATACCGGGCCCGATCCGGCGATCGCCACCGTGGCCGGTTGGATGTCGCCGTGGACCATTCCTAGGGCGTGCATCTGGTCCACGGTCCGCGCCAGTCGGCCGGTGATCGCGAACACTCCGGGGGCCTGCCCGCTCTGCAGCAAACTGACAAGGAACCCATTGGCGGCGTCCTCGGTGACCAGGTACACCAGGGGATTCCGCAACTCCTGGACTCCGATTTCCAGCACCTGGAGCAGACCGGGGACCTGGGTCGACCGGCGGTCTCCCGCCAATTGCTGCAGCGCCTCGAGGAATCCCGCCGCCGTCGCGTACGGCTCCCGAAAGGTCCAGACCAAAACCGGCTGGTCGTCGGCGAGGACCGTGCCCCGATGGATGCTGGCGTACGGCAGCACCTGCAGCCGCCCCCCTACCCGGTAGCGGCCGATGGCGGCCCCAGTCAGCTCATCGACCCGCACGGTGGCACTCATCTTACGTTGCGGTCGCGAACGGCCGAGGGGCCCCGCTCCGGCCCTATGCTTTGGTCGTGATCGATCTTCCTCGCTCGGGCGGCTGAGAGTGGGGCCCACGGACTTCCAGGGTCTTCCCCCGGTCCCGTCCTATCGGCGGTGCAGCTGCGGCCAGCGCACCCGCTGGAGTCACCTCGAGTATCTGGGCCGCGGCCGCAGTGCGCCGGTATATGTATGCGTCGGCTGCGGCCTGGTCTATCGAGGGAGCGAGGGAGACGGTGCCCGCCAACCCGCCCCCTCCAGAAGCCGGCGGCCGTTGCCCCAAGAGGGCCCACCCGAGAACCCGGTCTTGGGCGAGGAGATGGCGGTCCAGCTCCGCCAGCTGCTGTCTGATCCCTGACCGCGGAGCGCGGCCGACTACCCAATGTAGCGCTCCAGCCAGTCGGCGCCCGCCGTGGCCACCTCCTGCCGGTCCACATCCACGCTGATCCCATGGCCACTGCGGGGAAAGAGCTGGAGACCTCTCACCTCGGAGCTGACTCGGCTGATGATGCGGTCCGCCTCGGACGGATCCACGACGCTGTCGCGGCCTCCCTGGAGCAGCAGGATCGGTCGGAAGATGGCGGCCAACTCGGACTCGACCAGTCGGCCCAGCTTGGCCAGTTGAGCGATGGCTCGGGTGGGTCGGCGGCCATAGCTGTAGAGCTGATGAATCGCCTCGCGATCGTACAGGTCGACCTCATCGGAGGTGCTGCTCCAGCGCACCACGTGCCGGAAGAGAGGCAGTAACCGGACCCGCCAATCGCGCAGCTGGATGAAGCCAGCTTGGGAGACGACCGCCCGCGGTTCGGGCCGGGTCGCCGCCAAGTGCATGGCGAGGGTCGCGCCCATCGACTGGCCCGCCACCCCCACATATCGGCAGCGGGCTTGGAGCTGGTCCAGCGCCTGGTTGGCCGAACTGATCCAATCCCGGTAATCGGTCAGTTCCAAGTCCTCGGGTGAGGTCCCATGGCCCACCAACAGCGGCGCGTACACCGTGAAGCCGCGCCGAGACAGCTCGTTGGCCAGTGGCCGCATCTCTGGAGGGGTACCGGCGAATCCGTGCAGCAGTAGCACGCCCCGGTCGCCACCTTCCAACCAGTACGAAGCGATCCGCTCCTCGGGTAGCGGTCCTGGGTGCCTAGCGGTCACGGCGCTCCACCATGCTGGGCAGAGTACCTAACCGGTCCTAACCGGCTGAGCTGCACTCCTTAGACTCGCCCCGTGACCACTGTCCTGCTGCGGTCGGAGGGGGCTCCGGCAAATCTGCCCGCTTTGGAGCCAGGCAGCCAGGCACGGATGGGGCCCCGGCTGCGGTCGTTGCTGGAGCTCTGCCCGCCTCGAGGACCGGTGGCCGACATCGGCAGCGGGCATGGCCGGTTGGCGCTCGAGTTGAAGCGACGGGAGCCTAGCCGGCAGGTATTCGCGACCGAGATCAACGCCGGACCACAGGCGGAGCTGCGCCGCCTGCTCGGACCGGCGAGCGGTGTCCGGATCCTGGAAGGGGAGGGGCTTCGACCGCTGGCGGGATTGGGTTGTCGGGGAGTGGTCATCGCCGGGATGGGTGGGGCCACCATCGCCCAGATGTTGGAGCGAGATCGCGAGTTCGCCGGCCAGCTGAAGTGGCTCTTGCTGCAGCCGGCCCAGCGAAGCGAGCGGCTTTGCGACTGGCTGAAGACCGCGGGTTGGCCCGTCCGGGCGCGCCACCAGGTGTGGGAGAAGGCCCATCTTTATCAGTTATTTATGGTGACTCCTCGGTGAAAGTCGCCGAGACCCTGGCGGCCATCGAAGCCCTCGACCTGCGCCAGCAAGCGCTGCTGTCCGAGCAGGAGCAGGCCGCTCAGCGCGCCAAAACCGACCCCACTGTCCGCCAGTTGCGCCAGCGCCGGGCCGCCCTCGAAGCGCAGGTAAAGCGTCAGGCTTCCGGCCTCAAGCAGTTGGAGCTGGAGGTGGCCGAGCTGGCGGGCCGGGCGCAGAACCATGAGAAGGCGATCTACGACGGCAGCGTCCGCCATCCCGCCGACCTGCAGCGGCGCCAGCATGAGCTGGAGACGCTCCGGGTCAAGATCCAGGGACTGGAGGAGACCGAGCTCAGCCAGATGGAGGCCCAGGAGCAGACCTCCGCCGAGCTGGACCTGGTCGGCGAGCAGCTGACCGAGCGAGAGCACGAAGTGGATCAGCTGCGGGCCGCAGACCGCGGCCGCGCCGCGGACCTGGCGGAGGAGCTCACGACGGCGGTGGAGGAGCGACGCCAGCTGGGCGAGTCGGTGACACCGTCCCAATTGCGCAGCTACGAGCGCACCGCTGCCCGGCGCCGGCCGGCGGTGGCCAAGGTGGTGGGCGGGACCTGCAGCGGCTGCCGCCTGCCGCTGCCCTCCCGGCTGCTGCAGGAGGCCCGGGGGGAGCAGCTGGTCACCTGCGAAAACTGCGAGCGGATCCTGCTGCTGTGAGCGCGGCAGCAGCAGCCCCATCCGACTGGGTGGACGCCTACTGCGACGGCGCCTGCAGCGGCAACCCCGGTCCTGGTGGCTGGGCCTACCGGATCGAGTGGCCGGAGGCGGTGGAGGAGGGCTCCGGAGGGGAGTCCCCGACCACCAACAACCGGATGGAGCTGATGGCCGCGCGCGAGGCGATGGCCGGGTTCCTGCGTCGCCGCCAACCGGGTCAGGGACTGCGCCTGCACACCGACTCGCGCAACGTGATCGGTTGGCTGAGCGAGCACTGGAAGCGCAAGGCCAACACTGATCTTTATCCGGAGATCGACCAGCTGACGGCCGTCCTGGGACCGGCGCTGAGCTGGCGCCATGTGCGCGGGCACCAGGACAACGTGGGCAACAACCGGGTGGATGAGCTGGCGGTCGCGGCCTGCCAGCGGGTCAAGTCCGACCACGAAATCGATAGATCGGAGTGAGGGATTGAGTATCGACGTGGCCCGCGCCCGGGCCGAGACTAGGGGCTGCGAGCGGGTCATCCACCTCAACAACGCCGGGGCGGCGCTACCGCCGACGCCGGTGATGGCGGCGGTGCTGGGACATCTGCGGCTGGAGGAGCAGATCGGCGGCTACGAAGCGGCGGCCGCGGCGGCCCCGGCCACCAGCCACACCTATCAGGCGGTCGCGGCGCTGTTGGGCTGCGGGACCGACGAGATCGCGCTGGTGGAGAACGCCACCCGCGCCTGGGACATGGCCTTCTACTCCATGAATTTCCAACCTGGTGACCGTATTCTTACCGCTCGAGCCGAGTACGTCAGCAATGTGCTGGCCCTGCTGCAGGTGTCGCGTCGCACCGGCGCGACGATCGAGGTGGTGGAGGACGACCGACACGGGCAGTTCTCGGTGGCCGACTTGGAGCGGCGTCTGGACAGCGATGTCAAGTTGGTGGCGATGACCCACGTTCCCACCGGCGGCGGCCTGATCAATCCCGCGGCTGAGGTCGGCGCCCTGACCCGGGCCGCCGGCGTCCCTTTCCTGCTGGACGCCTGTCAATCGGTCGGCCAGCTGTCGGTCAAGGTGGAAGAGATCGGCTGCGACATGCTCTCCGCCACAGGCCGCAAGTTCTTGCGCGGTCCGCGCGGGACCGGCTTCCTCTATGTCCGGCGCGAACTGATCGAGCAGCTGGAGCCGCCCTTCCTCGACCTGCATGCCGCCAACTGGACAGGTCCAGACCAGTACGAGATTTTGCCCGACGCCCGCCGATTCGAGAATTGGGAGGGATACGTGGCCGGCAAGATCGGGCTCGGCGTGGCGGTCGACTACGCCCTCTCCTGGGGCCTCGACGCCATCGCCGAGCGGGTGCAGATGCTGGCGGAGTCGCTGCGCCAGCGCCTTCGCCAGCAACCGGGCGTGACGGTCCACGACCTGGGTCGGCAGCGGGGCGCGATAGTCACCTTCACTGTGGCTGGTGTGGGCTGCGACGTGGTTCGAAGGGCGCTGGGCGCGGCCAGGGTCAACGTTTCGGTGACCGCCGCCACCTCAGCCCAGCTTGACCTGCCCCGGCGGGGCCTGACTGAGGTGGTCCGGGCCTCGGTGCACTACTACAACACCGAGGCGGAGTTGGACCGCATGGTGGCGCGGCTGCCAGCGCCAAGCCGCCCCGGCTGATCTCGCGGCCAGGTGAATTCCATCACGAATTACTGGGCCGCGAGGCTACACTGGTGGAGGATGGCGGGCAGATGACCGCGTCCGGGCTGCGCCCGGTCGAGGAAAGTCCGAGCTCCACAGAGCAGGGCGCCGGGTAACGCCCGGCGAGGGAAACCTCAGGGAGAGTGCCACAGAAAGACACAGCCAGCGACCGCGCTGGCGATGGTGAAATGGTGGGGTAAGAGCCCACCGGCAGCCGGGTGACCGGCTGGCCAGGTAAACCCCGCCCGGAGCAAGATCCAGCAGGGTGCGGGTGGCAACACCCCTGGGCGGCTCGCCCAGCGGCACCCGGGTGGGTCGCTAGAGGCGTCGGGTAACCAACGCCGTAGATGGATGGTCATCACCTTTCGGGGGGAGCCCGCCGCGCGGGAGGCCCGAGGGGCACAGAACTCGGCTTACCGCCCGCCTTCCATCTCCCCGCAGGGGGGTTATCCCCCCTGCGCCGTTCCCTCCCTGATCTCAGCACGTGACACCGCTCTGCTGTTTCAGGGACAATTCCCCCAATCGGAAGAGCCCTTGGGATACGATCCTATTTGCAAGTTGGACAAAGTGATTGACCTGCCTCGCCGGGCGTGATACAGTCCTCGAGACCTCCAAGTCGGGGGAATTGTGGTGAATAGGAAGAGAGCCATCCAGAATGAACGGTGGGATAGGGAGGCGGCATGGCGTTCTTCGGGCGCTTCGATCACTCCCTCGATGAGCGCGGCCGGGTGGCCATTCCTGCCAGGTTCCGCGAAGAGTTGCGGGGAGGCTGGGTTACCGGCCACCCGGCGGGGTACCTCCTGATGTACCCCCAGCCCGAGTGGGAGGCGATGACCGCCCAGTTGCGGTACGACCCCATTGCCCAGTCGGGCTACAGCGGCTACCTGCGGCGGCTCTACGCCGTCTCTCAGGAAATCAGCTGGGACAGCCAGGGCCGCATTCTGCTGCTGCCTCCGCTGCGCCAGCACGCCGGCCTCAGTGACAACGTCGTCTTCGTGGGCGTCAACAACGTGGTCGAGGTGCACTCCGAGCAGAGTTTCGGCATCCAGGCCGCTCCCCTCGACTCCGACGAGTGGGAGGCAATGCGCCAGACCGTCGTCAACCAGAAGTCCGGCGGCCCCGCGGCGGTAGCCGTCGAGGCGCCCGCGTCGTGAGCGTCATGCTGGGGGTCATGTCCAGACCTACCCGGCGCTCGCTGGTGGGGGTCGCTGCCCCGGCCCGGCACGTGGCCGGAACCCATCAGCCAGTGATGCTGGCGGAACTGCTGGAGCTGCTGGCGCCTGCCCCCGGTCAGGTGGTGGTCGACGCCACCCTGGGGGCTGGCGGAGTGTCGGCCGCCTTCCTCAATCGCGTCCTCCCAGGCGGGCGGGTCTTGGCATTAGATCGAGATCCGTCCGCTGTCTCCGCCGCCCGCCTGCGTTTCGCCACCTACGGCGATGCCTTCCAGGCGGAAGTGGGCAGCTTCTCGGAGCTGGAGCAAATCGCGGCTCGGCACCAGCTTCTGGCTGACATCGTGGTGCTGGACGTCGGCATCTCTTCGTTGCAGCTGGACGATCCGCAACGGGGATTCAGCTTCCAGGCCGAGGGACCACTCGACATGCGCATGGGACCGGGCCAGCAGACCCTGACCGCGGCGGACATCGTGGCCCATTACAGCGAGGCTGAGCTGGCCAACCTATTCTTCGAGCTGGGTGAGGAACGCCAGTCGCGCCCGATCGCCCGCGCCGTCGTCGCGCGGCGCAAGGAGGCCCCGATTCGGACCACTACCCAGCTCGCGGCGATCTGCGCACAGGCCGTGCCCCGGCGGTTCTGGTCCAAGCGCATCCACCCGGCGACGAGGGTGTTTCTGGCCCTGCGCGTCGCCGTCAACGACGAGCTTGGTGAGCTCGAACGCGGCCTGGCCGCTGCCATCCAAATTCTTCGGCCCGATGGGCGAATTGGGACGCTCTCCTTCCAACCGTCCGAGCACCGTCTCACTAAGCATTCCCTCAACGTCCTAGCAAAAGACTGTGTTTGTCCGTCCCATCAAATGGTCTGCACCTGCGCCCATCGGGCCACCATCTCCTTGATCACGCGACGCTCGGTAAAGCCCACTCCGGAAGAGACCACGCGCAATCCCCGCTCGCGATCCGCCCAGCTGCGGGTCGCGGTCCGGTTGCCAACCTCCGGTCCCTAGACCGTCTCCTCCGGCAACCTCCTGCCCCCGGTTCGTCCCCGCACCAGTCTTCCTCCACTTCCCACTTCAGAACCAAATACCAAATGACCACCATCGCTGCCAAGCCCCGCCTCTGGGCACCCTTCTTGCCGTTCGACGAGGAGGACACGGCGCGGGCCACCCCCCGCCGGCGCGGCTTGCCGCGCTCTCTGGTGGCCTGGCTCTTGCTGCCGGCTCTGGCGGCCCTGGTGACGGTCGGGGTGATGTACGCGGCGCAGACCGCCCAGGCCACCGCTCTCACGTACCAGATCGCCTCGCTGCGGGCCAGCAACTCCCAGCTGAGCAATACCCAGGAGCTTCAGGCGCAGCGGCTCCAGGAACTGCAGAGTGCCGGCCAGGTGGCTCAATCCGCCAGCCACCTGGGCCTGGCCCCCCCCTCGACCTGGACGGTGGTCAACCCGCCGGCTGCGGCCACTTCCGACCCGCTCACCCCGGTGATCGTCGCCCTCCGGGGCGGCTGAGCCGGTGGCGTCCCGGTCCTATCGCCGCAGTCGACCCAGCCCGACGCTCCGACGAAGGCCCGCGGATCTGGCCGGCTCGCCAGGCTCGCTGAGAGCGAACCCTCCCGCCACCCACCGGGTGGTGGGCCTGACCCTCTTCCTCGTTCTGGCCCTGGTGGGCATGGCGGCCCGGCTGGTGGACCTACAGGTCAGTCAGGGCGCTCAGCTGGCAGCGGCGGCGGTGACCCAGCAGGAGCAGTCGGTGGCCATGCCGGCGACGCGGGGATTGATCCTCGATGACCAGGGCCAGGTGCTGGCCGGAAACGCGATCGCTTACGACATCTTTGCCGACCCCAAGGCCGTCCCCGCGCAGTCGCGGCTGCGCGAGGCCACGCTGCTGGCTCCGCTGCTGAGCCTCTCGATCCCCACCCTGGAAACCTTGCTTTCCAAGCCGGTCCAGTTCGTCTACCTGGCCCGCAACCAGCCGCCGACCGTGGAGACCAAGCTCCTCAAGCTGGGTCTGGCGGGGATCGGGGACCTGCCCCTCCAGGTGCGCACCTACGGGCCCGGCGCGGTCCCCGGGACCACCCTGGCCGCCAACCTGCTCGGCTTCGTCAACTCCGCCGGGGTGGGGCAGTATGGGCTCGAGGGGTACTACAACAAAATCCTCTCCGGTCGGGCCGGACGGGAGTCGGTGGTCTACGACCTCCAGGGCAATGCGGTGGTCCTCAATGACCAGCCCCTAATCCCGGCGGTCAATGGCCGCAACCTCAACACCAACATCGACGCCACCATCCAGACCACGGTGGAGCAGGACCTGGCCAACGAGGTCGCGGTGGACAAGGCCGCCTCGGGGACGATGATCGTGATGAACGTCCACACCGGAGCGATCGTGGCCTGGGCCGATGCTCCCTCGTACAACGCCAATGCCTACACCAGCGAGAACAACTCCCTGTTCCAGGACGCCGGGATCGCCAACCTCTACGAGCCCGGCTCGGTCATGAAGGTTGTGACCTTTGCCGGAGCCCTCCAGAACAATGTCATCACTCCGACCGCCACCTTCGACGAGACCCCCGCTGCCGCTACCGTCGATGGGGTCCAGATCTATGACTGGGACCACGTCTACCACGGGGAGATCTCCTACCAGTACGTCCTGGACAACTCCCTGAACGTGGGAGCGCTGCACGTGGAGGAGCTGGAGGGGGCGAAGACCTTCTACCAGACCATGGAGAATTTTGGAATCGGCCGGCCGACCGGCATTGACCTGGCCGGCGAGGAGAACCTGGCGGTGCCGCCGCTCTCCCAGGAGACGGCCTTGACCCTGGCGACTTCGAGCTTCGGCCAGGGCGTGGTGGCCAGTCCGATCGAGATGCTGGCGGCGGTCAACGCCATCGCCAACGGCGGGGTTTGGGTGCAGCCCCACGTGGTGACCTCGATCAGCGGCGGCGGCCAGCCCACCACCGTGATCAAGCCGGCGACCCATCGGGTCGTCTCGGCTCAGACGGCGGCCACGCTGGCCAAGATGATGGTCGGGGTGGTCGACGACCCCGGGGCCGATGCCTCGGAGGCTCGGATCTGGCCCACCTGGAAGGGTCAGCTGGCGGGCAAGACCGGCACCGCCGAGGTGGCGCAGAACGGGGTTTACGGCAGCAACACCATCGACTCCTTCGCTGAGTTCCTGCCGGCGAGCGATCCCCAGTACTCGATGATCTGCATCCTCCGCGATCCCCAGGTGGCCCCGATTCTGCGGTACTCCTTCTACGACGCGGTCCCCACCGTCAAGAAGGTCACCCAGGTCCTCATCGACCGCTTCCAGCTCCAACCATAAGATGCCTCGGGTGACCTGGCTGGCGGCGGCGGGCACGTTCGTCGGGGCGCTCGCCGTCTATCCCTTGGCGATCTCCGGCCTGGGCCGGGTCGGCCTGCGCCAGGTGGCGCGCTCCGACATGCCGCGGTCCCATCTCGCCAAGACCGGCACCCCCACCGCCGGGGGGGTGGTGTTCGTGGTCGCGGTGCTGGTGGCCTGGGCGATCGCCGCCCGCGATCCAGCAGGTGGACTGGTGGCCGGCGCGGCCGCCTTGGGGTGTGGTGTCGGACTGATCGACGACATCACCAAGATCCGGCGCGGAGAGGGCGTGCGGTTTCGGCCCAAGTTGCTCCTCCTGGCGGGCTGCGCTGCGCTGTTGGCGCTGGCGGTCTTCGCCACCTCCGCCATGACCCAGACGGTGCCTGTGCTCGGCCCCCGGGACCTTGGCCTGTTCGGCGTGGCGCTGGCCGGGTTCGCCATCCTGGCCACCGCCAATGCCGCCAACCTCACCGACGGTGTGGATGGCCTGGCGGCCGGCTGCGGGATCCCCGGATTTGTGGCCTGCGCGGCTCTGGCTACGGTCGAGCACCGTCCCCAACTGGCCCTGACCTGCGCCTGCCTGGCGGCCGCGCTCCTGGCCTTCCTGCTCTTCAATCGGCCCCGGGCTCAGGTCTTCATGGGGGACGCCGGGTCGCTGGCTTTGGGACTGGCCCTGGCGGTCGCCGCGATCGAGGTGGGGGCCCTGGTCCTGCTGCCGCTCATGGCGCTGATCTTTGTGGCCGAGGCCGGCTCGGTGATCATCCAGCTCACTCACGTCCGGCTCACTCACGGGCGGCGCCTCTTCCGGGCCAGCCCCATCCACCACCACTTCGAGGAGGGCGGGATGAATGAGTGGGGGATTGATCTCTGGTTCTGGGCAATCGCCGCCGGGGCCGCCGCCGTGGC
>Ga0307374_10015809_pt1 | contig 10103 bp, 11 predicted proteins | sample OX3MG_FD_202532 | JGI IMG/M metagenome (GOLD analysis project Ga0307374, IMG submission 202532) | Soil microbial communities from Risofladan, Vaasa, Finland - OX-3 | ecosystem: Environmental > Terrestrial > Soil > Coastal area > Acid sulfate soil | place: Finland: Risofladan, Vaasa | collected...
CGCACGCACACCGGGTGACCGGCCTCGCGTGCTCGTGGCGGACGGCGATCAACTCGCCCGCCACGCGCTGACCGACTCGCTGCGCTCCGACGGCGGCTTCGCCGTCATCGGCCAGGCGGCCGACGGTATCGAGGTGGTCGAGCTCGCGCGTCACTACCGCCCGGACATCGTCCTGATCGCGACCGGCCTGCCCGGTCTCGACGCGATCGAAGCGTGTGACCAGATCGTCCGCAGCAGCCCCGAGACGCGCGTGGTGATGCTCGCGACCGCCTCCGACCTCGAGCTCGAGACGCGGGCCGTGCGCGCAGGCGCCAGCGGCTTTGCCGTCAAGACCGCGGACATGGACGCGATCAAGCGCGTGCTCGCGGTCGTCGCCGCCGGCCACGCGATCATCTCACCCGAGCTCACCGGCGTCCTGGTCGAGCGGCTTCGCCGCACACCCGCCGACGGAACCGGGACGCGACCGGTCAAGAGCACGCTGACCAACCGCGAATGGGAGATCCTGGACCTGATCTGCGGCGGATCGAGCACTCGCGAGATCGCCGACTCCCTGTATCTGTCACCGGAAACCGTCAACAGTCACGTGAAGAACGTGCTGAAGAAGCTCGGCGTGCACTCGCGCGCCGCCGCTGTCGAGGCCGCCTCGATGATCCGCGCCGACGTACTCGCCTGAGCCGACCACCCGTCGCTCGGCGCACCGAACTTTCGTGTGGCGCACCGCAGGCGACAACGCGCGCACGGCCCACCAGTGGCCGTGCGCGCGTGCGGTGCGCTGCCGCGTCAGTGCAGCAGGCGCACGGTGTTCAGCGCGTCGTCGACCTAGACGAGGCCCTTGCCACCAGTGGCGATCGCGAGCCCGAACAGCGAGCCCGCGCCGGCCTTCGCGTCACCGGTCACCGGCGCGATCTGGTGTCCGGCGGGTGTCGTCTCGACGATGTTCCCATCGCCGCCGTTGGTCGTGAGGATGTCTCCGTTCGGTGCCAGGATCAGGCCGAGCGGCTGGTTGAGGTGCTGGCCGGAGGACAGCGCGATGCCCTTGTCGAAGCGCGGCGTGCTGCGCGCCATCGCGAAGGCGCCCGACGTCGCGTTCGCGCGTGCGGCCAAAGCGGCGGCGGCGGCGCTTGATCCCACGAGCGGGGCGGAGGGTCTCGCGTCGGTGGTTGGGTCGAGGGTTTGTCGATCTGAAGACTCCGGGTGCCTCGTTTCCTTCCCGGCCCGCTCGTCGCCGTTCCGGCGTGGTTGGCGGGCAGATCGGAGCGTGCCGGCGACCCGCACCCGCGCGCGACGCGACGCCCCCGGGGCGCTTGCCAGAATGGGCTGATGCTCGGCGTGACCGGCGGGCCCCGCCGACTCCCGCGAGCCATGCACAGTCGCGACTTCGCGCTGTTTGTGGTCGTGGTGCTCTCGATGAACCTCGCGAGCCAGATGATCGCGGTCGCGATCGGCTGGCAGGTCTATGAGATCCACCACCGGGCGTTCGACCTCGGCCTGATCGGGCTGCTCGAGTTCGGGCCCGTGTTCGTGCTCGCGCTGCCCGGCGGAGCGCTCGCCGACCGCGTCTCGCGACGGCTCGTGCTGGGACTCTCGACCGTGCTGCTGATCGCCATCGCCGCCACGTTGATCGTGGTCAGCGCGTCGGGAGCGCACGCATTGTGGCCATTTCTCCTGTTGGCCACCGCCACCGGGGTCGCGACTGCGCTGTCGTTCCCGGCGACGCGCGCGATGCCACCGGCGCTGGTCAGCCGTGAGCTGCTGCCGAGCGCGCTGGCCCTGCGATCGGTGGCGACACAAACGGCGATGGTGACCGGTCCCGCGCTCGGCGGACTGCTGTTCGCCGTCGCCCCCGAGGTGGCCTATGGTGTCGCGCTCGCGCTGTTCGTCGTCGCCACGACGGCGGTGCTCGCGATCCGGCTGCGCACCACGGCCGGCGCCCGTCCGGCGTCGACGACGCAACTCCAGGCGCTGCTCGGCGGGATCCACTTCATTCGCGCCACGCCGATCCTGCTCGGCGCGATCCTGCTTGACCTCTTCGCAGTGCTGTTCGGCGGCGCGGTCGCGCTGCTGCCGGTGTTCGCCCAGTCGATCCTGCACACGGGACCGGTCGGTCTGGGCGTCCTGCGCAGCGCGCCGGCCGCCGGCGCGGTGGTGGCCGGAGTGATGCTCGTGCGCCGCCCGCTGCCGACGGCCGCCGGGCCGACGCTGATCGCCGTGGTCAGCGTCTTCGGCGCCAGCATGATCGTGTTCGGGCTCTCCCGCTGGATGCCCCTGTCACTCGTCGCGCTGGTGATCAGCGGGGCGGCGGACATGATCAGCGTCAACATCCGGACGACGACCGCGACGTTCGTCACGCCCGATCACGTGCGCGGGCGCGTCGGCGCCGTGGAGGCGGTGTTCGTCGGGGCGTCCAACCAGCTCGGCGCGTTCGAGTCCGGCGCCGCCGCCGCAGTGCTCGGCGCCGTCCCGGCGGTCGTGATCGGCGGCGGGCTGACGATCGCGATCGCGATCGCCTGGACCCAGCTGTTCCCGGGGCTCGCGAAGCTCAACCGGATGTCTGACCTGCGGCCGGCCGCGACCGAGCGCGGCGAGGAGGCCGCGCGCGCCGAGGCCCACCGTGCCGGGGCTCGCGACCTCGCAGCGCCGTAGTGCCCGGTGCGAGCCGCCTGATCAGCGCCGGCGGTGCAGGCGCGTGGCCTCGGGCTGGAAATTCGCCTGCGCCGGCACTCCGGCCGCCAGCGTCAGCTCCGCGGCCGCGGCTCGCGTCAGCTCCGCGGTGAGCGGGCCGATGCCGACCCGCACGCGACCGCCGATGCGCATCACCGAGGCGATCCGGCCGCGGATGACGTTGGCCTCGTCACGGGCCGAACCGTCGTCGGTCGTCACGGTGACATCCCAGGGATAGATCACGATGTCGACATCGCCGTCGACGTCGTCGGTCGAGTAGATCAGCTCGCCGGTCTCGAGCAGGACCTCGGTCAGCTGCGACGACCGCCGGGTCGCCCGGCCCCGCACCACGTTCGCGCCGATGAACGAGGCGACGAAGGCGTCGGCCGGCTCGGCGACAAGCTCCTCCGGCGTGCCGAGCTGCCGCAGCCGGCCGTCGACGATCACGCCGATGCGCTGGGCGACGGCGAGGGCGTCCTCGTAGTCGTGTGTGACGACCAGCGTGGGCAGCCCGAACGCCGGGAGCAACTGCGCCAGCTCGCCGCGCACCGCCGCCTTGGTGTGGGCGTCAAGCGAGGACAGCGGCTCGTCGAGCAGCAACACTCCGGGGTCGCGCGCGAGCGCCCGGGCCAGCGCGACGCGCTGGCGTTCCCCGCCCGAGAGCTGCTCGGGTCGCGCAGCCGCGAGCCGCGCGATCCCGAATCGCTCGAGCAGCTCGTCGGCTCGCGCTCGGCCGCCGTAGGCGACGTTCTGGCGGACCGTCATGTGCGGAAACAGGGCGTACTCCTGAAAGACCAGGCCGACCCGGCGCCGGTCCGGCGGGAGGAACACGCGTTGCGCCATGTCCAGCCAGACCTCGTCGTCGAGCGCGACCCGGCCGCTCGCCGGTCGGGCCAGGCCCGCGATGACCGCGAGCACGGTGGACTTGCCGGCGCCCGAGGGGCCGACCAGCGCCACGACGCCGTCGAACTCGAGTTCTAGTTCGAGGCGGTAATGGCGTAGCGGTAGCGCGAACCCGACCGAGAGGACTGCCACATAGAGCCCAGTTTGAGCGACAGCAGGATCGCCGTCGCGATGATCACGAGCAGCGCTGCGATCGCGAGCGCGACATTGAGGTTGACGGCAAACTCATAGTAGATCGCGAGCGGCAGGGTCTGGGTCGCGCCCTGCAGGCTCCCGGCGAACACGACCGTCGCGCCGAACTCGCCGAGCCCGCGGGCCAGCGCCAGCGCGGCTCCGGCGGCGAGCCCACCGCCGGCGAGCGGCAGGACGACGCGGAAGAACGTCCGCACCGGTCCGGCGCCCAGCGTTCGCGACGCCATCACGAGCTGTCCGTCGAGCGCCTCGAACGCCGCGATCGCCGTGCGCACGTAGAACGGCCCGGCGACGAAGGCGATCGCGAGCACGACCGCCGCCTGGTTGAACGAGACATCGATTCCGAGCGCCGAGAAGGTGCCGCCGAGCAGGCCCACGCGCCCGAAGGCCACGATCAGACCGATCCCGGCGGCCGCCGGCGGGAGCACGATCGGCAACTCCACGACCGTGACGAGCAGGGTGCGCCCGGGGAATCGTCGCGTGGCGAGGAGATACGCCGTCGGAGTGCCGAGCAGGATGATCAGCGCCTGGGCGAACGCGCTCGTCTTCGCGCTCACGACGAGTGCGTCCTCGACCACCGGATTGGACAGCTGGTGCACCAGGGTGCCCGGAGGGGTGTGGGTGAACAGCGCCACGAGTGGCAGCAGCAGAAAGCTCAGCGCAACGACGCACGCGGCGAAGAACGCGAGCGCGACCAGCAGCCGGCGCACCGCCGCAGCCTACCTGCCGATCATCAGGGCGTGCTTCGCTGGCTTCTTCTTCTTGCCCGGCGCCTTGGTGGCGATCTTTTCCTTCGGCTTGACGAGCGGCAGGAAGCCGGCCGACTTCAGCTTGGCCTGGCCGGCCTTGCTGAGGATCTCCTGGATGAACGCCTGCGCGGCGGCCTGGTGGGGGCTGTGCGTGACGACCGCCATCGCATAGGTAACCTTCGGCTGGGCCCAGGCGGGCACCTTGAGCACGGTGACCTGGCCGGGAACCGTCTGCACGTCGGTGGAGTACACGAAACCGGCGTCGACCTGGCCGAGCGCGACCTTCGAGAGGACCTCGCGGACGTCGGTTTCCTGGCTCACGACGTGCGCCAGCACCGCCTTGGTCAGGTTCATCTGGTTGAGGACCTGAAGCGTGTAGGAGCCGACGGGCACCGCGGAGTTGGCGATGTCGATCGTGACCCCGGGCTTGGTCAGGTCGTAGATCGAGTTGATCCCGGCCGGATTGGCCTTCGGCACGACGATGACGAGCGCGTTGCGCGTGAAGTTGACCGGCTGCTCGACGAGGCCCTTGGCGAACAGGGCGGCGGGAATCGAGGTGTTCGCGGAGGCGAAGACATCCGCCGGGGCGCCGAGTTGGATCTGGGTGGAGAGGGTGTTGGAGCCGCCGAAGGAGTACTTCAGGCCGGGATCGATCGCCGGGAACACATCGGTCAGCGACGCGGCGGCGTACACGGTGATGCCGGTGACGCTGGCGCCGGCCGAGCTGGTCGAGGCGACGACGGCGCCGCTGGCGAGCAACGCGGCCAGGGTCCCCGCCAGCGTGAGGCGCAGGCGCTGTCGACCGGCGAGCGTGCGGTGCCGGCTAGCTCGTGTACGCATCGAGTGCATCTGAAGCCTCCGCGATGGTCAGCACGTCGGGAAACGCGTCGTGAAAGGGCGGATTCCCGGAGTGGCCGGAGAATGCGCCCAGGTGCTGGGCCTCGTTCGCGGTGATCTGGGCCACCGCGGTCTGCAACACCGGCGAGGTGAGGTTCCCCGCGGCGCCGAGGTAGGCCCCGAGCGACAGGAGCTCGAGGAGCACCGCCAGCCCCGCCACCGAATGGGCGGTGAAGAAGGAGCCCGCCGGGTAGGTGAAGCTGATGTCGGCGGCGGTGAGCGGGGTGCCCCCGGCGCCGCTGATCGCGGCGGCGAGGTAGCTGTAGTGCTCGGTCTCGTTGATCAGCGCCACGTTGGCGTCGACGGCCGCGCCCGAGCGCAGGTGCTTGGACCCGATGGCGTGGGTGTAGAAGTCGATCGTCAGCAGCTCGACTCCGATCAGCAGGCGCGTGTAGGCGAGGTCCCCGGCCGGCAGCACGCCCAACGCGCTCGTCGGGGGAGCGGCACCGGCGCTGTCGGCCAGGGCGCCGAGCACCGAGCCGGTGGCGAGCAGCGCGGCGCCGCCACGCAGACCCGAGGAGAACAGCTGCGATCTCGTGAGAGCGTCCACCGGCGCCACAATACACGAGTTAGTCACAGCATGATCAAGTTCTGCCTATGCAACTTGGCCACCGATGGCTTCTCCGGCGTCGCGCACCGGCCCGGGATCTGGCGACGGCGGCTCGATCCGGTAGCGTCGGACGATGGAGCCGCCCCGCCCGCAACCCTCGCTCGGCGCATGGGCCGTGCTCGCGCTGCTTCGCGAGGGAGACACCCACGGCTGGGCGCTGGTTCGGGCGCTGGCGGCGGAGGGCGAGATCGGCCGGGTCTGGTCGATCCGGCGCGCCCTGGTCTACCGGACCGTCGAGCTGCTCATCGAGGCCGGCCTGGCTGAACGGGCCGGCGTCGAGCCCGGCACGCGCGGATCGCCGCGCACGCGCCTTCGCCTGACCCCAGCAGGCCGGCGCAGCGTCCAACGCTGGCTCGGCGAGCCGGTCGGCCACGTCCGTGACCTGCGCTCGGCGCTGCTCCTCAAGCTGCTCTTCGCCCAGCGCGCAGGCCTCGACCGCGAGCCGCTGCTGCAGGCACAGCGCGCGATCCTGGCCGAGACGGTGGCGGCACTCGAAGCCGAGATGGCGGCCGACGGTCCGGCCGAGGTCACGGTCCGCGCCTTTCGGCTCGAGACGGCGCGCGCCGGCGTACGGTTCGTCGACGGCGAGCTCGCACGGCTAGCGGAAGGCGCGTGATCGTACTCGCTCCGGCTCGGCGCGTGCGCGAGCGCCGAGCCGCTCGTCACCCGATCGGGATGCGCTCGGCCCCGCCGCGCAGGCGCGTCGAGATCCCCCACGCCGCGACCAGGGCCCAGACGCCTTCCAGCAACACGAACCCCCACTGGTGGCTGAGGGCCGCCGCCGCGGAGAGGCCGGCGCCGCCGACGAAGTTGAACGACAGGTAGGAGTAGGAGGTGACCGGCCAGATCCCCCGCTGCGACAGCGCGAAGGCGGCCAGCACGACGATCGCGGCACTCCACTGCAGTAGCTCTGACATGTCGCGTCAACCCGCGCAGCCACAGGGCTGGCAGCAGTCGTCCTTGGCCGATGGCTCGCAACAGCTCGCCAGCAGGAGTACGCGGTCGGATGTGCAACGTCCGCCGGCGGCCGCAGCGTAGCGGTCACGGACGGTCTCGCGGATACCGGTCACCCCAGCCATGCGGACAGCTCCTCCAGCGCTTCAGGGATCACGTAGTAGTAGGCCCACAAGCCCTGGCGCTCCGAGCCGACGAGGCCCGCTTCGCGCAGCACCTTGAGGTGGTGGGAGACCGTGGGCTGGGCGAGATCGAACAGCGGTACCAGTTCGCACACGCAGACCTTCCCGGCGTGCTTGCCGAGGACGTCGACGAGCTGCAGGCGCACGGGATCACCGAGCGCCTTCGCGATCTTCGCGATCCGCTCGGCCTGCTGGCGCTCGACGTCGGGATAGAAGACCGGCTCGCAGCACGGCTCGCCGGCCGCCCGCTTGGCCTTCGGCGACAGCTCCAGATCGACGCTCATCTATACACGTATATCGATTGAACTGACGGCTGTCAATGCTTATGCTGCGGTTCGTCATGGATCGAAGGCATCGATGAGGCACGCGCTGTTCGTCTGCACCACAACGCCGGACGCTCGCAGATGGCGCAGGCATTCTTCGAACGCGACGCGCCGACCGACGTGCGTGTCGGGGACCTGATGGAGCCCGCGGCGAGGAGGCTTCCACCGACCCGAGCACCGCAGACGGGCGGGGCGCCGTGAACCAAAGCCTGGGCCGACGGCTCTTCGCCGAGTTCCTGGGCTCGGCGTTCCTCGCGGCGGTCGTGATCGGCTCGGGCATCGCGGCAGCGCGACTGTCGCCGGGGAATGTCGGCCTCGATCTGTTCGAGAACGCGGCGGCCACGGCGGCCGGGTTATTCGCGATCATCCTGATGTTCGGGCCGGTGTCGGGAGGTCACTTCAACCCCGTCGTTTCGCTCGTCGACGCAAGCTTCCGAGGACTCAGCTGGCGCGCGGCGGGCGCCTACGTCCCCGCCCAGGTCGCGGGGTGCGTCGGCGGCGCCGTGCTGGCCAACGCGATGTTCGCGCAGGGCGCCGTCACGATCTCCACCAAGCACCGGGCCTCCGCCGCGCACCTGCTCGCCGAAGCCGTCGCAACGCTCGGCCTGCTGATCGTGATCTTCGCGCTCGCGCGAACGAGACGCGGCTCGTCCGCGCCGGCGGCGGTCGGCGCGTACATCGGCGCCGCGTACTTCTTCACCAGCTCGACGAGCTTCGCCAATCCCGCGATCAGCGTCGGGCGGATGTTCTCCGACACCTTTGCCGGTATCGCGCCGTCGTCGGCTCCCGGGTTCGTCGTCGCGCAGCTCATCGGCGCGGCCGTGGCGATCGGTGTGGTGCGTCTTCTGTATCCGGACGTCACACCCGAGGATGCCGCCCAGGTCGTGCTGCCGCACAGCGATGGACGGTCAGGTCGCGGAGGGGGTACGATCGCCGGCCGGACGGGGCAGGCCGCTGGCGTCGATTGATATCATGTGCTCTGCCGGTGGCGTGCATTATGTCACGTGATCTGGCGGATTGTGTCATGGGTGATCGTCCAAAGGGCAAGCGCGGTCGCAACGGCAAGGGGTCGGGGAGCTCGCGCGGTGTCCTGCGCGAGATCGACGAGCGGCTCGCGGTGCTCGACTCCGAATTGGCGGCGCTCAACGAACTGGCCGCGGAGCGAGCCCGGCTCGTCGCCGCCCGCGCGGCGCTGACCGGTGAATCGCCGCCGCGGGAACAACCTGACGCGGGTTCGCGCCGCCTGACCCGCGACGAGATCGCGCGCTACCTGCGCGAGCATCCCGGGTCGAAAGCCGGCGCGATCGCCCAGGCGTTCGAGGTCCCGCTGACGAACGTGTCGCAGCACCTGTACCGCGGAAAGCGCGGCCCGTTCGAGGCGCGCGGCGACGGCTGGCATCTCCGAGACGACTGACTTCCGCACGCCCGCGGCCCGGCGGCAGAGGCCGTGACGCGCCCAACGGCCGCGCAGACACTACGTCGGACCCCCGTGCGAGCATCACGTGACGTCACCATGTGAGCGACCGTGTCGTCCCTGCGGCCAGTGGGCGATCCAGGACTCGAACCTGGGACCTCTTCCTTATCAGAGAAGCGCTCTAACCGACTGAGCTAATCGCCCTCACCGACGCTCGACGGTCGCCGAGTCGGTCGGCCATCTTATCGTCCGGATTTTGTCGGCGGGGCCGCCGTCGAGATCGAGCCATCTGCGGGTGACGATCCTCCGCCCGCGCTCCAGCGAACCTACCGCGGCCGCAGCCGTGCCGCCAGCTCGAGCGCCTCCTCGGGCGAGGCGAACAGCAGCTCGGCGCGATAGGCGCCCCCGCGCGCCACGGTGACGCGCACGTCGGCGCCGAGCGCGCCCCCCAAGGCCTCGCCGATCGTTGCGCAGGCCTCGAGTTGGTCTGGGTGGACCTCGCGCGCACCCGGTCGGTCAGCTGTCTCCGCATCCCGATTTGCCTCGCGCGCTCGCACCTCGAGCGCCCGCACCGACCAGCCCTCCTCCGCCGCGCCGCGGGCCAGGCGTCTGCGCACCGCGTGGTCGGTCGCGGTCAGCAAGGCACGACCGTGGCCCTCGCTGAGCGTCCCCCGCTCGAGCAGCGCGAGCGCGTCATCCGGCAGGTCGAGCAGGCGCACGAGATTCGACACCGCCACACGACTGCGGCCGATTCGCAGCGCGACCTCCTCGTGCGAGAGCCCGAGCTCCTCGACGAGCGCCGCGCACGCGCGCGCCTCCTCGACCGGGTTGAGATCCTCGCGCGCCATGTTCTCGATCAGCGCGAGCTCGAGCGACTCCGTATCGTCGCGCGCCCGAAGGAGCGCTGGAATCGACTCGATACCGGCGAGTTGCGCGGCGCGCCAGCGCCGCTCGCCGGCAATCAGCTCGAAGCGCCCGTCCGGCAGCGGGCGCACGAGCACCGGCTGGAGGATCCCGCGGACCCGCATCGACGACGCCAGCGCGGCCAGCGCGTCGGCGTCGAAATTCCGGCGCGGCTGCCGCGGATTCGGCAGGATCAGCTCGACCGCGACTTGGCGGAACTCCTCGACGGCGCTGTCGGGATCCGTCGAGACGGCCATGATCGCGGCGAGGCCGCGGCCCATCCCGCGGGGACGCCCGCGCGCCGTCCCGCCCCCG
>Ga0307374_10015811_pt1 | contig 10103 bp, 7 predicted proteins | sample OX3MG_FD_202532 | JGI IMG/M metagenome (GOLD analysis project Ga0307374, IMG submission 202532) | Soil microbial communities from Risofladan, Vaasa, Finland - OX-3 | ecosystem: Environmental > Terrestrial > Soil > Coastal area > Acid sulfate soil | place: Finland: Risofladan, Vaasa | collected...
CTTTTTGGCCCGTGGCCAGCACCTTGACGTGGGTCCCGCCCACGTCGATGACCAGCACGGCGAAAGAACGACCTGGCTGTGTTTCACCCATAATTTCGAAGCTCCGTCATTTTTTAGTTTATCATAAATGACGGAAGGCAATGCGTCCGTCCCATCGCCCGCAAAGTAGTATAATGCGCGGGTCCGGCAATGGAAACCTACGACTTCGAAAAGCTCTCCCGAGAAATCGCGCTGAGCCGGGCCAAGGAATCCCAGGATTCGGCCGCCTTGGCCGCGCGCGCGGCCCGCGAGGTCATCGTCATCGCCGTTGAAGGCACGCGCTTTAGGCAGGAGCCGCGCACCACGGTCAAGGACGTCTGCCGCGGCGTGATGAGCGGGCTTCTCATTTCCGGAAAAAGGCTTCCCGAAGGCGCGGTCGCCATCCTGCGGCAGATGGCCGAAATCGCCGACAAGGTCCACATCGATCCGATGGATTTGATGACCTGGGGCATGGAAGGCATCGCGAGCGTGGTCGTCGCCGCGAGCCGCGAGGAGCGCTCGGCCGTGAGCGGTGCCATCTCGGACGCGTTCATGGGCGCCGGAGAAGTCTTTCGCGCGCTTTGCGACGAGGCCGCCGCTAAGAAGCAGAATCCCGGCTGAGGCCGCGCCGTTTTGCCATGAAAATCGCCCTCTGCCAAATCGACACGACCATCGGCGACGTCGCGGGCAACGCTCGGCTCATCGCGCAGTGGAGCCGCCGGGCCGAGCGCGCGGGCGCCGATTTGGCCGTTTTCCCGGAGCAGGCTTTGGGGGGATATCCAGCCCTGGACTTGTGGCAGCGCCCCGGCTTCGTGCTGGCCGCGCAGCGCGTTTTGAAAACCCTCGCCCGCAAAAGCGGGAAAATGGGCGTTCTCCTGGGAGCGCCCGTTCCCAACCCCGGCAGGAACGGCAGGCCCGTCATGAACGCCGCCGTCCTGCTTCATAAGGGCAAAATCGCGGCCGCGCGCGCCAAGACCCTTTTGCCCACCTACGACGTCTTCGACGAAACCCGCTATTTCGAGCCGGCGCGAACGAATTCTCCGGTTTCCTTCATGGGCCGAAAAATCGGGATCAGCGTCTGCGAGGACGCCTGGGCCTTGGCGCCCGGCGAAGGCCGGCCGTACCTCGACGATCCATTGCGTCGCCAAGTCCGGCAGGGCGCGGAACTCCTCATCAACATCTCCGCCTCGCCTTTTGAGCGGGGCAAAAGCCTGGCGCGCCGCAAAATCCTCTCCGACCAGGCGCGCCGCGCCAAAAAACCGCTGCTTTACTGCAACTTGGTGGGAGGAAACGACGAGCTTATTTTCGACGGCGGCAGCATGGCCATGGACGCGCGCGGGCGCCTCCTGGCGCAGGGCGGATTCTTCGAGCAGGACATGCTTCTCGTCGATCCTTTCGCGCCGGCCGCCAAAAATGCCGCATCGGCGGCGGAAACCGGCGGCATCGGCTCCGTGGCCGCGGCGCTTTCCCTGGGCATCCAGGACTACGCCGCCAAGTGCGGACTCAATAAAGTTTTTTTGGGATTAAGCGGCGGCATCGACTCCGCGGTCGTCTGCGCGCTGGCCGTCAGGGCTCTGGGAAAGACCGGCGTGACGGCGGTCGCGATGCCCTCCATGTATTCCTCGGCTAAAAGTCTGGCGGATGCCAAGGCCTTGGCCGCGAACCTGGGCATTCGCCTTTTGGAAATTCCCATCCAGGGAATTTTCGATGCCTATCTTAAAACCATGGGCCAGGCGTTGGGCCACAAGCTCTCCGATCTGTCCGAGCAGAACATCCAAGCCCGCATCCGCGGCGGCATCTTGATGGCGCTGGCCAACCAGGACGGCGCCCTGCTGCTCGCGACCGGGAACAAGTCCGAGCTCTCCGCCGGCTACTGCACGCTCTACGGCGACATGTGCGGCGGCTTGGCCGTGCTGGCCGACGCGACCAAGAAGACGGTCTATGAGCTCGCGCGCTGGATGAACAAGGACAAAACGGTCATCCCGCAGAGTTCCATCGACAAGGCGCCCTCGGCCGAGCTCAAGTTCAACCAAAAGGATCAGGATGATTTGCCGCCCTACGATCAGTTGGACGCCATCTTGACCGGCTACATCGAGGACCGGCAGGAGCCGGACGCCATCGCCCGGAAGGGATTAGGCCGCGATCTCGTTCTTGACGTCTTGGGCCGCATCGACAGGGCCGAATACAAGCGCCGCCAAGCGCCGCCGGGCCTGAGGATTTCCAAGAAGGCATTTGGCATCGGACGGCGCATGCCCGTTGCCCGCGGCGATTACCGGAAAACGGCCTAGCGGGCGGGCGCGGCTGGCTGAAGCTCGGAGAAGTCGGCCGCTTCCTTAAATAAGCCGACTAGGCGGGACAAGAGCGCCAAGCGCGCGCGGCGCAGAGCAGGATCTTCCGCCATCACCATCACGTCGTCGAAAAACTTGTCCAGCGCGGGTTTGATGCCGACCAATATCCTCAAGCCCGCCTCGTAGTCGCGCTTGGCGAACTCGCCGCGCACTGAATCCTCGGCCCGTTCGAGCGCTGCGCATAGGTCTTTTTCCGCGGGCTCGGATAAGGCGGCCTTGTCCAGAGAGAGCTCGCCGTTGGCGCCGGCCCCGGCCGCGGCCTGCTTCAAAATGTTCGACGCGCGCTTAAAAGCGGCGGAGAGCGCCTCGAAATCCGGGTGGCAGCGGATGGAGGCCAGCGCCGCCAAGCGCAGCAAAGCGCGAGGAACGTCCTCCAAGGCGCCGCGGCGCACCGCGCGGATCTCGTCCACCCGGTAACCCATCTCCTCGAAGAATGACTGCGCCCGGCCCCAGAGAAACTCGGCGATTTTTTCCGCCGCGGCGCGCTTTGACTTCTCATCGAGCGTCAAGGGCTGCAGTTCCAGCGCCCAAAAGGCCAATTCCACCGCGTTGAACGGAAACTGCTTTTCCAGAAGGATGCGCAAGAAGCCCAGGGCGTGGCGGCGCAGCGCGTAGGGATCGGCCTTGCCCGTGGGCTCCAAGCCCAGGGCGAAGCACCCCGCCAAACTGTCGAGCTTCGCGGCCAGGGAGACCACGGCGCCTTCTTCCGTCGCCGGGATGGGCGCCTTGCCGGAGAGGGGAAAATAGAACTGCTCCAAGCCCAGGGCGACCCGTTCGTCCAAGCCTTCCTTGCGCGCGTAGACGCCGCCCATGGCGCCCTGCAACTCCGGAAATTCCTTGACCACCTCGCAGACCAAGTCCGCGTAGCACAGCCGCGCGATGTCCTCCACCGCTTTCTCGTTGACGGGCCGCTCGGCGCGCAGGAGCCCGCAGAGCTTCTCCGAAAGCGCCCGCACGCGCTCGGCCTTCCGCGCCATGCTGCCCAAATCCTTCTGATAGCCCAAGGACTCGAGGCCGGAAAGCTTGGCGGCCAGCGGCGTGCGCAAATCCCGCTCGAAGAAAAATACCGCGTCCGAAAGGCGCGCGGCGAGCACGCGCTGGTAGCCTTCCCGCACCAGGGCTTGGCCTTCCGAAATGCCGTCTCGCACGCCAACGAAGGCGGCCTTTAAGTTTCCATCCTTACCGCTGACCGTGAAGAACTTGAGCTGTTTTTTCAGCACCACGGCCAGAAGCGCGGGAGGCAGGCCGAGAAATTCTTCCTTGAAGGCGCCGGAGACCGGGACAGGGTGCTCGGTCATGCAGACGGTCTCATCGATGAGCTCTTCATCTAAGTCGACGCGCGCGCCCAGGTGCCGGGCGGTCTGCTCAAGCTTCTTGAGCAGGCAGTCCTTGCGGTCCGCCAAGTCCGCCTGGACCAGGAGCATGCCCAAAGTCCTGGGATAGGCCGAGGCGTCCCGCAGCGTCGCGGGCTTCTTGCCCTCGGAGGCCAAGGCCCCGATGAGCCGCCCGCTTTTGATGTCCGCGACGCGAAAAGACACCACCTTGCCGCCCAGCAGCGCGGCGACGCGGCGGATGGGCCTGGCAAAGCGCATCCGCGAAGGCTCCCACTCCATCGACTTGGGAAACTCCAGGGACGCGATGAGCCCCGGCAGAACGTGCGCCAGGATGTCATCCGTCTTGCGGCCGGGCAGGACGATTTTGGCCGAGAGGAACTCTCCCTTGGGCGTCGCGACCCTCTGCAAATCCTCGGGCTTAAGGCCGTGCTTGCCGGCGAATCCCGCGGCTTCCCGCGTCCAGGAGCCGTCGGCGTTTTTCCAACGCGTAGCCGGCGGGCCCTGCACGGTCTTGCTCAGCGTTTCGGATTTATCCGCGAGCCCTCGGATCAGAACGGCTAGACGACGCGGCGTGCCGTAACGCGAGAGGGACTCGAAAGTCAGGTGGTTCTCGGCCAGGGCAGCCTCAATCTTTTCGGCCAGTTGATCCAATCCCGGGCGCAAGAAGCGCGCGGGTAAAGGCTCAAGGCCTATTTCAAGAAGAAAATCCTTACCGGGCCGCAACATCATTTCCCTTAATGCCGCCCATGGCTGCCGCGGCGCCTTCTGCTTTAGAGGCCTCTTCTTCCAAGTAGGCATTGATGACCTGCCGCGCCAAGCCCCGCACTCGCGCGATGTGGCGCGCGCGTTGGGACACGGACAAGGCGCCCCGGGCGTCGAGCATGTTGAAGGCGTGCGAGGCTTTTAAGACGCAGTCGTAGGACGGCAGGACCAGCCCCAAATCGACCAACCGCGCGCACTCCTTTTCCGCGTCGTCGAATTGGCGCGACAAAAGCTCGGGGTCCGAGTGCTCGAAATAGTAGCGGGAATACTCGCGCTCCTGGCGCAGGTGCAAATCGCCGTAGGTGTTCTTTCCGCCGTATTCCAAATCGTAGACGTTGTCTTTTTTCTGGAGATACATCGCGATGCGCTCGAGCCCGTAGGTGATTTCGACGCTGACCGGATGAAGCGGCAGCGAACCCATCTGCTGGAAATAGGTGAACTGCGTTATTTCCATGGCGTCGAGCCAGACTTCCCATCCCAGACCCGAGGCGCCCAAAGTCGGCGATTCCCAATCGTCCTCGATCCAGCGCAAATCATGCTTCTTGGGGTCCAAGCCCAGGGCCTTTAAGGATTTCAAGTAGTCGTCCATGACGCTGGGCGGCACGGGCTTGAGCAGGACCTGGAATTGGTAGTACTTGCCCAGGCGGTTGGGATTGTCGCCGTAGCGTCCATCGGCCGGACGGCGGCAGGGCTCCACGTAAGCCACGGAAGTCGGCTCGGGCCCCAAAGCGCCGAAAAAGGTGGCCGGATTGAACGTTCCCGCGCCTTTCTCCATGTCGTAGGGCTGGATGATGGAGCAGCCGCGCTTGGACCAGAAGCGCTGGAGCTCCGCGACAATCTCCTGGAAGCTCAGCACGGCAGGGCCTCCGCGTGCCACTCGCGCAGCGCGCCTGGACAGCGCAGCTTGCGGCCCCCGTAGTCTTCCAGGCGCTCGGCCACCGCGCCGCCTAACTTGTCGGCCAAATGCGACGGGTGGGACAGGCCGCCCAAAACGTCCATCTCCATCTCGCGCAATTGGGCCTGGAGCGCCTCATCCATGGCGAAGCCGTCCGCCGGACCCTGGCCGGTCAATTCCAAAAGTTGCAGGCCGTAGACGGGCAAAAGCCAGGGCGATGTTCCCTTTTCCAGGGCCTGAAGGGCGGAGACGATGAGCTCGTACTTGGAGGGGTTGGGCATCCGCTCGGAGGTGGCTTGGTTTAGCATCTCGCAAAAGGAAAATGCGGTGAGCATGCGCTCGTAGTTGGTTCGCACGCCGGGGAAGCTGGAAATAAGCTGTCCTCCGATGATCTTGGCGAGATCCGAGCGGTATCCCATGTGGAGCCTGAACTCGGCCCAGACGAACGGCTCACATAAGGCTTTCATCTTCCGACCGGGCTTATTGACGCCGATGCAGCGCGCGCGCACCTTACCGAACTCCTCGGTATAAACGGAAATGAGCTTGTCCGCCTCTCCCCAATTCTGGCGGGACAGCACCACCGCCCGGCTGTTGACGATCACGCTCGCCTCCCGGCTGCGGACGCGCGGGGCGAGGTCGCGCCCGCCTGGCGCAGCAGCAGGTCCAGCATGCGATCATAGTGCCAGCGCGGCAGTTCCGTGAAGGCCTTGCGTGCCGCGGGCGCAAGGGGCTCGAGCAGGGGCGCGATGGAAGCGGGGGAAAATCCGGAAAAAAGAAAATACTGTTCCTCGAAGGGCAGAAGCTCGTAGAGCCCGACGGCGTGATCGGGGCTGAGCAGCTTGAAGGCCGCGAGCTTGGTCATGGGCTTCAAAGAAGCCCATGCCTGGGCGAGATCGGGGAGCGCGCCGGCGTTAAGCTCCCGCGCCAGTTCAGGAAAGCGCTTCTCCAAAACGGATGCCTCGATATTCCCGGCGCGGATCTTTTTAGCGGGCATCTTTGGATTTTATCAACAAAACGGGCAAACTGCCAATGCTGCTCGGCGGGTGTCCTAGCGCCTTTCTTTAAGCTTGTTCAGCTTTGCTTTTTTCCGCCGCCTGGCCTTGTCGAGCGCGGCCTGCGCCTTCTGCGTGTCTATTTTAATTTTTTTCTTGAGCGCGCGGTCCTTCTTCAGAAGCCGCATCGCCAGCCGCAGCTTAACATTGCGCGGCCTTATTTTTCCGGCCGCGCGCCACTCGCGTTCCGCGCCGCGGTCGTCTCCGTCCTGGAAATCGGCGAAACCCTCCAAAAAATGACGCTCGAAGACGTTTGGCGCGGCGGTTCCCGGCTGCCAGAAACGGTCGACGAAGATGGAATCGACGGTCTTGACGGGCGTGCTCGCCGAAATGGAGAAGATCCCCGGGCTGCCCTCGATGCGCCCGCGCAGATAATTCGGATTTCCCATGAGCCCCAGGTAGTAGAAGCCTCGGCCAAGATTTTGAAAACGGAAGCGGCCGTGCGCGTCCGGGAAGGCGCTTTCGCTCAAAACCCCGTTGCCGCCCCGCGTCCCCGAGGTGCTGACCGCCAGCAGGAAAAGTCCGATCATCAGCGACCGAGCCGGCCGGCCATCGACGAAAACGTGCCCTTTGACCTCGCCGCTCTGAAAATCCTGGATCGGGTCGGTCGTCACTTTCTCCTCGTAGATGGGCCAGAGGTTGTCCACCTTGGAAATCCAGTATCCCGCGTTGCCCTGATCGCCGAAGCGCGCGTAGGCCTTCTCAAAGGCTTCGAAGATGCGCTGCGAGCGGGTCACGTCCTCGAAGCCCCGATGCCGCGGCGTCGCCAAATCGTCCAGGGCGCGCAAGTCCTCGTAGCGGGTCTGGTCCAGCGAGCCCGCGCGGATGAGCGCCAGGGCGCCCAAATAATCGGGCGCGACCCGGCCGGGATAGGCCAATGACGCCGCCTTCAAGGCCATGTCCGGGTCCCACCAGTCAAGCCATCCCTTGCGCAGCGCGTCCAAAGCCCGCGGCGCGAATACGGAGCGGTATCGGTGCAAGCGGAGATAATCGTAGAGCTTCCACAGGTCGCGCACGTCCACGCTCACGCCGTCTTCGACTAACGGATGCAAGGTCTCGAAGCGGTAGGGCCGCGCGCCAGCGGGGCGAAGCCAGGCGATATTGACCTTTTCCGCTTGATTCTGGGCCGGAATTTGAGCGGCCTGGGCCAAGTCCCGCGGACCGTAGCCCCAATCACTGCGCAGCCGCCAAAGGAAAAACCGCGCCGGCAGCCACCAAAGCAGGAGAATCAAGGCCAGGGCCCAAAAACGGATGGGGCGCGCCTCCTCATGGAGCAAGGCCGCGGCCACCAGAACGAAGGACGCGGCCAGCGCGACGGGCAGGGCCGTCCAAACAAACGCGCCGCAAAACCATCCCAGCATTCTCCAGGCCGCGGCGACGGCGACCCAGGCGTAGGCCAGGTATCCAAGGACGGAAAAAATCAGGCCGAAGAAAAACCCGCGCTCGAAGAGGCGCAGACGCGAAAGCGAGCCGCCGGCGCCGACGTTCAAGAAAACAGCAGCGCTGAAGAGCGCCAAAAAAAGCGTGGGCCAAAGAGCGGCCGCCGCGCGCAGCGGCGGGGGGAATTCTCCCGGCGGCAAGACTTTTTGAACGCCGAGCCAGCCCAACTCCAAGCGGCACAAGACCGCGAGCAAGCCTAGGCCCAGGATGAAGCGGAAAAACGAGTCATGCCGCTCTTTGTCGCGCAACAGATAAAAAATGGCGGCCGCCGCGGCCAGCGAGAGCGCGAGGTTGAGAAGTTCCGGGGCCGTCACTCGTCCTCGCCCTGGAGTTTGGCGACGACGGAGAAATCCTCCAAGGTCGTCACGTCCCCGGCGACTTTATTGCCCGCGGAAATTTCCCGCAGCAGCCGGCGCATGATCTTGCCCGATCGCGTCTTAGGCAGGGCTTCAGTGAAGCGGATTTCCGAGGGCCGAGCGATGGGACCGATCGTCTTGGCCACGTGCCCGCGCAGTTCTTCCTTAAGCGCGTCGCTGGGCGTCCGGTCTCCGGTCAAAGTCACGAACGCCGAAATGGATTGGCCGGTGATTTCATCCGGGCGGCCCACCACCGCGGCCTCGGCCACGGCGGGATGACTCACCAGCGCGGACTCGACCTCCATGGTGGAGAGCCGGTGCCCCGAAACGTTGACCACGTCGTCGATGCGGCCCAGGACCCAAAAGTATCCGTCCTTATCCTTGCGCGCCCCGTCGCCGGTGAAGTAGATGCCGGGAATCTGGCTGAAGTACTGGCTCTCGTAGCGCTTGGGGTCTCCGTAAATCGTGCGCAGCATGGACGGCCATGGCCGCTTGATGACCATATAGCCGCCCGAGTCGGCGGGAACGGGACGGCCGTTTTTGTCGACCACGTCCGCCTCAATGCCCGGCAGGGGCAAGGTGGCCGAACCGGGTTTCGTGGATGTGGCGCCAGGCAGAGGCGAAATCAAAATCGCTCCGGTCTCGGTCTGCCACCAGGTGTCCACTATGGGGCAGCGCCCGCCGCCGATGACCTTGTGGTACCACCGCCAGGCCTCGGGGTTGATGGGCTCGCCCACGCTGCCCAGAAGGCGCAGAGAGGACAAGTCGTGCTTGGCCGGCCATTCCGAGCCATGGCGCATGAAGGTGCGAATGGCGGTGGGAGCGGTATAGAGGATGGTGACCTTGTGCCGCTCGATAAGCGCCCAGAAGCGATCCGGCGCGGGATGAAGCGGCGCGCCTTCGTACATCAAGACCGTGGCGCCCTCGGCCAGCGGTCCGTAGACCACGTAGGAATGCCCGGTCACCCAGCCGATGTCCGCGGTGCACCAGTAAATATCCTCGTCGCGCAGATCGAAGACCAAGCGCGTCGTGAGCGCGGCCTGGGTCAGGTAGCCGCCCGTGGTATGCAAAACGCCCTTGGGCTTTCCAGTCGAGCCCGAGGTGTAGAGAATGAACAAGGGCTGCTCGCTGTCGAAAGCCTCGGCGGGGCAACGCTCGCTTTCTTCCGCCAAGGCCTCGTGCCACCAGAAATCGCGGCCCTTTTTCCAGGAGACCTGGTTGCCGGCGCGCTTCAGGACCAGCACGGCGGACACTCCGGGCGCGGATTCCAGCGCTTCGTCCACGGTTTTCTTCAGAGGGATAATCTCGCCTTTGCGGAACGCCCCGTCGGCGGTGATGAGCACCTTGGCCTGCGAGTCGTTGACGCGCTCGGACAAGGCCTGCGCGGAAAACCCGGCGAAGACCACGTTGTGCGCGGCGCCCAGACGGCTGGCGGCCAGCATGGCCACCGCGGCTTCCGGGACCATGGGCATGTAGATGGCCACGCGGTCGCCCTTCTTTACGCCCAGGCTTTTCAAGGCGTTGGCGCAGCGGCAGACCTCCAAGTAGAGCTGCTGGTAGGTGAGCGTGCGGACCTCGCCCGATTCCGACTCCCAGATGATCGCGGCCTTGTTGCGCCGCGGGCCGGAGAGGTGCCTATCAAGGCAGTTGACCGACGCGTTCAAGCGCCCGCCCTCGAACCACTTGGCGAACGGCGGCTTCCACGTCAAAACTTTTTTCCAAGGCTTGGCCCAGGCCAGGGACTTGGCCGCCTCGGCCCAAAATTTCTCGGGACTGCGCCGCGCCTGGTCGGACAAAGACTTCGAGGCCGCGACGCTCTTGACGCGCGCGCGTTTGGAGAATTCGGGCGCGGGCTTGTAGGATTTTTTCTCCTTGAGCAAAACCTCGATGTTTTTTTC
>Ga0307374_10015814_pt1 | contig 10101 bp, 9 predicted proteins | sample OX3MG_FD_202532 | JGI IMG/M metagenome (GOLD analysis project Ga0307374, IMG submission 202532) | Soil microbial communities from Risofladan, Vaasa, Finland - OX-3 | ecosystem: Environmental > Terrestrial > Soil > Coastal area > Acid sulfate soil | place: Finland: Risofladan, Vaasa | collected...
GTAGCGTTGATGCGATGGCTCAATCCCAATTGCGTATTGGTACCTGTAGTTTGCGACGCACAGCTCAGTTACGAGCGTTAGACTCTAATGTAGAAATCCTGCCCTTGCGCGGTAACGTCGATACCCGACTACGCAAGCTGGACGCGGGTGAGTACGACGGCATCGTGCTGGCGGCGGCGGGGCTGCATCGTCTTGGTATACCTGGCATACATGAACGAGTAGCGCAGCGCCTGACGTACCTCTCACTTGATACGATGTTGCCCGCCCCTGGCCAGGGCGCGCTGGCCCTGGAAATACGCGATGAGGCGACCATGCGCGAACTCGTTGCACCCCTGCGCGATAGTGTAGTGCAGGCAACCACCAGCGCCGAACGTATGTTTATGCGCCGCCTGGGAGCCGGGTGCTACCTGCCCATCGCGGCCTATGGGGAAATCCAGCATGACGCGCTGGCGCTACAGGGACTGGTCATCAGTCTCGATGGGAAAGAACAGGTACGCGTGCGCAGCAGCATCCCCTGGACATCATTCACTAGCGTAGAGTACGCCGAACAGCTTGGCGTTCAATTGGCGGAACAGGCATTAGCTGAAGGGGCTGCCGCTATTATACAAACGGTAAATGAAGGACGGGTGCATGAACATGCTTCACTCGACTAAAGCTGCCAGACCCCTGCTGGGAAAACGTATCCTGGTGACGCGCACCCTGGAGCAAGCGGCCACCTTTAGCGAACGACTGCGCGCTCTGGGAGCTATTCCCATCGAGTTTCCTGTCATTCGCATCGCGCCGCCCGACGATTGGCAGCCGCTCGACGATGCTCTGCGCCATCTCTGCGGGGCCACCTTCGCCTACTATGACTGGCTGATCTTCACCAGCGCCAACGGCGTGGAGAGCGTGTTCGAGCGTATGAACGAGTTTGGCCTGGCTCTTCCCATCGCCAGTATAACGCGCGTGGCGGCTATCGGTCCTGCCACTGCTGCCGCCCTTGCTCACTACGGCGTACAAACCGACCTGGTGCCGGGCGAGTACATCGCTGAGGGTGTGGCTGCCGCGCTGGTCGAGGATGCGCGCAGCCGGGGTGCGTCTCTGGCTGGTAAGCGCGTACTGCTGGCGCGGGCTGCTGAGGCGCGTGATGTGCTTGTCACACAACTACAGGCAGCCGGGGCGACCGTGCAAGAAGTTGCAGCCTATCGCACTCTGGCAGTAGGCATTGATGATGTCAAGGGACTTGAAGTGGCACGCATGCTGCGTTTCAGTGAGTTGGATATGCTCACCTTCACCAGTTCTTCTACGGTGCGTAATCTCATGCACTGGCTGACGCTGAGCGCGCCGGATGTCGCCGCTAAACTGCGGGATACAACTGCTGGCGAAACGTTGCCCATTATCGCGTGTATCGGCCCAATTACCGCGCAAACCGCGCGTGAAATGGGCCTGCAAATTCAAATTGAAGCGACCACCTTTACCATTGATGGTCTTATCGAGGCCATAGTTCAACACGAGGGGAAAATATGACCGAACAAACCATTGCAACGCAGCCTGAGCAGGCGGCTGCGCCCGCGAAACCCAAACAGCCACGCCAGTTAGTACGTTTCGCCTTCTATAAGCTTGATCCACAGTGGCAATTGTTGCCCGTGGAGCAGCGCCGCCAGGGCAAACAAGAATTGCTGGCCATTTACGAGCAACACGAGCAGCAGTCGTTGCTGCGCAGCTTTAGCCTGTTTGGACTGCGCTCCGACTGCGACTTCATGTTGTGGCAGGCAACCTACGACATAGCAGATCACCAGCAATTAAGCAGCAAAGTGCGCCGCAGCAGTATGGGGCCTTACCTGCGTGAGACGCAGTCCATGCTTTCCATGACCAAACGTTCGGTGTATGTGGGCAAACACACGCGCGGTCATGATCCGCGCCTGGTGATTATGCCCGATGATAAGAAGTACCTGTTCGTCTATCCGTTTGTCAAAACGCGCGCCTGGTATGCCCTGCCCCTGGAAGATCGCAAGCGCATGATGAACGAGCATATCAAGGTAGGCATCACCTATCCATCGGTGACGCTTAACACAACCTACTCTTTTGGGCTGGATGACCAGGAATTTGTGGTCGCCTTCGAGACTGATAACATCAGCGATTTTCTTGATCTTGTGCAGGAACTGCGCGAGACCGAGGCCAGCGTGTACACCCTGCGCGATACGCCCATGTACACCTGTGTCGCGCAACCATTCGACGAAATATTGGAAGCTATCGGGGCTTGAGGTCGCAAAACATGCATGATTCTCCTTCTTCAGCAGGCGAACTGAAATTGACTCGTTCGCGCGCGCTCTTTGAACAGGCACAGCAGCTTATGCCGGGCGGCGTCAATAGTCCCGTGCGCGCTTTTCGCGGCGTGGGCGGCGAGCCAGTCTTCATCGACCATGCCGGTGGCGCGTACCTGTATGATGTGGATGGCAATCGCTACCTCGATTACGTGCAATCGTGGGGACCGATGTTGCTGGGGCATACCCACCCGGCGGTGGTTCAGGCTGTCATAGAGGCCAGCCAGCGCGGCTTCAGCTTTGGCGCGCCGACCGAGGCCGAGAGCGTGCTGGCGCAATTAGTGATTGAGCGCGTCCCTTCGATTGAGATGGTGCGCTTCGTCAATTCAGGTACCGAGGCTACTATGAGCGCGCTGCGCCTGGCGCGCGCCTTCACCGGGCGTGACAAACTCATCAAGTTTAGCGGATGTTATCACGGCCATGCCGATATGCTGCTTGTACAGGCCGGTTCGGGCGTAGCTACTATGGGCTTACCCGATAGTCCGGGCGTGCCGCAATCCACAACCAGTAATACGCTCGTGGCCGCCTACAATGACAGCGCGGCAGTCGAGCAGTTATTTCAAAGCTATCCCGACGATATCGCCACCATCATCGTGGAACCCGCTGCCGCTAATATGGGTCTCGTGCTGCCCCTGCCTGGTTTTCTTGAGTCACTGCGCGAACTGTGCGACCAGTATGGCGCATTGTTGATCTTCGACGAGGTCATGACGGGCTTTCGGGTCGCTTCAGGCGGCATGCAAGAGCGCGTAAATATCAAGCCAGATATCACCTGCCTGGGCAAAATTATTGGCGGCGGCATGCCCGTCGGCGCTTATGGCGGGCGGCGCGATATCATGCATATGGTTGCACCTCTGGGGCCGATGTACCAGGCCGGTACGCTATCGGGCAACCCACTGGCGATGGCCGCCGGCATCGCCACGCTGCGCGAACTGGGCAAACCTGGACAGTATGCTGAACTTGAGCGCAAGGGCAGACTATTGGAGGATGGCATTGCACAGGTTTTACGCGCAGATGCTGCTGAGGTGCAATTTGTGCGCGTGGGCGGTATATTCTGTCTGTTCTTCACGACAGAGCGCGTAATCGACTATGCCAGCGCGAAAACCTCTGATACCGCGCGCTTTGCCCGCTTCTTCTGGAGCATGCTCAGGCAAGGCGTCTACCTGCCGCCCTCGCAGTTCGAGGGTTGTTTCATCTCGCTTGCGCTGGAAGACGGCATGATTGAACAAACGATAGAGGCAGTTAGTATAGCGTTGCGTGAAAGTGCTTCTTAACTAAGTGCAAGAGATACTTTACCTTAGTAGTGTCCACGAATGGCTCGTTTTTCTTGATGCGCGAAAAAAGGGAGAGTAAAAGCATGAGTACATTTCCTACAGTGCGTATGCGGCGCACGCGTCAAAACGAACAACTGCGCGGGCTGGTACGCGAAACCCATCTGAACATTGAGCAATTGATCTATCCGCTCTTTATTGCTGAAGACGTGGCTGAACCGCGCCCAATTACCTCTATGCCGGGCATTATGCAGTGGCCGTTGGAGTACCTTGGACGCGAGATGGAGCGTATAGCCACGCTGGGCATTCCGGCGGTGCTGCTGTTTGGCATCCCCGGTGAAAAGGATGAGGTTGGTTCGCAGGCATATGCTGAACAGGGTATAATCCAGCGCGCTATCCGCCGTATCAAGGCTGAGACGCCTGATATGCTGGTAGTGACCGACGTGTGCCTGTGCGAGTATACCAGTCACGGCCACTGCGGAGTCATACACAATGGCACCGTGCAGAACGACGAATCCCTGACCCTGCTCGCCGACATGGCGCTTTCGCACGTCGAAGCCGGGGCAGACCTGGTCGCGCCCTCGGACATGATGGATGGACGAGTCGGGGCCATTCGCCGCGCGCTCGATGAGCATAACTTTAGCGCAACTCCTATCATGGCCTATTCCGCCAAGTACGCTTCCGGCTTCTACGGCCCGTTTCGCGAAGCGGCTGGTTCCACGCCGCAATTTGGCGACCGCCGCTCCTACCAGATGGACCCCGCCAACGCGCGCGAAGCCCTGCGCGAGGTTGACCTGGATATTGCCGAAGGAGCCGATATTGTGATGGTCAAACCTGCTCTGGCCTACCTGGACGTGATCCGCCAGGTGCGCGACCACTGCGATTTGCCCCTTGCCGCCTATAACGTCAGCGGGGAATATTCCATGATTAAAGCCGCCGCGCAAAACGGCTGGATCGACGAACAGCGCATCGTCATGGAAGTGCTGACGGGCATCCGGCGCGCCGGAGCCGACATGATTATCACCTATTTCGCGCCGGATGTGGCCGCGTGGCTGCGGGACTAATATAGCAATTCAGATGGCTTCTGAGGCTGATTTAAGGGAGTAGGATTAGCATGGTGTTCAGCTCTACTTGCGCGATAAGCGAGTAACGAGACTGGCTGCTACAGAATCATTCCTAAAAAGCCACGTGTGCGCTCGTTTTCAGTATGGTTGAAGATCTGCTCAGGTAGCCCTTGTTCCACAATGACCCCCTGGTCCATAAAAATGACATGGTCAGCCGCTTCTCGCGCGAAACCCATTTCATGCGTTACCACAACCATCGTCATCCCTTCTTCAGCAAGCTGGCGCATCACTTTTAACACCTCGCCGACCAGTTCAGGATCAAGCGCGGAAGTGGCCTCGTCGAAAAGCATCAACTTGGGATTCATAGCCAGCGCGCGCGCAATCGCGACACGTTGTTGCTGTCCCCCTGAGAGTTTATGCGGATACACATGTGCCTTCTCGACAAGCCCTACTTTTTCGAGCAATCCCATAGCTCGTTCGGTCACTCCGGCCTCGGGCTGATGTAATACATGAATAGGAGCCTCGATCACATTTTCAAGGACCGTCATATGAGGAAACAGGTTAAAGCGTTGAAAAACAAAGCCGATCTGGGAGCGCATATGGGCGATGGTCGCTTCCTTGTCCTCTACCAGGCGACCATTTACTTCGCGGTATCCCATCAACTGGCCGTCGATATAAATGCGCCCGCCATCGATCTTCTCCAGGTGATTGATGCAGCGGAGCAAGGTGGTCTTGCCGGAGCCGCTTGGCCCGATAATTACCACTACCTGCCCGCGCTTTACGGAAAGATCAACGCCATTCAGAACCGTCAAGCTGCCGAAACGCTTGATAATATGTTCGGCATGTACCATCTCGTGTGGCACATTTCCGTTTACTTGCGGGCTGCTCATAAATCCTGGTCCTCCCTAGTGTCCACTTACCAGTGTCCTGCCATCACGGTGCCCAAAGCCCAACAAGCGTTCGCCCCATCCTTTTCTCTCACCGATCTCATCCTTTGTGGCGCGGTTGGGATCCAGGCGATTCTCAATCCAGCTTTGCACAAAGCCCCAGAGCGTGGTCATGAGGAGATAATACAGGGTAGCCAGTATGAGCAATTCGAAGACGCTGAATGTGGGTGAGCCTAGTTCAGTAGTGGCGTGAGTGAGTTCGCCGAGACCAATCACCGAGGCAATCGATGTCGATTTGAGCATATTGTTAAACTCATTACCCAGAGGTGGAATAATGACTCGCGCTGCCTGCGGGATGACGATGCGCCGCATCGCCAGTGAATAGCGCATACCGAGAGATTTAGCAGCTTCCAACTGCCCGGTGTCGACGGAAGTGATGCCCGCTCGAGTAATTTCCGCCATATACGCGCCTTCGTTCAGTGAAAAAGCTACCAGCACACATGCCCAGTCGGGAAGTAAGAAGGCGGGATTCTGGATGACTCGCGGAAGTCCGTTATAGAGTAACAGCACCTGTACCAGCAGCGGGCTACCGCGAAAAAACCAGATATACGCGCCAGCAGGCCAGGTAAGCCAGCGAAAGCGTGACATACGCATCAATGCCAGGAAGAGACCTAGAATGACGCCAACAGACTGGGCAACGACCGATATCCACACGGTTGTCCAGGCGGCCTTGAGAAAAAAAAGGTTCGGATCCTGGTAGAGAAAATGCAGAAAAATATCCCACCTAAACATGGATAGCCTCCTCGCGCAAGTTTCTGGCTTCCTGTGTATGGGCCTGGAAAGCCAGAAACCAGAAGCAGGTCGTGATAAAGTTCGACCGCTTTGAGATTAGCCGCCGATTTTCTGAGCAGCGTTCAACTGCCACTTTGTAAACAGGCTATCATATGTGCCGTCGCTTTTCACAGCCGTTAAAGCTGCTTGCATAGCGCCTAACATTGAAGCGTCGCCTTTGCGCACGGCAACACCCTCGGCAGCGGCATTTGCCACCGTACCACCAATCTCAAACTGACCTGGATTCTGTTTGATATAGTAGTCCGTGACAGGTGAGTCTTGATAGGTTGCGTCTACACGATGGTTGACCAGCAATTGGATCACCGCCGTCTGGTCCGACAGGACAGTGAGCTGAATAGCTGGTTTGCCCGCCTTTGTGCAATCTTTGCTGCCCGCGTTCAAGTCGTCTAACTCTACCGTGCCGCTCTGCACACCAACCTTGAATCCACAAAGGTTATGCACGCACGCAATTTTATTGGGATTGCCTTTTGGCACAATCAGCGACTCGCCAGCCAGGAAATATGGCACAAAGTCTGCCTTTACTATGCGGTCAGAGTTGATGGTTATGGCAGAGATAACAACATCATACCGCTTCGCGCTCAGATCATCAAGGATAGTATTGAAGTTCGCCGTCACGACTTTGGCTTTTAACCCAAGTTTCTGGGCCATTGCAGTAATCAGATCGACATCGAAGCCGACAGGGTTGCCGGTCGCCGTGTCAATGAATTCCTGTGGCGGATAGGTCGTGTCGCTCCCGACTGTCAGGGTACCCGCAGTAATCAAGTCTTTAGGAGCGATAAGACTCGCTGTTGCCGGATAAGGTGTAGGAGTCGGCGCACCAGTGTTAGCCTGACTGCTACAGGGCAAAGCATTTGAAGTTGGCGTTGCCCCACCCGTTGTACTACTCCCACAGGCGGCAAGCAAAAGAGGAAGCGCGATAAAACAGAATCCAAATACGATGCTCATGAGAGCTTGTCGCCCCCTCTTTATGGCAAAAATAGATAGCATGAAGACACCTCCTGTAAATATGATTAAGCGATCTTACGGACACCTCTAGTGTAGCATAACGACAACTCAGGCACAAGAACCGGGGTAGAGGCGGAAGAGGGTCAGATATTTGGAGATTCGGACGGGCCCGCTGCTACTTCGCGCCGGAAGTGGCCGCGTGGCTGCGGGAGTAAAAAGGGTTTCTCACTCGTTATCCCTCCATATTGGCTGTGTGCCGGTGTCGATACGAGCGCGCCTTGAGACGGCTCCCGCAACCTGCCATCGAACACCACGCCCCCGAACGATTCTTGGAGGTATCGTAGAACGCCTTCTGGCACCTGTCATTGCGACAGACTTTGAGCCTTTCCCAGGTGCCGTCCGTCATCGCTGTATAGACAATACCGACCAGGCGAGCCAGCGCTCCATCTACTCCGGCAATGTCAGGTTCGAGTGTCGGCACTCCGTCGTGATGAAAGCGAACCGTGAGTGGAGTGTTGCTGGCAAGATGATTGAGCGCCTCGACCTGCGAATCAAGCGTCCCTGTCTCATTGTTGGCACGTAAAAGGCTGCGCAGTGCTTCGCGCAGCAGTATAACGCGCCGAAAATCCCCTTCTGTGACCGGCATATCCTCCGCCAGCAGTCCGCGCGCAACCAGCCAGGTGCGCAGGTTATCTGGACCCTTCAGTTCAGCGTGCGCGCGTCGTGCCTGTCCATACTGTGTATTCACGAGGGCCTGAACCAGAGCAAGCGCACCCGACGCTGCTTTGCGCTGTTCTTCATCTGTGATCGTCATTTCGCTCCTCCTTTGTTTGTATATATCACCATTATAACAAATACAACGGTGAAAATGCAATATATTAACCGTGTAAAATATCACCATCAAAATATATTGACAGGTGATATTTTACAGGATATACTTGCTTGCAAGGAAAGAAATTGTTTACCCTATGAGCTCTTGTAAGTATGAACAGCACGCTTAGAGCAGCCTGAAGGCCATTCTTTTTTTAGGCCAGAGATTGAGGAGAGAGCATATGCGTATTGTTGTTATAGGAGCCGGATGAACTGGAGGATTCTTTATGGGAAAGCGAACGCCTTCCAGGTGGCTCACACTGATTGCTGCCTGCTTTGGTCTGCTCATGCTTTATATCGATCTGTTTATTGTCAATGTTGCACTGCCTACCATCGGACATGATTTTCATGCTCCACTCAGCACTGTCTCCTGGACGATTTCGGGCTATGTTTTGATGATTGGGGTGCTGCCGATGGGGATGGGACGCCTCGGAGATCTTTGGGGGCAGCGCGCGCTGTATCTGGCAGGATTAGCGCTCTTCAGCATTGCATCATTGGCCTGTGGCCTGACTCCCAGTATTACGGCTTTGATCGTCTTTCGTGTAATACAGGGTATAGGCGCGGCTGTCATGACGCCTGGCACCCTCGCTATCATCATTCGCGCTTTTCCTCCTCGCCAGCATGGACTGGCGATTGGAATCTATGGAGGAATCTCTGGTCTGGGTCTGATCGCTGGCCCGGTTCTCGGAGGACTGCTAGTTCAAGGTGAGAGCTGGCGTTGGATTTTCTTTGTGAATGTCCCGCTGGGGGTAGTTGCTCTCATCATGGCGGTGCTGTTCGTCCCGGAGTCACGCGAGGCAACTGATTCTATGCCGGTAGATTGGCTGGGCCTGCTGTTCTTATCCAGCGGCCTGCTGTTCCTGTTATTCGGTTTCACCCGCGCCGGGGATGTGGGTTGGACCAACGATGTTGTAATTTGGAGCTGCCTGGCTGGAATCGTCATTCTGACGCTGTTCGTCATCACAGAACGGCAGGTTCGTTGGCCGCTTATTGATCTGGCCTTGTTTCGCAATCCTCCTTTCGTTATGGGATGCCTGAGCTTCTTCTTATTCTCGGCGGCACTCTTTGGATCGCAGCCCTATTGGAGCCTGTTCATGCAAAACACGTGGGGATTTTCCCCACTGCAAGGTGGGCTTGCCTTCCTACCCGCCACCGGATTGATTGCCCTCTTTACTCCCCTTACCGGACTGATCGCGCAATGGGCCGGACCCCGGCGCTATGCGTTTCTTATCCTTTCAGTACTGACAATCGGGTTGAGCTTTCTCTATGTCGTCTTCACTCTGACACCGCAGAGCAACTATGTCGGTGGATTGCTGCCGACCTTTCTCGCGCGTGGTCTTGCTATTCCCATCTTCTCCTCTTGTGCGACACTCGCAGTGGTGAGCGCTGTCTCGATAAAGCAAGCAGGACTGGCCTCTGGAACGCTCGGCATGGCGCGCAATATCGGGACAGCCTTTGGCGTTGCTGTGCTGAGCCAGGTATATCTCTTCCATATTAACACCACACTTCCAGTATCCCTCACGACAAGTCGGGCCGCAGCCGACCAGTTCCTAATAACTGGAGAAGGCGCGCGTCGCATGCTTGTCGAAGGAGCCATTCTCCAGGGATTTAAGCTAACCGCGCTGGCCTGTTTCGTACTCTGTGTTATGGCAGCGTTCCTGGCTTTCTTCACGCGTACACGATTACTTGAAAAGGGCATCGAGCATCCTGTCCAGAAAGAAGAGCCAGGTATGTCCGTTTAGCCTTATGCGCAGTGGGTTGTCTATTGCAGTGGAACACAGTATAATCGCATCTGGGGTTGCTTCTCCCATGATGCGGCAAGAGTGCCCCTGGCTTGAGACATGGGGGTGAAGTGCCGCCCGTCCGCAGACGGAACAGCGTCCATTTGACAACTTCTAATCGACTGCTGTAG
>Ga0307374_10015816_pt1 | contig 10101 bp, 4 predicted proteins | sample OX3MG_FD_202532 | JGI IMG/M metagenome (GOLD analysis project Ga0307374, IMG submission 202532) | Soil microbial communities from Risofladan, Vaasa, Finland - OX-3 | ecosystem: Environmental > Terrestrial > Soil > Coastal area > Acid sulfate soil | place: Finland: Risofladan, Vaasa | collected...
GAATTCCAGGGTCTGCACTCCTTCCATGGATTGCAGGGTTTCCGGGCTCAGGTCCCCTGGCTCCTGGGGGTCAGCAAACAGTTGTTCGGTCGTCCGAACCGCCTTGTGGTATTGCTCGGGTCCATGAATAAAACTGGTCACTTCCCTGGCCAGGCTTCTTTGCAGTAGCCTGCCGGAAGGATTTTCCCGATGTCCCTGGACCAGGCTTTCTATTTCCGTCCTGTCCAGCAAAGTGAATATCCGGATCCATTTCTCCGCATCTTCATCGGAGGCATTCAGCCAAAACTGGTAGAACTGGTAAGGGGTTGTTTTCAGGGGATCAAGCCAGACATTCCCCTGCTCGGTCTTGCCGAACTTGCCTCCGTCTGACCGGGTGATCAGGGGACAGGTGAATGCGAAGGCCTCGCCACCGGTCTTGCGCCGGATCAGTTCGGTACCGGTAACGATATTGCCCCACTGGTCTGAACCACCCATCTGCAGCCTGCAGTTCCGGTACGTATATAAATGATAAAAATCATAACCCTGGACGAGCTGGTAACTGAATTCAGTGAAAGACATACCGTTTTCATTGTCCAGCCTTTTTTTCACCGAATCCTTGGCCATCATATAGTTGATGCTGATATGCTTGCCGGTGTCCCGGATGAACTGTAAAAAGCCCAGATCCCTGAACCAGTCATAGTTATTGACCATTTCCGCCGCATTCGGCTTTGTGGGGTCAAAATCAAGCATTTTTTCCAGCTGGCCTTTTATACCTATGAGGTTGCGTTGCAGCACTTCCTCATCCAGCAGGCTGCGTTCACCGGATTTCCCGGATGGGTCGCCTACCATACCCGTCGCTCCGCCCACCAGGGCGAGCGGCTTGTGACCGGCACGCTGCAGGTGGACCAGCAGCATGACCGGAACCAGATTACCGATATGCAGGGAATCCGCCGTAGGATCAAAACCGATATAGCCGGTAGTCAGGGCCCCGGATAAATGTTCCCGGGTGCCCGGCATGATATCCTGAACCATGCCTCTCCAGCTCAGTTCCCCGATTAAATCCATGAAGCCGTGGTTTATCCGGCAAACCTACATGATTTTGTCCCATTGCACAAAGCCATACCCCTTCCCAGCCCAGAACACCAGGTTCCGGGATATCCGGAAATCCCGGAATAGCTACTGAAAATATTTTTCACTCCTTTTGTTTAATTTCATGGCTTCTTCCTATGAAATCTGCCCGGTTTTCTATCTGACGGTTAAGTCATGACTGGATTTGGATTGTAAAAGAATTGCATGCGGGGAAATGTACTTTATTTGGTGCTGGGATTAGGATTTATGGTTCACCGGTCCTCCGGTCAGGCCAAATATTCCAATGATTTCCTCAATATCGGAGCAGGTGCCAGGGGCCTGGGCATGGGAAATGCACAGGTTGCCACGGTGAATGACGCCACGGCGGGGTACTGGAACCCTGCCGGACTGATGGAGGTGAGTGGCCGCCCGCAGGTTGATCTCATGCATGCAGAATACTTTGCCGGTATCGGTAAATATGATTATGCGGCGGTTGCCTTTCCCCTGGCAGATAAAAAGCATGTGCTGGGTTTGACGATCCTGCGCTTCGGCGTGGATAATATCCCCAACACCCTTTTTCTGGTGGGACCTGACGGTTCAGTCAATTATAACAATATCACCACGTTCTCGTCTGCGGATTACGCCTTTTTATTTTCCTATGCCCAGGATATCCGTCTGCCGGGAAGTAATGGCCCGGTCATCCGTCTCGGTGGTAATGTGAAGGTGATCTACCGCAATGTAGGCAGTTTTGCCAATGCCTGGGGATTCGGGCTGGACGCAGGAGCCCAGATGAATGCCGGGCGATGGCAGTTCGGACTGATGGCCAAGGATATCAGCTCCACCTTCAACGCCTGGCAGTTCAGTTTCACCGATCAGCAGAAGCAAGCCCTTTATCTGACCGACAACAATATTCCGGTCAAATCCACGGAAATCACCCTGCCTTCCCTCATCGCCGCGGCAGCCTATACCCTGAAGATCCATACTGATTTCAGCCTCCTGGCTGAAATGGATCTCTATACTACTTTTGATGGGCCACGCAATACCGTGGTCAGCGGCCATACCGTGAGCATTGACCCCCGTATCGGTCTTGAAGCCAGCTACAAGCAGATCATTTTCCTTCGGGCGGGGATATCCAATATCCAACGCACCCCCAATGATGCGGATACGACCAACAAAAGCTATGTGACTATTTATGAACCCAGCCTGGGAGCTGGTTTCCGGATCAAAAATGTGGATATAGAATATGCGTTCACCGACCTGGCCAACCAGTCCCAGCCCCTGTATTCCAATATATTCTCCATACTGATCACGCTGCCAAAATTCAAAAAGAACCTTTAACCTCCGGGTAATATGAAAAGGAATATCCTGCTGTTCTTACTGATTCTACTTACCCTGCAGGGTTTTTCCCAGTCCTATGGCAATGAATGGATCGATTACAGCAAAACCTACTATAAATTCTCCCTGGGCAGCAATAGCATTTACCGGATCTCAGACACCGTGCTGACCGCCAGTGGGCTGGGTAGCACCCCGGCTGAGCAGTTCCAACTCTGGCATAACGGTCAACAGGTCCCCCTGTACACTTCCGTGCCCAGCGGATTGATGACCGATACGGATTACCTGGAGTTTTACGGGCAGCAAAATGATGGCATCCCCGATATCCCCCTATATGATAGCGCGGGACTTCAGATGACCACCGGCATCAGCCTGTTCACCGACACTTCAGCCTATTACCTCACCATCAATCCCTCAGGTGGAAATGCCAGGATAGTCGCCACGCCAAACAATACCACCAACCCGCCCCTGCCTGCTGAAGCGTATTTCATGAATACGGCTTCTGAATATTTCAGGCTTTATGCCAACAGCGGATATGCCCAGCTGGTATCCGGGGATTATATTTATGCACCTACCTATGATGCAGGCGAGGGGCTGACCAGCGATTTCATACAACCGGGGTCGCCGATGTCCCAAACCCTGGTCAATATTTTCCCCTACGCCGGGGGGCCGGCAGCCAGTTTCACCGCCACTGCTGCAGGAGATGCGCCCAATGCCCGGGACCTGAAGATCACCCTGAACGGCAACCAGCTGGCAGACTCCAGCTTCAGCCAGTTTGCCTTGGAGCGTTTTGCCATTTCCGGTATTTCCCCCGCAACCCTGATCACCGGTAGCAATACGGTCAGTTTCATCAACGGGAGCGCGACCAGCACAGACCGGGTGGTGGTATCCGATATGGAACTAACCTATCCCAGCCAGTTCAATTTTGGCGGACAATCATTTTACTCCTTCCGGATCGCCGCCGGTTCCGCATCCAAATACCTGGTCATCTCCAATTTCAGTAATAATGCCCAGCAGCCCATACTATATGACCTGACCAACGGGCTGCGGCTGCTGGGCAGCATTGATTCTCCCGGGGTCATCCGGTTCCTGCTCCCCCCTTCCGGGCAACCCAGGCAGCTGGTCCTGTCCGCTGCATCAGCCATTATCCGGGTGAGTACCCTGACCCCACGCAGTTTTGTGAATTATGCCCTCCCTGCCAATCAGGGTAATTACCTGATCATCACCAACCAGGTGCTGCTCAATGATGGCAGCGGAAATAATGATGTGGAGCAGTACCGCGCCTATCGCGCTTCAGGTCCCGGAGGGGGGTACAATGCCAAAACCATCCTGATCGATCAGCTTATTGACCAGTTTGCCTATGGCATCAAGAATGATCCGCTCTCGATCCGGAATTTTTCCCGCTTTGCCCTGAATACTTTTGCGGTCAAACCCACCAATATCTTTCTGATCGGGAATGGCATAACTTATGACCAGTACCGGTTTGTGGAAAGTTATCCTTCCTTTAATGCCCTGGAACTGGTCCCCACCTTCGGATCACCGGGTTCTGATGTCCTGCTGACAGCCGCACCGGGCAGTTTTGTTCCGCAGATCCCCATCGGGAGGCTACCAGCCGTCAATGGGACGGAAATAGGGATATACCTGGCCAAGGTCAGGCAGTATGAGGGAGTGCTCAATGACAGCATCCCTGCGGATCAAACCCTGTCCGGCAGGGGCTGGACTAAAAACTTCCTGGACATTGTGGGAGCGAATGATATTGCCCTGGAGAGCCTGATCAGCAGCTATTTCAATGGGTATGACCAGACAGCCGAAGATACCCTGATGGGGGCCAATGTGTACCGGGCGGTCAAATCCAGCACCGGTGCGGTCCAGCAGGCCAGTTCACAACTCGTGGATTCCCTGTTCAATGCGGGAATCGGATTCATCCAGTATTTCGGACATTCTTCGGCGACCACGCTGGGGTTCAATCTGGACCAACCAAACCAGCTCGGGAATCCGGGCAGGTACCCGGTCTTTCTCGCCAATGGCTGCAATGCCGGAGATATTTTTGTGGCCGATACCCTGCGGCTACAGGGGAGGGGATCCCTCAGTGAACAGTTCCTGCTCGCCCCGGATGCCGGTTCCATTGCTTTTCTGGCCAGCACCTCCCTGGGCATCACCAATGTGCTGGATTACTATACCACGAACTTCTACCGGAATATGTGTTCGGTCAATTACGGAGGCACGCTGGGCAGTTCCATCAGGAACACCATCTCCTCGGTCAGTACCGGGCAGAATGATTTCCTGGATGATGCCAATGCGGAAGCGATCACCCTGGACGGGGATCCGGCACTTCGTACTTATTCAAGCCCGCTCCCCGATTATGATATCGAACCTCAGGATATCAGCTTTTCCCCTCCCATTGTCACGGTTTCGCAGGGATCCTACCAACTGAATTTCCGTTTTTATAATATCGGCAGGGCAGTCATGGATTCCCTCACTGTCCAGGTACAACGGATCTTTCCGGATGGCCATACGGCATTCGTGTACAATAAGCGGATCCCCGGCCCTTTTTATTCAGATAGTGTGCAGTTGACTTTACCGGTCAATCCCCTGGCTGATGCCGGGCAGAACCGGTTCCTCTTCAGCCTGGATCCCGATAACCTGATCAGTGAAGTGACAAAAGCCAACAACCAGACAGAAAAGGACTTGTATATATATGAGGATGATATCAAGCCGATCTATCCCTTTAATTATTCCATTATGGGCCGGTCCGGATTTACCTGGGCTGCCTCGACCGCAGATCCGTTTGCCCCCCAGGCGCAGTACCTGTTCCAGATGGACACCTCCGGAAATTTCAACAGCCCACTACTGGTCCAAAATACCGCATCGGGTATCGGAGGCCTTTACCGGTTCAACCCCTTGATCAGCCTTCAGGACGGCACGGTCTATTACTGGCGGGTGGGCAAAGTGCCTGCCCAGGGACAAACCCAGACCTGGAATGAAAATTCCTTTTGGTATGCCACCGGAGATTCTGCAGGTTGGAATCAATCCCAGTATTTCCAGTATCCCGGCAATTCCTTCAGCAATATCCTGCTGGACAGCACCCGTATCTTTAAGTTCACCCCGGTCACGGACAATCTCGAGCTCAGCACGGTACTTTTTCCCTATAACACCGATAACCAGAAAGTGACCGAGAACGGCTTTGTGTATATCGAAAATGATTGTGGAAATACCCTCAGTTCCCTGCAATTCGTCATATACACGCCGGTCACCGGACTGCCATTCATTGATCAACGGCCTGATGGATCGACCTTTTATGGTAGCCATACCCATCTGGGATGCAATTCTGTGGATTTTGCCAATTTTGATTATAGCTATACCTCCCTGGCATCCCGGGAACTGATCCTGGCCTTCCTGGACAGCATTCCTGCGGGTTCGTATGTCAGCATGACGAACTGGGCTTCGAACACCTACCTGCAAAACACGACCTTCATCAATGCCTGGAGGTCAGATTCTACCACCCTAGGGTCAGGAAATACCCTCTATGATAAACTGAAGCAGATGGGATTCACTCAGCTGGATTCCTTTTATCATAATATCCCATTTCTCTTTTTTTTCAAGAAAAATGCAGATGGCAGCTTTACCCCGGTTCACCAGCAGGTAGGTACCCTGGTTTCCGATCAGCTGAACTTCAATTATCATTTCACCGCCTTAAATGACCAGGGCTCCATGTTGTCCCCGCTCATTGGACCCTCCCTGGGTTGGAAGGAGATCCGCTGGCATAGCCATTCCCTGGATACGGGTCCCGGGGACAGTTCCACCCTCCAGATATATGGGGTGGATAACAATGGCAATAGCACCCTGCTCTATAACAACACCCCGTCGGATACCGCGCTCACTTTTATCAGCCCGGTCAGTTATCCTTTCCTGCAGCTCAAGCTGAATACGGAAGACACGGTTAACGGGACACCTGCACAGCTGGACTACTGGAGGGTCTTTTATGATCAGGCTCCCGAAGGAGCCCTGGCCCCCAATATTTATTTCAATTTCCAGGATACCCTGGACCTGGGACAGCCACTCCAATTTTCCATCGCCTTTGCCAATGTCAGTCCGACCGCCTTTGACAGCATGGCCATAAATCTGACCGTGACCGATCAGGCCAATGTGGTGCATATCCTTCCCCTGTCCAAGGAGCGCCGCTTGCTGGTTAATGATACGCTGCATGTCTCCTTTACCGTGGACACCAAGAACCTGACCGGCCTCAACACCCTATACGTAGAGGTGAATCCTTCGGAAAACCAGCCAGAACAATATCATTTCAACAATTTCGGATATAAGCAGTTCTATGTGCGTCCGGACCAGTTCAATCCCCTGATGGATGTCACTTTTGACGGGATCCATATCCTGAATGATGACATCGTCTCTGCCAGGCCCCATATACTCCTCAGGCTTTCCGACCAGAGCAAGTATATAGCCCTCAATGACACTTCCCTGATGACCCTCCAGGTGGTTTACCCGGACGGCAGCCTGCATCCTTATTATTTCAGCAATGATACTGTGCATTTCACGCCGGCTGATACCTCAAAGCTCAGCAGCAACAATGCAGCTCAGGTAGACTTCTATCCGTATTTCCCGCAGGATGGCACTTATGAACTGGTGGCCACCGGCAGGAATCCGGCCGGGACCAGTGCAGGAACGGTGGCTTACCGGGTTTCCTTCCAGATCATCAATAAACCGATGATTTCGGATATGCTGAACTATCCTAACCCGTTCACCACCTCCACCGCTTTTGTATTTACCCTGACCGGCTTTGAAATACCCTCCCAGCTCAAAATTGAGATCATGACCATTACGGGGAAAATAGTCCGGGTGATCACCAGGCAGCAGCTGGGCCCCCTGCATATCGGCCGCAATATCACCCAGTACAAATGGAATGGCACCGATCAGTATGGGCAGCGGCTGGCTAATGGCATTTACCTTTACCGGGTGGTGTCGAGCCTGAACGGCAGCCAGCTGACTCATTTCCAGTCGGGGGCGGACCAGTACATCACCAAGGGGTATGGCAAAATGTACCTGATGCGTTGAAGACGGGAAGAAAATAAAAGCCTTAGATCATCAAACCTTCACTCTCACATGCGATCTGCGATCAGGACACTGGTGGGCCTTGCGGTATTCAGCATCGCCATGGGATATCTGGAATCTGCTGTAGTCGTCTATCTCCGGCTGTTATACTACCCGGCTGGATTCAGGTTTCCCCTTGCCCAGATCCCTTCCCAGGTAGCCACCATTGAATTTTTCCGGGAACTGGCGACGATCATCATGCTGGCGGGGATTGCCGGATTCGCCGGGAAGAACAGGACCCGGCGGTTTGCTTATTTTTTATACTGCTTCGGCATCTGGGATCTATGCTATTATATATTCCTCAAGCTGCTGGTCGGCTGGCCCAGCTCCCTGTTTGACTGGGATATCCTTTTTTTGATTCCCCTGCCCTGGGTTGGTCCGGTGATTGCTCCCTGCCTGGTATCCCTGACGATGATCGGATATACGGTCACCGTGACCTGGCTTCATGAAAAAATACCGGTGCTGACCATCACCCGGAGGGAAAGGAGCCTGATCACTGCCGGCAGCCTGGTCATAATTGCCTCTTTTCTCTGGGATTATATCCGGTATATCCGGAGTGAACGGACCGCAGGGCTGATTTGGAGTCCGGGGAACCGGGGAGCCCTCTTCAGCGGAATGGCCCGGTATATACCTGCCGGTTTTGACTGGGGGATATTCTGGCTGGGAGAAGTGTTGATCTTGCTGGCCGTCGCTATGATGATTTTCAGGGGCAGCGGCACTGATCGGAAGGATAGACAGGTATATAAGGGAATAAAAAATCGGGACGGATAGAAAACTATTCGGCTGATGAGATTTATTTGTTTTTCTGATATTTATCAGGATTTTAGGTATGCTATTGGTATAAATTCCCTATAGCTACCGATTCAAAATGATACCAGGATAAGCGTGGATTAACTCATCTCTTTGCGATCAATAAAGGGAACTCCCCATTTTACAGAATAAAATATGTTATTGATATCCACTTGTTTATGAAGAAAAATAAGATAATGTCAATCATGTGATCTTATTTAATACCTTTGAATAAGATTACAATACTGATGTTATATGAAAATACAATTTCCAACCGAGCAAATTATCGCAAGAATGAAGTTTGAAAACCCTTGGTGGTTAAGCGGGAGCATTGAACAATATTATTCAAATATGAAAAGAAGGGAATATTACAAAATGCTTTTCCCTCTTGTTCAGGAAACGGAAATTAAAAGAGCAGTGGTATTAATGGGGCCAAGGAGAGTGGGCAAAACCGTCCTGCTTTTTCAAACCATTCAGGGATTAATTGATGTAAAAGTGCCACCTGGAAATATCTGTTATTTTTCCGTGGAAACGCCAATATATAATGGAGTTTCCCTCGATGAATTACTGGGATATTTTTTTCAGATACAGGGGGTGAAAAATACTTCCGGATTATTCATATTTTTTGATGAAATACAATATTTAAAAAATTGGGAAATCCATTTGAAATCTTTAGTTGATTCTTACCATAATATTAAATTTATCGTTTCAGGATCGGCAGCTGCAGCATTGAAGTTAAAGAGTACTGAATCCGGAGCGGGAAGATTCACTGATTTTGTTTTGCCTCCATTAACATTTTACGAATACCTTTCCTTAAAGGGAATAAACACATTGATCATTGATAAAACTTATGGGAAAAATATAAATGGGGAGCAATATGCAATAAATGATTACGAGTATACTGATATAAAGGAACTCAATAGACATTTTGTGGATTATATCAATTTTGGCGGTTACCCGGAAGTTTCCTTGTCGCAGAGCATTCAGTCTGATGCTGGAAGGTATATTCGTAACGATATAATTGACAAAGTACTTTTAAGAGACCTTCCTGTATTGTATGGAATTGAAGATATTCAGGAATTAAATTCTTTATTTAACTATATAACCTATAACACTGGTAATGAAATGTCCCTGGAATCAATTTCACAATCTTCAGGAGTTTCTAAAAATACCATTAAAAAATACATTACCTATTTGGAAGCTGCTTTTTTGATCAAGGTCGTACATCGTATTGATAATAATGGAAAGAAATTTAAACGAGCAAATTTTTTCAAAGTGTACCTGACTAATCCTTCTTTGAGAAGCGCATTATTTTCCCCGATTCAGGAGGATGACCCATTTATGGGAAATATGGTGGAAACAGCCATTTATTCTCAGTGGCAGCATGCAGAATACCCATTATATTATGCCAGGTGGAATAATGGCGAAGTTGATATTGTTTATTTAAATGCAGCCAACCAGAAACCTGAATGGGTTGTGGAAATCAAATGGTCTAATAAACCAACCACAGATTATAAAGAATTAAAAAACATCAGGCAATTTTGTAATATACATCACATGCAAAATTGTACGATTACCACCTACGATAAAAAAATCCGAATAATCAACGAAAACATTGAATTTTACTTTACTCCTGCTAGTTTGTATTGTTATACCGTGGGAAGAAATTTAATAACTGATAAAAAGTGGCCGGGATTGCATTTTATACATAGCGACTTATAAAATGCAGCATAATTTATGCAATGTTGCATTTGGTTTATTCCAAATATTCATTTGCTTTTTCACTGTAGCAATTAATTCATCTAACGTACTGAAGTATCTATTATGAGT
>Ga0307374_10015817_pt1 | contig 10099 bp, 11 predicted proteins | sample OX3MG_FD_202532 | JGI IMG/M metagenome (GOLD analysis project Ga0307374, IMG submission 202532) | Soil microbial communities from Risofladan, Vaasa, Finland - OX-3 | ecosystem: Environmental > Terrestrial > Soil > Coastal area > Acid sulfate soil | place: Finland: Risofladan, Vaasa | collected...
TGGACGTCATCGCGCCCCATGCGCTGATCCAGCCGCCAGCCGAGCGGGCGGCCTATACTGCCGGCGCCGAAACCGCCGGCCAGGTGATCCGCGCGCAGCTCGACGCCGGAATGACCTCCGGCCGGATCGAGGCATCCGCCGAGTCGGTGCTGGGCGGCCGGTCCGGCCACCCCACTCCAGCCTCCGAAGCGTTTTACCGCGGCTACGGCGACATCGCCGCCACCTGCACCCGCGAGGCGCGGGAGCTGGAGGCTGGCGCGTGAGCGACACGATCCACACGATCGTCACCGAGCGGATGATCGCCGCGCTGCAGCGCGGCACCGTTCCGTGGCGTAAACCCTGGCAGGCCGCCACAGGGCAGCCCCGGTCCATGTCCACCGGACAGCCCTACCGGGGCGTCAACGTGTTCCTGCTCGCCCTCACCGCCGCCGAGGACGGCTACGGCTCCCCGTTCTGGGGCACCTACCGGCAGATCACCGGCCTCGGCGGCCAGGTCCGCAAGGGTGAACGCTCCACCCTGGTGGTGTTCTGGAAAAAGACCGAAGCCGAGCAGCGCGACCCGCAGACCGGCGAGGTCACGGTCAAGCAGCTGCCGGTGCTGCGCTACTACCGGATGTTCAACGCCGCCCAAGCCGGCCACCTGCCGCAGCGGTTCTACCCAGCGCCCCGCGAGCATAGCGAGATCAAGGAGCCGCAGGCCGTGCTGGACGCCTACCTGGCCCGTGGCCCCAGGCTCATGCATGTGGCGGGGGACCGGGCGGACTACCACCCAGCCACCGACACCATCCGCTTGCCGCTGCGAGCCCAGTTCCGCACCCCGGAGGACTATTACGCGACGGCGTTCCACGAGGCCGGGCACTCCACCGGCCACCCTGACCGGCTGAACCGGCCCGGCATCGCCGCCTTCGACCACTTCGGATCCGGCACATACGCCCGCGAGGAACTCGTCGCCCAGATGACTTCCTCCCTCCTGTGCGCCCAGACCGGCATCGACAACCCCGCCACCTTCGCCAGCTCCGCCAGCTACATCGCCAGCTGGCTGACCGCCCTGGATAACGACCACAAGCTCGTGATCACCGCCGCAGCCCAGGCCCAGCGCGCCTGCGATGTGATCAGCCAGGCCGAACGCGAGCCAGCCAGCGATGCCAGCCACCACGTCATGGTCCCTGCGGCTGAGAGCGGAACCGCTCCGGCTACAGACAGCACAGCCGCGCTGGCACGCCCGCACCACCCCGGCCGCGTATGGGCCGGTCATGAGGCCCCGGCCGTTGAGCCCAACGGCACGGCCAGCGTGCCGGACCCGCAAGCCGCCGCCCGGGGTTCTGAGCACGGCGGCACGGCCAGCCCGGCGGCCGGCCCAGGCAAAGACACCACCCCCCATGCCGGGGAGCACGGCGGCCGGCTCCACGCCGAGGGTGAGCCGCCTGGCCCGCACCTGACGGCAAGCACAGGCGACTGGCAGGCCGAGGCCGGCTGAAACGGGAGGCAGGAACCTGATGACTGATGGTGCGGCAAGCCGGCAGACCACAACCATGACGAGCCGGATGCCGGTGTGGACCGGGCCGGGCGGCGGTCACCAGCCCGTCCAGCCTGGACGCATACAGCCCGTGACCGGCCGCCACGCTGCCCGGCTTGGGCTGCCGGCGATCACGCCCGGCCGGTGGCGGTCCCGGGGGCACAACATGAGCCTGAGCCAGGCTGAAGGGAGGGATACCGATGCCCAAACCCACGGCGGGCCCGCCGGGTGAGCGGCTGGCCTACTCCATCGAGGAGGCCGCGCAGATCACCGGGCTGTCCCGCGACCTGCTGTATGACCAGATGCGCACCGGGCGGCTGGCCTACCTCAAAGTCGGCCGCCGCCGCATCATCACCCGCCAGCACCTCGAAGCCTTCCTCACCCAGGCCCCATCGTGACCCATCCACACCCCGCCGCACCGCCCGGCTCTTATCCACAGCTGCCCGCCGGGGGCCACCCGGCGGCTGGAAGGGCTGGCAGTCTGCCTGCGCCGGACACGAACAGGAGGATGAGCATGAAGCGGCTCACCGCAGCCGGGGACCGTTTCCACCACGCACGCGACCTGGCACCGGTTCTCGACGCCGCCTGTGACGCGTTCGAGGAGATCCTGTCGGTCATCGGCGAGTATGAGGACACCACCGGCAGTGTGGATGTCCCGCTCCTGCTGGCGGCCACCCAAGCCGCCAACGGCCGCGACGCCGTGCTGTTCGCACCGTCGCTGCCTGCCCGCCGCCTCCACCAACCGGAGCAGGTGGGGGAGCTGGAGCGACCGAGCGCGGCGGACATCACAGCCGCTGTCGCGGCTCTGAGCCTGCTGCTCTCCTGCGGGCTGGCACACACCGCTGGCACTGTGGCCGCCGCGGCGGACCGGGCCGCGTGCCAGGACGGCGCCCGCCACGCCCGGGCCGTCCATGACCTGCTGACCGGGGGCGGGCCGTGACGGGCCGGGCCACGTTCGGGGACTTCCTGCAGGCCGCGCACCATGGCCTGGGGGCCGCCGGGCCGCCACCGGGGCGCGGGGATGTCGAGGAAGTCTCCCGGAGCCTGCTGCGGGTGGTCACCATCTTGGGCCGCTACGTCCAGGACATGAACACCGCGCTCACCGACATGCCCAGCCGCACTTGCCTGCCGCTGGGAACCTGGGACCGGGCCCGCCTCCAGGCCCGCGAAGCGCTCACCAGCTCAGCCGGCTACCTGATCCAGTCCGCGGGCAGGCGGACATGGCCAGCCGCCCCATCGGCAAGCCCCCTGGCCCGCCGCCTGGACGACGTGGCCACCTCCATGGCCACTGGGCGGGATCTGCTGCACACCCATTTCGCGCCCGGCCCCCAGGGCGGCCGGGCACACCGGTCGCAATGGGCGCTTACGGTCACCTGCGAGCAGGTGAACCGGGCGCTGCTAGCCGAGATCGGCTCGCTGGCCCAGCAGGCCGCCCACCACGGCGCGAACGTGGCCCTGTCACCGGTGCCGGGCGCGCCCACGAACGCGGACCGGCGGCGCAGGCTGAACGCGGCCTGCCAATGGCTGTGGGTGCTCAGCGCGTCGGTACAGACCGCCCGCCGAGCCGAACCGGTCCCGGCCGCAGACCGGGACCTGCTGGCGGCCATCCCCGTCAACGCCTTGCCCCCCCGCCCCCTGCTGGCAGGCGCCGATACCATCCCCGGCCTGTGCAATGGCGTGATCACCACCGCCGAACGCCTCCGGCACCTGGCCTGGCAATCCACGCAGCAGCCACCGGGGTCGCCGCGCCTGACCGTGACATCGCTGCGCCAGGCCGCCGAGACCACCACCGTCACCAGCCACAACTGCGCCATCCTGGCCGCCGCCCTGGCAACCCGCACCAGCCACGGCGCTTTCCCCGCCACCAGCGCAGACCTGACCGCCGCAGCACAAGCCGCCCGGCAAGCCAGCGGCACCTGGTACCAGATCGCCCGGGCGCTCCGCCAGGTCACCACCGACACCCGCGGCTACGTGTCACCAGCCGCCGCCGAAGCCCACGGCCTGGCCCTGTGGACCGGGCGGCTGGCCTACGCTGACCCCACCTGGACACTCGCCAGCGGCCCCACCCATCCCGCACGCCCACCGCAGGACCTGGCCCCCCGGCCCGAAGATGTGCCGCAGGTGGTCGCGGCGGTGCATCACGTGTGCGAAGCCCTGACCCTGCTCACCGAAACCGAACACGGCCAGCTGCACGCCGCAGCCGGCGCCGGGCGGATCCTGGTACCCACCCGCACCCTGCCCGGCGACTACGACATCCCCCGGCCCTACGGCCCAGCCCCACCAGAACGCACCGCCCCGCTGCTCGCCCGCTACCGTGACGCCAGCCAGGCCAGCCGCCAGGCAACCGCCCTGACCGGGCGTGCCGCCCAGGCCACCAGCGCACCCAGCCGCGCACTCACCACCGCCCGGACAGCCACCCAGACCACACGCCCAGCCAGCCCGGACACCGGCCGTGACCAAGGAGCACCAGGCGGCCAGGAGCAGACCCATGACACGCCCGGCCCGCTGCTGCACACCCTGCTCCGCCTCGGCGTCACCAGCCCCGGCCTGCTCGCCCGCGGAGCCGACCTCGACCAGGCCAGCCAGCGCCTGCTCATCGACGCCGCCAGTGAACTGCCCCCCACACGCAAACGGCCACCCGCCGCCACGCTGAACACAACAGCAGGCTCCGCCGCACTCCTCAACCACGCCCTCGCCTCCGGCAACCCCCGCGCCACCCAGCTGCTCCGCCAGCCCGGCCAGGCGGAACGAAAGGCAGGGAGGGAACCAGAACCAGAACCAGAACCCTGACGGCGGTCCCGGGCCGGGTGACCTCCATCGCGACAATCATCCACGGAACGCCCGCTCCACTACGCAGGGTGAGAAAGATGGTGGTACCGCGAATACCCCGCACAGGCGCCGATTATTTGCGTGCGTGAGGGTCGGTTGCCGCTCGTGAGCGCGCATACATATCATCCGGCTCTGAGCGCGAGTCGCCGCCTCGGCTGAACCGCGCACTGCAGGCATCAAGTCTGATTCATGCCGACCGGAAAGGATTATCTGCGAAACGCGATCCTGGGCCGAGGAGCGTCAGCCGAATTACTTGGACAGCCACGGCTGCCGCCGGGGATTCCTACGACGGTCAGGCTGAGGGCAACTGCCCAAATGAGGTAGCGCCCGTGAGGCCGATGCGCCCTATGGCCCATACGAGGAGCCGAAGCCCTCCGCCAGTCGAGTAGACACGAGACCATCGCCAAGGGCGGGCGGCCCCTCCGAAACCAAGAGAATCGATCGAGTGCAGGGAGCACCTGGCATTCTCACATTGCTGCCCGTCCTCGGTCATCGTGCAGGATCCAGCCCAAAGCGAGCCATGCAACGGCCATCAAGGCACCGGGCCCCAATCCTGAGCCCAGCACCGGCGGCGGCACACGGCCAGCGCGTCATGGGCGCTCGCCCGGGACGGTAACCGTAACTGTCGCGGTGAAAGACCGGCTCCAGTTTCTCCTCCAGCAGCATAGCCGCCGCAGTCTGCGCCACCCGATCGGCCGTATTCGGGACGGACGATTCATACTGCCCCTCCTGCAACCGCGTATCGGGAGGTTTTCGGTGGACCGGGATGTGTGCTGGTCAGACCCGATTTTCCCGGGCCCGTTGTTTTGAGCATGCCAGTCGGTGCTGACAAGTTCCGGGCCCGGCGCCGTGCCGTTCAGCGTCGTTTCCGTGGCTTGGTGCGCCGGGCGGGCGGGTTGAGGTGCCTGGATTGCTCGATCCGGGTCCGGCAGCCGGCCTCGACCTGGTGGCCCCACGGGATGTTCAGCCGGTTACCGGGGCCGCGGCGGACCGTGAGCTGGCCGGTTTCGATCCAGTAGTAGATGACGCCAATGCTGCAGCCCAGCCGGTAGGCGGCCTCGGTGACGCTTACCTCGCCGTCAGCGGCGGGAGAGGGCGGGGCGGGGAGCTTTCGGGGCCGGGCGGTCCGGCCCAGATGGGCGGACTGCTGGATCCTGGCCCGGCAGCCGGCCTCGGTCTCGTCGTTCCAGGGGATGCAGAACCGGGTGCCCGAACCGCGGCGGGCGGCCAGCTGCCCGGTGTTGATCCAGTGGTAGAGGACGCCGGTGCTGCAGCTCAGCCGCTGGGCGGCCTCGGCCACGGAGATCTCCCCGGTGGCATACGGGTCCGGGGCCGGGATCTTATGGGCATGGCGGATCCACTGGACGGCGGCGACGTCGAACGGGTGCCCGTGGCCGGTGTGCAGCCCGGCGGCGTTCAGCCGGGTGGCCAGCTCGTCGGGGCTGGCGGCCGGCCCGAGCCGTCTGACCAGCTCGATGGCGGCGGCCGGGGAGCGCTTGGCGGGTGCCGGGATGGACGCCTGGGCCGCGGTGACCTCATCGGTGGCGCCGGTGTGCCAGCGGACCCCGATGCGCACCTGGTCAGGTCGCTGCTCGGGGAGCATGGTGACATCGCAGATGAGTGTGCGCAGCAGCCGTTTGCGGTCCTTGTTACTGGTGGTGGGCGCGTGCCAGAGCGCGGGCAGGTCGGCGGCGAGTTTCTCCAGGTCGGCTCGGCCAGGCAGCGGCGGTAACGAGTCCCGGGCGGCCTCCAGTGACTGCTCGGCCTCGGTGAGGACGACGAGTTTGGTCTCCCAGCGGGCTTCCAGGGTGCGGGCGACCAGCCGGTTCTCCGGCTCGACCTGGTGAAAGGAACGCTCAGCCCGGTCTGCGTCGTAGCGGGCGCGCTCCACGGCGAGCTCAGCGGCCCGGCTGATGCGCTGATGCCGGCCCGCCCGGCTGGGACGCGCTTATCGCCAGGGTGCGCTCTGGACGCGGCACCGGTGCGCGTCATGAGGCTGGCGCCTGGGCGATGGGCCAGGTGAGGAAGGCGCTAGGGGAGGGGTGGCCGCAGCGATGGTCCGTGCGCTTGGGCACTCTGCCTGCTTTCGCCCAGGACCCGGCGAGTGATGCCTTCGCCTTCGCACAGCTTCTGGAGACGGGGCTGCGCCTGCACAGCCTGGCTGGCACGCTGCGCCTCCGCAGCGTTGTCCGGCAGTGGTCCAGCCACGTTGAGGTCATCGGCATGCGGCATGCATGGATTCAGCTGGAGGTCGCCGCGCTGGCAAGGTTCCTCGGGGCCGCCGCCGAATTCGAGACCCCCTTCCGGCTCTCCGGCGCAGAACGCCCAGCCGACGTGGTGATCACCGTGGAGGACGCGGGGAAGATCATCGCCGAGTGCTTCAGCATTTACAGTGACCAGAACACCAGGGAGTCGATGGCCTACGACCAGGATTTTGGCTTCCGCCTCAGCATGATCGCGCTGGACGTCCGGGCATTATGACGTCCGTCTTCCCGGCGATGAGACCGAGTGGCTGCTTGCCGAGATCGAGCAGGCCGCCGTAGAGGTACAGGCCGATGGCGTCCGGCGGGACGTGACCCGCCCGGGAGTAGAGATCCATCTCGCCCCGTGGTCGGATCCTGGTAATACGGAAATCACGCTCGAAGGCCCGGTCACCACGGGAGCCGAGTGGCGCCGGGCGAGTGGCATCATCCAGAGCAAGGCGCAAGACTGGGCAGGATCTCCCGTACCGGTCTGGCTCCGGGTCGACCTGCTCGACGGCACCTGGCTGTTCAGCAACTGGGCGCGGCGCTCGCTGCCAGGCAAGGCCGAGTGGGTGGCAGCATTGATGACAGAGGCCACCGCCGGGACAGACGTGGAAGGGATTGTCATCAGCTGCGGGGCGCACCTCGACACCGCGTCGCCGGATGAGACTTACGCGGGCAGGACCGGCATCAGTAGCACGAGTGCCCGGTATCGCTGCTGGGTCGCGTCGGCGAGCGCATAGACCTGCGCGATGGTCAGCGTCGGCCGTTCGGGTGAGTCTTCCCGCCCGGCGCCCTTGATCCGGCATGGCATGGTGGCACTCGTGGAAGCACCTGGTTGCGGAGGTATTCCCGCAAGCCCTTTCGAGCGTGTAGTGATCGCGAGATGGCAGGCCCGCAGGGATGAGTTGATCTGGGCCTTCGACTTTGGCCTGAGTAGATCCTGCCCAACGGGCACGGCCATGGTGCGCGATCGCGATGGCGAATGACATCCAAGTCTCACCGTGCCAATGCACAGCAGTTATCCGTCCGCCGCGCGATCATGACAGGTGGCCTTGACGCTGAGATGGCCGAGCCCTCCACCGCAAGATCGTTATGGGCGCAAGTGGCGTGAGTAAATCACTGATCTCGGACAAACCTTTTGTGCGTATTTTCTTGCACATATGAGGTCAAACGGCTAATAATGGCAATCACGATTGTTGCTTGCCGCCCATCTCCTCTTCACGCACACTGAGTAGCCATGGGAGCACTTGTTGTGATGGACGAGCCTCCCGCGTCAGCGGGTTCGGCCGAAGGCATCCCCGAACCCGCTGCCTCAGCGGAAATGTCCGATTCTGTCGGCACACCAAAGCCTGATCCACCGGGCAGTCAGGAAGAACGAAGGCGACCCAAGGCCAGAAGGCTGCTCTCGTGGCCGAAAAGGACCCTCTCGGGACAGGAAGAGGCATGGCAGAATTATGGTCTTGCTGTAACTCTAATCGGCTTTCTGCCGTTACTTCCAGCTGCCATTGAGTGGTTTGTGGGCCGCGAGATTTCAGAAGATACTCTCATTATCACTGTCGCGGTTTATTGCCTAACCATTGCTGTTGCATCAAATAACCGACTCTATTTCGGTCTTCTACTGACGATCTCGGTGCTCATTTCTTCTACGTATGGCATCGCCGCAGATCCTCCAGTACATGCCCACCTGGTCTACAGTGATGTTATGGGAATAACGGTTAGGTCTTTTTCAAAAGGTGCCGCACGCAACAATACGGCCCTGTTTATAGTCACGCTGCTCACATTTTTGTCCGTGCTAGTAGAGCGATTCTCTCGGCATGTGCGGAGTCGGGAGGAGTTCTTTGAATTCCTCAAGGGAAAGGATCGCTAGCATGGATGTTATCGCGTCGCTCACCGTAGCGCTATCCGGTGCGAGCGTGGTTGCAGTAATTACCACCTTCCTCAGAAACTATCGGGCGGAGCGCGCTCTAGTCAATCAGATGAAAAAAGAAGAGAACCAGGAACGGCTATTGCGAGCCCTGGAGATTACCCGACGCAGCCTCGAGAGCCGCCCGCCGGACCCAGAGGCTGTGGCGATGGCCGTCGCGCTGATAGGCATAGCAGCCGAGGGGCTAAGTGAAAACAGGAAGAGAGAGGCCCTTGGACTCTTGGCACACGGTTCGGAGAAGAGTAAGGCGAATTATATTGCCAAGCTTATTGATGAGGCGGAAGTTGAACGCGCTAGCTAGTAGCCAGTCCACTGGGCTTGCGCAACCAATCCTGCGGCCCAGATCTGGGTCAGGAGGCCGCGCCCGCTGCGTGCGATGAACTGCGACCATAGCGGCCAAGCGCAGATACGCCATCCCCACCGCCATCTGTCGCGACATCCCGGCAGCGTGACTCGCTGCCGAATTGAGCCGTATTAGATCAAGGCGGCGGCGCTTCCCGCCACCGGGCTTTGCCGCGTCGCGGCCCGCTCGGCGCGGGAGCGCCTGCTGGCTCGGAGAGTGACATTGACCACCGTTGCATCAGCAGGTCACTCGGGACCCACTGCGCAGTCGTGCGATGTCCTGCATGACTCGCATGGTTCAGCTCCGGCGCGGCCAGCAAACCATTCGATTACGCGACACTGCACCTATTACGCTTGGGGGATGTCCAAGTGGCAGATCCCCCCTGCGGATCCCAGCGATGTCTACCTGAGGCGTCTCCGTGAGCTGGAGTCCGAGGCCGACAAGCGGATCAAAAATCAGCATGTCGTGTCGAAGGTCATCCTGAAGGGCTTCGCTGCTCTAGGCCCGCGTGGCGCGGGGTGGCAGCTTACCCCATTTGATCTGCATCTTGGCCACGAGCAGAAGCCTCGTGGGCTTGCTGGCTGCGGCAGGGTGCCTGATTTCCTCACATTCGCCTCGGCATCGGCAGAGCAGCTCTGGAAAAGCGTGGAGGACCAACTCCACGGCGCCATCGCGGCTGCCCGGTCCGGCCACCTACACAATGAGAATGGGCACGCTGAAGCCATTAAGGATTGCATCGCCCTCCACCTTGTACGGAGCATCCGTTACCTAGAGATGCACCGATCCATTATTGTCAAGAGCACCGAGGATGTGCGCCGGAGAGCAATGCAATCACACAAGGCGGCGTTGGAAACTGAATTCCGGCGCCGCCATGGGCTGGAGGCGACTGGGCTGGAAGCGCTTGCCATGATTTTGGAGGGTCCCATATCAGAATGGCGGACACTGGACACGCGCGGCGCCCTTGTCCGGACGAGCACGGAGGCAATGTTTCGCCGTGTGCGCGAAACACTTCGTACCCTAGAAGTCGAGGTCTTGCACGTCCCACGCGGTTACGAGCTTCTGATCTCCGACTCGCCCGCCGTCACGTTGCGATACCTTGCAGGGAACGCGGGCATCGAGCCGAACGTCGCTATTGGCGACTCCAATTGCATTGTCCTGCCCTTGGCCCGAGACTGCCTGGTAGCGACAGGACCGGAGGCTAAGGAAGCCGAACTGCTGCCAGACCAGGTCGATTTCTTCAA
>Ga0307374_10015823_pt1 | contig 10096 bp, 8 predicted proteins | sample OX3MG_FD_202532 | JGI IMG/M metagenome (GOLD analysis project Ga0307374, IMG submission 202532) | Soil microbial communities from Risofladan, Vaasa, Finland - OX-3 | ecosystem: Environmental > Terrestrial > Soil > Coastal area > Acid sulfate soil | place: Finland: Risofladan, Vaasa | collected...
TCGCGCCGCTTTGCCTGCTGGCAAAATCGGCGCGAAAGGCTGCGAACCGGGGTCCCCAGAGCCCGTCTCGGGCTCTGGGGTGGTCGTAATTCCGCAGGGGCAGACGCGCCAGTGGCGCGTCTGCGCCCCCGGGAAACGAATCCGGAGCGGCCCCAGCAGCCCATCAGCGAAGCCGCGCAGCGCCGACTTGGGGCCATGGGGTCCCCGAGTCGGCGCGAGCATGCCGCCCCGCGCATCTACAGCGGGGCGGCTCACAAGCGGGACGCGCGCCGCAGGCGCGCTGGGGCCCGCACCCACCAGTGTGCGCAGGCCCTGGCCGCGGCGCTGGCGCTGTGCCTCGTCCTCGCCGCGGCCTGCCGCACCCAGCCCGCCCCCCTCCCCGCCCCGCCCGCCCCGGTGGCGCCTCCGCCCGCTCCGCCCGTTCCCCGGCTCGCTCCCCCCACCCCCCAGCCCGCTCCTCCCCCCGCCGCCGCCCCCGCTCCTACTCCCCCCGATCCCCTCGCCGCCTTCATTGCCTCGCTCGAACAGCAGTACGCCGCCGCCCTGCGCCTCTACCACCAAGGCCAGTTGGACGAAGCCCGCCTCGCCTTCGACGCCACCCTCGACCGCCTTCTTGCCAGCCCCTACCCCATCCCCTCCACCCCCCGCCTGCAAGCCGAGCTCAACTCCCTGCTCGACCGCACCCAGGCGCTGGAGAGCGATGCCTTCCCCGCCGGCGGCCTCCACCAGTCCCAGCCCCAGCCCACCCCCCTCGACCGCATCCCCGAACTCACCTTCCCGCTCGACGCCGCCACCCGCGCCCAGATCCAGAGCGACACCCGCGTCGGCCTCGAGGCCGCCGCCCGCGGCCAGTTGCCGCTGGTCCTCAACGACGCCGTGATGCGCTATATCCACTACTTCACCACCACCGGCCGCCCCGACCTGCTCGCCGGCTTCCGCCGCGCCGGCCGCTACCGCGCCATGGTGGACCGCATCTTCACCGCCCAGGGCCTGCCCGACGACCTCATCTACATGGCCCAACTGGAGAGCGGTTTCGACCCCCGCCTGGTCTCCAGCGCCGGCGCCCGCGGCATGTGGCAGTTCATGTACTCCCGCGCCGAGGACTACGGCCTGCGCCGCACCCACTGGGTGGATGACCGCCAGGACCCGGAAAAGTCCACCCTCGCCGCCGCCCGCCACCTCAAGGACCTCTACGCCGAGTTCGGCAACTGGTATCTCGCCATGGCCGCCTACAACACCGGCCCCCGCACCATCCAAGAGGTGGTGGCGCGCACCGGCTACGCCGACTTCTGGAAGCTCTCCGCCCTGGGCGCCCTCCCCCGCGGCGTGCGCGACTACGTCCCCGTCATCCTCGCCATTGCTCTCATCGCCAAAAACCCACGGCAATACGGCATCGCCAACCTGCAGGTGGATTCCCCCGACGAGGTGCAGCTCGAGCCCGTCGCCAGCCCGCTCGATCTCCGCCTGGCCGCCGAGTGCGCCCAGGTCACCCTGGCCGATCTGCAGCACCTCAACCCCAGCCTGCTCCACTTCCTCGCCCCCGCCGGCTTTGCCCTGCGCCTCCCCGCCGACTCCGCCCGCCGCTTCCGCCAGGGCCTGGCCCAGGTCCCGCCCCGCGATCGCATCGCCTGGCGTCTGCACTGGGTGCGTCCCGGCGAGACCTGGCCCCAGCTTGCCCGCCGCTTCCGCCTCACCCCCGTCCGTCTGGCCGCCGCCAACCACCTCGCCCTCCGGCGCCCGCCCCGCCCCGGCACCCCGCTCGCCCTGCCCCCGTCCCTGGTCCGCCGCCTCGCCTCCGCCCGCCGCGCCCCCGCCACCAAGCGCCCCGCCCCATCCGCCCGGCGCGGCGCCGGCGGGGCCGCCCGCCCCTGAGCCTCGCGTTTTGCCCCGACGCGGTTCGCGGGGGTCGCGCCGCTTTGCCTGCTGGCAAAACCGGCGCGAAAGGCTGCGAACCGGGGCCCCCGGGACCCACCGCGGGTCCCGGGGTGGTCGTAATTCCACAGGGGCAGATGCGCCAGTGGCGCGTCTGCGCCCCCGGGAAACGAATCCGGCGCGGCCCCAGCAGCCCAGCAAGGATGCCGCGCAGCGCCGACTGCGGGCCACGGGGCCCCCAAGCCGGCGCGAGCATGCCGCCCCGCGCCGTTACAGCGGGGCGGCTCACAAGCGGGACGCGCGCCACACCGGCCTGGCGCTGCTACAGCCGGGCCGGGCAGGCGCGCTGGAGCCCGCGCCCACCAAGGTTGCTCTAACCCTCCGCCCCGTTGAGCCCGTACTTCTTCATCTTGTAGCGCATCACGTCGCGGCTGACGTTCAGCAGCCGCGCCGCCCGGCTCTGGTTGCCCTGCGATTGCCGCAGCGCCGTGTCCACCAGCGCCTTCTCGATCTCCTCCAGCGAGGTCCCGCCGCTGGGGATCATCACCTCCAGCCGGTTGCGGCCGCTGGCCTCGCGGTGCCAGCCCGGCCCTCCCGCCCCCGCCTCCGCCTCCGCCGGAAACGCCGCGCTCGAAGTCAGCGGCCCGCTGTCGGCGAAAAAGGGCAGGTCCTGCGCCTGGATCAGCTCCCCGTCCTCCAAGATCACCGCCCGCTGCATGGCGTTCTTCAGTTCCCGCACATTCCCCGGCCAGGCGTACTGCAGCAGCAGCGCCTCCGCCTCCGCGCTCCACCCCCGGATCCGCTTGCGGAAGCGGCGGTTGTACTGCTCCACAAAAAAGTGCGCCAGCGCCAGGATGTCTTCCCGCCGGCTGCGCAGCGGCGGGATGAAGATGGGGATCACTCCCAGCCGGTAGTACAGGTCCTGGCGGAACTCCCCCGCCCGCACCGCCTGCTCCAGGTTGCGGTTGCTGGCGGCGATCACCCGCACGTTCAGGCTCAGGTCGCGTACCCCCCCCACCCGCCGCAGCGTCTGGTTCTCCAGCGTGCGCAGCAGTTTGCTCTGCAGGATCAGCGGCAGCTCCCCCACCTCGTCCAAAAAGATGGTCCCGCCCTCCGCCATCTCGAACAAACCCTTCTTCATGCTCTTGGCGTCGGTGAAGGCCCCCTTCTCGTGCCCGAACAGCTCCGCTTCCAGCAGCGGCTCCGGAATCGCCGAGCAGTTCACCGGCACAAAGGGATGGTCCCGCCTCTCCGAGCGCTGGTGCAGGATCTGCGCGATCAAATCCTTGCCCGTGCCGCTCTCCCCCTGCAGCAGCACCGCGTTGGCCTCGCTGCTCGCCACCCGCTCCACGAACGCCATCAGCTTGGCCATGATCGGCGACGACCCCACCATCTCCAAATGCTCGAACTGCCGCCGCGTGTGCTCGCGCACCGTCTCCACCTCGCGCCGCAGCCGCCCCGCCTCCAGCGCGTTGGCGATGGTGATCTCCAACTCGTCGAAGTTCACCGGCTTGCACAGGTAGTCGAACGCCCCCTGCCGCAGCGACGCCTTCACGTCCTCCACCTTGGGATCGGCGGTGATCATGATCACCGGCCCGGTGAACTGCTCCTGCCGCAGTTGCGCCAGCATCTCCACCCCGTTGCCGTCGGGCAGGATCACGTCCAGCAGCAGCAGGTCGGGGTGCTCGCGCTGGGCCAGGTCCAGCGCCTCCATCTTGCTGCCCGCCTCCGCCACCTCGTAGCCCCACTGCTCGCACTTGCGCCGCATCGCCCAGCGCAGCAGGCGCTCATCCTCCACCACCAGCAGCTTGCCCTTGGCGCTCATGCCGGCTCTCCCAAGGGCAGGCAAGCGATGAAGGTGGACCCCTTCCCGGGCGTGCTCCGCACCTCGATGTGCCCGCCGTGCAGCTCCGCGATGCGCCGGCACAGCGACAGCCCCAGCCCGCTGCCCTGCGCCCCCTTGGTGGTGTAGAAGGGGCGGAAGATGTGGGTCAGCTCCCCCGCCGGAATGCCGGCGCCGTTGTCCCGCACCTGGATCAGCGCCTCCCGCCGGCCGTGGTCGCGCACCCCCGTGCTCACCTCCACCACGCCCCCCTCCCCCACCGCATCCAGCGCGTTCAGCACCAGGTTGAGCACCATGCGGTGCACCTGGTCGGCGTCGTGCGTCACCGGCGGCAGCGCCCCGCCCCCAAACCCCAGCCGCACCCCCCGCGCCTGCGCCCGCCCCGCCGCCAACTGCACCGCGTGCTCCACCGTCGCATTCAGCCCCCCCGCCTCCAACTGCAGCGGCCGCGGCCGCGCATACTGCAGCAGATCCTCCATCGTGGACTTGATCCGCACCACCTGCGCCCGCACCTCGCCCATGATCGCCTGCTGCTGCTCCCCCGCCATCGCCGGCGCGATCACCTCCAGCGCCGCCGCCATCGCCGCCAGCGGGTTCTTGATCTCGTGCGCCAGCCCCGCCGCGATCTCCCCCAGCGTCGCCAAGTGCTCCGTCTGCGCCAGCTCCAGCGTGTGCAGCCGCCTCAGCTCCTGCTCCGCCTGTTTGCGGTGGCTGATGTCGCGGATTACCGCCGTCACCAGCACCGTGTTCCCCAGCCGCAGCGGGCTCAGGCTGATCTCCACCGGAAACTCGCTGCCATCCTTGCGCGTCGCCACCAGATCCAGCGCCTGCCCCATCGGCCGCGTCCGCGGGCTGCGCGCGTACTCCTGCCGCCGCCGCCGGTGCGCCTCCGCCAGCCGCCCCGGCACCAGCCGCTCCAGCGGCTCGCCGATCAGCTCTTGGCTGCCATACCCGAAGCACGCCTCCACCTGGCGGTTGGTCATCACGATCCGTCCCTCGCCGTCCACCGTCACGATCGCGTCCGGCGCCGACTCCAGCAGCGCCCGGTAGCGCAGCTCGCTCTCCCGCAGCGCCTGCTCCGCCCGCTTCTGCTCGGTGATGTCGGTGTTGAATTCCACAATGTGCTGCGGCGCGTGCGTGCCCGCCGCTTGCGCCCACCGGCTCCGTACCACCACCCGCCCGCCATCCCGCCGACGATGCTCCAACTCTCCCTCCCACCTTCCTTGGCTCGCCGTCTCCGCCTCGATCTCCGCCCGCGGCCGCGGAAACCGGGTGTGCAGCAATTCCTGGCTCATGCGTCCCAGCGCCTCGCCCGCGCTCCACTGGTACAGCCTCTCCGCCCCCCGGCTCCAGAACTGGATCGTGCCCTCCCGGTCGCGCACGAAGATGGCATCGCTCGACAGATCCAGAAACAACGCCAGATCCTGCATCGGCAACGGTTCTAGCGGCTTGTCTCCCTCCCGACTGCGTGGCGGCATGTTGAAATTATCGCATCCCGAGTTGGGTCATATCCCCCAGTCCCTGTGCGATTCCACCCTTCCTCCACGCCTTTCTCCTCTTGCGGTCCCAGCCAGCGGTCGCTGAGCCAAACCCCTGCCATGCCCAGCGCCGCCATCACAGCCACCAGCAGCAGTGGGCGCAGTCCGGGGGCCGCCGGACTGCGAAAAAAGGCCGCGCTGAGCCCCAATTCCACTCCCAGCATGAGGCCAATCCCAATCCGCATGGTCCTGCAACCCTGTCTTGGCATGAACTCTTCCTGGCACTACCGCGGACCTTCCGCTCATCCTTGCGCACGCACGTCCAGGGCCAAATCAAGCTGCCCGCCCAATACGCGCCGCGCTTCGCGGGGCGCGCGCCGCAGGCGCGCTGGGGCCCGCGCCCACCATCGCTGCGGGGGCGCGGGCCGCCACTTGCGGCGCCCGCGCCCGCAGTTCCGCCCCCAGCCAGGCCGCATACGCCTCGGTCAGCCGGGCGGTAGGCCCCGAGCGTTGCAGGCCGCCCAGCGTCTCCCCGCGCGCGGTGATCACCAAGCGATAGCAGAGCGGCTCTCCCGGGGCCAGCGCCCGCTCCGCCACCGCCGCCGGCAGCGCGGCCCGCAGCGGGCACTGCAAGCACCCCGCCCCCTCCGGGCGCGCACACACCGGCGAATCCAGCAGCAGCCACTTCGGCCGCCACGGTGTCTCCGCCCCCCGGGTGTAGCCCCCGCCTCGCAAAAACTCCAGCTCTCGCTCCAGCAGCGCCACCAGCGCCGCCTCCCCCGCCCATGCTTGCCCGACCGGGGCGCGTTGCAGGTTCACGGCAAACTCGAGCAGGGCGGGCATAGCGGCTGCCATGGCAATCAAGCTCCTTGCTGGATACCTATGCCCCTGCACCCGGCTCGCCAATTTCAAGTGCCTGCCCGCGCCGCCTGCCGCCTGCCCAGCGCCGCGCGGCGCTGCCGCGCGTTTGGCCATCCGCATGCACATACACCCTCGGAGCCAGACTATGTTTTCGCTTCCCACCTTGCCCGGGGCCGCCGTCACCCACACCCCGCTCCCTCCCCACGCCCCCCGCAACTACTCCCGCACCCCCATGAACGTCTATTGGGAAACCACCCGCGCCTGCCCGCTGGCCTGCCGCCACTGCCGCGCCGAGGCGGTGCTCGCCCCCCACCCCGACCAGTTGACCACCTGCGAGGCGGAGCAACTGCTGGGCCAGATCGCCAACTTTGGCGACCCCATGCCCCAGTTGATCCTCACCGGCGGCGATCCACTCTCCCGCCCCGACCTGTTCGAGCTGCTCGCCCACGCCCGTTCCCTCGGCCTGCGCGTCTCCATGACCCCGGCCGCTTCCGCCGCCCTCTCCCGCGAGATCCTGCAGCAACTCCAGGCCGCCGGACTCGAAGCCCTCGGCCTCAGCCTCGATGGTTCCACCCCCGAGCGCCACGACCGCCTGCGCGGCGTCCCCGGCACCTTTGCCCGCACCCTCCAGGCCCTCGCCTGGGGCCGCGATCTCGGCTTTCCCCTCCAGGTCAACTCCCTGGTCTCGGCCGAGACCGCCGACGATCTGCCCGCCCTCTATGAGCTCCTCCAGCCCTTCGCCATCGCCCGCTGGAGCCTGTTCTTCCTCATCGCCGTGGGCCGCGGCCAGCAATTGCAGCCCCTCCCGCCCCCCCAGGCCGAGGCCCTCATGCATTGGATTTTCGAGTGCTCCCGCCAAGCCCCCTTCATCGTCGCCACCACCGAGGCCCCCTCCTATCGCCGCGTCACCCTCACCGAACGGCGCGGCCAAGGCGTCAACGCTGCCTCCGCCCCCGCCGCCGCCGGCCGCGCCTGGGGCATCCGCGACGGCCACGGCATCGTCTTCGTCTCCCACACCGGCGAGGTCTATCCCTCCGGCTTCTTGCCCCTCTCCGCCGGCAACATCCGCCGCCAGCCGCTGCTGGATATCTACCGCTCCTCCCCGCTGTTTGCCGCCCTGCACGATCCCCGCCAATTCCACGGCCGCTGCGGCGCCTGCGAGTTCCAGGCCGTCTGCGGCGGCTCCCGCGCCCGCGCCTTTGCCGCCACCGGCGATCCCCTCGCTGCCGATCCGCTCTGCGCCTACGAGCCGCACTCCCTGCGCGCCTCCGCCTGATCCCGCGCCAAGCCTTGCGCGCAATCGCGCACTTGCTCCGGTGCATTTCCCCCGCCCCAGCGGCTAGCAATTGCGCCGCGAAGCTTTTTCCTTCCTTCTTCCTGCCTTGCCTTGCGGATTTTCCCCCACCGCTTTGAGGCAAATCCCCCAGCCTGCCCGCCAATCCACGCAAACAGTGTGGTTTTTCCCGGCATTTCCAAGCTCCCGATTTTGGCCACTGTCCTGCAGGTACACCTGCGGAAGCAGTGCGCGGAAGCAGGAGGTGAATAGCTCCCATGAAGGCAAAACGAAATCGTGCGGCCATGATCGTGAGTTCGCTGCTGGTGGCTTGGTCGTTTGCTGTCGCCTGGCAAGTGGTGGCCCAGACCGCCAAGCCCGGCAATGCGTCCGAGGGGCAGAAGGTGTTTGAGGACAAGTGCGTGCGCTGCCACGGCGACGACGGCAGCGGCAACACCGTCCTGGGCAAGCCCCTGGGGGCAATGGACCTGCGCTCGGCTCCGGTCCAGACCCTCACCGATGCCCAGATCTACACCCAGATCGACAAGGGCAAGGCCAACATGCCCCCCTTTGGCGGCGCCTTGAACCCCACCCAGATCAACGATCTGATCGCCTACGTCCGCAAGTTCGGCAAACATCCCGCCGGCAAAAAGTAGCCGCGCAGCGTTCGTTCAGCTACCCACGGGTCGAGCCATGGACAACTTGCACGCTCACACAATCACCACTGTGCCCAGGAGGGGCTGCCGCCGCCTGGTCGGCCTCATCGCGCTGGTCGCGGTCGGCGTGCTCGCCTTCTTCCTGCTGGGCCCCTTCCGCAGCCGGCTGAAGTCGTTCCCGGTCTACCGCTTCGCCGCCGGCAGCACCGTCGGCTTTGTTTCGGCGGCCACCTCGCCCATCTTTACCTCGGTCAATCCCTCCTTCCTGGATTCGGTGCGCGCCTTTTTCCTGGTGCGCACCAATCCCACCCAGCCCATCGCCTTCACCCACAAGGTCCACCTCAAAAACGGCCTGCAGTGCGTGGCCTGCCACGCCGGCGTCACCAAGGGGCCCGACGCCGGCTTGCCCAGCGTCGTCTTCTGCATGGCCTGCCACCAGGTCGTGGACACCAGCAGTCCGCAAATCAAAAAGCTCACCGCCTACTACAACAAGGGCCAGGAGCCGCCCTGGCAGCCGGTGTACTGGTTCTACCCCATGGAGCATGTCCACTTCCAGCATGCCCCCCACATCCACGCCGGCGTCGCCTGCGCCACCTGCCACGGCGACCTCTCCCAGCAGACCGTCGCCGTGCGCTCCAAGAACCTGACCATGAATTTTTGCCTCACCTGCCACAAACAGAAGGGAGCCTCGGTGGATTGCACCACCTGCCATTACTAGGCGGGGGGCAGCACCGATCCCGCCGCCACAAGCGGGAGGAGATGGACACCATGAAACGTCGCGACTTCCTGAGGCTATCAGCGCTGGGTGGGGCCGCCGTCCCGCTGGGCGGTTGCGGCAAACGCGCCGCCACCCAACTCATCCGGTTCATTCCCAAGGAGAATCTCATTCCGGGCATCGCCGTCTGGAAGCCCGGGGTGTGCAACCAGTGTGCCGCCGGCTGCGGCCTGCAAGTCCGCATCATGGAGGGCAACGCCGAGGTCGTCGAGAACGGCCAGCTCGGCATCATGCTGATGGGGCTGGCCAAGAAGTTGGAGGGCAGCCCGCAGCACCCCGTCAACCAGGGCAAGCTCTGCGTGCGCGGCCAGGCCGGCCTGCAGGTCACCTATAATCCCGACCGCATCCAGCAGCCGCTCCAGCGCGTCGGCGCGCGCGGCTCCGCCCAGTTCGCCCCAATCTCCTGGGACGAGGCCCTGCAGACGCTGGCCACCCAACTCCGCCCGCTGGCGGTGGCGCCGGCGGCCGCCGGGCTGGCGTTTTTGACCGCGCCCCTCCACGGCCAGCGCGGCGTGTTGATCGAGCGCTTCCTCTCCGCCTTCCCCGGCGCGCAACTGGTTCCGTTCGAACTGTTTGACGACAACGTGCTGCGCCGGGCCAATGCGCTCAGCTTCGGCTACGACCAGTTGCCCAGCTTCGACCTGGCCCACGCCAATTGGGTGATCTCCTTCGGCGCCGACTTTCTCGGCACCTGGAATTCGCCGGTGGCGCAAAGCCTCGGCTACGGCGCCATGCGCCAAAGCCGCAGCGGCGTCCGCGGCAAGTTCGTGGCCGTCGAGCCCCGCACCTCGCAAACCGGCGCCAACGCCGACGAGTGGATCCCCGCCCACCCCGGCACCGAGGGCACGCTGGCGCTGGGTTTCGCCCATGTGATCCTGGCCGAGCACTTGGGCAACGCCGCCGCCGCCGGCACCGCCGGGGCGCGCCTCGCCGGCTGGGACCAGGGCCTGCCCGACTACACCCCCGAGGCGGTGGCCTGGCAAACCGGCGTGCCCCCCGCCACCATCACGCGCTTGGCGCGCGAGATGGCCACCACCAGCCCCGCCCTCGCCCTCGTCGGTGGCGCTCCCCTCGCCCACACCAACGGCTTGTTCACCGCCCTCGCCGTCAATGCCCTCAACGCCCTCTTGGGCAGCGTCGGCAAGCCCGGTGGCTTGTACTTCACCCCGCCCCTGCCGGCCGCCTTCCCCCAGCCCGGCGGTTCGCCGGCCGCCGGCGCCGCCCCCGTGGTCGCCCTCGCCCAGCGCATCCTGGCGGGCCAGTCGCCCCGCCTGCTCCTGCTCGACCAGGTCAACCCGGTCTTCGCCACCCCGCCGCTCTGGCGCGTCCGCCACGCGC
>Ga0307374_10015824_pt1 | contig 10096 bp, 8 predicted proteins | sample OX3MG_FD_202532 | JGI IMG/M metagenome (GOLD analysis project Ga0307374, IMG submission 202532) | Soil microbial communities from Risofladan, Vaasa, Finland - OX-3 | ecosystem: Environmental > Terrestrial > Soil > Coastal area > Acid sulfate soil | place: Finland: Risofladan, Vaasa | collected...
AGGCTACCTGGCATGCGGAATGGTCGGACCAGGGCGGCTCGCGGGAATCGAAGCGATTGCCAGTGCAGTCTGCGAAACGCTTGGTCTTCGCCATGATCTCGAAGGCCTGACAGTCGTTGTCACCGCAGGGCCTACAGTGGAAGACGTAGATCCCGTCCGGGTGCTCACCAATCGCTCATCGGGGAAAATGGGATACGCGTTGGCGGACGCGGCGGCGCGTCGCGGCGCTCACGTGATTTTGATTAGCGGCCCAACGGAATTGCACGCGCCCGCTGAAACCGACTGGCTGCCCGTGCGTTCCACCGAAGAGATGCATCGCGCCGTGCGCGAACGCGCGAGCGCAGCCGACGTCGTCATCATGGCTGCTGCCGTTGCCGATTACCGCCCCGCTTCTCGAGACGCGAAAAAAATCAAGCGCGGCGAAGGACGCGTCATGCTCGAACTCGAACCCACCGCCGACATCCTCGCCGAGATGGGGCGCGACAAGGGCGCAAAAATTCTTGTCGGCTTTGCCGCGGAGACGGATCATCTCGCGGAAAATGCGCGGCGCAAGCTCGCGACCAAAGGTGCGGACATCATCGTCGCCAACGACGTCACGCAGGAAGGCGCGGGCTTCGACGCGGACACCAATATCGTGACGCTCTTTTCGCGCGACGGCCGCGAAATCGCGCTCCCGAAAATGTCCAAGTTTGATGTGGCCAATCGCATACTCGACCGTATCGGCGAATTGCGGCTCGCGCAACTTGGCAAAGGCATGAAGTGACGCGCCACCTTGCGAGGTCCCGATGAATCCCGAAGGCCGCGCCCGCGTCGAGGCGTGGCTCGAGTATTTCAACGACCTGGGAATTTCAGATTTTTGTCTGGATCGCGCTGCGTCCACGGTCGAAGCCTCAAGCGAGCCAGCTGAACCCATCCCGGCAGCACCGCAACCGCTCCCTCGTCCCGTCCGGATGGCGCCCGCGACCGTAGATCCAAATCAACCACACGTCGCCTCGGTGCTCCCTGTGATTAAAAGCGCGTCTCTTTTCGTCGCCAATGAACGTATCGAAGGCGACACCCTCGAGCGAATTCGCGAAGACATCGGCGAAAATTGCCGTCGCTGCAAACTCTGCGAGCAACGAAATAAAATCGTCTTCGGCGCCGGTCATGCGAAAGCCGAACTCGTATTCGTCGGCGAAGGTCCGGGGCACGACGAAGACATTCAAGGCCTGCCCTTTGTTGGCCGCGCCGGAAAATTGCTGACGCAAATGATCGAGGCGATGGGTTTGCGGCGCGACGTTGTTTACATCGCCAACGTCGTCAAATGCCGGCCCCCGCAAAATCGCGCGCCTGAGCCCGACGAAATCGAGACTTGCTCGCCGTTTCTCTACCGCCAGCTCGCCGTGATTCGGCCGAAAGCCGTTGTGTGTCTCGGCGCCATTGCCTTTCAATCGCTCACCGGAACGAAGCCGTCTATGTCGAGAATTCGCGGCCAGTGGCTCGAATTTCGCGGCATCCCTTTGATGGCCACCTATCATCCCGCTTACCTCCTCCGCAATCCCAACGCGAAGGGCGACGTCTGGGAGGATTTGAAAAAAGTGATGGCTCACCTCGGCCTGAAGCTGCCCGCCAAACGCTGAAGCTTTCTGTCTCGAAGTAGCAGCGTACTGGCCCCATGCGTTTCCACCTGCCGATGAAATGAAAGCTCCTGTTACACTATTGCGCGCTGCGGGGGTTGCGTGCCGCGGGGTTGCGTGACACTGATCTGCGGCGCGGCGCTTTCTTCAGTTGTGTTTAGTGACGCCGGAATTTTGTGGAGATGGCAATTGGGAGTTTTCTTTCGATCGGGAATTTTCCTCGGACTTGCAGCAGCCCTCGGTTGGGGCGTCGCGGATTTCGTGGCGCGTTTCGCAACACGCCGCGCAGGCGCGTACCGCACGCTCATGTACATGCAGCTCACCGGTTTCCTCGCTCTGACGGCGGGAATGGCAGCCACCGGCCGCTGGACGAACTTTTTCCCCAGCCGCGCCGAACATCACGCTTGGGCTTGGGCGATTTGCGCCGGCCTGCTGAATGTGGGCAGCGCGTTCTCGTTGTATCGCTCGTTTGAAATAGGAATCCTCGCATTAGTCGCCCCGATCGCCGCCAGCTATCCGGTCCTCACGGTTCTCCTCTCGCTCTGGAGCGGCGAGCGCCTCACTTTGCCGCATGCAGTCGGCGTCGTCGCCGCGATCATCGGCGTCATGCTGGCTGCGGTATCATTTTCTTCTCCGCCGCCGGAATCCTCCGCTGAAGATCATCGACGCCACGTTTTGCGCGGAGTTCCGTGGGCGATCGCGGCGGCCGTGGGATTCGGATTGCTTTTCTGGGTTCTTGGATTTCGCGTGATGCCCGTCTTCAGCAGCGCCGCGTCCGTGTGGATGGTCCGAATCACCACCTTCACCGTGCTCGCTCTGCTTGTCGTGCCATTACGGCAAAGCGCCGCGCTTCCCAATCTTTCGACGCTCGGACTCGTCGCTGCCGTCGGCCTCATGGACACGGCCGCGTTCGTCGCCAACAATCTGGCGCTCAAAAATGAACAGGTCGCGGTCGCGAGCGTACTGTCGTCTCTGTACGGTGCCGTGACGGTTGTGCTCGCCGCGATTTTCCTGCGCGACAAACTCGAACGCACGCAATGGGCCGGCATCGTCCTGATATTTTTGGGAATCGCTTTGGTCAGCGTATAGCCAGAATGAGAGCGACTAAAAATCCGTGCGGAAATTATCGGCCACTGCATTTCAAGCGAAGCCCGCCGGTACCTGCAACTCGCGCCTTGCTGCTACACTAGATCACCAACATGACTTCGCGGTATTGTGAAATTGCTCTCCCCGTCCCGCTCCGCTCCACGTTCACATACGCGATTCCGCAACAGTTAAGCAATGCTGATCTCGTCGGCAGCCGCGTGGTTGTGCCGTTTGGCAAGCGAGCGATGGTTGGAGTCGTCGTGGCACTGGCCGCGAATCCCTCCGAAGGAAAAAAGACCCGGGAAATTGTCGAGCTGCTCGACGCAACGCCCGCGTTGCCACAGAAATTGATTGAATTGGGCATGTGGGCCAGCCGCTATTACGTCGCGCCCATCGGAGAAACGTTGCGCGCCATGCTGCCGCCACTCGCGGAATTGCGCCCGGAACGCGAATATGAGTTGACGGACCATGGACGCGATTTTCTCGCTGAAATGAAGGAACGCGGTCCCGCCGAGCCGGGCGAGTCGGTTGATCTCGCGATTCTCGAGCTTTTGCATGCTGGCGACAAACCTGTTCCATCCACGCGAGTGCGGCGAATCGCAAGTGGCGAGGCTGCGGCAGAGCGCCTTGTGCGACGCGGGTCCCTTGTCGCGCGCGAACGTATGCGCCACAAACGTGAGCGTGCGCAAAAAATCGTCGCCTGGAATCCTGCAGCGACGCCAGCCGATGCGAAGGAAGAGAAAGTGCGTGAGATTTTGACGGCGACGCGCGGGCCGTTGCCCGTTCCGATTTTGCTGAAAGCGGGCGCTTCGCCTGCGGTCGTGGCGCGACTCGAAAAAGAAGGTAAACTCACGTCCTGGGAAGAGCCGCTTGTCGCGCACGCGGAATCAGAAGAAGACGCGTGGGAAACGGATTTCGTTCCGCCAGCGAATGTTCTGAACGCGGATCAAAAGTCGGCGCTTGCTTCCGTTGGCGAATGGCTCGCCCAAAAAGCGTTTGTCACCAGCCTGCTGCACGGCGTCACCGGAAGCGGTAAAACCGAAATTTATCTTGGCGCGGTTGAAGCCGCTCTGGCGCAACAGCGCACGGCGATTATACTTGTCCCGGAAATTGCGCTCACGCTGTGGCTCAGCCGACTGGTGCGCGCGCGATTTGGCGGCATCGTCGCTGTGCTGCATAGCGGACTCGCGGACAACGAACGCTCGCGCGAATGGTGGCGCGTGCGCCGCGGCGAAGCGCGCGTCGTTGTGGGAACGCGCTCGGCGGTGTTCGCGCCGCTTGAAAATGTCGGCCTGATCATTGTCGACGAAGAGCAGGAGTCGAGTTACAAACAGGAAGAAACGCCGCGTTACAATGGCCGCGACGTGGCCATCGTGCGCGCGCGGCTGGAAGGCGCCGTCGCGCTTCTTGGCTCTGCAACTCCTTCGCTCGAAACGTTCCAAAACGCGCGCACCGGAAAATATGGCCTGCTCGAGCTCACCTCTCGCGTCGAGGATCGCCCGCTTGCATCCGTGAAGCTCGTCGACCTGCGCCAGGAATTCAAGCAGAGCCATCGTTCCGCGCCCGTTTCGTCGTCGCTGCTCAAGGCAATCGGCGAGCGATTTTCCGCCGGCACGCAGGTATTAATCCTGATTAACCGCCGCGGATATTCGTGGTATGTCCTTTGCAGAAGCTGTGGCGCGGGAATCGAGTGCCAGAATTGCAGCATCGCGCTCTCGTACCACAAGCGCCGCGCACGCCTCGAGTGCCACTATTGCGGATATTCAATCGCGGTGCCGAAGCTCTGCCCGAAATGCAAATCCGAATATTTATATTTTGTCGGAGACGGCGCGGAGCGCGTCGAGGAGTATTTGCGCGAGCAGTTTCCGAAGGCGCGAATCGCGCGGCTCGATCGCGATACCGTGCGGACGAAGCGCGAGTATCAGAAAATTCTTGGATCCTTCGCGCGCGGCGATCTGGATTTGCTTGTGGGAACACAGATGGTCGCGAAAGGACACGATTTCGAACGCGTCACGCTGGTTGGTGTTGTGTCAGCTGATCTCGCCCTCGGCCGGCCGGATTTTCGCGCGGCGGAACGAACGTTTCAACTTCTCACGCAAGTCGCCGGGCGCGCGGGACGCGGCCGTTTCCCCGGCGAAGTGCTGATCGAGACGTATTATCCCGAGCACTACGCCATCCAGCACGCGGTCGATCAGGATTACGTCGCCTTCTTCGAGCGCGAAATCCATTTTCGCCGCATGATGCACTATCCGCCATTCATTGCCCTGGCTAACGTTCTGGTGCGAGACCACAAAATCGAAAACGCTATTCGCTGGTCGCGCGCCATCGCGGCACATTTTGATTCGCTGAAAATCAGCGAGCTCAAAGTTCTCGGACCCGCCGCCGCCGCGCTTTCGAAATTGCGCCGCGAATATCGTTTCCAGATTCTGCTGAAGACGCCAAATCGCCATTTGCTCGCGCAAGTCCTGGAAGGCTGCCTGTCATTTTGCGAACGAAAAGAAATTCCCGATAGCGCCGTAATTGTCGATGTGGACCCAACGAGCCTGCTCTGACCCTTAAGAATATGTCAGGGATGCGGAACGCTCAGCGGTATTGGCGTGAAACACAGCAGAAAAATAATGAGCGCAACGATGGCCCACGCCCGGCGCTTGCGATCGAGCGGCGTCCAGCGGTCGATCACCGGCGGGTGATGAAATCCCGTCAGGAAGATCATGTCCACCAGAGCGAAGAAAATCCATCCGCCCCAGAAAAAAATTCCCATTGCGATCAACACCGCCAGCAGCATCATCGACACGCGCCGGTGCCGGTTGCTTGCTACGCTATAAACAATGTGCCCGCCGTCCAGCTGCCCGATGGGCAGAAGGTTCAGCGCCGTCGCGAACAATCCCACCCATGCGGCGAGCGCGATGGGGCTGAGCAAAATGTCGTTCACTCGCACCCCCGGATGAAAAATCGCCAGGAAAAATCTCATCAGCGGCGGGCTTCCGAAAATGACCAGCGCGCCCGATTGCACGCCGGGAACGACCTTTGACAAATAAATTCCCGCGGCCAGAATCGGAAGCGCCAGCACAAATCCCACCACGGGGCCGGAAATTCCCACGTCAAATAGCGCCTTGCGATTAAAAATCGGCGAGCGAATGCGAATAAATGCGCCGAACGTTCCGATCAGCGTCGGCGCTGGAATGAAATACGGATAGCTCGCATCGATTTTGTAATGACGACAAGTAAAATAATGCCCCAATTCATGCGCCAGCAAAATGCCGATTAGCGCAAGCGAAAATGGAATTCCATCGAGAAGCAATCGCGGATGGATCAGCGCTTCCCACGTCGGAGCGAAAGGATTATTCAGTCCCGAAAACGGCGCGCGATTCTGCGCGAAAGACACGGAAAATTCACGGCCGACCGCGAGCGTCGAAATCAGCGTGAGAACAAAAAGAACCAGCGCGAGCACAAATTTCCGCTTTCGCGGGCGAACCGCCGCGAAATGAGGGTCAAACAGGAAGCTGTAGCGGCTCTCGAGCAACGCGGCCGGCGCGTGACCGGGACCGTGCCCATTGCCATGTCCATTCTCCACGTTGCTAGAATACACCGCGGACGGCGGCCCTCGCCACCCGCCACTGCAGAGCCTCCGGCATTGCTGTAGTCGAGGTCTCCTCCGATTGATGCGGGATGCACGATTTCAGTCCGGCCTCTTGTCCGGAGCGATTGGCAGAAGTACAATTCAGCTTACTTTAGGGTAATAGTTCAATATGCAGAGTCTCGTTCGAACAACTAAGGAACATCGCCCGTGAACTGCCGAATCCGCCACTCTCTGATCGTTTCCTACTCCATCGTTGGAGTTTGTATTCTGTTTTTCTACCCTTTGCGTGCCAGCGCGCGGCTGAGCGGCCACGCGAGAACGTCAGCCACGCAGAAATCTTCCGGCCATGCAGCGAAATTTCGAGAGCAATCGGTTGGCAAAATTTCAGGAGGGAGTAAATTCGAAGATTTGCAAGCTTCAAATGGTCACGTCGCATGGGTCGAGCAGAAAGCAAGCACCAGCAAGTGGGTTGTGTACCGCGACGGGGAACAGATGGGCGGAAAATACGACGGCGTGAAATACCTGGAGTTCAGCCCCGATGGAGAACATCTGGCTTTCTTCGGCCAGAGAAATTCGCAATGGCTGCTCGTGCTCGATGGGCAGGAGCGTTCTCAAGCGTTCGCGGATGTCACGCCAGCCGTGTTCGCGCCGCGCGGCCCTTCCTGGGCCTTTAGTGCCTGCGCTGCAGAAAACACCTGTACGATGGTCGTTGGAGGGCATCCGGCAGACACGCCCCGTGAAACCTACGATCAAGTTAGCCCTCCGCAATTTAGTCTGGATGGTAAGCGTCTCGGCTTTATGGTCCAGTTCCATGGAAAGTGGACGGCAATTGTTGACGGCAAGGCAATCGGCCCGCAAATGAAGGGCTACTCCTGTCTGGGATTCAGTCCTGACGCCGCTCATTTTTTCGTTTGCAGTACCACAAACAAGGCTGAATTGACTTATCCCCAATGGACTTACTTCGTAGACGGCGCGCCTGGGCGTTACTTCGCGCAAATCAGCCCGATTACGTTCAGTAGCGACGATCGGCACTACGCTTACGGTGGGTCCGGCTCGCAAGTTGCATTCAAGAAGGACAAAACCGATGGCACGATTGTACTCGACGGCAAACCCGGACCCGAGTTCCAAGGACGCGGCCTGCCAGGCGCGTGGGTGACTCTTCTAAACGCTCCTATAATTGCAGCAGAGGTTTATAGTGGCGGAGGCTTCATCTATCCGGTGGTGCTTGTCCCCGGACACCTCATTTCCGGCTCTCGCGTCCTCTCGGCAAGCCTGAATGGTGTGTCGGATCCGGTATTCGATGTTCGCGGCAACTTAGCTTATGCCGCCCGTCTGGGAAAAGATGATGTCGTTGTATTCGATGGCACCAAATCAGGGCAGCGTTTCGATGATGTAGTAAGCGATGTAGTCTTTACTGACGACGGCTTGCATTCTGCATATGTTGCATTGCGCGGCCGAGAATTTGTTGAGGTTCTTGATAACCAGCCGGGCAAAGCCGTCCCACTCGACGATTCGCCCCAGCGCTCTCACCCCCGCAAGCCAGACCCTACCGATTTGAACGCGACCCCCGATACTGATGAGCCCCTTCCCCCGCCCATACCAAAAGCTTCCATTGGTTGGACTGAATTGACCCCGCATGCTACGCACTTCGCATTTGAAATCGTCAAGGGAGGAATAAGATTCAACGCTGGCAAGACGTTGCGCGCCGAGCGCACCATCGTGCTGGATGGCCAGCCGGGGAAAAGATACAGCGCGCTCGGCATGTCGGTCTTGCAGTTCAGCAAGGACGAAAAACACTACTGGTACACAGTGTCTGGCGCTTCAGGCAAACGAGGACTGGTGGTCGTGGATGGCCATGAAAGCAAACTCTATAGCAACTTGACTGGGGCGCAGTTCGATCCCGCAGACAACGGGATAATTTTCTTTGCCCGTCGTGGAAAGAAACTCCTGCGCGTTACGCTCCCGCTCAACTGACCTGCCGTTTAGAGTGTTTGAAGTTCTTTGCCGGGCTTGAAACGCACGGCTTTCCCTGGCTGGATGTTTACTTGCTGGCCTGTACGGGGATTGCGGCCGATGCCGGTCTTGCGCGGTTTCACGTTGAAGACGCCGAAGCGGCGGAGCTCGATGCGTTCGCCGCGTCCCAGCGCATTTTTCAGCGCCTCGAAGACCGTTTCGACGGCCTGCTCAGCTTTGGTGCGCGGAATATTCGTCCGTTGAACAACGGCATTCACGATATCAAGTTTTATCATTGCGGGCGTCTCCTCGTCGAAGCGTATGCTAGATGGCGCGTTGCGGGTTGTCAAGCCGCGCCCCGTGTAATAAGATGCCGCGCCTTTTCGAAATGGAACGCACTGGGAGGATGGGATGAGCGTGAAGCCGGATCGCTGGATCACGAAGATGGCGCGCGAGCACAAAATGATTGAGCCTTTTTCGGACCGGCAGGTGCGCGAGGGAGTCATCAGCTACGGCGTCTCTTCGTATGGGTATGACATTCGCGTGGCGGACGATTTTCGCATTTTCACGAACGTGAATTCGACGACTGTCGATCCGAAGAATTTTGACGCGCGCTCGTTTGTGGAATTCAAAGGGCCGGTGTGCATCATTCCGCCGAATTCGTTCGCGCTGGGGCGCTCGGTGGAATATTTCCGCATTCCCCGAAATGTGCTGACGCTGTGCGTGGGGAAATCCACGTACGCGCGCTGCGGAATCATCGTGAACGTGACTCCGTTCGAGCCGGAGTGGGAAGGCTTCGTGACGCTCGAGATCAGCAACACGACGCCGCTGCCCGCGCGAATCTACGCGAACGAAGGACTGTGTCAGGTGATTTTTTTCGAGTCGGACGAAGAGTGCGAAATTTCGTACAAAGACAAAAAAGGAAAATACCAGTCGCAGCAGGGAATTGTGCTGCCGCGCTTGTGATTCGCGCGGCAGCTTCATATTTCTGTGTGGGACGCTTCAACCGATAACCTTCCCGTTTTTTATTTTTCACGCCAGGTCGAAGAGCAAAACTTCCGACGGCTCCTTGGCCTGAAACTTCAACTTGGTTTCATCCGAGATTGCCGCGCCGTCGCCTGCCGCGAGTTCTGTTCCGTTCAAGCGGACTTTGCCGCGAGCGACCTGCACCCAGGCGTGGCGGCCCGATTCGAGCGGCTGCGTGATTTCCTCGCCTGCCTTCATGCGCGCGGCAAAGAGTTTCGCGTCCTGATGGATTGCGACGGGAGCGCCTTCGCCGGCGAGCAACTGGAAATTCCCGTTCCAACTATTTTCCGGGAACGTGAATTGCTCGTACGCGGGTTTCAGATTTCGCCGATCCGGCAAAATCCAAATCTGTAGCAGATGGACCGGCTTGGACGGCGACGCGTTGAATTCGCTGTGCGTGACGCCGGAGCCTGCCGTCATGTGCTGAAGCTCGCCGGGACGAATGACGCCCCTCGAACCCGTGCTGTCGCGATGTTCGAGCGAGCCTTCGAGCACCAAGGTGAGGATTTCCATGTCGCGATGCGGATGCATGCCGAAGCCCTGGCCGGGCGCGATGACGTCTTCATTGATGACGCGAAGCTGGCGAAAGCCCATGTGATTCGGGTCGTAGTACTGGTCGAAAGAAAAACTGAAATGGGAATCGAGCCAGCCGATTTTGTTGTGCCCACGCTCGTCGCGGGGCCGGATAGTGATCATTTTGGCCTCCAATTCGGGTTCTTTGCGTTCCGTGATGGGTATTCGATGACGGAAACGGCGTCTCGATTCGCGGCGCGGGCGTGGGCGAAAATGCGCTGGAAAGCTGCGCTCTGCAAACGAAACTCATTACCGATCAAGA
>Ga0307374_10015826_pt1 | contig 10096 bp, 7 predicted proteins | sample OX3MG_FD_202532 | JGI IMG/M metagenome (GOLD analysis project Ga0307374, IMG submission 202532) | Soil microbial communities from Risofladan, Vaasa, Finland - OX-3 | ecosystem: Environmental > Terrestrial > Soil > Coastal area > Acid sulfate soil | place: Finland: Risofladan, Vaasa | collected...
GCGGGAGTGCCATCGAGCCCCGTGAATCACCTCGACACGGTGCTCGCGTTGCCGCAAGTTAAGCACCGCGAGATGGTCGTCGACGTGCCGCATCCGAGCGTGCCCGGGCTGCGGCTGCCGGGTATCGCGCTGAAGCTCTCCGATACGCCGGGCAGCATCCGCCGCCCGCCGCCGCGCCTCGGGGAGCACACCGATGAGGTCCTGAGCGAGCTGGGTTACGCGAATGAGGCGATAGCAGCGCTTCGGCAGCGCGGCGCGCTCTGAGCGACGAGGAGGTCGATCGAACCCGGATTGGAGACCGACGCGCATGGGTGAGTCGGCGGCGTCGATGGAGAAGGGAAGGGAGATTCCGTGCCGACGATCGAGCAGATACGAGACATGCTTCCAGGCGTGCTGGATACCGTCTACCTCAACACCGGCACCTGCGGGCCGCTGCCGCGCGTGGCGCATGCGGCCATGGCGGCCGAGCTCGCGCACGACCTGACCAAGGCGCGCATCGACTCCCAACACTTCCCGCGCCTCGGCGAGCTGCGGGGACAGGTACGCGGAGCCGTCGCCAAAGCCGTGGGCGCCGACCCGAGTGAGATCGCGGTCACGAGTAGCACCACCGACGGAATGTACGTGGCCCTGGTCGGCTACCGCTGGCGGCCGGGCGACGAGCTAATCATCTCGAACATCGAGCACCCGGGCGGGTTGATTCCGTCCTTCCTCGCCAAGCGGCGCTACGGCATCCGGGTACGCGTGGCCGACATCGGTCTCGGCGGTGGCGACCCGGGGGAGATCGTCAAGACGTTCGAGCGTCTCGTTACACCGCGCACGCGCATGATCGCCATCTCCCACGTGTCGTACACCACTGGCGCCGCGCTCCCGGTCAAAGCGATTACCGAGATGGCCCACAGCCACGACGTGCTGGTAGCCGTGGATGCGGCGCAGTCCTACGGCGCGCTGTCGCTCGACCTGCACGACCTGGGTGTCGACTTCTACGCCTGCTCGGGCCAGAAGTGGATGTGTGGCCCGGACGGAACCGGCGCGATGTACGTGCGCGCCGCGAGCGTCGGTGAGCTCGAGCAGACCCTGGCTTCCGGCGGCACGATTCGCGACACGCTCGACTACTACGGCGGGTCGTACGCTCCGGCGTTCGGCGCCGCCCGCTTCGACACCGCCGGTCGCAATACGATCCTCACCGCCGGTCAGGCCGCGGCGACGAGCTGGATCACCGACGAGGTCGGCATGGACTGGGCGATGGCCCGCATCCGTGAGCTCGGTCCGAAGACCTATGACGCCCTCGCCGCGCTGCCCGGGGTCACGATGGTGACGCCGCGGGAGGCCCTCGCCGGTTTGATCGCCTTCAACGTGCCGGGCATCACGCCGACCGACCTGACGCACCGGCTCGCCGACGAGCACAACGTCACGATCCGGTTCGTCACCCGCTACATCAACAACCCCGACGCTGCCCGCGTCTCGGTGGGCTTCTACAACACCGACCGGGACATTGAGCAGCTTATCGCCGGGATCGAGGCGATCCAGAAGACACTCTGACCTGGATCGACGTTCAGGGATTCGTCAACGAAGGTGGCCGCCGGAATCGCCGGCGGCCACCTTCCATCGTGTGTGCTAGGATCGCGCCCCGTCCTTACTGTGCCGGGGGAACCGGGCGCTTGATCTCGAGGATGGTCGGGCGCTCCTCGATGAGCGCTCGCACTTGCTCCCACACCGCCGGCAGCTCCTCTGTAGGCGGTAGCGGCCGCAGGCGCATGTAGGCGGCCCGTCCGCTCTCGAAGACGAAGGTCGGCGTGCCGAACACGCCGTAGGTCTGGACGCCTTCCTCGTGGTCCCGGCCCACCTGGTCCAGCGTGGCCGCGTCGAAATCGTGCTCGAACCGTTCCATATTCAGGTCGGCGGACGTCGCGACGTCAAGGATCGTCTGACGATCGGTCAGATCCTTGCCGTCCACATGGCGCGCGGACAGCAGCGCCAGGTTGAAACGGTTGAAGGCACCAGACCCCTGCTTGCGGGCGGCCTCGGCGCCCTTGAAGGCATTGCGGGCACGGCTCGGATAGCTCTCGGGTTGATCCCAGAGCTTCCAATCGGGCCCGTTCTTCTGGTTGATCTGTTCGAGGGAGAAGTAGCGCCAGTTGACGTCGAGTTGATCGCCGAGGTGCTCTTGGGCGTGGTGCAGCAGGACCGCTGCGGTGTAGACGTAAGGTCAGGTGTAGTCGTACCAGACGTTTACCCTGAGCCGTTCGGCCATTGCCGGGACTCCCTCCTTCTATCCGGGACGACGCCTGAGCGTCGATTCGATCCCCGGGGATTGTCTACAGCTGAATGCCGCTGTCGCTGGTAACGCCGCACGCGCGCCGGATCATCCAGGCGCGTCGACCGGGTCTCGTCGCTGACTGGGCAGCGCCATCCAGGCTGCCCGCACCTGCGCGGCTGTCGAGTACAGGCTGCCGCTATTATTGATCACCACGTCCGCCCGGCGCACCTTCTCTTCCTGCGGCGGCTGGGCGTTGATCCGCTGCTGCGCCTCACGTCGGTCAAAGCCGTTGCGGCGCATCAGGCGCTCGAGCTGCTGCTCGTGATCGCAGGTCACGACCCAGACCTGGTCGCAGTCAGGGGCCAGACCGGCCTCGAAGAGCTTGATGGCATCGATCACCACGACCGCGTGGACGCTCGCGGCGACGCGGTCGCGGATGGCGGCCACGGTCGGTGGATGAGTCAGTTCTTCCAGCCGGGCGAGCCGGGATGGGTCCGCGAAGACGATCGCGCCGAGCGCCCGGCGGTCGATCCCACCGTCCGCGGTCCGGATTCCGGGGCCGAACTCGGCGATGACGCGCTCCGCGGTCGGCATACCCGCCGCCATGACGTCGTGGGCGACGCGATCGGCGTCGAATGTCTCGGCGCCCAGATCTGCCAGCATCGTCAGGACGGCCGACTTGCCGCAAGCGATGTTGCCCGTCAGCCCGATCACGTAGGGTCGACCGCTCATCGTTCGACCGGCTCCATCTCGGCGCTCAGCCGCGCTCCCAGCGTCTCCCAGTGCGCATAGGCCACCTCGAGCTCCGCCTGCGTGGCCTCGTATTCGCGGCCAAGGCGCGCGATGGCACCGGTGTCCTGCTCGATCGACGCCAGCGCCAGGTCGTCGTTCAGTTCATTGAGTCGCTGCTCGAGCTTGCCGATGCGCCGCTCCGCCGCGTTGACCTCCTGCTGCAACTGGCGGCGCTCACGGTCGGGCATGCGGGCGCTCGCGGCGGGCTCGAGCCGTGTCGGCCGCGGTACCTCGCGCGCCTTCTCCGGTACCGAGGTTCGAGTCGCGGCGCGCTCACGCTGGCGCAGGTAGTCGCTGTAGTTGCCGAGATACGTCTCGAGCGCGCTCCCCTCGACCGCCCACAGGCGAGTGGCGAGCTGATCGATCAGGTAGCGGTCGTGTGACACGAAGAGGATCGTCCCGTCATAGCCGTCCAGTACCTCCTCCAGTGCCTCCCGCGAGGGAATGTCGAGGTGGTTCGTCGGCTCGTCGAGGACCAGGAAGTTGGCGCGCTCGAGCGTGAGCCTCGCCAACGCCAGCCGGCTCCGCTCACCGCCGCTCAGGGCCGCCACCGGCTTGAAGACGTCATCGCCGCTGAAGAGGAAGCGTCCCAGCAGGGTTCGGGCACCCTCCTCGCTCATCGGATGGGTTTCCATCAGCGTGGTCAGTGCGGACTTGGCGGGATCGAGCCCCTCGTGACCCTGCGCGTAGTAGGCCGGCTTGACGTTGACGCCATACTGCAGGCGCCCCTTCAATGGCTTGATCTCGCCCATGATCGTGCGCAGGAACGTCGTCTTGCCGGTGCCGTTGGCGCCGATCAGTGCCACGCGATCGCCGCGCTCGATCTCGAGCTCCGGCGTGCGCAGGAGAACCGTGGGCCCGTGGTCTCCCGGGCGCGGCGGATAGCCGACGGTGAGCTCGCCGGTGCTGAGCACGCTCTGGCCGCTTCGGACGCCCCCGGACAGGCGTACGGTAAGTGCCGCGTGCTCGCGCGGCCTCTCGATCCGCTCGAGGCGTGCCAGGCGGGTCTCCCGGCCGCGCGCCTCGCGCGAGCGCTGGCCGGCCTTGTAGCGGCGGATGAACTCCTCGGTGCGAGTGATGAACTCCTGCTGCGCCTCGAACTCGGCTCGCTGGCGCGCAAGTCGCTCCTCGCGCAGTTCCAGGAAGCGCGTGTACGGGGCAGAGTAGTCCTCCAGGCGCCCGAAGCTCAGATCCAACGTGCGCTCGGTTACCCGGTTGAGGAAGTAGCGGTCGTGCGACACCACGATCACCGAGCGGCTCCAGGCGCGTAGGAACCCCTCGATCCACTCCAGGGCGGCGAGATCCAGGTGGTTGGTTGGCTCGTCGAGGAGCAGCAGGTCGGGATCGGAGAGCAACGCCTTCGCCAGGGCCAGGCGCGTCTTCTGTCCGCCGCTGAGGTGCTCGACCCAGACGGCGTGGTCGTCCTCGTCAAACCCGAGCCCATCGAGCACCTGATTGGTACGGTGGTCGATGTCGTAGCCGCCGGCCGCCTCGAACCGCGCGCTCAGTTCACCGTAGCGCTCCATCAGCGCGTCGAGCTCGGTGCCGCCGACCTCACCCATCCGATGGGCAAGCGTCGACAGTTCCTCGCCGAGCGCGCGTGTCTCGCGGAACGCGTCGAGCGCGGCTTCGCGCACCGTCTGTCCCGGGGTGAAGCGCGCTTCCTGTGCCTGATAGGTGACGCGCACGCCGCCCAGCATCGTGACCGAGCCGTTGCTGGGCTCCTCGATCCCGGCGATGATGCGCAATAGGGTGCTCTTGCCGGCGCCGTTGACGCCCACTAGCGCTACACGCTGCCGCTCCGGCACCTGGAAGCTGACTCCGCTGAAGATCTGCTCGGAGCCGAATGTCTTGCTGAGGTCGTTGACGGAGAGAATCGTACTCGGCATGCTCACTCCACCCTCGTGACGTCGTTCGACGTGATCCAGCCGCTGTATCGGTGCGATGGGCGCACTGATACCCTGTGCCGCTAGATCGCGGGTGTGAGCAGCGGTTCCCCGTGCATGCCGTGGAGGTCCGTGTCACGGCCGGCCGGCAGCAGCGCGCGATAGTGCCCCGGCTGTTGCCCGGCCACCCTGATGCGCTCGTTCCGGTTCCGCCGTCGATCGTTCATGCCTGCAACTGTACACGACCACGCGTACCCCAGGCAAATTGCCGCGACCGTACAGGCCCCACTGGTCCTGCTTCTCCTGCCTTCCTTTTGTGACCGGGTGGCCGCAGCGTATAATCCGGCAACTGACAAACGTACCGCTGAAGGTGCGCGACACGCATGCGGAAGGGCTCGCAATGCTCTGGCCGGTGACGACGGATCGGACCAGTACCGGCCATCTGGCGATTGGCGGAGTCTCCCTGCCTGCCCTCGCGGACGAGTTCGGCACGCCCCTGTACGTGTACGACGCGGAGACTATCCGGCAGCAGTGCGCCCGCTACCAGAGTGCGTTCGCCGAGCGCTACCCGCGGACCCGGGTGGTCTACGCCGGCAAGGCGTACCTGGCGACCTGGCTGCTGGAAATGATTGCCGACGCCGGGCTAGGACTGGACGTCGTCTCGGGTGGCGAGCTGGTCCTGGCAGCGCGCGCGGGGTTTCCGCTGGACCGCGTGGTCTTCCACGGCAACAACAAGACCGAGGACGAACTGCGGCTGGCGCTCTCGCTCGGCGTCGGCGAGATCGTGATCGATAACCTGTACGAGGTCGACCTGCTGGAGCGGCTGGTGTCCGGCTCGACGGCCGGCGTCGACGTCCTGATACGGGTCAATCCCGGCATCGACGCGCATACCCACGACTACCGCAAGACCGGCATCGTCGACTCGAAGTTCGGGCTCCTGATCGGAACCGGGGACGCCGCGCGCGCGGTCGAGCGGGTCCTGCGCATACCCGGCCTCCGGCTGCAGGGATACCACGCCCACGTCGGTTCGCAGATCTTCGAGACCGAACCCTTCGCGGCGGCCGTCGACGTCCTCTTCGACTTCGCGGCCGAAATGCGCTCTCGCTTCGCTTATTCACCTCGCCAGATCAGCCCGGGTGGTGGCTACGGCATCCAGTACGAGCAGGAGGATCCAGACCCTCACTTGGACGCCTATGCGCGGGCGGTGGGCGAAGCGGCGACGCGCGGCGCGGTGCGCCACGGGTTTGATGCGCCGCTGCTCACGGTCGAGCCCGGTCGCTCGATCGTTGGACCCGCTGGTGTCGCGCTCTACCGGGTTGGTGCGATCAAGGACATCCCGGGGGTCCGCCGCTACGTCTGCGTCGACGGCGGCATGGCCGACAACATTCGGCCGGCGCTCTACGGCGCGCGCTACGAGGCGGAGCTAGCCAACCGCGCGTCGGGTAGCCGCGCCGCGGTCACGATCGCCGGGAAGTACTGCGAATCGGGCGACGTGCTGATTCGCGACACCGTCATGTCCGAACCACACAGCGGCGACGTGCTCGCCGTACCGGCAACGGGCGCGTACTGCCTGGCCATGAGCAGCAACTACAACCTCGCACTGCGTCCGCCCGTTCTTGTACTGGACCGCGGGGATGCGCGACTGGTGCAGCGCCGCGAGCGGTACGAGGACCTGCTGGCGCGGGACGTGGTCCCGGTCCGCGCCCCGGTGGAGTGAGGCGACCGTTTGCATTTGGGTCAAGGACGTAGTATGACTGCCGCGCCGCAGCAGATAAACGGATGTCCCGCGGGCCTGGGGGGTATCGGACGTGGCTGAATCGATGAGATACCGTTTTCCCGACGAGACGTTCGATGACCCCTCCTCGCCGGCCGCGGCCGGCATGTTGCCGAGCACTCCCGGTGTGGCGCAAGCGTCGCCAATCGACCAGGACGCGGTGCAGGCGGTGATCGATCGCGCCCGCATGCAGGGCTTTCTGGCGATCGATGACCTGATGGACATGTCCGCCGCGGCGGGCGGCGCGTCGGTGGTGGACTCGATCACGACACAGCTCGCCGACCTCAACATCCCGCTGGTCGAGTCCGAAGAGGTCGCCGACGACCTGGTGGAGGTCGAGGCGGAGCCGGTCGACGTCGACCTGTTCTCGACGCAGCTGACCGAGGTGGACCTCAGCGGTGTCAGTCTGGACGACCCGGTACGCATCTACCTGCGCGAGATCGGGCGTGTTCCCCTGCTCACCGGCGAGCAGGAGGTGGCGCTGGCGCAGGCCATGGAGCGCGGCGAGTACCTCTTCCGTCTGCAGCAGAACCTCCGCGAAGTCGGTGGATCTCCACCGATGGCGGGCGACCTCGCAGCGGCCGTCTATCGATCGTTCAAGGCAGGCTGGCCGCCGGTTCGCCGGCTCCACGAGCTCGCATTTCCGACGCGACCGCTCGCGACCAGAGGCCGCATTCTGTCCGCCGTCCTCCCTTTCACCGAGGACATGGCGCCTGTCGTCCACGCGGCTGCGAGCGAGTTCGGGATGACCCCGGAGGGTCTCGAGGAGCACCTGCGCCTGCGTCGCATCGAATATGATCTGCTCCCGCCGGACATGCAGGACCTGATCCGGGACGTCGATGTCTGGCCGGACGATGACCGCGTGGCACTGGTGTTACGGCGCGAGGAGTTCGCGCTGCAGGCCCGCTGGGACGAGATGCTGCTGCGCGGCGAGATCGCGCGGAAGAAGCTGACTGAGGCGAACCTGCGTCTCGTCGTCAGCGTCGCCAAGAAATACGTCGGACGTGGCATGTCCATGCTGGACCTGGTGCAGGAAGGCAACCTCGGCCTGATCCGGGCCGTGGAGAAGTTTCAGCACCACAAGGGCTACAAGTTCTCGACCTACGCCACCTGGTGGATACGGCAGGCGATCACCCGCGCCATTGCCGACCAGGCCCGCACGATCCGAATCCCGGTCCACATGGTCGAGACGATCAACCGGTTGATCCGAACCTCGCGCCGGCTGCAGCAGGAGCTCGGTCGCGAGCCGACCTCGGAGGAGATCGCCGTCGACATGGGTCTCGCGCCGGACAAGGTGCGCGAGATCATGAAGATCTCGCAGGAGCCGGTGTCGCTGGAGATGCCGATAGGCGAGGAAGAGGACAGCAACCTCGGCGACTTCATCGAGGACTCCAAGGCGCTGGCGCCCTCGGACGCGGCGTCGCTCAAGCTGCTCAAGGAGCAGGTGGACGACGTGCTGGGCTCGCTGGCGGAGCGCGAGCGTCGGGTGCTCGAGCTGCGCTTCGGGCTCGATGACGGACGTAGCCGGACGCTCGAGGAGGTCGGCCGCGAGTTCGGAGTGACCCGCGAGCGTATCCGACAGATCGAGGCGAAGGCGCTGCGCAAGCTGCGCCACCCCAGCCGCAGCAAGAAGCTCCGCGACTACCTCGAATAGGCGCGTCTGGCGCCTGTGGTGCGACCCCTGCCGGACGTCGGCGGGGAGTGGACGGGCTGGCCGCAAGCGTCCTCCCCGGCGAGGCGGCGGCGCGGATCAGGTTCTTGATCGCGCCACCGACGACCGCGGACGAGGCGCGGTAGGATTCGTAGAGTTCGGGAGCCGCCCGACAGCCCCGTCAAGCGGGACCTACACGGACGCGGCGCGTCATACCAGGTGGTGTCATGTTTTACGACCAAGCCCGAATCACCGTCAGGGCCGGTAACGGCGGCAATGGGGCGGTGGCCTTCCGCCGTGAGAAATACGTGCCGCTGGGTGGCCCAGAGGGCGGCGACGGCGCGCGTGGTGGCCACGTCTACCTGCGTGTCGACTCGCACCTGAACACGCTTATCGCCTTCAAGTACCAGCAGCTATTCAAGGCCGATAGCGGCGGACAGGGCCTGGGTTCGCGCAAGTCCGGAAAGCAGGGCGAGGACCTCTACATCGACGTGCCTGCGGGCACCGTCGTGCTCGACGACGAGTCCGACGCCATCGTGACGGACCTGATCGAGCCGGGAGAGACGTTCCGGCTGGCCAGGGGCGGGCAGGGCGGACTGGGAAACCAGCACTTCGCTACGTCGATCCACCAGGCGCCGAGACTGGCGGAGCGGGGGGAGCCGGGCGAAGAGCGCACGGTCCGACTCGAGCTCAAGGTCATCGCCGATGTAGGGCTGGTTGGGATGCCCAACGCGGGCAAGTCGACGCTCTTGGCGGCGGCCAGTGCGGCACGGCCGAAGGTCGCCGACTACCCATTTACCACCCTCGAACCGATGCTGGGCGTCGTCCAGGTGGGCGGCCCAGGTGGAGAAACGTTTGTCATGGCCGATATCCCCGGCCTGATCGAGGGTGCCGCGGCCGGCATCGGGCTCGGGCACGAATTCCTGCGGCACGTGGAGCGGACCCGGCTGCTGGTGCACGTGCTCGACGGGTCCGGGGGGCTGGAAGGGCGGGATCCCCTGGAAGACTTCCGGACGATCAACGACGAGCTGTTGGCCTACTCTCCCGAGCTCGCCGGAAAGCCCCAGGTCGTCGCCGTCAACAAGCTCGATCTGCACGAGACTCAGGCGAACCTACCGCGACTGTGCGATGCCATGGCCGAGCTGGGCCTCGAGGTCTTCCCCATTTCCGGCGTGACCGGCGAGGGAGTCCGCGATCTCATGGTCAGGCTGGCCGAGCGCCTTCGGGAGTTGCCTCAGCCGCAACTCATCTCGCCGGAGGAGCGGAAGGTCTACACGCTCGAGTCGGGGCACGAGGACGCCTGGGCGGCCGAGCGGCTCTCCCGCCGTCACTTCGCGGTGCGGGGGGCGCGGATCGAGCGGCTTACCCACATGACGGACTTCGGCAACGAGGAAGCGGCCGCCCGCTACCAGCGCGTGCTGGAGGCCACCGGCATCTCCCGCAAGCTCGCGGAGCTTGGGATCGAGCCTGGCGACCTGGTACACGTCGCCGACCAGGAGCTCATCTGGGACGAGGCGACGCTGGAGGCGGAGGCGCGAGAGGCGGCGCGGTTGCGCCGGCGCAAGTCCCACCGGCAGCGGATCGAGGAGCGCTTCGGCGCGCCCGAGGAACGGGCATGAGCGGGATCATCCGCCGCGACGCGCCCTGCCAAGCGCGCTCGCGACGGCCTCACGCGTCGGCATCGCGTCCATCGCTCCGGTAACCGTCGTCGCCAGTGCTCCGGCCACCGCCGCGAA
>Ga0307374_10015827_pt1 | contig 10096 bp, 8 predicted proteins | sample OX3MG_FD_202532 | JGI IMG/M metagenome (GOLD analysis project Ga0307374, IMG submission 202532) | Soil microbial communities from Risofladan, Vaasa, Finland - OX-3 | ecosystem: Environmental > Terrestrial > Soil > Coastal area > Acid sulfate soil | place: Finland: Risofladan, Vaasa | collected...
CGCGGCCGAGGCGGGTATGGATGCGCCGATCGAACGCCTCGATGTCCACTTCGCTGAACGCATTGTCAATCGAAAGCATCGGCACACGGTGGCGTACCGGCGCAAACCCCGCGGCCACCTGCCCACTGACGCGCTGCGTAGGTGAATCGGCGCTGATCAGTTCGGGAAACTGTGCCTCGAGCCCCCGCAGCTCGACCATCAGACGGTCGTACTCGGCGTCCGGCACAGCCGGATCATCGAGCACATAGTAGTCGTGGTCGTATCTGGCGATCAGCTCCCGCAACTCGGCGCTACGAATCCGCGCCGTGTGCGCCTTCACGCGGCCGGCTCCGTCGGTCTCGAGGCACTCACGGGGGCAGAGAACAACCGCACGGCATCGCGCAGATCCTCGATCGCCGGCGCATCGAGCATGTGGCCCTGCTCGTCCTGCAGCTGCGCTCGCAGGCGCTGCGCCAGATCACTGCCGGTCTCGAGCAATCGCTCCAGCGCCGCCTCGGCCGGCAACGGTCCGGGCAGCACCATGAACAGGCTCAGGCCTGCAAAGCGCTGAAAGTCCATGGCGGCCGGGTCGAAGATGCCCGGTTTACTCAGGCTCGCGCATGACAGCAGCGAGCGGCCATCGGCGCTGGGCTGATGAAAGATGCCGTAGCGTCCATGCACGAAGCCACAGGCGGCGAGCGCCTGCCGCGTCGTGCGTCCGGACAGCCGTTGGTCAGTCACGGCCGTGAGGCGCAGCGCAATGATTTGGCGCGCGCCCTCGGGCGGCCAGTCGACCCGCAACGGCGCGGTGTCCGGCGCCACCGACGTCCCCATCGCCCGCGCCGCCTCCGCGTCCGCCGCGTCCGTGGCTTCCATCACCTCTGCCTCTGCCTCCGCCTCTGCCTCCGCCTGCGCCTGCGCCTGCGCCTGCGCGTCCACCGCGTCCATTACCACCGCCGCGTCCTGCCCCACGACCTCCTCGGTGGCGCCTTGCGAGGCCAGCTCGATCGGGGCCTCAACGGCGGCTGCATCCGGTTCTCCGAGCGGCGGCAGCTGCACGACCGGTGGGTTCGGGCCAGGCGTGCGGCCGATGCTCGGGCCGGCGCCAGCGCCGCGCGCACCGCTCGCAAATTCTTCGGGCAGATGGCCCAGGTCGGGCTCGCCGCGGATCGCCAGCATCGCTGCCGGCCGCGGGGCCGGCAGCGCAGAGCCGGACAGCTCGCGGCGCCCCTGCCGCGAGCGGCGCATCTCCCAGGCAGCCAGCGCCGCCAGGAACACCACCCCGGCCAGCAACAAAATCCAGCGCAGTTCACCCATGGGGGCGGCGCGTGCGATCGGCGCGCCTCACGGCACCGCCGCGAGCTTCACCGCCTCGTCGAGGTCGACCGTGACCAGGCGCGAGACCCCCGGCTCGCTCATGGTGACGCCGACCAGCTGCGAGGCCAGCTCCATCGTCTGCTTGTTGTGAGTAATGAAAATGAACTGTACCTGCCCCGACATCTCGCGAACAATATCGCAAAAACGCCCGACGTTGTGCTCGTCCAGGGGCGCATCGACCTCATCCAGCAGGCAGAACGGGGCAGGGTTCAGATCGAAGATTGCGAACACCAGTGCCACCGCGGTCAGTGCTTTCTCGCCACCGGAAAGCTGCGAGATGGTGCTGTTGCGCTTGCCCGGAGGGCGTGCCATCACCGCGACGCCGGCCGACAGCGGATCCTCTCCGGCCAGTTCCAGATAGGCGTGCCCACCGCCAAACAGGCGCGGGAATTTCTCCTGCAGGCCGGCGTTGACACGGTTGAATGTATCCTCAAAGCGGGTGCGCGTCTCGCGATCGATCTTGCGCATCGCCTGCTCGAGGGTCTGCAGCGCCTCACTGACGTCGGCGAACTGGCGGTCCAGGTAGGACTTGCGCTCACTCTGTTCGGCGAGTTCCCCGATCGCGGCGAGATTGACCTGCCCAAGGCGCTCGATATCGGCACGCACGGCGGCCAGGCGCTGTTCGATCGCGTCGACCTGCGCGTCGGGGCTCAAGTTGTCGAGCACCGCGGACAACTCGCAGTGCGTGGCCGCAAACTGCTCGAGCAATGCCTCGCGCCGCAGGCGCGACTCCTGCGCCGCCAGCCGCGCGTGTTCCATCGCCGTGCGCGCCGTGGTCACGCGCTGTTCGGCGGCCAGCCGGCTCTGCTCGAGGGAGCGCAGCTCGCGCTCGCTGTCCTCCAGTGTGCGCCGGGCGCCGGTCAGCTCGGCCTCGACCTCCTGGCGCCGCGCCAGGTGCTGCTGCAGGCCGCGCTCGAGCTGCGAGAGCGGCTCAGTCGCCTGCGCCACGATGTGCTCGAGCGTAACAATGCGACCCTGCAGGCTCTCGCGCTGTTGCAGCAGGCGCTCGAGGGCTGCGGACATCGAGCCCTCGCCGCTGCGGCGCCCCTCGAGGCTCACCATCGCATCGCGCAGCTGCAGCTGGGCGGCCTGCGCGTGCGCGCGCGCCGCCGTGCTCTGCTCGCGCCGCAGCCCACGCTCCTGCTCGAGCACTACTCGGCGCTCCTGCAGCACCGCGACGGACTGCATGGCGCTGTCGTGGGCCGCGCGTGCCGTGGCCAGACTATCGTGGGTGCGCTCGACATCGCGCGCCACTTCGGCCTGCTCGGCCTCGACCCGCGCCCGGCGCAGCAGGGCCTGTTCGACCCGCGCCCTGTGGGCCTCGAGCTGGCTGCGCAGCTCCGCGTGCTCACGCTGCGCCTCCTGGATGCGTGCTTGCAGGCCATCGCGATGCTGCTCGGCCCCGCTGACCTGCGCGCGCACCGCCACGATCTCACGCTCGAGCTCGCCCACCCGCGTGTCGACTACCCCGCAACGCTCGCGCAGCCCCTTGAGCCGATGCTCGCGCTCGAGCACGCCCGCGTGCACGTCGCCGCCACGGTTGACCCGCAGCCAGCCGCGCCCGAGCCACTCGCCGCCCGGGGTAATCAGCGACTGCCCGTCGGGCAGTGCCGTACGCCGCCGCAGCGCCTCGGCGAGCGACTCGGCGGTCTGGACGCTGCCGAGCAGCGCGGCGACCGGCCCCGGGCCACGCACCTGCGCGGCCAGCCTGCCGGTGCCGGCGGCGGTGCCGGCGGCGTGCGACGTATCCGCGGCGTTCGCCCCGTGGGTGCCGACCTCAAAAAAGGTCAGCTGCCCGATCGGCAGCTGCGGCAGCGCCTGCTCGAGCTGCTCGAGCCCATCGACACCAACGGCCTCCAAGTAGTCTCCCAGCACCGTCTCGACTGCACGTTCCCAGCCCGGCTCGACCTCGAGTGTCTCGGCCAATCGTGCCTGGCCGGCCACCGCCGGCAGCGCGGCCAGCCAGGCGCCGGTGCGTGGATTCTTCTCCCGCAGCGCCGCCTTCTGCAGCGCTTCCAGCGACATCAGCTCCGAGCGTGCCTGCTCGCGCTCGTGCCGCAGCCGCTCGAGCCGTCCATCGGCAGCCTGTTGCGCTGCGCGCAGCTGCTGCACCTGCTGGAGCGAGCCGGCCAACTGCTGTGCGAGCGTCTCGGTGATCCGGCGACCCTCGGCCTCACGATCGGCCAGACCGCCCAGTGCGGCCTCAGCCGCCTGCGCGACCAGCGTGTCGCTCTCCACGCTCAGACGGTCGGCCAGCGCCTGCAGGCGCTGGCGCTGGCTCTCCAACTGCTCGATGCGCGCGGCCTCGACCTGCGCGCTCTGACCGGCGGTGCCGAGCTCACGATTGAATGCTTCCCAGCGCTGCTGCCACTCGGACAGGTCCGCCTCGAGCGCCGCCAGCGCACCGGCGGCACGCTGCTCCTCGGCGCGGCGGCTCTCGACCAGCGGCGTGAGTTCGGCAATCTCCTCGCGCAGTGCCGAGCGTTGCTGCTCGTCCCGCACGATCTGAGCGCTGACGCGCCCCCGGTCCTGGCCGACCTGCTCGAGTTCCTTGCGGGCGCGTTCGCGCAGCTCCCGACTGTACCGGATGCTCTCTTCGGTGCGGGTGACCTCTGCCCCGAGTTCGTAATAGCGGCTCTGTACCTGCGACAGCGCCGTGCTGAGCTCGGCGTAGAACTCGCGCTGCTTGTCGATGCCGGCCTCGGCGGCGCGCTGGTCGGCCAGCGCCTGCTGCATCGACAGCTCGCCCTCGCGCACACCGCGATCCTGCCCGGCGGCACCGGCATCCAGCTCGCGCAGCTTGAGCGCCAGCAGCTCGGCGCTCAGATTGCGCTCCTGCGTCTGGTATTGCTGGTAGCGGCGCGCCGCGCCGGCCTGGCGCTGCAGATGCCGGATCTGCTTGTCGACCTCCTCGCGCAGATCATTCAGACGCGCGAGGTTCTCGCGCGTGTCGCCGATGCGGCTCTCGGTCTCGCGGCGGCGCTCCTTGTAGAGCGAGATTCCGGCCGCCTCCTCGATGAAGGCGCGCATGTCATCGGCACGTGCCTCGATCACGCGCGAAATCATGCCCTGCTCGATAATCGCGTAGCTGCGCGAGCCCAGGCCGGTGCCGAGGAACAGCGCGGTGATGTCCCGACGCCGGCAGCGGCCGCCATTGATGAAATAGCCCGAGCTGCCGTCACGCTCGACCACGCGCTTGAGCGAGATTTCGCTGTAGCTGGCGTAGGCGCCGCCGATGCGGCCATCGTTGTTATCGAACACCAGCTCGACCGAGGCGGTACCGACCGACTTGCGTGCGCTCGAGCCGTTGAAGATGACATCGGCCATCGAGTCGCCGCGCAGGTAACGCGCCGACAGCTCGCCCATCACCCAGCGCACCGCGTCGATGATGTTGCTCTTGCCGCAACCATTGGGGCCGACCACGCCGGTCAGGTTGCCGGGTAGATGCACCGAGGTCGGATCGACAAATGATTTGAAACCGGCGAGCTTGATCCTGTGAAGGCGCATCTGTCCTGCCCTGATATGAATAGCCTGGCGCGCTGGCGCGCTCATGTCGCTGGCACACTAGTGTAAAGTATCCGCCGGCCGCTTTCGACGCAGCTTCATCACCGCCATGCCCAGTCAGCCCACCACCGACATCGAGACCTTCGCCAATCCGGCGATCGAGCACGATTACACCATCCGGATGAAGATTCCGGAGTTCACCTGCCTGTGCCCGCGCACCGGCCAGCCGGATTTCGCCACACTCGAGCTCGAGTACGTGCCCGACCAGCTGTGCGTGGAGCTCAAGGCGCTCAAGCTGTACCTGTGGTCCTTCCGCGACCGCGGCGCCTTCCACGAAGCCGTCACCAATGAGATCGCCGGGCAGCTGGCGGCCACGCTCGCGCCGCGCTTCCTGCGCCTGAGCGCGCACTTCAACGTCCGCGGCGGCATCTACACCACGATCGTGGCCGAGCGGCGCGCGCCGCACTGGCGCGCGTCGGATTGCATCACCCTTCCCTGAGCGGCCGCGCCGAGGGGCGCACGCGGTGCGCGCCCGATGCGGCGGGACGTGCGCGTGGCTGCAATGGCCGCGATGACGAGACCTGTCTGGAACGGCACCATTTCGTTCGGCCTGCTCAATGTCCCGGTACAGCTGTATTCGGGGGAGCGAGCGTCCGACGTGCGCTTTCGCCTGCTCGACAGCCGCAACCGCAGCCCGATCCGCTACGAGCGCATCAATGCGCAGACTGGCAAGGAAGTCGACTGGAAGGACATCGTCAAGGCCTATGAGTACGAGAAGGGTAACTTCGTCGTAGTTGACGAGCAGGAGATCCGCGCGGCCGCGCCGGAGGCCACCGAGACCGTGGAGATCCAGGCATTCGTCGAGCGGGCCTCCATCAGTCCGGTCTATTTCGAGAAGCCGTATATCCTCGTGCCGCGCAAAAAGGCGGAAAAAGGCTACGTGTTGCTGCGCGAGACGCTCGAGCGCACCGCGCGTGTCGGCATCGGCAAGGTCGTCATCCGCACGCGCCAGTACCTGGCGGCGCTGATGGCCGAGGACGCGGCGCTGATGCTCAACCTGATGCGCTTTCCCGAAGAGCTGGTGCGAACCGATGAGTTCGAGCTGCCCACGGGCAAGCTGCCGGACTACCGCGTGTCCCCGCGCGAGCTTACGATGGCCGGAGCGCTGATCGACTCGATGACCAGCGCATGGAATCCGGACGACTACCGCGACGATTTCCGCGACCGCCTGCGCGGCATCATCGAGCAGCACATCGCCAGCGAGACGGGGGGCAAAGTGCCGCAGACACGCGCGCCGGCGGCCCGCCAGGCCGCCACCAACGTGGTGGATTTCATGGGGCTGCTACGTAAAAGCCTGGCGGCCAAGGCAAAATCCAGTGGCAAGCGCGCGTCGCGCGAGCGTGCCGGCTCGCACACCGCGGCCAGCCCTACCCACGCGCGCCGCCCCCCGGCGGCGCATCGGCACCGGGCCGGCTGATTGAAACCGGCACGCTGGGATGAACCGCAGAAGTTACCCCGCTGGGGCATTTTTTTCAGCTGCGCAGTCGGCCCGGCGCGCCGACGACGACGGTCCGCGCGCCTGCACCAGCCGCAGCGTGCACGACTACCTCGAGGTCCGATCGCAGACCCGTGCGCTATGCGCGCCGCTGGCGGTCGATGACTACGGGCCGCAGAGCATGCCGGATGCAAGTCCGGCCAAGTGGCACCTGGCCCATACCAGTTGGTTCTTCGAGCGCTTCATCCTGCGGGACCGATTGCCCGGCTACCGGGAATTCCATGCCGGCTTCGATTATTTGTTCAACTCCTACTACCAGCGCATCGGTGCGCAGCAGCCGCGCCATCTGCGCGGGCTGCTGTCGCGTCCGACGGTCGCGCAGGTATATCGCTATCGCGACCACGTCGACCAGCACATGGTGCAGCTGCTGCAGTCGAGCGACGGCACGAGCGCCGCGATCTGCGCCTTGGTCGACCTCGGGATCAATCACGAGCAGCAGCACCAGGAGCTGCTCTTGACGGACCTCGAGCACCTGATGTTCGCAAATCCTCTGCGTCCGGCCTACCGGCAGCAGCCGGGGTCGCAGCCCACAGCGCTGCCGGAGTGGCCGTCCGAGCCGTACAGCGCGATGACGGGGCGCACAGCGGCAGCGCCACCGGCCGCGGAGCCGCTCTCGTGGCAGCTGTACGACAGCGCCCTGCACGAGGTCGGCGCCGATGCCACCCACGGCTTCTGCTTCGATAACGAGACGCCGCGGCACCGCTGCTATACCAATGCATTCGCCCTGGCTGACCGGGCGGTGTGCAACGGCGAATACAGGGAATTCATCCGCGATGGCGGGTATCGGACGGCCGCCCTGTGGCTGGCGGATGGTTGGCCGCTGGCACAGCAGTGGCAACGGCCGCTGTATTGGTCAGAGTCGCTCGAGGCGCAATTCACTCTCGACGGCATGGTCGAGCTGAGCGCCGCCGCTCCGGTGTGCCACTTGAGCTACTACGAGGCCGAGGCCTATGCCCGCTGGGCCGGCGCGCGTTTGCCGACCGAGGCCGAGTGGGAACGGGCGGCCGCTGGCGAGCCCATCAGCGGCAATTTCCTCGAGAGTGGCCGCCTGCATCCGCTCGCACCGCAGCCCGGGACGAGCTCGCGGCAACTCTATGGCGACGTGTGGGAGTGGACCGCCTCGGCATATCTACCCTACCCGGGCTTTCGTCCCTGGGCCGGCGCGGTCGGTGAGTACAACGGCAAATTCATGGTCAACCAATTCGTACTGCGCGGCGGCTCGTGCGTCACGCCGCGCTCACACCTGCGTCCCAGTTACCGCAACTTCTTCCCTCCCTCATCGCGCTGGCAATTCGCGGGCATCCGTCTCGCAAAGGACCGCTAACCATGCCATTGACCAACATCGCTCTGGCCGACCGCTTCACCGACGGCGTCTATGACGAAGGCTTATCCGAAGTACTGCGCGGGCTGCTGTACATCCCACGCCAGCTGTCGCACACCTGGCTGTACGATGAGCGCGGCTCCAGGTTGTTCGAAAAGATCTGCGAACTACCCGAGTATTACCTCACGGGGTTGGAGCTGAGCATCATGCGCGGGAGCGCGCCGCAGATGGCCGCGCTGCTCGACGGCGAACTGGCGGTGATCGAGTTCGGCAGCGGCAACAGCGGCAAGATCAAGCCGCTGTTCGATGCGCTGCCGCGGCTGCGGGCTTACGTGCCGATCGACATCGCCGCCTCGAGCCTGGCCCGCGCCGCGCGCGCCGTGCAACGCGAGTACCCGGCCGTCGAGGTGCTGCCGCTGTGCGCAGATTTCGCGCGCAAACTCGAGTTGCCGGCTCGAGTGGCCGGCATTGCGCGACGCCTGGTGTACTTCTCCGGCTCCACGCTCGGCAACTACGAGCCGCTCGAGGCGGTGCGTTTGCTCGGCACGATGCGCGCACTCGCCGGCGACGGCGGGGCGGCGCTCGTGGGTATCGATCTGGCCAAGGAGCGCAGCGTGCTCGAGCTCGCCTACGACGATGCACAGGGCGTCACGGCCGAGTTCAACCTCAATGCGCTGCGGCACGTGAACCGGCGACTCGGCATCGGCTTCGAGATCAGTCATTTCCGCCATCGCGCCATATGGATGGAGGCCGAGCAGCGCATCGAGATGCACCTGGTCAGCACCGTCAACCAGGCGATCCGCATCGGTGCAGCGGTCATTCGCATGCTGCGCGGGGATTTTATCCGCACCGAATGCTCGCATAAATACTCGCCGCAAGGCTTCGCGCAACTGGCCGCGCAGGCCGGCTGGCGCGTGCAGCACAGCTGGACCGATGAGCGCCACTGGTTCGGGGTGCAACTGCTGACGCCGGCTTAGTGCCAATAGGGTTCGACACCGTAGAATTCATACAGAGTGCCGGCCCAGGTCGGTTGCGCCATCGTCGGCCAGTGCTCGGGGTCGAAGCCCGGCGCCTGCATGAGCCGCTTGCTGTCCACGCTGAGGATGAAGCGCTGGCGCTCGCTGTCGAGCGTCAGCGCCTCCCAGGGGACCGCGAACAGCTTCCGGTCCCCTGCGGGCGGCGCAGGCACGCACAGCACGACATAGGCGATACGGCCGCTGGGTACATCCAGCATGATCTCCTGAATTCGACCAAGCGGCTCGCCGCCCGGGTCCACGACCGCATCGCCCGTGAGGGTCGAGGCTCCCATGACCTCCGGGCCCGGACCGCGTCCGTGCTGGCCGTGGCCGATGATGTTGTCCGCTTGGCTCATACGGTTTGCACAGCAAGATCCATGCCGTGACGCTCGCACAGCGGCCGCAACTGGCCGTAACGGCCGTCTTACGCACTGCGACGGCGCGGTTTTCCCCGCTCTGTACAGCGGTTCGGGCGCCGGTATAATCGCGCGTTCTCAACGGTGGGTGTGTATTTCAGGAGCGAGGCGATGCCCGGCAAGAAGCCCGGATTCAAGACGAGCAAAGCGCGGCGGCCGGCCCCTGCCAAGGCTGCTGCACGCCAACCCGTGCCGCGCAAGGCCGCGGCTGCGAGCCGCAAGGCTGTGGCGGCCACTGCTTCAAAGCCGGCGGCCCGATCGGCCAAGGGCCCCGATGCGAAGGCATCCGGCACGAAGGTGCCGAACACGAAGCCGGCCGATAGTTCGCGCGCCGCTGCTATACCAACCCGTCCCGCCGTGGCGGCAAAATCCGGCGGCGCGGTATCGCCGAGAAACTCGGCCGAAATGCCACACCACACCCTGGTAACGCGCGCGCTCTCGCTGCCCGACAACGACGAGGCCGATAGCATCGAGCCGGGGAGCCTGCTGGCCGGACCACGCAACGTCCAGCCGTACGTGCTCAAGCGCGGCGAGCAGTACATGAGCAAGGAGCAGCTGGCGCACTTCCAGCAAATACTGCTCAGCTGGAAGCGCGACCTGATGGAAGAGGTCGACCGCACCGTCTCGCACATGAAGGACGAAGCGGCAAATTTCCCCGACCCGAATGACCGTGCCACCCAGGAAGAGGAGTTCAGCCTGGAGCTGCGCACGCGCGATCGCGAGCGCAAGTTGATCCGCAAGATCGACGAGGCGCTCAAGCGCATCGAGGATGGCACCTACGGCTACTGCCTGGAGACGGGCGAGGAGATCGGCATCAAGCGTCTGGAGGCCCGCCCGGTCGCCACGCTGTCGATCGAGGCCCAGGAGCGGCGCGAGCGGCGCGAGCGCCAGTACGGCGACCGCGACGACCGCTACCGCTGATTGTCCC
>Ga0307374_10015829_pt1 | contig 10095 bp, 9 predicted proteins | sample OX3MG_FD_202532 | JGI IMG/M metagenome (GOLD analysis project Ga0307374, IMG submission 202532) | Soil microbial communities from Risofladan, Vaasa, Finland - OX-3 | ecosystem: Environmental > Terrestrial > Soil > Coastal area > Acid sulfate soil | place: Finland: Risofladan, Vaasa | collected...
TGCGGCGGGCGCCGCGGAAAACCAGCCCGTTCTCATCACCGCCCCAGTTGCCGAAGGGTTCCGGGGTTACCTGGACCCGACCGTCGGTCGTCGGCGAGGTGCAGTTCAGCGAGTGGACGCCGGACGGATTTCTGCGTCACCCTTCGTGGCGAGGGCTGAGGCCCGACAAGTCGGCAAAGGAGATCGTCCGTGAGTCGGAGTGAACGGGTGGAGACCAGGGTCGACGGCCGCCAACTGTCGCTCAGTCACCTCGACAAGGTGATGTTTCCGGCCACCGGATTCACCAAGGGTCAGTTGATCGATTACTACGCCCACATCGCCCCGGTGATGCTCCCCCACGTGACCGACCGGCCGGTGACGTTTCGCCGGTACCCGGACGGGGTGGAAAGCAAGTCCTTCTTCGAGAAGCACGTGCCGTCCCATGCCCCCGGATGGGTGCGGACGGTAAAGGTCACGTCGACCTCGAGCCGGGGGGGTGGTTCCGATGTCGAGCACCCGTTGATAGGCGATCTTCCCACCCTGGTGTGGGCGGCCAATTTGGCCGTGATCGAATTCCACGTACCGCTCTGGCGTGTCGGTCGCCGGCGCAAACTGCCCGCCCCTCCCGACCACATGGTGTTCGACCTCGACCCGGGACCGGGAGCCACCATCGTGGAGTGCTGCCGGGTCGCCCAGTGGATAGCCGAGGCCATGGTCGACCAGGGGAGCCAACCGCTGGCCAAGACCAGTGGCTCCAAGGGGCTGCAACTCTATGTCCCGCTGGGCGGGCGCCCGACCTGGGAACGGACCCGAGACCGCGCCCACAACCTGGCTATCCAGCTCGAGCACGATCATCCCGAGCTGGTGGTGTCCACCATGGCCAAGGCGCTTCGGAAGGACAAGGTGTTCATCGACTGGAGCCAGAATTCTGCCTCCAAGACCACCGTCGCCGCCTACTCGGTGCGAGCCCGTCCCGAGCCCACGGTTTCGACCCCGGTCGACTGGGACGAGGTGGCGGCGTGCGAGGCCAGCGGGAACCCGGCCGAGCTGAGGTTCACCACCGACGAGGTGTTGGCCAGGGTCGACGCCCGTGGCGACCTCTTCGCGTCGTTGGATCCCTAGCCTTCGACTCGGGTCACGACGCCTTTCGTCGGGAGGTCCCAGCCCGGGCCGCCGCCGCCTTGCGTCCAACCGACTTGCCGGCCGCGGCTTTGCCGGCCACCGGGCGTTTCGCGGCTTTGGTGACGGGACGAGAGGTGCGGTTGGAGATCGCCGGCTTGGCCGCCACCGTAGGTTTCTTGGCCTTCGACCGGCTGGACCCCGAACTCTGAGATTCCGAACCGGTCTTGGCTTTCCCCCGCGAGCGGTCGACGCTCTGTTTCAGCGCGTCCATCAGATCGACGATGGGCGCCCCCTTGGTCACCTCGGCATGGACCACCACGTCTTCGCCCTTCTGCTTCCGGGCGATGAGTGCCTTGACTTCTTCGGCATAGGTGTCCTGATAGGCCTCCGGGTCCCAGGTGCCGGACAGGGCATTCACCAACTCGACCGCCATGGTCAGCTCCTTGGGGGTGGAGGGCTTGGCGTCGGGCAGGTCCCCGAGTACGTCGATCGGGTCTCGGATCTCGTCGGCGAAGTACAAGGTTTCGAGGACCAGGATGTCCCGGTCGGCCCGCACCACGCACAGGTATTCTTTGTTCCTCATGACGAACAGCGAGACGCCCGCCATGTTGGTCTTGGCCATGGCCTGCAGGAGCAAGCGGTAGGGCTTGACCGCCGCCTCACCCTTGGGCGCCAGGTAGTAGGTCGACCGGTAGAAGATGGGGTTGATCTCGCTGAGCTCGACGAAGTCGGAGATCTCGATGGTGGACGAGCGTTCCGGGGAGGCCGCCGCGAGCTCTTCCTTGGTGACGATGACGCTCTCGCCGCCCAGGTCGTATCCCTTCACGATGTCGGCGTAGGCGACCTCTTTGCCGCTCCGCTCGTTCACCCGCAAGTTGCGGACCCGATCCGAGGTGCCCGCTTCGAACTGGTGGAAGCGAACGGTGTGTTCTTCGGTGGCCGAATACATGCCCACCGGGATATTGACCAACCCGAAGCTGACCGAACCCGTCCAAATGCTGTGCGGCATTGCATCTCCTTTCGGCCACCTGCGGTCGGCCGGCATGTCTGTGCCTATTTCCCTACCTATGACCGCTGGTAAGCGAAATAGTCATCGGTGGGGAGCAAACAATGCAGTTTAACGCCCATACCAGCGTCGACGTCCAGCGGCCTCCCCCCTGCCTACGGCGAAGCCGACCAGCCAGAGAATGAAGAAGATGACCGCGACGAACCAAAGAAAGTGGATGGCGAATCCCAAACCGAAGAACAACAGCACCAACAATGCCGCAACAATTACGAGAGCCATGTGGAACTCCTTTCGTTGAATGGCTCCCTTCTTGTTCCCAATTGCGGCCCTTTTCAATCGCGCCTTGTAGGACCCCGTAGTTCCCTCGTCCTTCCCTCAGGGTTGAAGGCGGTCGATCTTCCATCCGTCCCCGGCCGGCGTGTACCGCAGTCGGTCATGGAGGCGGTCCTCCCGGTTCTGCCAGAACTCGAACATCCGGGGCTGCACCCGGAGGCCTCCCCACCAGGGGGGGCGAGGCACCTCCTGCCCGGCGAATTGGGCCTCGAGGATCTTCACCTCCCGATCCAGCTCCTCGCGGCTCTCGATGATCCGGCTCTGTAGCGAAGCCCGGGCTCCGATTTGCCCGCCCCGCGGCCGGGTCTGGAAATAGGAGTCGGAGTCCCGTTCGGGGATGCGTTCCACCGGACCTTCGATCCGCACCTGCCGGCCCAGCGGGTCCCAGTGGAAGAGCAGCGCGGCGTACGGGTTCTCGGTGAGCTCGCGGCCCTTTCGGCTGTCGAAGTTGGTGTGGAAGACAAATCCATTCGCATCCCAACCCTTCAGCAGCACCATCCGGACCGACGGGTGGCCCCCGATGTCGGCTGTCGCCACCGCCATGGCTTCCGGGTGGGGGACCACGGCTGCCGCCTCGTCGAACCATCGGCCGAATTGCACCAGCGGGTCGGGGTCGGCACCGCTTTCGAGCAATGGCTTCGACTCCGGAGTCATGTCACTGGACGTTAGCCAGCATCACGCCGGGCGCGATCGGTGGTTAGGCCGTGTTTTACAGATCGTCGACGTCGGCAATACTGGGCTCATGAACGCTCCCGACCGCTGGTCCGAATCTTCCGCCGCCATCACCTCGGCGTTGGCCCTCACCACCGCCCCGATTGCCATCACCTTCTCCGATGCGGCTCCCGCCGGAGTCGATCCCTACGACGCGCCGATGCCGGCGCCGATGCCCGATGGCCGAACCGGCCGGGTGCCGGCCGGGTGCGTGTTCTGGACCAAGGCCACCGACCGGACCTTCTCCACCGTTGCCGCCGACCACGGCAACTGCAGCGTGGGACTTCTCACCCACGGCTTCGCCACCCTCGAGGAGGTGGGAGGTCGCTCCGACGTGGCCACGCTGCTCGAGTCGGGTTGGGTGACCATGGAGATGGTCCCTGGCATCCCGGCGGTGGCCGATCGCCCGGGCGCGGTGACCTATGGGCCGCTGGCTGAGACGCCGGTCGACCCCGACGTCGTATTGATCCGGGTCAACGGCAAGCAGTTGATGGTGCTCTCCGACGCCCTTCCCGGGCTCCACATCAGCGGGAAGCCCCAATGCCACATCGTGGCGATGGCCAAGGAGCAAGGTGAGGTGGCTGCCAGTGTCGGCTGCATGCTCAGCCGGACCCGCACCAACATGCCCCGAACGGAGATGACCTGCGCCATCCCCGCCAGTCGGCTGCAGGATGTCATTGACCGGATCGAGGCGACGGCCGCCATCGACGCCACCGTGGCTGCCTATGCCGCCGAGGACGCCCGTCGCTTCCTTCCGGTCTGAGACCTACTTCTTGGCGGCCTCGTAATAGGGGTTGGTGCCCGCGGCGTGGTCGGTGACATCGATCACCTTGGTGATCTCCGGTACTGACTCGCGCAAGGCGACTTCGATGCCCTGGCTCAGGGTCACCGTGGCCATCCCGCACCCGGCACACCCCCCGCTCAGCCGGAGGTAGGCGGCGTCGTCCTGGACGGCAACCAGATCGGCACGGCCGCCATGGGCGGCGATGGACGGATTGATCTGTGCTTCCAGCACTTGAAGAACCCGTTGCGCCACATCCCCGCTGAGATCGGCCGGGGGTCCGGCCATAGCCGGACTCGCCACCACCGGGGGCTGGTTGGGGTTGATGATCACCATCCCCGTCTCGCCACCGTCGCTGTTGACGTCGAGCACCGCGCCGGTCATGTTGGCAATGCTGTCGGCCGGTACCACGATCTTCAGGTCACCTTGCTGGTCGGACCAATCGGCGGGTTGGGCGTCGGCCAACGGCTGGAAGTACATGTCGTAGCTGTAGGCGCTCCCGTTGGTGCCGGTGATTTCGATCCAGAGGGCGAGTGACTCCTGGTCGTCTTCGCTTGATCGCAGCTCCGACACCATGGCGACCGCGGCATCGGTCGCCCGCAGGACGGTCAACTTGTCGGTGTCGGCGTCACTCATGATGGATGTGCCTCGGAACTCGTCGGATACGTGCATCATAGGGCTATGGGACGAGTTCTCTTGTTGCTGCCTACCGCCACCTACCGGGCCCCTGACTTCCTGGCCGCCGCCGCCCAGCTAGGGGTCGAGGTGGTAGTCGGGTCCGAACACCGCCAGGCGATGGCCCGGTCGATGGGTGACCGGGCGGTGGTGGTTCCGCTGGCCACCCCGGAGGCGGCGGTGGAGGCCATCGTCGAACTCCACCGGCGGACGCCCCTAGACGCGGTGGTGGCCGTCGACGACCAGGGCGTGGTCGTGGCCGCCCGGGCGGCTGAGCGCCTCGGACTCCCGCACAATCCGCCCGACGCGGTCGCCGCCACCCGGGACAAAGCCGTGATGCGAGAGCGACTGGAGGTTGCCTCGGTTCCCCAGCCTCCGTTCCGCACCGTTCCCGTTGGGGCTGACCCGATGGCGGCCTCTGCCGAGATCGGCTACCCGTGCGTGATGAAGCCCACCTCCCGGGCGGCCAGCCAGGGGGTGATCCGGGTCGACAACGACATCCAGGCCGGGGAGGCGGCTGCCCGCATTCAAGCCCTTCTCGGCGACTGCCACGAGCCACTGCTGGTCGAGGGTTTCGTGCCCGGAGCCGAGGTGGCAGTCGAAGGGCTGCTGATCGACGGGGAACTGGACGTGCTGGCCGTCTTCGACAAGCCGGACCCGTTGGACGGCCCGTACTTCGAGGAGACCATCTACGTCACGCCGTCGCGGCACCCGAGCTCGACGCTCGCCGAAGTGGAGAGGCTCACCGCCCGTGCCGCCGAGGCGCTGGGTCTCCGGGAAGGTCCGGTGCACGCCGAGATGCGCATTGGTGTCACCGGCGAATTAAAGGTTGTCGAGGTGGCCGCCCGTTCGATCGGAGGCCTCTGCTCCCGTTCCCTGCGGTTCGGGGCGGGGGTCAGTCTCGAGGCGGTCATCCTCCGGCACGCCCTTGGCATGGGACTGGACGGGCTCACCCGGGAGACCCAGGCCTCCGGCGTGATGATGCTCCCGATCCGGTCGGCCGGGATACTGGACCGGGTGTCGGGCCAGGACGAGGCCCGGGCGGTCGACGGGGTGGTCGGGCTCGAGATCAGCATCCCGTTGGGACGGGAAGTGGTGCCCCTCCCTGACGGCGACCGCTATCTCGGTTTCATCTTCGCCCGTGGCGAAACCGCCGACGGCGTCGAGGATGCGTTGCGCCGGGCGGAGTCTCGTCTTGACGTCCAGTTGCGCGACATCCCGATCGGCGGACTCGTCGGGCGCCGCTAAAGTCACCGGTGTGCGAGTGCTCCTGGTGTCCACCTACGAGCTCGGCAACCAGCCGCTGGGGTTGGGCAAGGCGGCAGCGGCGCTGGAGGCGGCCGGTCACCAGGTCCGGTGTGTGGATGTGGCCGTCGACCCGATTCCGGCCACCGAGTTCGACTGGGCCGATCGGGTGGCGTTTTCGGTGCCCATGCACACCGCGATGCGTCTGGCCCTGCAGGTAGCCGAGTCGGTCCGGGCCCGCCGGCCCGAGCTCCCCCTGTGCTTTTATGGCCTTTATGCCCCGGTGAGCCGCGATCTGACCGTCAGGTCCCCCGCCGACGCGGTGATCGCCGGCGAGTATGAGGCCGGTCTGGTGGCCTGGGTCAACGGCGTCGACCCTGGCCCGGTGATCCAGCTGGCCCGGGGGCAGGCCCGCCTCCCCGTTCGCCACCGGTTGCCGGCCCTTGACCGCTATACCCGGCTGGCGGTCGGCGGCGAGGAGCGGCTGGTCGGTTCCGTGGAGGCGAGCCGCGGCTGTTCGCATCGTTGCCGGCACTGTCCGGTGCCCGTCGTCTACGACGGCCGGGTGCGCCCGGTGGAGGAAGCGACGGTGGTGGCCGATGTCGATCAGTTGGTGGTGGCCGGAGCCCGCCACCTGACCTTCTCCGACCCCGACTTCTTGAATGCGCCGCACCACTCCCGCCGGGTGGTATCGGCGATCCACAAGCGCCATCCGGGGCTCACCTTCGACTGCACCGTCAAGGTCGAACACGTCCTGCGTCATCCCGCCCTCTGGCCCGAGCTGGCCGAGGCCGGCTGCGTGTTCATCGTCTCCGCCTTCGAGTCAGTGGACGACACCATCCTCGGCTACCTCGTCAAGGGCCACACGACGGCAGATGCGTCCGAGGCGGTCATCCTGCTCCGACGGCACGGCATAGAGATACGCCCTTCGTGGTTGCCGTTCACCCCGTGGACCACCATCGACGGACTGGTCGATCTCCTGGATTTCGTGATTGCGCACGACCTGGTTCGCAACGTGGACCCGGTGCAGTACACGGTTCGGTTGCTGTTGCCCGAGGGATCGCTCCTCCTCGACCGCCCAGAGATGACACCCCATCTCGGCCCGTTCGACGCCGAGCGCCTGGGCTGGACTTGGACGCATCCCGATCCTGCCGTGGACCAGTTGCAACAAGTGCTGTCGGCCCTGGTCGAAGCCCGGGTCGACCAAGAATCAGCACTGACGTTCGCGGAGATCGACCAGCTGATCCGCAGTCGGGCCACGACCATCCGACCCCGCCCCGCCGCCGGCGCGGTTTCGAGTGGCCCCTCCGGACCGCGAGCCCGGCTCACCGAGTCGTGGTTCTGCTGCAGCGAGCCCACCGAAGCCCAGTTGGCGCCGCTCTCAGTGCGCTGAACCGGCGGCGTTCAGCCGGTCTCGAGCTCGGCTCGTAGCTTGCCGGCAGCCTCAACCATGTGCCCGAGGGCCGGGACCACCTGCTCGTAACGTCGGGTCTTGAGCCCGCAGTCGGGGTTGACCCAAACCCGATCGGGGCCGAGGGCCTCGATCGCCCGGCGAAGCAGCCTTTCGATGTCGGCCGCCGCCGGGACACCCGGGGCATGGACGTCATAGACGCCGGGCCCGACCCCACCCTGATAGTCGGCGGCTTTCAGCTCGGTCGCCAATGCCATGCCTGAGCGGGCCGCCTCCAGCGAGACCACGTCGATGTCGAGTTCACCCAGGGCATCGACGATGTCGCCGAGTTGGGCGTAACACATATGGGTATGGATCTGGGTGTGCGGGTCGGCGGGTTCGGTCACCACCCGGAACGCCCGAGTGGCCCAAGCCAGATAGTCGGCATGCTCACCGGTGCGTAGGGGCAGGCCCTCCCGCAGCCCGGGCTCGTCCACCTGGATGACAGCGATGCCGGCGGACTGGAGGTCGACCAGCTCGTCGCGGATGGCCAGGGCCAGTTGCAGGGCAGTTTCCGACTCGGGTTGGTCGTCACGGACGAAGGACCACCGGAGCATGGTCACCGGGCCGGTGAGCATCCCCTTCACCGGTTTCGAGGTTCGGGACTGGGCGTAGGCGGCCCAGTCCGCCGTCATCGTTTTCGGGCGGGACACGTCGCCGATGAGCACCGGGGGCCGCACACATCGAGAACCGTACGACTGCACCCATCCCTCCACCGGCAACACAAACCCGGTCAGCTGATCGGCGAAGTAACGGACCATGTCATCCCGCTCGGGTTCTCCGTGGACCAGGACGTCCAGCCCGATTTCCTCCTGGGTGCGTATCACCCGATCGACCTCGTCGCGCAACGACTCGAGGTAGGCCTGGTCGTCGAGGTGGTGGGCCCGCCACTTGGCCCGGGCCGACCGCAGCTCTGCGGTCTGAGGGAACGATCCGATGGTGGTGGTTGGCAAGGGGGGCAGGCCCAACCGCTCCTGTTGGGCGACGGCTCTTGCCTCGGGCCCCGATGACCGGCGGGGATCGGATGCCGCGAAGCCGGCCGCCCGCTGGCGAACCCGGTCATCCAGCACCCACCCCGAACGCTCTCGGGTCAGGCGGACCCTTCGGCTGGCGTCGAGCTCGGCGGCCACCGCATCACGTCCCAGTCCGAGGCCCCTGGCCAGGGTGGCCACCTCGGTTACCTTCTCCTCGGCGAAGGCCAGCCAGGGGATCACTTCGGTGGGGAGGTCATGCTCGGCCCCGAGGCTCAGGGGGACGTGGAGCAGCGAACACGAGGTGGACACCACCACCTCGTCGGACAACTCGTCGAGCTGGTCGAGCAGCTGCAAGGAGCCATGCAGGTCGTTGGCCCATACGTTGCGCCCGTCGACCACCCCGGCCATCAGCAATTTGCCGCCCAGCCCGCCGGCCGCCTGCAGGAGGTCGAGGTTCTCGGGGCCACGGCAGAAGTCGAGTCCGATCCCCTCTACCGGCAGATCCGCCAGCACCGGCAGCGCCGAACCGACGTGGCCGAAGTAGGTCGAGATCACCAGGCCGGGTCGGTCGCCGCGCTCGGCCAGCTGCCGGTAGGCGCGTTGCAGGGCCAGCAGCTCCTCCGCATCGCGATCCTCGGCCAGGGCCGGCTCGTCCATCCGCACCCACGAAACGCCGGCGCGCGCGAGTTCGGCGAGTACCTCGGCGTAGGCATCGACGACCGGGTCGAGCAGGTGAAGGGCGCCGGAGCCGGCCGGATGGGATCCCCGCAGCAGCAGCGTCAGCGGACCCAGGAGCACCGGAGTGGTGACGATGCCAAGGGCGTTAGCTTCGGCGAGCTCGCCGCGCAGCTTCGAAATGTCAGGGGCGAAGGCGGCCGTGTCCGCGAACTCGGGCACCAGATGGTGATAGTTGGTGTCGAACCACTTCGTCAGTTCGAGTGGGGCGGCCGGGTTCCCGTCGATGTCCCCGCCCCGGGCCATGGCGAAGTAGCGATCGAGGTCGAGGGATCCACGGTTCGCGCGGAAGCGGTCAGGAACCGCCCCGATCATCACCGCCGCGTCCAGCACGTGGTCGTAGAGGGAGAAGTCGTTGGAAGGAAGGAAGTCGATGCCGGCTTGGGACAGCCCCTGCCAGTTGTTCTGTCGGATCCCTGCGGCCGTCCGGTGCAGGTCCTCGGCCGGGATTCTCCCTGCCCAGTAGGCCTCGAGCGCCTGTTTGAGCGATCGGCCGGCCCCGATTCGGGGCATCCCGTGGACGGCGGCCCGGGCGGCGCCGGTCACCCGCTCGCTCCGCGCGGCCGGGAAAGAGAGGTCAGCTGACTGTGTAGTTGTGTGGGTACGAGGCTGAAGAACACCGTCCCAGAATACGGTGCCGTGCCGAGAACCAGGACCCACCAGCGCTGGCCCATCGGGCCCAGCGGTGACGAATGGCGATCTCCGCCGTCAACGCCGCGAACCCTAGTGGTTCACTCCGCAGTAGAGATCCACGTTGTTCCCAGCTGTATTGACCGCCTGGGTCTCGATCAGGGTTCCATCGTTGGCGGCGATGGCCGCATTGGCCGCGGTGACCAAGCTCTGGGCATCACTCTGGACCGCGCTCGGGATGTTGGCGGCGAAGTCGGTGATCTTGGCCTGGTTGGCCTTGAGGAACGCCAACGCATCAGCCGGGGAGGCGGCATTGCCCAACCCTGAAGAGATGGCCGCCTCGTCGGCACAGAAGGTGGAACCCTTTCCGGCCCCGAAGTTCGCCGGCAGCGGGGTTCCGTCACCCGCGACCCCGCAGTAGGTGTCGACGGCTGCACCATCCGCACTGAGCGTC